>Ga0123399_1082161_pt1 | contig 27207 bp, 19 predicted proteins | sample T5LHNH4metaT_FD_89927 | JGI IMG/M metagenome (GOLD analysis project Ga0123399, IMG submission 89927) | Methane-oxidizing artificial microbial communities from Washington, USA to study methane cycling - T5-LHNH4 metaT (Metagenome... | ecosystem: Engineered > Modeled > Simulated communities... | reverse complement strand
GCCAATGGCTTTGCCGATCTTGGCGCCGGAATCGGCTCAGTCGCCGTGCCGCTGGCGCAGCATCGAGCGCTCAAGGTCGATGCGTGGGAACGTGCGCCGCTACCGTGGCTCATTACCGCCTGGCGCTGCCGCACACTGCCGAATGCGACCGCAAAACGCGCCAGTTTATGGGACTGCAACCTTGCCCATTATGGGGTGGTGTTTGCCTTTCTTTCCCCGGCGGTCATGGCGGAGCTGGGCGAGAAAGTCAGGCGTGAAATGCGTCCCGGCGGCCTGTTTATTTCTTCATCTTTTCCGATACCGGATTGGGAACCGGAAAGGATAGTAGACGTTGAAGACAGACGCAGGACTAAGCTTTTTTGCTACCGATTGAGTAGGCCGGAAGAAGACCATCCAAGTGCGTAGCGCGAGGTGGCGTTTCCGGCGAATCCGGGGGGCGTTTGCCGGAAACGCCAGTTCTCGCCGATGCTCGAACCGGCTTATTCTGGCCTACATATCTGCTTAGCAATAAAAAATAGAACGCTGATGACGTTGATTGCTTATATTTTTTCTGATTTGACAACGTCTTGCGTTTAAATTTCGGCTTTATTTCGAAGGTTAAGAGCAAGTCACAACAAACAAAATGCTGCGTTCATCATAATTATCTGTGTCATCCGCGTTCCATTGCATTAGCACTAAGTAATTATGTTTTCAGATATTTCCACCAAGACCCGCTACGCACATGCAAATAATTGCGTATTGGCATTTTGACCACTCAAACACCGGCAATAAAGCCCACTGCCTCAATACCCGCAATCGCGCAACGCTCGTCCTGATCGGAAATATCGCCGCTGATGCCGACCGCGCCGATCAGGTTGTTTTTGGTGTCTCGAATCAGCACGCCGCCCGGAACCGGCATTATTTTCCCATCCGCCATGTTTAACAGGGCATTCATAAAGTCAGGCCTTTTTTCCGCCACGCTGGCCAGACTGCGTGACGATATGCCCATGCTGACCGCGCCCCAGGCTTTTGCGGTAGCAATCTGCTCCCTGATCATCGTTGCGCCGTCTTCCCGTTGCATGGCTTTCAAATGTCCCGCCGCATCCAGAACGACTACGGTAATCGGCTCCATGTTGAGTTTACGGGCCTTGTTGGTTGCGGTATTTATAATGAGGTTGGCTTTTTCGAGTGTTAGTGATTTCATCTAGGGTTCTCTTCTTGTTGAAGGTTTTATTATTTTAATAGCGGCAGCAGCTGCCGCCATACTTTATCTGCAATGACCGGCTGCCCGTTGGCATTGGGATGCAGTCCGTCTTGTTGCATCATATCCTTGGTCAGGGCGACATCTTCCATAATAAAAGGCACATACGGGACGCCCAGCTCCGTAGCTAATTGCGGGTAAATATTATAAAAAAGATCGATATAGCGCTTGCCGTAATTGGGCGGGATTTTCATGCTCAGCAACAAAACTTTTGCCCCCGCTTGCTGTGCGCGATGGGCAATTTCGGCAAGATTGCTTTTGATCAACTCCGGCGGCAAACCGCGCAAACCGTCATTAGCGCCCAGTTCAATGATGACGATGTCCGGCTTGTCCAGCGTTAAGGCCTGGTTTATCCGCGCCAAGCCGCCGGCCGTAGTATCGCCGCTGATGCTTTCGTTGTGGATAATATGGCCCTTGTCTTTTTCATTCAGTTTTTGCTGCAACAACGTCACCCAGCCTTGCGAAACTTCAATTCCGTAACCGGCACTGATACTATCTCCCAATACAACAATGGATTTGGCCGTAGCGGCCATCGACATTAATGAAACAATCACGGCAAATAAAAAACGGGTCATTATGCAAACTCAATCATTAAACAACATTAGTATTATAGTAACGGAAAACCTGAGTAAATCGGTAGCCACATCCGATGGAATATTGCATATCTTGTCATCCATAGATTTGATAATCAAATCCGGTGAGAGTATTGCCATCGTCGGCGAATCCGGTTCAGGCAAATCGACCTTAATCAGCCTACTGGCCGGATTGGACACGCCGACTTCCGGGACTATCAGTTTGAACGGGAAATCATTAACCGCGATGAACGAGGACGGCAGGGCGGCGATACGCAATGAGCTGATAGGCTTTGTCTTCCAGTCCTTTCAATTACTGCCGGGATTGACCGCGTTGGAAAACGTGATGCTGCCGCTGGAATTAAGCGGCGACAAAAACGCCAAGGCTTCAGCTGCCGCATTATTGGCTAGGGTCGGTCTTTCGCACCGTTTATCGCATACCCCCCAGAAACTTTCCGGCGGCGAGCAGCAGCGGGTGGCCCTGGCCAGAGCCTTTGTCACCAAGCCCGCGATTTTGTTTGCCGACGAGCCGACCGGCAATCTGGACAGCAAAACCGGTGCGCATATTATTGATTTGCTGTTCGAGCTTAATCTGGAAAACAAGACTACGTTGATCCTGGTGACGCATGACCAGGCCCTGGCGGCCCGCTGCCAACGCACCATTAAACTGGATTCCGGGTGCATAGTAGCTAATTGATGTTGTGCAATGGTTAAGAGTTTTTCACCACGAACGACTGCATGGATGCAGGAGGTAGAGCAACGCATGGAGCAGTTGCCGAGACACGAAGAGCACGAAGGTTTAAAGAGCAACGTTTTCGACGATGCACACTTTTCATTGAGTAGGGCGCGCCGTGCACGCCTTCTTTGCTGAAATACATTGCTCCCACTGACGCGCACGGCGCGCCCTACTCTAAATATTGCCATTGACAGGCTCTGGATGTCGTCATCCATACAGGTGATTGAAGTTTGTGGTCATTAAGAAATGCTCAATAACTTCGTGCCCTTCGTGTCTTCGTGGTAAATTCCAAGCACTAATTTTATGGACACATTTATGACACGTTTTAATTTAGCTCTCCGACTGTTATGGCGCGACAGCCGTTCCGGCGAGTTAACCATACTGATATTGGCTTTGATCATTGCAGTCACCAGCTCGACCGCCATATCGCTGTTTGCAGACCGCCTGCAACGGACCATGACCACTCAAGCGGCGGAATTTCTGGCGGCTGATTTGGTGATCACAAGCCCGGCCGCGATTCCTGACGAATGGCTGTCCAAGGCAACGCAACTCAATCTCGCTCAAGCGCAAACGCTTGAATTTTCCAGCGTGTTGATTGAGCATGACGAGCTATTACTGGCGGGCATTAAAGCGGTCAGTTCCGCCTATCCGTTGCGTGGTTTTTTAAAAGCCACCGCCTCGGATTATTCGGCTGAAACCGTCGAACACACCGGCCCAAAACCCGGAACTGCCTGGGTTGATAAACGCATCCTGTCGGCGCTTAAACTTAATCTCGGCGAACTGTTAACGGTCGGTGAAAAAAAACTCACCGTCAGCAACATCATTACTTACGAACCCGACAAGCGCGGCGATTTTTACAGCTTCTCGCCGCGGGTGATGATTAATGCGGACGATTTGAAGGCTACCGGCATTTTGCAGCCGGGCAGCCGCGTGCATTATTTCTTTCAATTCAGCGGCGACAGCAAAGCGCTAAGCGAATTCAATCTCTGGATCAAGCCGCAGTTGAATCCGTCCCAGCGCATCATGGATATTCATGACGATCGCCCGGAGCTGGGCTCGGCGCTGGAACGCGCCGAACGCTATCTGGGCTTATCCAGCATTATCGTTATTTTGATTTCCGGCGTGGCGATTGCGATGGCGACGCGGCGTTATACCGAACGGCACTTTAACGCCACCGCCATCCTGCGCTGTCTGGGCTGCAAACAGAATGAGATACTCTGGCTTTTCGGCAGCCAGTTTGTCGTGTTGGGTTTATTGGCCAGCGCCATAGGTTGCCTGTTGGGCTGGTTTGCGCAGGAAGCGTTGTTCCATTTATTAAGATCGCTGTTGCCTCAGCAGGTCGCCAATCCCGGGTTGTTGGCGGTTTTTTTCGGCTTTATCATCGGCATGGCTATTTTGTTGGGATTCGCGTTGCCGCCGTTATTGCGCCTTAAAAAAGTTTCGCCGTTACGGGTATTGCGCCGCGAACTGGAACCTTTGCCGAGCAGCGCGTGGCTGATTTACGGTTTGGCCATCGGTATTATCGGCGTTTTGATCTGGCGCTATACCGATGATCTTAAGATGACAGCGACCATTATCGGCGTCGGCTTGAGTTCTTTGCTGCTGCTCGGTTTACTGGTTTATGGCTTGCTGCGATTTAGCCGGAGACTGTTGCCGCATCTTGGCCTGACCTGGCGTTTCGGCTTGCAGGGTTTATTAAAAAATAGCCGGGGCAGTGTCGGCCAAATACTGGCTTTTTCCATTACGTTGGTGGCGATGGTGCTCAGTTTTACCGTGCGCACCGATTTAATCAATGACTGGCACAAACAGCTGCCCGCTAATGCGCCGAATCATTTCGCGCTGAATATTTTCCCCGAGCAGCAACAAAGCTTTCAACAAGACCTGCAACAGCAACAAATCAATGGCAGCCGGTTTTATCCGGTAATCAGGGGCCGTCTGGTCGCCATCAACAACACGCCGGTGCAACAAATCGTCAGCAAAGATTCACCGGGCGAAAATGCCACACATCGCGAATTGAGCCTGACCTGGACCAAGGATCTGCCTGCGGATAATAAAATCACCGCCGGTAATTGGTGGCAGGATGCGCAAACCGGGCAGGTTTCTGTCGAACAGAAACTAGCCAAAAGCCTGAAAATCAAGCTGGGCGACCTGTTGACCTTTACCGTCGGCAGCCAGCAGTTTACATCGACTGTTGCCAGCATCCGCGAGCTTCAGTGGGATACCATGAAGCCGAATTTTTACATGATTTTCTCGCCCGGTACGCTGGATGCTTTTCCCAGCACGTTTATCACCAGCTTTTATTTGCCGGAGAGCCAAAAAGACTTTTTAAACGCGCTGGTCAAAAAATACCCCAGCACCACGGTATTGGAAGTCGATTTAATCTTGCGCCAATTTAAAACCATACTGAGCCAATTGACCGAAGCGATAAACTACCTGTTGTATTTTGCGCTGATGGCCGGATTCACGGTCTTGTTCGCCGCCGTGTATGCGACGTTGGACAGCCGTATCCATGAAGGCGCGTTGATGCGAACGCTGGGCGCAAATCGCGCATTTTTAAGGAAAACCCACATCATCGAGTTTAGCCTGCTCGGACTGATTTCCGGCCTGTTAGCGGTTGTCATCTCGGAAGCCATGCTCTATGCGCTGTACACCCATGTCATGCACATGGAGTACCGCGCTAATTTTTATTTATGGGGCATTGTGCCGCCAACCGGCGCGTTATTCGTGGGCTTGGCGGGCTGCTGGGGCGTAAGAAATGTGGTTAATAAATCGCCGCTCCAGGTTTTAAGGGAGCTATAACGTCAAGATTTTATCGGTCAGTGATACTACTTATTGATTGGAGAAGGTGGATTCTTTATCCTAAAGGCATTTGTAAAACGCCGACTGACTTATAGTGTTATGGTGTTCATACTTTATTCATGAAAAATGAAGTATTCTGTAAGGAAACAACTTTACCAGAGGTAATCAAAATGAAAAAACTAACAACCAGCATCGTTTTAATAGGCAGCGCATTAATCTCAGGTTGCTACAGCCAAGGCGGATGGACGCCGACCGTTGATGCTTACAATGATCCTAATGCCTATCGAATCAATCAGGATATGGCCGAGTGTAAGGATCTTGCGAGCCATGCTTCCGGCGGGACTGCAAAAGAAACCGCTATCGGCGCAGGCGTAGGCGGCTTAATCGGCGCGGCCGGCGGTGCGGCTATAGGTGCGATAACAGGAAATCCAGGAACAGGCGCAGCGATAGGTGCGACAGTCGGCGGTATCGGCGGCGGCGCCAAGCAGGGTTTGGAGGGCGAAGCAGGATACAAAAGAGCCTATTCCAACTGCATGAGAAATCGCGGACATCGTATCGTTAACTAATCGAAGTTAACCCAGCCAAAAACTGTGGGGGCCTACACAAGGATGTGTGAGCCCGCAGGGTATCTAACCACACCATTGGCTTTCACAGGGCTCGCCGTCATTATCTCCGTCCATTTTCGTATCAGGACAATGGGTTATAAAAAATTCCGCTTCTTCGCATGACGTCATTTGAGAACAATAAGTCCTGCCATCGCACTCATAACCGGGTTTGGATTTTTCTACATTCCGTGTAACGCCCTGAACAATACCTGTAATTGAGTCACCCAATCCATAACTTTCATTGGATAGATGATTTGCTGCGGTAAATTTTTTATAAGCAAAAAGTCCGACAAAAACCAAAACAGCAATAAAGATTATTTGTGTCACCCCATTACGCTTAACCTTGTCATTTCTGTAAGGGCTTCTTGTTTTGGTAAAAGAAACGCCATCAATTTTGGCATTGATAGCCTTACTTTTTCCGTCATTGCCAACATGTAACTGATACAAAATCACATCGCCGACAACAGGGCGGCGACTCATGTTTTTCAATGCTGAAATATGGATGAAGACTTCGTTATTCCCGTTTTCAGGGATGATAAAACCGAATCCTTTATCATCGTTCCAGCGAGTTAATTTACCTTTGAAAATATTATTCATGATTCCTCGTTCCCACGCGCCGCGTGGTAATGCATTGTGCGCTGCGCCGTGTAGTCGTAGCGGTGTCTTCGTCTGACACTACATCGTGGTGCAACGCTGCCTGATTTCATACCCACGTGCTATGTCATTGTCATTAAGTTAAGAAATACGCTCCAGCTCGGCAACCGCTCCCGCATAATCCCCAGGGATGTGGTGAATGCAGATATTGCAGGAGCAAATATCTGTCCATGCAGGCAGCTTTTCGTGAGACAGGAAGCTAGAGCTTCCCACACTGAATTCCCAAGCTGGAGCTTGGGAACTAGCGCTCACTAAAATTCTTAACTTAATGGCAGTGACGTACTCTGTGGGAACGAGGTGAAACTGCTGTTAAATAAAAAATACGAGCATACCGGCTTTGATCAGGTTTTTAAATGGGTCGCTTAGGCTGATCTTTAGCAAACCGCAACAGAAAATCCGCCAGATAACGTTCACTGTCTTGGCTGTAAACATTGTGGGATGCATAGATCGTCAACAACCTTGCCGTAAACACAGCCGCTGTGCGGCTGAATGTCAGCGCGGATACTTTGGCTTCATTATGAGTATAGCCGCGAAAATCGGTTTGATTGATCAAATAAAACCCCGCCGCTAAGGCCTGGGCGGAAAACTTTGCTACCGCATGAGCGGGAAGCAACAGGTAAAACACCCCCTGCGGGAATAATAATTGTTCGGCAATACCGATCAAATCGGCAAAAGGCAGTTGGTCGGTGTGCCTAGCGCTATTTCTAAGGGTATCGACGGTCTTGAGGTGATTTTCAAAAAACGGCGGGTTGCTGATGATGAGGTCGTATTGCCGGTTGGCGGTTAAGGCGAAGCTTTGAATATCCTGATGCACGGCCTCAAGTCGATCCACCCACGGGCTGTTGTTGAAATTAATGTCGGCTTCTTTAAACGCTTCTTGCGTCAATTCCACTGCGGTTACTTTCGTCGCGCCGAGCTGCGCTGCCATCAGCGCAAGTACCCCTGTTCCGGTGCCGATGTCCAGCACTCGGTCGCCCGGATTGACCGGTGCCATAGCGCCGAATAAAACGGCATCGGTGCAAATTTTCATGCCCGAGTGCTTTTGTAATACTGAAAATTGTTGGAAGTGGAAGGTTGACATTAAGCAGTTTTGTCGATGCTGTTGATATTAACGGTAGGTCGGGGTGCATCGCACGTATCGTCCCTGTCATTTCGGAGCCGTGGATGTCACCCGGTGTGTTTAAAGCGGGCTTATTGCTTTTAGACAATAACCTTGTGAATCTCGACAGTTATTGTCTAAAATTCCTCCCATTCGCCATTAGCGACAGCCATCGGCTGATGTTTTGCAAGGACAGGCTTTGTTGACAAAGCAACATCCTTTTTCAAGCGCATAATGGCAACGCCGACTGCGCCTGATGCGGCAATGAAGTCGGAGTCGGCGTTGAGCATGGTGTTCGCTTCTTGAAGCCTCTTGTCATTGATAGCGTGTGCAACTTTGCCCGCTTCGACATGAAATGCGGCATGTTTTGAAATACATTCTGAAAAGCTCTCCAAGTGGCCAAGATGAAGCTGGGTATTGCCGTGTAGCCATTTTCCAAAATCGCAGCAATTATCTTTTGAGATAGTGACGACATCCAGTTTCTCGTTTTGGGATATGGCGGTACGGAATTTTACTTTCCATTCGGCATGTTTATGTAATGCTACATCGAGATCCATGCTAATTTCTTTCACGTTATGGATACTTTTATTTTCAGGAACGGAAGTCGTGTGTTTGCCTTTATAGGTTTCTATTTTTACCGGTATGGCTTTTTGTTTTACACGGTTAATGGCAGGACTGAGCGAGTCGGCACCCGTTTTAAAAACCGCGACCGTAGCGGAAAGATTTTGAGCTTGATCTTCCATTGATTCTGCAGCGGCAGCCGCTTGTTCCACTAGCGCGGCGTTTTGCTGGGTCACGTCATCCATTTGAGCAATGGCTTGATTGACTTGCGTGATGCCGGAACTTTGCTCGACTGAGGCGGCAGAAATCTCTGACATGATAGCGGTGACATGGTGAATGGAGCTGACAATTTCTTTCATGGTGTGTCCGGCCTGTGTGACCAGTTTGCTGCCGTCTTCGATTTTTTCTACCGAATCAGCGATCAAGCCTTTAATTTCTCCTGCCGCGGTAGCGGCGCGCTGAGCAAGATTGCGAACCTCACTGGCGACAACAGCAAACCCTCGACCTTGTTCGCCGGCGCGAGCGGCTTCTACCGCAGCGTTCAGGGCCAGAATGTTAGTTTGGAACGCGATGCCGTCTATCACCGATATAATGTCGACGATTTTATGTGACGACGCATTGATCGAGTCCATCGTCGTAACCACTTTACCGACTACGGCGACGCCTTTATCCGCTATTTCCTCGGCACTCTTGGCAAGCTGATTAGCTTGTTTAGCATTTTCGCTATTGGCTTGCACAGTGGACGTCAGCTCCTCCATGCTGGCAGCCGTTTCTTCAAGGCTGGCCGCCTGTTCTTCAGTGCGATGCGACAAGTCATTATTGCCTGATGCGATTTCTTTAGCCGCCGTGTTGATATTTTCTGTCGCTTCCTTAATTTCACTGACCAGGCTTTTGAGATGTTCCCCTGTTATGTTCATGCCGGTAATCACTTCCCCGAAGGTGCCGGGGTAGTGCTTGTCGATAACCTGCGTCATATCGCCTTGAGCCATGGCGTTGGTAACAGTCAATATATCCTTAAAGCCAATGTCGCAAGTTTCTATCAGCGTATTAAAATCGGTCAGTATGTCTTTGAACATGAACTCGAATTTGGAGGTATCGGCGCGCTTGGAAAAATCGCCTTTGGAACCGGCTTCAGCAAGTGCGTCTATTTCACTGCTGACTTCAAACAGGGTTTTCTTTACGTTATCGACAGCTTCTGTGATTTTAGCTTTATCGCCGGGCAAGCGATCCATATCGAGACTGAAGTCGCCTTTGGCATATTGGGTAATAACCTTAACCACCTGCATTTTTACATCGATATGGGACTTGGTCAGTGCATTGATGTCGCGTGCCATTTTGCCGTAAGTACCGGGAAACTGCGCAGCATCTATTTCTGCCCAGATCCAGCCCTCCGCGTGCTTTTGCGACATAACAGTTTGCGCGGCGACGAAAGCATTGATCGATGTTTGTATGGTTTTAATCGCATACAATAAGCTGCTTTTATCGCCTTCGTCCAAGTTGATATCCCGCTTAAAATTACCCTGAGCTATTTCTTTGGCGATGGCTTTCGCATAGAAGGGATCTATGCCCAATTGTTTATAGAGGTAATTCGCTAAGTAAAACGCGATGCCTAAACTCAGCGTGACCACCAGAATAGATATGCCAATCAACAGACGGGAGGCATGCTTTGTCGCACTGCTTAGGTCGGTGGCTGTTTGAATCTGTTTATTGACCGCATCACTCTTAAATTTTCTCGTAAGGTCAGCCAGGCTGAGCGACGCGGCATCAAAATCTTCCATGATGGCATTGCCGGCTTGGATGCCCTGACCGATGTAGGCTGAAGCCATGAGCTTGCCTTGGTTATAAAATGGGTCAAAAGCGGCATCAAGCTTGGCCAACTCATCCTTTTGCGAGGCAGTAATGGACTCAAATGCGAGAATTTCCTTCACTCTCTTTTTAAAATCAGCGGCAGCGTCCTCTGCATCCTTGTAGCCTTCGGGATCGTGGGTTGCTGAAACATCAGTTAAAAACTGTTGAACTTGAATCACATCAACCACCATGCCTTCCACTGCTATAGCAAAGGGCATAATCGTGCTGTTTAATTCAGCCGTATTTTGCTGGACTGTTGAGAACTGGTCCAAACTTACATAAATAATGACAGCCATCATAATAATGAGGCTGCAAAATCCCAGCAGAATACGGTTTTTGAAACTGATGAAAATATTTTTAAACATTCGAGAAATAAGCTTTTATTGTTTATTTTTATGTAAGGTAGCAGCCATTTTTATAATATTTAGATATGCCTTCTAATACGGCCTGCTGGAAGAAGGAAATGACATCGCTGATGCATGTAGGATTAGTCCTACAACTAAATCATACGCAATGCACAGGGACTATGCAACGATAGACGGGGCTCTTCAATATGAGCCTATAACTGGATGTAAAAGGCTGGGCTCGACCACTTGGCTGAGAGCCGAGCATGAGGTGTTTTTATAAATAACGATAAGCGAGTGATTACAATAAACTTCTAGGAAGAATGCAGGTGTTTTAATTTGCAATAATAAAAATATATTTATGTGCAATATAAATAACCGGGAACAACTCACCGGCTCGTTTTTGATTAAATTATATAATCAATATTCATGCGGCCGGGCCATAATTGCGGCTATTTCAATAAATTTCAAAACGGGTTATATAAAAATAATGCCTATTTTTGTTTAAAACGTGCAGGGGATTATCCGCTTAACTTAAAGCGGACTGATGCTTCTCTCGTACCATCCGTTTGACCTGAATCGAATGGTACGCAATTGGGCGATGTTCAAGAATAAATTCTCTTTACTCATCATTGGCTATGAGTGCTTGGGGCCTTGCTCTGTTTCTTTGGCTGCAGTCCCCTTTTCAATTATTTTTTTACGCCATAAGCCGTTAGTTGAGAAACACTCCCAGCCCCATTTCAGCCAGTTGAGCAATGACACCGCCAGCCAGAGCGACCAAACCAGCATCAATAATCGGTAGGCTATCAGCGGCACTGAGACCAGCGTCGCTATGGGCAATGTCGGCGGACTTCTATCCTGATACCAGTTTAAGTTGAATGCTGAAGACTGGTTGCCGATGATCTGCATGTCGGGCGAACCCAGTAAACCGTGCTCGACCGCTAAAAACAACAGGCCCAGCGAAACCACGGTTAATAGGCCGATCATAACTTGCAGCGCATTAAAATAGCGAATGCTCGAAGCCTGTTGCGTCTTGCGCCAGCCCAGCAGCATCAACCATGCAATGACAATGCCTGCCGACGCAAGGGGTATCTGGCTAAGCCCGATCAACAACAAAAACCAGTGCCGGGCTTTTAAGGGTGTCAGCGGGATTTTGCCGAGGCCCGGCGACAGCATCAAAATAACAATCAGCACGCCCCAGAATAAAACAGCAGGCCCGAGTTTCGGCCCCATTGCAAATAACACCCAGCGGTCGGATCCTAAGCCGATATTCAGGTTGGCGTTGACGCTCGGCGCTCCCAAGTCCACCTGCGGCGTAGTCAGAATAGTTCTGATGCCGGTCGCCTCCCGCCAGCCGATTGCGACTTCCTGCTTGCCGGGATTGACCGGCACGGTGAGCTTTCGGCCTTCCTGCCTGAGCGGTTGAGTCTGTCCATTGATGGCTACGCTTTGCAGTACGGCGTGTTCCGGCAGGATGATTGTGTGTTGCGATCCTTGCGAGCTTCTCAGGCTGATGCTTAATTCGGCTTCCTGATTGCGTTGCCCCGGTTTGATGCTCAAACGGCTGTTGTCGATGGTTAAGGTTTGTCCTTCCACCGCTTCGGGCCGGGTTATTTGCAGGGTGATTTTTTCGCCCGGCCAGGGATGCCATTCCGGCAGCCATTGCCCGTCGTTATTCAGATGGATCATCGCGATGCCGGATGTCTCAATATGCCAGATGGGACTGACATCGGCTTGCAATACTTCTATCCATTGTTCGGTTTGAGTGGCGACATAATCGATTTTTTCCGATTTTTCCAGCGTGGATTCCCATTGCAGCTCGGTTTGCTGGGCCGGGATATTCACCTCGACTTTGCCGTCCTTAACACGGATGCCTGTGCTGGTAACCGACTCGCCCGGCAACAAGGGCACCGCCAACACCACGGCGGAATCGGCCGGTGATACGCGGATGATCCGGGTGATAACCCGCCAGTCCAGGCCCAGCTGCAGGGTGCGCTCAATCCTGACGAACGGCGGCAACGCGCCCGGTTCCAACTCGGCTGCGCTTTGCTGCTGTTCGGTCTGGTTTATGCGGCTAAATTGCAGTTGATCGTCAACTTCGCCGTTTTCCTGTAGGCCGACGACTTCCCAGCCGGTATTTTGAATGCTGACCCAGTTCGGTTTTAACGGCAAAGGCAGGGTGAATTTGCTTAACAAGGGCACGGTTCCGCCGAGTACAACCTGATGCTCGCCTTCGTCCAGGTTAAGCCACAGGCCGTTGTTATCGCGGTAAAGCCCTGACGCTATTTTGCCGTCAACAAAGACGTGATTAGGGAACCATTGTTCATATTCTGCGGGCAAAGGAACCGCTACGGATTGTTGGGCGTGAATCTGTAAGGCGATTGCCAATTCCTTATCGGTAATGGTTATTTTCATCTGCTGAATTTGCGCGCAGCTCGGCAAGCAGTCGGGCGGTACCGGTTTTTCCAGCAGCTTGTTTTTCAGTTCGTCCAGAACGGCTTTGTCCGGAATTTCGGCATACGCCTTGGGTGACGGCATGGACAGCATCGGCAACAGAAAAAACCACAGCAGCAACGGCGTCGAAGGTCGAATACGTTTAAAGCTGAACTTTTCCGCAACGCCGAACATCAGCAAGGCCAGCGCCGCGACTAAAATCGCACGGATGAAGTTGAGCAGTAGGGTCAGCGTCGGCGTTAAATACCATAAGTGCAGTTGTTGCTGGGCATCAACCGAACCGTTCCATGACAACAGCACCTTGCGCCATTGCCATTGCGGCAAACCGGGGCCGGTCTGCACTTTGGCTTTAGGGTCGATGCGGTCAAAATCGACCGCCTGGTTTGTATAACCATAAGACGAAGAGGCATCTGATGGCATTGATTTTCTTAACACCTTTTCTTTCATCTCGCTGATCGCTTCGGAGACCGGGGCAGGGGCGGTCATTTCAACCGCTGTTCCAACCATGCCGCGGTCTTGGAAGATGGGCATAGGGACCGCTTGCCAGGGTCTTTCCAGTTGCGGATACAGTCCGGTGCGTACCTGCTGCACCATAAAAGGCAAGGCGATCATGATTAGGGCCAGCCAGAAAACGTTGCGATACCACCGCATCAATATTAAAAACCTGCTTTCCGACCTTAATACTAAAACCGGGTTTTCCGACAATGTCTTAATCAAGGCGGTCGCTGCGAGAATATTCAGCCAGACGAAATGGGGCGATCCCGGTTCATGCCAGATCAATACCAGGGTTACCAAGGCGAGGCCGCCCCAATAGGGATTCCATAGTCTACCGGTTGCCAGCGCGGCGATTAACACCAGGAACAAGTCCAGCAAGGTCCAACGGGAAATCCAGCTGTCCGGTACATTGTCGACGCCGCCGGCCGCCAGCAAACGCCAGCCCGGCGGCAGGTTCAGTTCGGCGCGGACCGTGTGAAAATCCTGCTCCCAGCCCACTGCGCTGGTTGAACCGATTGCACCGGCAATACGGCTGTCGGCATTCAGCGTTATCGCGCCGCTTCTGACTTCAACGCCTTGCTTGCCGGATTTATCCCGGGTAATAAACTGGTTGCCGCCGTTTAGGGTGACTTTTCCCAGTTGCGTTTGCGGCAGGGTATTCAGCCGCCAGCCGCGGGTCATGTTGCCGGTAATCGTGTCATTGACGGTATAGCCTTCGCCGTCGAAATCCAGCCATAGCTTTCTGGATAGATTGAGTTGATTGGGTTCGGGTTCCGGGTCGCCCCGGCGGATGGTTTTAAAACCCATCGCCTGGCCCTGGTTGATTTTATAGGCCGGGAGGTTTTTCCAGTCGTCCGGCAAGTTGGTCAGGTTGGGATCGATGGCGCTGAGGTGTTCGATTTCAACGACGCGCAGTTGGGGACGGACTTCAAATGACCATATTTCCGATTCCGGCCACTGGAGGCCTTGTTCGGTAGGGGCGACCGGCTGCTCGCCCTTGAGGAGGAGTGTATTCAGTTCTTTGCTGTTTCGCGCCAGTATGTCGATCTCCCAGTGACCGGGGCGCAGCTGGATCAATAATTGTCCGTCGGGCTCCAGTCGTGCGGGCAATGGGCTTTCCAAGCTCAGGGGGATAAAGCCGTCCAGGATAGGCCGGGGCAATTTGACCTCGCGTTGCTCGCCGGAGACTTCCAGTGCCAGCCGGGTTAAAACCTGTGCAGGAACATCATCGGTGATTTTTCGGAAGACCTGAATATCCAGGTTGTTTTGGATGTTTTCCGGTTTTTTTAAGCCTATCTCGCTTTCTTTTAACCACAGCTGTCCGTCTTTAATGGCCGGTGTCGGTATCTCGACCCCGTTAATGCGCAGCTCAATCAGTCCGGTGTCGTCGGGTATCTTTAAGTTATCAGGAATGGCCGTCCACAAGAATCCGCCTTTGATTTGATGCTGCAAGCCGGCAACCAGTTTTATCGACGGTATGCCGTCTTTATCCATGATCAGCGCGGTTTTGTTATCAACCGTCACATTAAGCGGCCAGTGTTTTTTATCGCCCGGCAAGCTGATCCAGCTGTCTTGGTATACCGTCCAGCTCATCGAAAAAACGCCTTTTTCGCCGGTTAAATCCAGTTGGGTTTGGGTCGGCCAGCTACAGCGCTTTTGCTCGTAACTGTTATAGATGAAAGGGCAGGTGGGCTCAGGGCTGTCCTGCAAAACCCAGGCTATCCAGGGTTTCAGAGGTTCCGGCACCTGTTCCGGGGTTAACGGCTTTGCCTGAGTGATTGATGCAAACAATACTGCGCTTAAAAATAGCCAGACGATACGACTCATGATGCACTCCTGATTAATGTCAGATGTAGGCCGAAATAAAACTACCCAAGCCTGTCCTGAGTCCTTCGGCCTACAGTTATTTGCTTACAATGGAAAATAATCAGAGGTCTTCAAGCAAATAATTTATGTCTAGATTAAGTAAAAAGTTATAAAACTCAGTTGCACTTGGACAGTTCACATGATCAGCAGCACGTTCAAGACTAAATCCATGATGCTTTGTCATTTGAGTAGCAAAAACAGGTTTGCTACCACCTGGGCCGCGTTTATTATGTTCGCTAGCCAGCGCTTTTAATCTATCCCATGGCATTTCTGGTGTTGCTTCAGGAAAATCCTCATAAACACCTTCTAATTTTAACCATTTGTTCAATGCTAATGTATCAGCTAAAAACCATGCTTCAATGGCTTTTACGGCTATAAAAATGAGTTGAGTATGATCGGTTCCAATGCGATCAATAACTGATTGTTTATCAGGATCATTTTCTAAATCCGTTAAAATTATAATGTGAGTAGGGTCTTGTAATTTCAATTGTTCAACTAAAGGCACAATATGCTTAGGTAACAAATTGCCACTACCTTTTGCATTTTCAATGGGATGGCAAATATCTATCCCAATGTTTTTTGTCCAATCTTTAAAGTTTTTCGATTCCAGTAGTATTTTCTCTGTATCGCCTTCAACAATAAAGCCGACTTTTACCACGGCAACCCACCGTCAAACATATTCATCAGCCACGCTTCATCTAGCTTAAGTCCATTTTTAGCAATAAAGTTTTTCGGTGTATTTTCGATTTCTGTTTTCCCATCACGCTTATTTACCAACCAAAGCTCATTAGGCTTAGACACCCGTATCAGTGATTCGTTATGTGTTGTGACAAAAATAGGGTGCTCACTATTCGCATTATCTCGCATTAAATTGACCAGTTCAGTAATCGCTTTAGGATGGATGCCGCGTTCGGGTTCTTCGATTAGTGTCATGCCTAGGCCTTTTGAGCGGCTTAAAACTGCCGTCATAATACACAATGCGTAAATTGTGCCGTCGGAAATAAGATTGGCGGGGAAATTTGCTTTTGTGCCTTCTTCCTTAAATTTAATAACGGTTCGAGCATCCAATTTTTGCCGTTCTGTGGCAACTTTTTCCAAACCAGGTACTAATAATTCCATCCATTCTATAATCTGCTCTCGAATAACATCGTCTTTTTCTAATCCAGCCAGCATAGTTGCTACATTGCGCCCGTGTTGTTCCAATTCACCCTGGTCTGTGCTGGAACTGTCGGGTTCTTTTGCACCTATCGGATCAAAGCGATAAACGACAATATTGCTAAGAAGTTCATATAAGGGATGAGCGGAAATCATCAAAGCCGATTTATCAGAAGGGAATCCAGAGAATTTTTGTTCCTCGTCGTTCACATCATAAAATATAACTTCTTCCTTTTTTCTGGACATAAAAACAATGTTATCAAGAGATAACCGCTCTTCCAATTTCGGATCTTTATCCATCTCATGGATTTTTAATTGATATTGGATCAGTTTATCGTCCAACACCAAATCGAAACTTGCCGAAAAAGTTCGCGCTTTACTTTTTCGACTTTTAAAACAGTGAACCTGCTCATAGCCATTAAATTTGCGTAGCGCTTTCGTCGCACCCAGGCTAATCACTGCGCTTATAAACTGTAATGCATCAAAAAAATTACTTTTCCCTGAGCCATTAGCGCCCGCAAAAACACTGTAAGGCGCTAATTCGTTCAGCTCAATATCGGCAATGCTTTTAAAGCCGGAGATCTTAATTTGCTTAATATTCATTTCCATCTACGACAGTTTATTTGTAGCAATTTAGTTTCATTTAGTTCGTACTCATGAGCGTATCAATGCGTTTACATGCAAGGAGAACTGTGGCGAGGCCAAACAAATTTACCTTTCCAAAAAATTCCTCAACATATCATGCCCATGCTCGGTCAGAATCGACTCGGGATGAAATTGCACGCCTTCAATATCCAGCTGCTTATGCCTGATGCCCATGATTTCATCCAGCTTGCCGGTTTCGTCCTGGGTCCAGGCGGTTATTTCTAGGCAATCGGGTATGGATTCCTGTTCGATGACCAGCGAATGATAACGGGTGGCGGTAAACGGGTTGTTAAGCCCTTTGAAGACGCCCTGATTATGATGATAAACCAGCGAGGTTTTACCGTGCATGATGCTTTTGGCATGGACGATATTACCGCCGAACGCGTAGCCGATGCTTTGATGCCCGAGGCAAACGCCCAGGATAGGAGTTTTCCCTGCAAACTTTAAAATGGCCTCAACCGATATGCCTGCTTCTTTTGGCGTACAAGGGCCGGGTGAAATCACCAGTTTATCGGGAGCCAGTTTTTCTATATCTTCCACAGTCACCTGATCGTTACGCACCACGGTGACATCGGCGCCCAGCTCACCGAAATATTGCACCAGGTTGTAAGTGAACGAGTCGTAGTTATCGATCATGACGACTTTTATCCCCCCCTTTGTAAAAGGGGGGCTAGGGGGGATTTTGACGGCGCTCATGATTGCTCCCCTTCCAAGCCGCCGTTAAAGCGGGGTAGGGTGTTAATGTCAGGAACGTTATAACGCGACTCAAACTGCGCTATCCAGATCAGCGGGTTATCGTGCGTGACTGACTCCGGCAGTTTGCCGTTTTGTTCCAGACGGATTTGATTGCCGGTAATTTTAACGACGCTAAGGCAGGGTAGACCGATGATCGAATAGCGACCCCATTGCTCGCCGCCGTGTACCGATTCAAGCAAATAGGAATAAGCGCCGTCGGCCAGTTTCAGGTGGGCGCTCAAGGGCGTGTCCAAATCGGCCAGCACTTCGCGGCAAATCGGGATGCGGTTGTAGCCCTGTCGGGCATAGTGATTGAATTGCTCTGGGGTCATTTTTGCTATTCAATGTGTATATGCAAATGCGACGCTGGCGCGTCACTAGCTGCGTCTCCACGCCGGAGCCCTTACAAGACTCAGGGCGGGCGTGGGAACGGTGTCGGTCTTTAAACTGCCTTAGCCAATTCAGCACGCATTTCATCGATTACTTTTTTGTAATCCGGTTGGCTGAAAATAGCTGAACCTGCGACGAAAGTATCGGCACCAGCTGCTTTAATTTCGCGGATATTATCGACTTTAACGCCGCCGTCGATTTCCAGGCGAATATCCAGGCCGCTGTTGTCGATTCTTGTTCTGACTTCACGCAATTTATCCAGCGCTGAAGGGATGAATGACTGGCCGCCAAAACCGGGGTTAACCGACATCAACAAAATCATATCCAGTTTATCCATGACATAATCCAGATAATGCAGCGGCGTGCCTGGGTTAAATACCAGTCCCGCCTTGCAGCCGCAATCTTTAATCAATTGCAGGGTGCGGTCGATATGCACAGAGGCTTCGGGATGGAAAGTAATGATGCTGGCACCGGCTTTGGCGAAGTCGGGAATAAGACGATCAACAGGCTCAACCATTAAATGAACGTCAATCGGTGCGGTAACGCCGTGTTTTCTCAGCGCTTCGCAAACCAAAGGCCCGATGGTCAGATTGGGCACGAAATGGTTATCCATGACATCAAAATGCACAACATCGGCGCCCGCTTTTAAAACATTATCAACTTCTTCACCCAGTTTTGCGAAATTGGCTGACAGAATGGAGGGAGCAATCCAGTTTTCGTTCATTTTGTGATCCTCTTGAATTAAAAATTATTAATTATATCTTTTTTTTGCACAAACTCTTATGTTTACGCTTGTGTTTATAATAGCCGCACTTGAAATCATCCGAACAAGCTTAACTCATGAAACTGGTAACCTTTACTTATAATCACGAAACCCGTGTAGGCGCTGTCGTTGATGGCTTTGTCGTTGACGGAAAAAATAATACTAAAATCCCGGTAACCATGCTCGAATTTCTGAGCGCAGGCTCCAGTGCGCTGGATGCCATGCGGCAGCAGATCGACAGCGGCAACGACCGTATCGCGCTGGCCCAGGTCAAGTTGCATGCGCCGGTGCCGAGGCCCGGTAAATATTTAGGGATCAGCCTGAACTATGCCGACCATATTGAAGAAACCGGACTGGACAAGCCGGAATACCCCAGTTTTTTCACCAAACAGGGCACCTGTGTGATCGGGCCCGGCGAAGCGATACATCGGCCTAAAGTGTCCGATAAGCTGGATTATGAAGGCGAGCTGGCGTTTGTTATCGGTACCTGCTGTCGCCATGTGCCGGTCGATAAGGCTCACCAGGTCATTGCCGGTTTTACCATTGCCAACGATGTTTCGGTGCGCGACTGGCAGTTTCGTTCGCCGACCTTTACGCTGGGAAAATCATTCGATACCCATGGTCCGCTGGGGCCGTGGATCGTTACCGCCGATGAAATCAGCGATCCGCATAATCTGGATCTTAAAACCTGGATTGACGATGAACTGCGGCAAAACTCCAATACCCGGCAGATGATTTTTAACTGCTATGAAATGATCGCCTATTTGTCGCAAGCGATGACGCTGGAACCGGGCGATGTGATTGCCACAGGCACTCCAGCCGGTGTCGGCGTAAAAATGAAGCCGCGCGGTTATATGTTGCCGGGGCAAACCGCCCGGATTGAAATTGAGGGTATCGGCATGCTGGTTAATCCGGTTATTGATGAGCCGGATAGCCCATCCTTCATAAGGTAATTATTCGGCGTATGCTGAATTATAAAGATAGTATACGGAAAGCACGGATCGGGCAGATTTAAACGGGATTTTTAAAAAATGGAAGTAAATTTTTTGCGTTTTTTATTAACCAGGAATTATTCCTTTATTTCTTGATGTGTCGATTAGTTACTTCATAAATTCTATTCAAAATCTATAATGCAAAGCTTGTCGTTAGTATATGACACGCCTGCAATTGGTCATAAGTTACGTTTTATCAACTGTTTTGCATCGGGTGTTTAAACAATAGCTAAAATAGTGTTGGTTGTTGTTCCCCGGCAGCAATAAATTCGAATGCAGGAAACTGTGAGCAAAGGTGCTGTTTTTTTGCGCACTTAACGCTTATGCTGAAAACCCTTAATACACGGAGGTTAATCACCGATGAGCAACAAGCAAACAAAAAGCCTGGGTGTTACCCTGATTGAACTCATAATTACGATTTCCATTGCCGCTATTCTTGCGGGTGTAGCCATACCCAGTTTTACATCAATTATAAATAGCACCCGATTAACTACTTATGCCAATGAATTGGTTGCATCGCTAAGTTTGGCACGTAGCGAAGCCGTTAAACGCGGTGTGCAAATCAGCGTCCGAAGAAAAGGAAGTACAAATCAAAACTGGGATTCAGGTTGGGATATTTTTACCGATTTGGACGGAGATGGCGTGTTTGATACTGCGGACACTTTGCTAAAAACCTACCCGGCTTTGACCAGCGGATTTACTTTAAGAACCGGGACTGCAGGCTATCAGGACTTTGCGGCCTATTTGCCCAGCGGCCTGAGCCTAAGCTCTAGCGGCGACACCTTCAGGCTATGCACTGGTTCAGCCGACACCGCGAGCTCCCGTGCAATCGCTATCAATGCACTGGGTCGGCCAAGAACGACTGAAGGAACAACAGCATGTCCGTGACCCAGCCAAAAACCTTTGCTTGGCGCCATGATGCCTTATGAATAAAGATAGCGGATTCACCTTAATTGAAGTGTTAATCGCGACGCTGGTTTTGGCTGTCGGCTTATTGGGGTTGGCAGGACTGCAAGCCGCCAGTATCAAAAATAATCTGAGCGCCTATAATCGTAGCCAGGTTACGCAGCTGGCTTATGACATGGCCGACAGAATGCGCGCCAATAAAAATGAAAGTCTGAATCCGACAACCGGCAATGTTATTGCAGCCAGCACCTACCTGACGATGGCTCCGGCAGATGCCGCAGTTCAGGCAAATTGCGCAACCGTGACTGGCTGTACCGGTGCGCAAATGGCTCAAAATGACCTCTTCCAGTGGAACGCCGCCTTAACCAACACCCTGCCCAATGGCACAGGATCAATCACAGCTGTCGCTGCAACTCGGGTTTTTACCATTACTATCAACTGGGATGATAATCGGGACGGCGCAGTCAACGCTTCCGACCCGAATTTCTCAGTGAGCTTTCAGTTATGAAACAGTCTAAAAGCCCGCAAACAGGTTTTACCCTGATAGAACTGATGATCGCCATGCTGCTGGGCGCGTTCTTAACAGGCGGCATCATGCAGATTTTTCTCGGCTCCAGGCAGACCTACAGAATGCAGGAGAATCTGTCCAGGCTTCAAGAAAACGGCCGGTTTGCCATGGATTTTATTACCCGAGATAATCGCATGATAGGATTTCAAGGCTGTGCATCCCGATCAACAGTCCCCAAAATTATCATTGATCCTAAAAACCCCAATCCGAATCCCGCCCCTGCCACGCTTGCTGCCGGTCTTAGCACGCCACTTGTCGGCAGCGACAATGTGACCAATAATTGGAGTGCCGGCGCATGCGGCGCGTCCAACGCCTGTGTGGCCGGAACCGATGCGGTCACTTATCATTTTGGCGGAAGCTGCGGCGGGTATTTGACAGGGAATATGGGGACCAATAACGCCAATATTCAAATACCGGCAGCCAATAGCTGCAATATCAATATGTACGATGTGCTTATGCTTTCCGATTGCAGTGCAGCGGATATCTTCATAGCAACCAGCGCCTCATCCGGCAGCGGAGTTCAGACTATCGCGCATGCCAATAACCAAAACACCACGAATAACCTCAGCAAACTCTACGGTTCCGATGCCGAAGTACTGGTATTTCGGACATACAGTTTTTTTATTCGTAACAATACCAGCGGCGAACCGGCATTATGGCGGTTGGATAATTCCAAACCTACAAGCACAACCAATCCCATCGAATTGGTTGAGGGTATTGAGAATATGCAGGTTTTATACGGTGCAGATACGGATGCAACGCCGGACGGCACGGCCAATTATTACGTGCCTGCAGGCACAGCCGGACTCAATATGAATCAAGTGGTCAGTATTCGCGTCAGTGTTTTAGTAAGAAGCATGAATGATGGTTTAGCCGCGCAGCCGTTAGATTATATTTACAATGGCGCAACGGTTACGCCGACCGACCGGCGGATCAGGCGGGTTTTTACTTCAACTATTGCCTTGCGCAACCGGTTGCCATAAAAGGAAGATGTTAATGATTAACCAATATTCTTCATTTAAGCATCAGTCCGGCGTGGTGCTGCCCGTCAGTATGATTATGTTGCTGTTGCTCACCTTAATCAGCATCACCGCCAGTCAAGTGACCGGCATTGAAGAGAAAATGGCCGGAAACACCAGGGACACTAATATTGCCTTTCAAGCTGCGGAAGCGGCCTTGCGTGGCGGCGAAACGTTTCTGAAACAAGCGAACCTGCCGGCGTTCACAGCAACAGGCACTAACGGTTTATACAGCGATGCCGGCACGCCGCCTCAACAGAACGACGATTGGTCAAGCTTCAACACGGTAACCTACAGCGCACCCTCTTTAAGCTATACGGCCAGCGCCCCTCTTTATGTGATTCAACAATTAAGCACTATCGGCAGCGGCTCTCTGGATGCCGGAAATTACAACGAAAATGAATTATATCGGGTCACCGCGCGGGGAGTCGGTGGCACTAGCACTGCCGTTGTCGTGCTGCAATCGGTTTATAAACGCTGATCCTCCCATCAAACCCGAATATCGCCACACACAATCAATCGGAACGGCTCTCATGAAAATGAACAACACTAAAAGATGCCTGCATATCGTTTTTCAGCTTGTCTTTGCCGCCTGTTCGAGCATGCTGCCAACAGCTTTTGCTGTAGATTTGAATATCGCCCAGTCGCCATTGACCATTTCACAGGCGGCCTCGCCACGAGTCATGCTCACCATGTCCCGCGATCACCAGCTTTACATCAAAGCTTACACCGATTATTCCGATCTCGATAACAACGGAGCACTGGACACCAGTTATATCGATACTTTTGATTACTATGGCTATTTTGATAATCAAAAATGCTACACCTATGTCAACAGCCGCTTTGAACCGGCAAGTGCCGCAACAGGCGCCAACAGCCATCACTGCAGCAGCCAATGGAGCGGCAACTTCCTGAACTGGGCCACGATGACGCGAATGGACGTTATCCGCAAAGTGCTGTACGGCGGTTTTCGATCCACGGATACGGCCGATACGGTACTGGAACGCAGTTTGATACCTTACGATGTGCATTCCTTCGCCAAGGTATTTACCGCAGCATCAACAACGGATATGCAAAAATACGTCCCTTATGCCCAAACAACCATCAGTTTATGTAACCTCACCCAAGGCTCCGGTCTTGCCAAGGATGCCAGTGCCGCGACTTATCCCCCTTTGCTGCGGGTAGCGAGCGGCAGTTTTCCAAGCTGGGCGGCTTCCGAAGTAACCCAGTGCCAGTGGGGTTCAGGAACACAGCCGGCCAATAGCGTCAACTTGGTCAGCGCAAATGCGGATACCGGGCTTAATGTCCGGGTCAAGGTTTGCGTCTCAGGCCTGGAGGAAACCAATTGCAAAACTTACGGCAGCAATAAGAAACCCACCGGTCTGCTGCAAAAATACGCCGAAGCCAGCAAACCGGTGTATTTCGGCCTGATGACCGGCAGCTGGGCTAAAAACAAATCGGGCGGCGTGTTACGCCGCAACGTGAACCAGATGTTTGACAACAGTACCAGTAGTGCCAACGAGGTCGATAAAACCAATGGTCAGTTTCTTAATCAGGCAACTACCGATGCCGGTATTATCAATGCCCTTAACCGCTTTAGAATCAGCAGTTATGATTTCACCAATCATGTTTACCAAAGTTCCTGCAATAGCCCCGGTTTGCTCAGTTTTAATAATGGGCAATGCGTAGAATGGGGTAATCCTTTAAGCGAGACTTACCTGGAATCGTTGCGCTATTTGGCCGGTAAAACGACGCCGACGACGGCTTTTGATACCAGCGATTCCGCTTTTATTCCCTCACTGCCCCAAGTCAGCTGGGCGGATCCGATGCCTGCCGCCGAATGGTGCGCAACCAATTCAGTCATAGCGATTTCAACGGGGCTCAACTCCTTTGATGGCAATGAGCTCAGCAACGATTTGGGCATCAATGCCGCAACCGAAACCGACGCCGTCGGCACCGCAGAAAACATTAGCGGCGACTATTTGGTCGGCAGCAACGGCACTACGAACAATAAACAGTGTACCTCCAAGTCGGTCAGCAATTTATCGTCGGTGGCGGGCATTTGCCCTGAAGTACCCAGTTTGGAAGGCACCTATAATATCGCTGGCTTGGCTTATTACGCCCGCACCCACGACCTGCGTTCCGACAGGGACGGAAAACAAAATGTTAATACCTACAGCGTAGCGCTTGCAGAAAGCTTGCCGAAGTTTGAAATCCCCGTCGGCAACGGCACTGTCACCCTGCTGCCCGCTTGCGAAGCCAATTCTACGGCCAGTGCAACTGCCGCCACCAGCAATTGGCGTATTTGCAGCATGACCGATTTAACGGTGGAAAGCCTCACCTATGCCGACGGCAAATTGGTTTCCGGCAGTTTAAAAGTCAACTGGGAAGATTCAACCTGGGGTAATGATTACGACATGGATGGCATCGCCAGGCTTAAGTTCTGTGTCGGTTCAAGTTGTACGCCGGGCGCCACAAACAATGCCGCTCCCAGTGCAGGGAATACGACCATCAAGGTTGAGGCTTCCGTACTGCAAGCCGCTGCCGGACATGCATTGCGCTTTGGTTACACCATAACCGGCACCACTGGCGATGGCGTCGTGCTGCCGATTTTGCGTCCCGGAGGCAGCAACTTCAATTTAGGTGCTGCTTTACCATCCGGCGTCACAAGTCCCACGACTACCAGCTATACCCAAGGCACTCCCAGTGCCAAGTTACTGGAAAATCCACTGTGGTACACGGCTAAATACGGCGGCTTCGATACGGTTGATTCCAGTCTGGCGGACACCCCTGCCAACCAATCCTGGGATAAAGATAACAATGGCATACCCGATGCATTTTTCAGGGCGTCCAATCCCGCGCTTCTGGAAAATGCGCTGGATACCATTCTTAACGACGTGTTGATAAAATCCGGGTCGTCAGCTTCGGTAACCACCAATTCAACCCGTCTGGACACCAACAGCGTTGTTTACCAAGCTAAATTCAACAGTGGCGATTGGACTGGCCAGTTACTCGCCTATTCGATCAATGCCAACGGCAGCATCGCCGCCAATCCGACCTGGGATGCGGGGCAACGGGTCACTGCGCAAGGCATCAATGACCGTTCGATTTTTAGTTATAACCCGACTGCAACAACTAAGGGTATTTCATTTCTATGGAGTAATTTGAATGCCACCCAGCAGGCATTGCTTACCGCAAACCAGGTCGACTATCTGCGTGGCGACCAAGCCAACGAACAACCCTCCGGCACACTCCGTAAACGTTCAGGGACAAACGCATTATTGGGGGACTTGGTTAATTCCGACCCGTGGTATATCAGCAGTGGCCGCAATTTTGGCTTCGATAAATTGCCCGGCACCGAAGGCAGCAGTTACTTAACTTTTCGTGACAGTGCTGCGTTTAAGGCCAGAACGCCGATGGTGGCAATTGGCGGAAACGATGGCATGCTGCACGTATTTAACGCCAATATCACAGGTACCGGTAACGGCAACGAGCTCTTCGCTTACGTGCCGCACACGGTATTGGCTAATTTATCGGCATTCACTTCCCCGACCTACTTAAGCAGCGGCCAGCACAAATATTTTGTCGACGGCGCTCCTATTGCCGGCGACGCTTATTTCGATGCCGATGGCAATGGCCAGAAAGAGTGGCGGACAGCGCTGGTTGGAACATTGGGTGCCGGCGGCAAGGGGATCTTCGCTTTGGATATGGCTTTCTTAAGTCCTACCAGCTATACGAGTGCTGAAACAAGTTTTACCGCAAATAGGGTGCTATGGGAAATCAACACCAGTTCCGCCCCTGTGGCAACCGACTTGACAGATGATTTGGCAGGCAGCAATAAACGCTACGGCTTTACCAATCATTTGGGCTATATGCTGGGACAAGCTTCAATTGTGCGCATGGCGAACGGCGATTTTGCCGCGGTATTCGGCAACGGATACAACAGCGTTAATCAAAAAGCCGTACTGTATATCGTCGATATAAAAACCGGCGCGCTTATCAAATCAATCTCAACAGAAACCGGCGATACCAGTAGCCCAAATGGCCTATCAACGCCTATCTGTGTTGACGTTAACGGCGATCGTATCGTTGATGCCATTTACGCAGGCGATTTTAAAGGGAATCTCTGGAAATTCGATGTCAGCAGCAGCACCGCCAGTCAATGGGAGGTGGCATTTAAAACCGGCACTAGCCCCAAGCCGCTATTTATAGCCAAAGACAGCTCTGGAGTTGCCCAGCCGATCACGGCCAAACCGCAGGCAGGCCTACATCCACCTTCATTAGGCACATACGGTGTATTAGTTTATGTAGGGACCGGCAAATATTTTGAAACCGGCGACAATACCGTGCCTGCGTCGCCGCAAACACAAAGCGTTTACGGCATTAAAGACCTTTGCGTAAAACGCGCCGGGACCACCGACACATGCAGCAGTACCTCCCCAAATGCCGTGCGCTCAGAACTGGTACAACAATCCATTCTGGCTGAAGGTACCGCGGGTAACTTTAGTGTACGGGTCACATCCAAAAATGACATTAATGTTCATGGCGACCCGGCCAAAAAAGGCTGGTACATGGATTTACTAACTCCGCCCAGTACCGCTGCCGGTGAACGCGTGGTTGTGCAGGCGCTATTAAGAAACGGGCGAATTATTTTTGCGACCATGACGCCCGATAACGGCAAATGCTCTTTTGGCGGCAGCAGTTGGCTAATGGAACTGGACGCGCTGACAGGCAATCGTCTTAATGAAACGCCTTTCGATT
>Ga0123399_1018413_pt1 | contig 27226 bp, 33 predicted proteins | sample T5LHNH4metaT_FD_89927 | JGI IMG/M metagenome (GOLD analysis project Ga0123399, IMG submission 89927) | Methane-oxidizing artificial microbial communities from Washington, USA to study methane cycling - T5-LHNH4 metaT (Metagenome... | ecosystem: Engineered > Modeled > Simulated communities... | reverse complement strand
GAAGGTTTTTCAAACCCAATGGTTAAACGGGAAGTCGGTAAGGTTCACGCCAAATCCGACGCTGCCCCCGCAACGGTATATAAGTAAAAGTTTTATCGAGATGCCACTGTGCTTACGCATGGGAAGGTGATGATTCAGGTTAACACCACTTATAAGCCCGGAGACCGGCCCGAGAGTTTAATTCGGTACAGCGGAGGGCTGTCTGCGAAAGTGACAGTACAGCTCCGCGTCATCTCTCGTTTTCTTTTGTCCTCTGTTGTGTAAAACAACTTTCCATGCGCGGGCGGCGCGGAGGACACACATGCAAAAACTCATCTTCAGCTCATTAATAATCGTCGGATTTATCCAGACTCAACCCTCGCAAGCATCATCCACCGATGAAGCAAAAACCGTTACGCTGGACGCGATGGAGGTCAAAGGCCGGGCAACCGATTTATTGGGTATAGCCGCATCGGCATCGCAAGGCGTAGTCGGACAACGTGAGTTCGCTTACCGGCCCTTGGCGCGAGCCGGCGAGCTGGTCGAAGTGGTACCCGGTGCGCTGGCAACCCAGCACAGCGGTTCGGGCAAGGCCAACCAGTTTTATTTGCGCGGCTTTAACCTGGATCACGGCACCGACTTTTCGGTAATGGTCGACGGCGTACCGATGAACATGCCCAGCCATGCTCACGGGCAAGGTTATCTGGACTTGAACAGCGTCATTCCCGAACTGGTAGACCATATCGAATACGGCAAAGGGCCTTATTACGCCGATGCCGGTGACTTTTCTTCCGCCGGTTATTCGCGTATGCACACGATGCGCAGTTTACCCAAAGGTCTATTTAAATTTACCGGCGGCGAGTTTGGCTATTACCGTGCGCTATTGGCGGATTCCAAAAAAATCGGCGCCGGCGATTTGCTGGCTGCGGGCGAATTCAATGCTTATAACGGCGTGTGGCACCAGCCGGAAGATTTGGGCAAATACAACGGCATGTTGCGCTATACGCTGGACAACACCGATTGGGGCTTGTCGGTCAACGCCAAAGCCTATCACTCCAGCTGGAACGCGACCAACCAGATTCCGGAGCGGGCTATCGATAGCGGCACGCTTGACCTGTACGGCAGCATGGACCCTTCCGATGGCGGCGACAGCAGTCGTTACAGCTTGTCGAGCAACGTTTGGAGCCGAGGCGACAGCTACAAAAACGACTTTAATGCCTATCTTGCTTATTACGACCTCAATCTTTATTCCAACCCTACCGGTTTTCTTGACAACCCCGAGCAAGGCGATCAAGTGCATCAAACCGAGCGCCGCGTGGTCACCGGCGGCAACGGCGAACAAACCTGGTTTGCCAAATGGTTCGGGATGGACGTCGACAACAGTGTAGGCATGCAAATCCGCCATGATGAGGTCATCGGAGCGGCGTTAAACCGCACTGAGCAACGCCGGATTTTCCAGACGGTGCGCCAGGATGACATTAGTGAAACCAGCGTGGCGGTTTACCTGAAAAATCAAGTTCAGTGGTTGGAAAAGTTCCGCACTATTTCCGGATTACGTGCCGACTTTTTGGATATGAATGTTAACAGCAGGACACTCGCAGCCAATTCCGGTCAACGAAACGCATCTCTGTTGAGTCCCAAACTCAGCCTGATTTTCGGACCTTGGGTTGATAATGAAGTGTTTATCAATTTGGGCTACGGCCATCACTCCAATGACGCACGCGGCGCTACCTTGCGGGTTAACCCGGTCAGCGGCGATCCGGCCGATTCGGTATCGCCGTTGGTGCGGTCGCGCGGCGGTGAAATCGGGCTGCGCAACCAGTTTATTCCGGGGTTGAATTCCACGGTGGCGCTGTGGTGGATGCAGGTCAATTCCGAACTGATTTTCGTCGGCGATGCGAGCAGCACCGAGCCCAGCGGACGTAGCGAACGTCACGGCGTGGAATGGAGCAACTACTACCAAGTCAACGATGCCCTGACTCTGGATGCAGACTTGTCTTTTTCACAAGCGCGTTATGTCGGCGTGCCGCGCGAGGTTAACCATATTACCAATTCGGTAGGCCGGGTCATCAGCGCCGGAGCGGTGGTACAACTTCCCTTTCATACTTTTACATCGTTACGCCTGCGCCATTTTGGCGACATTCCACTTAATGACACAGGCAGCCTGACCGCAGGCGATACGACGCTGGTTAACTGGGGGCTTGGCTATCAGCATAAGGACTTGAAACTTGAACTCGATCTGTTCAACTTGCTGGGTTCCAAGAGCAACGACACGGCTTATGCCTATACGTCGCGTTTGCCGGGAGAAGCCGCCGAAGGAGTGGATGGCATACTCAAGCATCCGGTGGAACCGCGTATGTTAAGGCTGACGGCTTCGGTAAGGTTTTAATCTTGTTTACGGCAGCCGTAAATTTGCTTTATCGATTTAACTCCCTATAATTGCGCCTTGCTTTCAGGTTCCGGAGGGTTTTTCAAACCCAATGGTTAAACGGGAAGTCGGTAAGGTTAACACCAAATCCGACGCTGCCCCCGCAACGGTATATAAGTAAAAGTTTCATCGAGATGCCACTGTGTTCACGCATGGGAAGGTGATGATTCAGGTTAACGCCACTTATAAGCCCGGAGACCGGCCCGAAAGTGTAATTCGGTACAGCGGAGGGCTGTCAGCGAAAATGACAGTCTAGCTCCGCGTCATCTCTCGTTTTCTATTGTCCTCTGTTGTGTACTCACAACCATTATGCGCGGGCGGCGCAGAGGACAACCATGCAAAAACTCATCTTCGGCTCATTATTAATCACGGGCTTTAATACCCAGCTATATGCGCAGGAAACTCCGCAAAATCTTCCCGATCTGGTTGTCACCGCAACCCGGGTAGAAACGGCTAAAAACCAGCTGGCGGCTGCGGCCACAGTCTATACCCGAAAGGATATTGAACGCCTTCAGGCTAAAACCTTACCCGAATTGTTAAGCGGCACGACCGGCATCGACATGGCGCAAAGCGGCGGCTACGGCAAGGATACCAATATCTACATGCGCGGAACCAATTCCGATCATGTACTGGTGCTGATTGACGGCATTAAAGTCGGCTCTGTCACCTCCGGAACCACACCCTTTCAACTAATTCCGCTCGATCAGGTCGAGCGAGTAGAAATCATTCGCGGTCCTCAATCGAGCCTTTACGGTTCGGAAGCAATAGGCGGGGTTATCCAGATTTTTACCCGCAAAGGCGGACGGGAGGACAAGCCCAGCGTCACCTTGGATGCAGGCGGCGGCAGCTATGACACTTACCGCGCTTCCGGATCTATCAGCGGCAAATGGAAAAACAGCTGGTATAGCTTGGGTTCATCGCAGTTTGGTTCTCAGGGGTTTAATGCCCGGCAGCCTATTAAAGGTTTAAACCAACCCGACAAAGACGGTTACTTGAACACGGCGCTGAATGCCCGATTAGGCCACCGTTTTGACAACAATGCCGAAGTTGAAGCGTTTTTTATGCGGGCTGAGGGCAAAAACGAATATGACGGTACTTTCCAAAATAAAACGGAGTTTGTAGAACAGACCGTCGGCACGACAGCCAGCATGAACATTGTCGATAATTGGCGCTCACTACTGCGCTTGGGACAAAGCCGCGACGAAGGCGATAACTTTGCGCCCGACGGAACATTTTCCAGTAAGTTTAACAGTACCCGGTGGAATGCCAGCTGGTTGAACGAGGTCGCCTTGTCCGATGTTCACCAGTTGGTTATCGGCGCCGATTACCGGCTGGATCAAGTGGACAGCTCAACCGCCTACAACGAAAGTTCCCGCTATGATGCGGGTATTTTTACCGAATTGCACAGCCGCATTCTGGATGACCACTTTATCAACGCATCGGTACGCGGGGATAAAAACGAAGCCTTTGGCAAACAGCTGACCGGCAATTTCGGCTGGCGTTATAACGGGGGCTACGGCATCAGCCCGTTTGCCAGTTTCGGTAATGCGTTTAAAGCGCCGACCTTTAATCAGCTTTATTTTCCCGGATTCGGTAATCCCTCTCTGAAAGCCGAACAATCAACGTCTTTCGAAGCGGGATTGGCCGGTGACCATGATTGGCTGCAATGGGAAGTTCGCGCTTACCATACCAACATCGACAACTTGATCGTGACGGTAACCAACCCAGTAACCTTTCTATCCAGCGCGGAAAACGTCGGCAAAGCGCAAATTGACGGCATTGAAGCCGAAATCGGAACTCAGTTGATGGGCTGGAACAGCAAGTTGAACATGAACCTGCTGAGTCCTAAAAACCGGGAGACTAATGCGCGACTGCCGCGCCGTGCGGAAAAAACCTTGTCTTATGATTTATCGCGCTCATTCGGACAGTTTGATCTGGGCGCTAATGTGCTGGCTCAAGCCGAGCGTTTTGATGATGCACTGAACAAAACCAAGGTCGCCGGTTACGTAACCGTTGATTTACGCACAGCCTACCATTTAAATAAAAACTGGATGTTGAGCGCAAAGCTGAATAACCTGCTGGATAAGCAGTATCAAACCATTAATACCTACAATACCGCAGACCGGAATTTCTTTCTTTCAATCCACTACAACAACTAACCATTTGGAGAAACACCATGAACATAAAACAATGGCTGCAAGTCGAGTACTTACCGATTCCGTTAATCACGCTGATGGCGCTAACGCGCTTTCATCACTTTGGCGACGTCTTGCATTTGCCCGATGCGTCGTTGGCGGTTTTTTTCTTTGCCGGTTTTTACCGCAAAAAGGCTTTGTTTCCCTTCTTGCTGGTTCTGGCCGGATTGATTGACACTATCGCCATCTCACACGGCACCAGCAGCTGGTGCGTGTCGCCCGCTTATGTTTTCCTGATTCCCACTTATGGGGTCATGTGGTTTGCAGGCCGCTACTGCTCGGCGTTTAAATCGTTGAAACCGGCTGAACTTTTAATGCAGTTTGGTGTGATAACGCTGGCGACATCGGCAGCATTTGTCATTTCAAACGGCAGCTTCTATGTGCTTTCCGGCCGTTATCCTGATTTATCCTGGGGTCAGTATTTTTCACGGGTAGCCATGTATTACCCGCCTTATGTCAGTTCCGCCCTGGTTTACATGATTTTGGGTTATGGCATTATGAAGCTGGTCAAATCATTGCCTGCTTTGGCGGCCAGTCATAAAGAAGTTTAAAGAAGCCGCGTAGTTGGGTTAACGGCTGTTATATCCCAGAGGTATTGTCGTTAACCCAACACACTCAAGCGGGGCGGGGTTTGCAACCCCGCCCCTAACGTTTCTGCGATGCCTGAGCTAAACGGTTACACATTAACCAATGTACAAGGTTTCGGACGGAGCAATAAACCTCGATCAGTGTCGTTCGAACGCTGTAAGCCGGATTATTTTTGTATCACTGTAGTAAGGTAGGAGATTTGTAGGGTGGATTCGCCGCTAGGCAATCCACCGCAACTGCGAACGACTGTCATCGGCGTTGTGCATTGATTGGCGGTTTGCTGGCGCGAAACCGCCCTACAGCTATTAACCCGCTTGCTGCTCGCTTTCTTTAGAACCTTCCACAGACCATAATTTCTCAAGTTGATAAAAACCACGCGCCTGAGCGTTCATCGCATGGACAATCACGTCCCCCACGTCCAGCAACACCCAGTCTGAACCCAGATCGCCTTCCATGCCTAAAGGTTTAACGCCGTTTTCCTTTAGCTTTTCCGATACATACTCACATAACGACTTCAGGTGACGATCCGAAGTACCGGTTACAACCACCATATAATCAGTAAAACTGGTTTTGCCCCGAACATCGAGTGTCGTTATGTTTTGTCCTTTGCGTTCATCCAAAACATCCTGGACAATTTTCAATATATCTTCTGCTTGCATTCAAATTCCTAGTGTAAAAAATGAGATCAATGTGTCTCGTAAAGCTTGTTTTGCTTGATGTATTCTATGACAGCATCGGGTAATAAAAAAACCGGATTTTGTTTTCTTGCAATTATATCCCTGATCGCCGTCGCCGAAATATCCAGTTGGGTGACTTGCTGAAAGCATAATTTTCCTGCGGGATCCTGCGCCAGCTCTTTAATGTCTACAGCCAGTCGAGCTTTAAAAAAGTCATCGAGTTGCTGTATTTCAAAGCCTGGCCGAGTCATCACCACGATATGCGCATAGTCGAATAACCGCTGCCATTGATGCCAGCCGGTTAAATGTTTAAACGCGTCACTTCCGATAAACAACAATAAGGGTTCGCTTGGAAACTCCTGCCTTAATGACTCCAGCGTATCCACCATATACGACGGCGTTTGACGCAAATCGTACCTGTCCAGCTCACGGGTATCGATCTTTAGCCCCGGCTGGGTTTTTATCGCCAGCTCCAGCATTTGCAAGCGCATTTCGGGAGTTACGGCAGGCTGTTCGCGGTGCGGCGGATTTGCGCAGGGAATCAACCGGACTTCAGTTAGCCCGAAGATGTCTTTAACTTCAAGCGCTGAGCGTAAATGCCCGTAGTGAACCGGGTCGAAGGTGCCGCCGAAGATGCCGATCATCTATTGCCGGATATGGCCGTCACCCAGAACGATATATTTTAGCGAGGTCAGCCCTTTTAAACCCACAGGTCCCCGTGCATGCAGTTTATCGGTGCTGATGCCTATTTCAGCACCCAGCCCGTATTCAAAACCATCGGCAAAACGGGTCGAAGCATTCACCATCACCGAGCTGGAATCGACTTCCCGCAAAAAGCGGCGGGCCAAGGTGTAATCTTCGGTCACAATCGCTTCGGTATGCCCTGAGCTGTGCTGATTGATATGCTCCATAGCTTGATCAATGCCGTCGACTATCCTAATCGATAAAATCGGCGCCAGATATTCGGTATCCCAGTCTTCCTCTGTCGCTCTGATGCAGCTCGGAATTAAGGAACAGGTTTTAAGGCAGCCGCGCAACTCGACGCCTTTCTCGCTGTATTTTTCAGCTAATAACGGCAACACTTTGGCGGCAATGCTCTCGGCAACCAGCAAGGTCTCCATCGCATTGCAAACGCCGTAGCGATGGGTTTTGGCGTTGACGGCAATCTTGATTGCCTTGTCTATGTCGGCTTTATCGTCGATATAAACATGGCAGATGCCGTCCAGATGCTTAATGACGGGAATCGTTGCGTCCTTGGAAATGCGCTCGATCAAGCTTTTGCCGCCGCGCGGTACGATCACATCGACGTATTCACTCAAGGTAATCAATTCGCCAACCGCAGCGCGATCAGCTGTCGACACGATTTGCACCGCTTCCACCGGCAAACCGGCCGCTTCCAGGCCTTGAGATATGCAGGCTGCAATCGCCTGATTGGAATGGATGGCTTCCGAGCCGCCTCTTAAAATGCAGGCATTGCCGGATTTAAGACACAAGGCCGCCGCATCGACGGTCACATTGGGGCGGGATTCGTAAATAATGCCGATCACGCCCAAAGGTACGCGCATTTGGCCGACCTGTATGCCGCTGGGCCGGTAGCTTAAATCGCTGATTTCGCCGACAGGATCGGGTAACGCAGCAACCTGTTTTAAACCTTCAACCATCGCTTGAATACCGACTGGCTTTAATTCCAGCCTGTCCAGCAAAGCCGCATCCAGGCCGTTTTTCTTGCCGGCATCTAAATCCTTGCGGTTCTCCGCTATCAATAGTTCATGACTGTTCTCAATCGCTTCGGCGATTTTTAGCAAAGCCAGATTTTTTTTGCCCGACTCGGTACGGCTTATTTCCCGTCCAGCTTTCCTGGCCTGCTGACCCAGCGTTTTCATGTATTCTTTAATATCCACTCTATTCTCATTAACTGGATGAATGTTGTGTGCAATTATATAGTTTAATGCGGCTTTTTGACAGTCTTTAAGTGTAACAACTATCGGATATTAAACAGTTTTATGAGCTAGCTTGACCGTAACAGGAGCGTTTAGCTTAAGTTGCCGCGGATTAACTGGCCGTATTTTCAGCATTTCGACTATTCAAGAGATAGCAGAATTCAAAGCAAAAAAAGGGCGGAATACTCCGCCCCTCTCATAATATATTGAAACTATTTGCTGCTGGCTTTTATATGCTCTACTGCTGCCTCAGCATGTGTTGTGGCCACATCGGCGTGCCCCAAATTACCATGATCAATGGTGTCTTGCAGTTCCTTGGCGGCAGCATCCAGATGGCCTTTTGGTATGCTCTTGGCTGTTATGGCGGCGGCTAACGTATGTTCCATTGCCAATTTTGCGTGTTCGACCAAAGCTTCAGACTTACCGGCTTTACCCGCATCTACCGCCGCACTGGCGTGTTCCAGAGCTGCTTTAGTATGATCTTCAGCAAAAACCGCAGTACTTAGAAATGTTCCTAGCAATAACAATAAACCTGCAAATGCAAATATTGATTTTTTCATGATTTTGTCCTCATTAAAGTGTAGGTGATAATCTTTCTAAAAAAGAAACCAACCGACAAAAGCATGGAAGCCCAAGCCTCTTGTCAATTGCATGCCAAACCCGTCCAACCAAAAAATTTAGTTGTATGTTTAAAGCAATGACAGGATAGAGGTGACTGGTTTTTTATACAATTAGTAGAATTACCTAATGTTACACAATACCTAAGGCTTTGATAGTGTAAGGTGTTCAGCTCAAAAACGGGTTCATCGGATAGGCAACAAGGTTTATTGATCGAAGAAATTGGATTTTTGATCCTACAAACATGCACTTGTTTAAGTCAGAGAAAACCTCAGTAACTATCAACAAAATAGAAACAATCTATTAATTTACAGCCCTATTGTGAGCATACAGTTACATACGTATAATCTTTAGTCATCGGAGAATAATCCACCATGACTGATTTATAAAGATATTCTCAGGAATATTGGTCTTTATTTCTTACGCAATCGTTTTCTTGCTATTTTGTAGCATTGTGCCACGAGATCAAAGCTTAACAGCTTATCTCCAATAGTTTCATATACCTCCTCGTAGTGTGAAAGTTCAGAACTATCCAGTATCTGTACACCTTTCCTCCCTTTGCCTTTGGCACTGGGAGGTTTTTTTTGCCTACAGGCAAGCACCCCTGCTTCCATGCAGTTCAGTCGTAAAGCGTCTATTCCTTACGATCCGGTAATCCTGCAACCCAACCCCGAATCTTCTCAACAGCTTCATGGACTAAATCAATAAAGCCACTGATTGCGCCGGCCGCATCCGGCGTTTGAGTGGGCTGTTGCAGATAAAATTCCTGCGTACCGATTTTCTGTTTATTGTTATCAGCATAAGCTTCCACCGAGAAACGCAACACCACACGAGCTCGGTCAGGCGCATCAAATTGCTGTTCAAAATCCTGAAACCGAATTATCAATACGTAATCCCTAGCCTTGCCGCTTAAATTCAGCAACTGCTCAAACATCTCGGGCGGCGAGGCAATCCAGCGATCCAAACCGTAGAACCTGACTTGCGAGGGAGAGGAAAACAGCAATCGATAGCGAATACGATTATCCCAAAGCCAGGTCGGCGCATTGATGCTAACCGATGCTTTACTCTGCTGAACCGCTGTTGACACCGATACGCCAAAATCATGCAGCACGGGCTGCTTGACAGTAACGCCGCAACCTGCGCTTAAAAAAACCAGCCAGCCGATTAATAAACATCTCATTGCTGTTCCTTATAGCCCGGCTCACCCGGCCCTGCATCTCGTTGAGTTGGCCCCAGCAGTAATTCCTGCGGATTATTTTCCAGCATCGTGGCAACTCTTTTTACCTGTTGAGTTGTCGATTGTAATTCAGTCAGCAGCTTGTTCACTTTCGGTAATGTCGTCTGCGCCAAAGCATCGCCGGTATTTTTTCCGCTATCGACTAGGTTCCCCGCTTTTGCGCTGAGATTTTTCACTTCCCTGGTCAAGCCCTGTAACTCGTTAGCCAACGCATCGATATTGCTCATGGTTTTGCGAGCGTCAGTGGTCAACTCAGGGACACCGGCAAGCGCCTTATCCACGGTTTTTTGCAACTCGGAAAGCTTGTCGGTTAATGTTTTGAGATTACTTAAAATACCGCCGATATTTTTTTCATTTTCATCATTTAATAACGAACTAAGCCGTTGCATTAAATGATCGGCTTTATGCAAAAGCTCTTCTCCTGAATCCATCAACTTGTCAGTCAACGATGGCACCAAAGGAATACGGGTCATGGGATTATCGCCCGGCGGCAATTCCTCGGAAATAGTACCGGAATCTTCCAGCTGAATCTGGGTTAATCCGGTGACGCCCTTTAAGCGCAAGGTTGCGTAAACCCCCTTACTCAGCACGATTTTCTTGTCGACTTCAACCGGAACAAGGATGGTGCCGGAATCCAAAGGATCGAATTGAACATTGAGCACCTTCCCTACCGCAATGCCCCGGTAAAAGACCGTAGATTCAGGATTAAGACCGGAAACTGAGGCTCGAGTTGAAATAACATAGAGATTGCGCTCCTGATTCATGGTGCCAATCCAGAAAATAATCGCCGTCGATGCCGTCACCAAAGCAATCAAAAACAGCCCGGTAATCAGTGCATGATTTTCTCTACCCATGAGCAGTTTCCTTATATTTAAATACCCGTTCAGCGCGCCTATTGTGAAAAAACTCTTCTACAAAAGGATGCTTGCAGTCTAAAACAGAAGCCAGCGGTCCAAAAGCAACTAGCTGATTATCAGCCAGCACTGCAACCTTGGTACACAAATCTCTCAATATATCCAAATCATGGGTCACCATGACTACGGTAAAATGAAGATCCTTATGCAGCCCGGATAACAGTTTGACAAGATCTTCGCTGGAAATTGGATCAAGGCCCGAGGTCGGCTCATCGAGCAACAACAGCCCCGGTTCCAGAGCCATGGTACGAGCCAGCGCTACCCGCTTGATCATGCCGCCCGACAAATCGGCCGGTTTCAGCCAGGCGTCACTGTCAGCCAGACCGACCATAGCCAGCTTCATGAACACGATGCGCGCAATCAACTCCTCATCAGCGAAACCCAGCTCACGTAGTGGAAAGGCTATATTATCAAAAACGTTTAAGACGCTGAATAATGCGCCTTTCTGGAATAGTACGCCGCAGTTATTACGTAGCCGCTGACCGTGATCGGAGTTAGCATTGTTCAAAGACTGCCCCATCACGAATACCTCACCCTGACTGGGTTTTTGCAGGCCGATAATTTCGCGCAGCAAAGTCGTTTTTCCGCAACCTGAGGCCCCTACCAATCCCAAAATTTCGCCCTGTTTCAGGCAAAGATTAATGTCCTGATGAACAATCTTTTCCGTGCCTTTGTTGGGATCGCCAAAGCTTGTCCAGACATGCTCCAGCCGTATTGCGCATGAATGCCTGCTCTCTGATTCAGGAGCTATCTCCGATAACTCGCTCATGGCATGCCCACATTCATAAACAGGATGGCGAATACCGCATCAACCATAATCACCACGGTAATGGCCGCCACCACGGAGTTAGTGGTTTCATTGCCCAGACTTTCGGTATTGGGCTTGATCCTAAAACCAAAGTGACAGGCAATCAGCGCAATCATCAAACCGAAAACCGCGCTTTTCAGCAGGCCGATAAAAACGTTAAGCAGCGGCACCGCATCGGGCAATTTAAGGAAAAATTGCTGGTAACTGATATCCAGTGTATTTTGCGCCGAAACCATCCCGCCTATCAGCGCCAGCGCGCTGGTCCATACGCCTATCAGCGGCAATACGATAGTCAATGCCATCACCTTGGGCAGGATCAGGCGCAAGGAATGGGATATGCCCATCGCCGAGAGTGCATCGAGTTCCTCGGTAACCCGCATGATGCCGATTTGCGCGGTCATTGCCGAACCGGAGCGCCCCGCAACCAGAATGGCCGCCAATAACGGCCCTAACTCTCGAATAACGCTCAAGCCCAGAATATCGATAATATAAATCTCCGCCCCGAAAATCTTCAATTGCAACGCCGACAAATAACTGAGCACGATGCCGATCAAAAAGCCCACCAGCGCCGTAATACCTAAAGCCCGAACGCCCGATTCATAAATCGTAATGGAAATTTCCGACCAGGGAATGTCGCCCGGATGCAGCAACAGATAGCCTATATCCAAAAACAGCTGTCCCAATAAGGTCACCAGTTGCAGCAACTGCCCCCAAAAGTTGGCGAGCTGTTGATAGCCGTATTTAATAATCAGGCTTGAATTGGAACTGACCGGTTCGGACGCGGGGATTTTCTGGGCTTGCCAGAGCTCAAATAAACGCTGATGTTCAGGCCTCAACTGCAACGCAACCGGCAGCTTTTTTCCCCAGGCTTTCCAGAGAATCAAGGAGCTGGCGCTGTCGAGCACCTCAATCGAGCCCAAATCCCACTGAAGGTTTTTATTAGCTGCGTACGAGCTGATTTTCCGGTTCAGTTCGGTTGCTGTTACCAGGCTGCGAAGATTCCAGCTGCCTGTCAGTTTGACACAACTCTGCCCGTCGCTCTGTTCAACGACTTCCACTGTAGGCGGTGTATCCTGAATAGTTGAGGTATCAGTCATAGGGATAATTGTATTGCTTTCACCTTGAAGGCTGACGCCATTAGCATTCCAGCCAATCTATCTCGGCATCCGAAAAACCGGCCACTTTGCGTAATTCCCGGTTAAACGGTCCTTTCGGTTTGCCGCCGACATAGTATTGATCGATTAACTCCCGGTATTTGGCCTCGGCTTCAAAACCGCGTTGCTGACAGACAAATTTAAACCAGTAGGACCCCAGCTCTACATGCCCTACTTCGTCGGTCAAGATGCGCGTTAAAATAGCCACGCTTGCATCCTCACCCAGTATCCTGAATTTTTCAATCAGCGCAGGCGTTACATCCAATCCCCGCGCTTCCATACAGCGAGGAACCATCGCCAATCTGCCCGGCAAATCATCGGCAGTATCTTTGGCATGGTCCCATAAGCCGCTGTGCGCGGGTAAATCGCCGTAATCAACCTGCATAGCCAGTAAATGCGTCCTGATTAATGCGAAATGCTGCGCTTCTTCATCGGCAACACGGAGCCAATCCTGATAGAATTGCTCGGGCATGCCGCGAAAACGATACAAAATATCCCAAGCCAGATAAATAGCGACAAACTCAACATGGGCAATAGCATGAAAAAAAGCCGCAACACCGGCGGCTGTGGTTAATTTTCGCCGGGGCATCTGGCGGGGCGCCAATAACTCCGGCTTCTCGGGAAACGTTACCCGCTCTATCGGCAATACCGGCCGGTCCGAGGTAAACGTTAATTCCCCGGCAATGCAAGTTTGCCAAGCCTGATGCGTCAGCGCCAACTTTTCATCGACATTGACTTGACAAAAAAATGCCTCGGCAAATTCAAATAAATTTTTCATTATTGTAAAACCATGACCAAGATTTTAGATTTCACGTCGCTGTTCCTCTATTGCCTATTCATTTTCTGGCTTTCCGATCATCCTACCCTGCCGGTTCCGGATTTGTTTCCGGTGCAAGATAAAGTTCTCCACGCCGGAGCCTATTTTATAATGGGCGTGTTGGCATGGCGCAGTTTTAAACACCTGCTCAATCGGCCTATTATACTTGCTTTGCTCAGCATTACCTTTTGCAGCCTATACGGCGTATCCGATGAATGGCATCAGTCTTTTGTCGAAGGTCGCTGTTCTGACATTGTCGATTGGATTGCCGATACCGGCGGTGCGAGTCTAGCGGTATTTTTGCTGTATAAGCTGCGTTGGTAGCAACCACGTCACTTTACCCGAATGTCAATCTTATAAAAATATATCGCCACGAAAACACGAAGAACATGAAGGTAAAAACTTCGTGTTCTTCGTGGTAAGTTTATCAATCGGCTATTTTCAGGTTATATTTCCGCACCCGATAGCGTAGCGTTTCGCGGGTAGCTCCCAGCGCCCTGGCTGCTGCGGTCAGGTTATTATCCGCCCGCTCCAGAGCGGTCTTGATAATAAAGCAATCCATATCGTCCAGGGCCATGCTGCCATCCAAGGGCAACCAAATACCTTGTTCGGTTTGTAGCGCTTCGACGGAAGGCTGTCCCGGCAATTGCAGCCATTGTCCGGGGAATGTCGACCCATCGGAGAATAATACGCAGCGTTCAATGACGTTACGCAATTCCCTGACGTTGCCCGGCCAATAATGCGCTTTCAGCTTGCTCCACACCGCGTCGGGAATGTCTTTAACCTGCCGTCCGGCTTTGGCATTGTATTCGGCGACAAATAACGGCACCAGTTCGTCCAGGTCCTCTACCGCCTCTCGTAGCGGCGGCAAGATCAGTTTGAACACGCTTAATCGATGATATAAATCGGCGCGAAAGCTGCCGTCCAGCGCCATTTTTTCCAGATCGCGGTTGCTGGCGGCAACAATTTGCACATCGACCTGAATTTCCTTTTCCCCGCCCAAGCGCCGGACTTTATGATCTTCAATCACTTTAAGCAACTTGGCCTGCAAATCCAGCGGCATTTCGCCGATTTCGTCCATGAACAAGGTGCCGCCATCGGCCTGTTCGAGCAGGCCGCGATGTCGTCCTGCCGCGCCGGTAAAGGCGCCGGGTTCATGACCGAATAATTCCGATTCCAGCAATTCCCGGGGTAACGCCGCGCAGTTCACTTCAATCATCGGCTGCTGGGCGCGGGAGCCGCCGTAGTGCAATATGCGCGCCGCCAGGCCTTTGCCGGTGCCGCTCTCGCCGCCGATAATCAGGGCACTGAACGGTACTTGCGTCAATTTTGCCAATAACTGCCGTATGCCCTGCGCTTGCTGGCTATGGCCGACATAAGCATCCGGCGAATAACGCCGGTGCCGGTGCTTGGTTTGATCGGCAACCCGTCGCTGAATGGATGCGCTACGTGCGGCGCTGGCGACCAGCAGATCAAGACGCTCCAAATCGCAGGGTTTTTCCAGGAAATCATAAGCGCCCAGCCGTAATGCCCTGACCGAATCCGGCACATTGCCGTAGCCGGTTAAAAACAGCCATTCGGCATAGGCTCCCGGCATTGTTCTAGGCAACTGTTCCCTGCGCTCTACATTCCTCCCCGAGGCCATGCCTCCTCTATCCTTGGAGTCGTCGGTATAGCTAATATCCTTCCTGACCTTTTCCATGAAATCCAGTGCATTACCGTCAGGCAAATTCATATCCGAAAGAATCAGTAACGGCTCTATTTTTTTCTTCAGCAATAACTCCCTGGCCTCACTCAGATTGGTAGCCAGCGCCACTTCCCAACCGGACTGTCGATAATGACGTGATAACTCGGAACCTAACAATTTTTCATCTTCAATGATGAGCAGGGTTTCTATCATAATTTATCTCTAACAATGCAGTCATTGGGCAGCAGTATGGACACGCATGCGCCATGAGTCGGTTGATTGGTGAGGCTGATTGTACCACCGACGTCTTTTACAAAGCGTTGCACCATCGCCAAGCCCAAGCCGGTGCCGCGTTGACGGCTGGTGCGAAATGGGCGGATACCATGCTCCAGCATATCCTGGGAAAATCCGATACCGTCATCCTGCACGTCGATGCGCAACCCCTGTCTGTCAGTTCGAGCCCTGATACGGATAGTTCCGGGATTACCTTCAAGCGCATCGGCCGCATTCAGTATCAGATTCAACAAAGCTTGCCGTACCCCGCTTTCAGGCAGATGCACCGGCAATGCACAGGGAGCTTCTATTTCCAGATGTATCGATTCGGCAATCTGGTAGCGTGTTAACGCCACCAAGTCCCGAATTAACGTCCGCACATCAAAAGCCGTAGCCACTTCCGGCGAATGACGGCTTTGATCGAGCATATCGTTAAGCAATCTCGCCATCCGTTTCAGTTCGGCATTAATCAAATCCAGTCGCTCCAGTTGGTCTATATCATCAATTTCGCGACGTAAATTGTTAAATGCCATTTGGATTCCGGCCAGTGGATTGCGTATCTCATGCGCTAATTCCGCTGCCACTTCGCCGATTGCCGCCAACCGGTCGGCTCTGGCCAGGCTGTATTGCTGCTCCAGTAAGGCTTGCGTGGCTAACCTGACTTCATGCTGCAGTGATTGAGCGTGTAAACGATTGGCATCTTCCAGTTCCGCCAAGTGCTTGACCATCTCGTTGTAACTGTTAAACACCGGCAATAACAGCGGATCAAGATGATCCGTGGTGATCGGAGTGAAGTTTTCTTCGGTCAAGCGTTGTAGCAGTTCCCTCAAATCATTAAGCGGGTGCAGGATTCTGAGGCGTAAAAATAATACCGCCACAACCAATATCGCCGTGAATATTGCCAAGGCCATATACAATTCGGTTTGGGTATCCCGACTAATGTCTTCGAGTAATTCCTCCCGTTGCAGCGCTTCGTTATCCAGCGTTTCGCTCATTAATTTAAGAGCCGTTAACAGACGATTGTACTTTTCTTCTTTTTTCAACAAGGGCAAATCAATCAGCATGCTTTTGACCGTTTCCAGGCTTGTTCGGGTCGCTGCTGACAAATAGCGGTTATCCATCATTAACGCATCCATCTCACCCAGCGTTTTGGTCAGCGCCTCGGGACGCGAACCCGATACCGTTTCGGTCAGATATTCAATCAGCGATTGCTGTAAGCCCACCGATACATTCTGGATTCGATGCGAATAATTCACATAAGAAAAAACCGTTTCAAAGTGATGCACATTTCGCCAGATCATGCCGCCGAGTATGGCGAGAGCGGACAACAACAAACCTAGAAAGGCCAAGCCACGCAGCTGGGCAGGACGGTAAAAAATCGGCTTCATTTAAAATTCATATAGGTAACTTAAAAAGTGCAGGAAACTTTACTATTTCCAAAATTCTTCCGGGCGGCGCCTTTATATCCTAATGCTATCATCTTCCCGGACGATCAGCTAAGCCCATATCATCTGAAATAAAGCGTTGTTAACACAATCCTATCTTGGCAGCATTCGATTCTAAAAAAATGCGTTATCTTTCATATTGCCGCCAGTGTTAGTTCTTGTCATATATCTTAACGACCAACTCATAAAACCATAACGGACGAAACAACACGACGTAAATTAACAATATCGGGGTGATGGGAATGGGACTGATCTCAAGAACTGAGAGGATCGCAAGGGCAAGAATACAGAGAATACGCATGAGTTATTTCCGTGTTCGATGATTTTAAAGTGAATTAGAGTGAATGAAGCATTATAGCGAAGTAACCACCTAAAGCCGGAAGGTGTTTTAAAGAAGCTCAAAGTGCGGTGATACAATTGCAAGGTAGTCTACACCGCTAAAAACCGATTAGCCAATGGTGCGTTCGCGCCCGAATGTTAGCGTGGTTTAGGAATACGTCGGTGATATTGGTGAAGTCAGTTTCCCTGATTATCCCGTTTGAGGGAGTGATTTATAAGACGTTTCCACAGCGGTGTAGGCTTTTTTCTAATCTGGGGGACATCGCTATGAGCAAAATCAAGAATCATTTTGAACTCACCCATCCCAACGCAGCAGGTATCGACATTGGATCATCCAGCCATTTCGTGGCAGTGCCGCCTGACAGAAACGAGCAATCCGTGCGTGAATTTCTAAGCTTTACCGAAGATCTTTATGCGCTAGCAGATTGGTTGACTGCGTGTGGCGTAGATACGGTGGCGATGGAATCCACCGGCGTGTATTGGATTCTTGTTTGAGTTACTGGAATCAAGGGGTTTTACCGTTTATCTGGTCAACGCGCGGCATGTGAAAAATGTTTCCGGGCGCAAATCGGACGTATTGGATTGCCAGTGGTTACAACAGTTGATGAGTTTTGGCCTGCTATCAGGTGCATTTCGGCCGCAGGGCGACTTCTGTGCATTACGGGCGGTAGCCTCGGCTAAGAGACATGTTACTGCGCAATCAAGCCAAGCACATTCAGCATATTCAAAAAGCCCTACTGCTAATGAACTTGTTGTTGACAGAAGTGATTTCCGATGTAGTGGGCGAAACGGGACAGAAAATTATTCGTGCCATTCTCGCAGGCGAATGTGATGGACAGGTCTTGGCAAAATACCGTAATAATCACATCAAAGCCAGTGAGGAGGAAATCGCTAAAGCCTTGCAGGGTAACTGGCGGGAAGAACATTTATTCGCCCTTAAACAGGCCGTTGCCTTGTATGATGCCTATGCCGTGCAGCTCATGGAATGTGACCAGCCGTTGAAAAAAATGCTCAAAGACCTCGCCCGCAACGACTTAAAAGCCGATAAACCCAAGCGACGTGGTGGCAAGTCTAAAAATGCGCCGAACTTTGATGCCAGGACGCTGTTGATGCAAATGTGCGATGTGGATTTAACGCGGATTGATGTGACGACCGCGTTTAAGGTGTTGGCAGAAATCGGTGCTGACTTATCGCGATTTAAAGATGCCAAGCATTTTGCCTCGTGGTTGGGATTGTGTCCTGGAACAAAAATATCCGGGGGTAAAAAAATCTCGGCAGCAACGAGTCGCACCACCAACCGTGCTGCGCAAGCACTCAAAATGGCTGCGGTAAATTTACGCGCCAGCCAATCGGCTTTAGGCGCGTACTACCGAAGACTTTGTGGCCGTATGGACAAAGCCAAAGCTGTCACCGCTTGCGCCCATAAACTGGCTCGGTTGATTTATGTGATACTCACCAAAGGGGAAGACTATGTGGATCAAGGACAAGAACATTATGAAGAAAAATATCGTCAACGGGTCATTAAAAACTTAACCAAACACGCAAAGAAATTTGGTTTTCAATTGATTCCTGTGCCCGAAGGTGTTTAAAAATACAAATTATATCAACTGGTTAAAATGAGCTTCTTGAGAGGGCGGTTCTATCGAAGCCGAGCTTTTGCTGCAAGTTCTTGTTCAACGCAAGCGTCCATGATTTGGTAACTACCTCCTACAGCCTGCCCAACCTCCCGGCAATATTTTTCAACACGCTGCGGCATTTGCTTACGAGACAGGCTCGCTTGAGCCTCTAGCTCTTGTTGACGGCAAGCTTCCTCAATTTGGTAACTGCCTCCAACCGCATCTGAAACCTGACGACAATAATTAGATATGTCGAAAGCAAAAGCATTCGAACAAAGCCCCAGTGTTATAACAAAAATAATTTGTTTCATTGACAGCCCCTCATTTTGTGGTGGCTAACGTCATGTCCTTGATATACCAGTCTTGATGAAATTTATTAAAATCATTCATTTGTTCACCAAGTACTCCAATGATTCCACCAGTCCATGTTCCGAAAGCTTGTGTCCCATCGGGACGATAAAGATTTTCTGGGAATGTTCGGATTGTATAAACTAGATTCTGATCTTCGAACTCCTCTCCAAGTGTCTTGAAATATTCACCTTTTAGCTTGAATTTCACAGAGCCTTTATGGGCGAGCACAACCTGATCGAACCTCTTGCTTTTCATGTGAGAAGCATATTGCAAGAAAACGCGAAAAATATCGGCAGGGCTATTACTGTCAGAAACACTTTTCAAGTCAAAAACGAGAACGGATGTTGAGATGTAATTTTCATAATGTGCGGACGCCTCAATCCCGACATTCCTTGAATCTGACTTTATGGCATCAGAAAGCGCTGACCCGACGAAAAAGTAATTCGCGCCAAGAAAGGTACCTATGATGAATGCGAGTCCCGCAAACGTATATGTAAGTTTCTTCATTAGTGATAACCCTAACGTAAAGCTAACCGGGCGCGGCCCGGAAAGCTGAAAAAACAAAACCGCATTATAACCGCGCTCCGGTTGAGCGCCATGTTAGGGCCCATGATGAGCTACTAACGCAAATGCAATTACATAAAACAAGCCCGCGGCGGTCATGATCCAACCAACGTATTTATTTGCGGCAATACGCCATGCAGACATGGCGCGATCAGACTTTCGCGTAAGTATTGTAGCCACCACTCCAATTACAAGAAAGACAATCTGTGCATCTGTGAGCAGCCAGCTGAACCGTTCAAAATCGACTGGATTTCCCAATAAAAAAGAGCCCCACATTATTGCAAACGCGGTGATTGTCGGGCTAATCGTGAAAAAGGCAATCAAATTGCGCACCCTAACGTAGAAATAACGGGACGCGGTGGAGAGAATGAAGATTAAGCATAGATTGATTCCGCGTTCCCGTTGATTGTTATGTTAGAGGTGGATATGACGCTCATTTGTTTTTCTCTAGTTCTGTTATTACTTGGCGCAACCGCCACTTGGACAGCCATACGGAAATTAAAAGCATGGGAACGCCAGCAAATGCAAGAAGCGAAGGAACGAATAGCCAGAGATTTAATAGAACTGGACACATCCATTGCCGAGTGGCTGGTGATGCTGGAACTGCCAGCACTTGCAGAAGAAACGCGACGATTAGAAGCAGCGCGCCAACTCCGTACTGTGTTGATTGGGAAACTGTTGCGGCAGCGAATTCCCTATTGAATCCCCAATAAGTTTGCGATAGCGCAACCATTTTGGATTTTGATGTAAATGCAGAGGCCACGCCGAAAAAACATGCTGACAGGAAGCCAATACATGCGGCTGACAAAGAGTATATGACTTGCTCAGACAATGGCAACCGCTAACGTAAAGCTAAGGGGCGGGAGCGATAGCGACCGTCCCACTTGAGCGCAATGTTATACATTCTTTTTGATATTTTCTTGTTCACAAGCTTCAATCTGCTTCTGTGTTACCGGAACGGTAAATGGTAGTTGAATAGTGTCAAAAATCGCACTGGGAACAATATCAATTACTCCAGGCACGCCAAGCCAAATGCTGACATCTTTATCAACAAAGCTATCGTAAATTAGCTTTGCATCAAGTTTAGCTCCGCCGTAAATTCTATTGTGCTTCTCACAAGGATTTACACTTGTGCTCTCCAGCCAAATGCTTGCTGTAGAAGCGCAGCCAGTTAAGACAGAACAAATGAAAACGATGCCAAATACTTTCACTATGTATAACGTAGAGCTAACCGGGCGCGGCCCTGAAAGCCGAAAAAACAAAACCACATTATAACCGCGCTCCGGTTGAGCGCCATGTTAGATCGATTCGTCGGCATGAACCAGAATAAGCTTAAAGCGTCCCAAACGAGAAGATAGGAGCCAACGCACGAGCAGATAAATAAAAAAAGCCCCAGTCACGAGACCCAACACAACACTAACAGCTGTGACGGCTTTAGGAGCACCAGCAAGACCAAAAACGAATCCAACAATACCGCCGAGCACGCCACCACAAAGTCCTGATCCGATGGATATAATAATACTTCGCCAAAAAAAGCCCCAGCATATGCGTGCTTTGGAGGAAAGAGGAAGAACGTTGATATCGAGTGGAATCATGAAGGTCTCCTGATGGGGAAATAAGATCTAACGTAGAGCTAAGGGGCGTGCCGCTCATGGACGTAAAACGAAACCCAAAGCTTGATAAATTACAAAACTTTAAAACCGCCATGAGGCGGCACGTCCCTTTGAGCGCCATGTTAGGCCAAGAAGCACGATGAAATGCCAAGCACCCTTGGACAAAAAGCCTAAACAACGCACTGGACGCTAAACAAACACAGGACTCGCGGCTTGCGTCGTGCGCGGCACACCTAAGCCCAACCAAAACAGTAGCGACTGCCCCGCGCATGACGCAAACGCATGGCTGACAATAGCAGAACCACTCACAAACGAAACCTTGCCGTAACCACCGAGGCTGATGAAAGCAAGCCAAAACCAACACATTCATTTTTGAATGCCTAACGTCCCCTTGGCAGAGAGGTTAGGGCGCACCGTGCCATGGCGGCGGCCCCCAGCCTCAGGCCCCCTCGACCGGACGAGCGCGAAAGCCACAGAACCAGAAGGAGCGCTCTGGCTCTCCCCTCCAACCTTGGCGATAGCCTTCGACAACAGCCTCACAGTAGGTAACTTCACTATCTGAATCGGGGGAGTAGAGGAGAACGCGCTTACCAATCAAGTCTGATAGCAACGAGACGTGCTGGCGATCGAATGAGTAGTAGCAATTGCCATTCGGCTCGTCGCTCAGACCAAATGCGTTGAAGTCGCAACCGATGGGAACAAGGTGGGAGTATTGAGGCGGTGGCATCTTTATGCGCCCTAACGTAAAGCTAACCGGGCGCGGCCCGGAAAGCTGAAAAATAAAATCGTATTATAACCGCGCTCCGGTTGAGCGCAGGGTTAGCGACCATGCTGAAGCTGAGAGAGCCAGAAACCAGCTCGTTTACCAGACAAGGGCTGCGTAAGCAGGGGATTTGCAAGCTCATGCAGTAGCTCACGAGCTTACTCAGTAGCAAAGCCAACATCATCACGGCCCTCCAGTGCGTTTGCCCAATCTTCGACCTCGGCGGCTGAAAGTGAACCTTGCTTGAACAACGACAAGACATGGCAAAAGTTCTCCGAGGTAAGAAGCACTAATTCCGATTCGCTGTTCCACGAAAATTCCGCCAAGCGCGATACTGCCTCCTGGGTGGGCATTGTAACTTTGACTAAGGCGGTAAGTGTGGCAGTCCGATTCATGGGCGCTAACGTAGAGCTAACCGGGCGCGGCCCGGAAAGCTGAAAAATAAAACCGCATTATAACCGCGCTCCGGTTGAGCGCCATGTTAGGCGATTTCATTTTGAACAAACCACTGAGCTATTTCAATTAGTTCTCGGATTTTTTCATAAGAACAATCACCGTGTTTGAGTTCTCTACCATTCATAGATATGTCAATTGTAACTCCCGACCAGACAACTGGTAACTTCGATTTTTCATCTGGATTGAAGTTGAACTTCATATCATGCGACCAGCAATTTCTAAGAATTCTCCAAAATTGAAACCATGGCTGTGCCTTTAGTTCTGCAAGTTGCCCCGTGCTATTACAATAGTATTTTGTAATAGGTAATAGCTCTTTAACAGCCGCCCGATGAGCGGACGAATACAGTTCTTCCGTTGCTATTCTCAATGACGCTTCATCATCAATAAACCGCTCAATGTCTGGAAATAACCCCGAAATTCCTCTATTGTCACTATTCAGTATTTCTCGATGCAGCTCTTTGAATACTCTTGGCATATCTGGGTATGACCATATAACGAGGCTCGCGTATGTAAGCTTTATATGATTAAGCTTAGTTCGATACATTCCCAGTAAATGATCCTTAGTCATCGGGTATTTTCGCCTAACGTAAAGCTAACCGGGCGCGGCACGGAAAGCTGAAAAACAAAACCGCGTTATAACCGCGCTCCGGTTGAGCGCCATGTTAGGCAACATACATTAAGCGTAAGTACCGCATATTTGTTATTTTTTCCGTTTGTTTTTGTTTGCACGACTTATGTTAGCAATATAACGACGAAACTCTGGTTGGTCGGAAGAAATGTATAGCGATCCATAGCGAGGTAGCGAGTAAGGTATTTCATTACCCGTAAACATGAGCAAATACACTTTCCCAGTTTCTAGAAAAATTGGACATCTCGCATGAGCCTCTTCGTTTGAGTTTGTCCCTGCTTGAATAATATCGCCAGGTTTCTTAGGACCTTTGAGAGATTTTATTATTTTGCCTTCAAAACTAAACGGCGGAGCATACCAACTTTCTTCAAGCGGGCGATTAAGATTTACTGTGTCCACACGGACAACGTAAACATGGTTATATTCTTTGAGCTCATCTAATGGGAAGGACTGCGGATAGTAGCGGTCTTTGCAAGCTTGAGCCGTTTCAAGGCTAAGTACGGATAGCAACGATGCCAAGCAGATAATTATTGGAACATATTTGTTTAATTGCACAAGCCTTGGTCCTCTGTTTACATATGCCTAACGTAGAGCTAACCGGGCGCGGCACGGAAAGCTGAGAAACAAAACCGCATTATAACCGCGCTCCGGTTGAGCGCCATGTTAGACGCAATGGGCGTAATCCATGTGCTATTACTTGCCAAATTTTTCTTCGACACGCCTTACCCCTTCAAGAATTTTCTCAGCAAATGCACGCGCCTCGTCAGTGTTGAACTCGACGGGGTCTTGGTACGGCATGGCAACAACCTTGATAAATAAGAGCCCCTCTTCCTCAGATACATCACAATCGACGAACTCTTCGTATGGTGGAATATTCGGTTCGGACATGCGCAAGCCTAACTAATATTAGATGTCATTTGGCACGGGTACACACGACTTTAATTGTCTTAACACGCCCCTGCTCGAATCGCAGCGACGCGTGCTCATCTGAGCGAACCGGGCATGGACTAGCATTGGTGTGTGAAAGGTCCCATAAGTCGCTTTTCACGAGACAGGAATGTTGCACATCCGTCATCTCCTTGGGCGTTATCCAGTTCTGCGGGCATTCCGCCGGTTTCGGCTGCGGCGAGTATGACCAGTTGGGAAGTCGCTGCAAAATTTCCTCCTTGCGCTCACCGACAAGGAAATCTCCAAGACCTCCGTTTTTCACCTCAAACTCCGCGAGCGGCTTTTCCCATTCATGTAGCACATACGCGAAATATCCAATGTACGCCAAAGCAATGGTCAGGAGCACAGCGCAAAATGTTGCGAAGAGCGTCTTCATGACATCTAACGTGGAGCTAACCGGACTGCGCGGCTTTTCGCGCAGGTCCGGTTGAGCGCAGGGTTAGGCATTGATAGCCCAGATGCCAACGACATTGCCTGTGAATCCTGGATCAATTCCGTTGAAGGAAACCCCTTCGCATTCGAAAAGCTCTTGCCTAAGATTTCGAACTGCACTGGTTTCGACAAAGTGCTTGAGTGCGTTGGCCACAAACGATGCCGGTGAGTATTGGCGGCCAGTTCCTTCACCCATTGGTGTTGCCGCATTCACAGAAGGGTATTCTGCAACGAGGGCTTGCCACGTTGACTCAGCGCTCATTTCAAGTCTTTGGCAAATTTGGTACGCAGTCAGGAAGCGCCCTTGGGCAGATTCGAGAATAGCGACTACTTCGGTTTTTATGTCTGCAAAGTGCATGAGTGGGTCTCCAGAAAATGCCTAACGTAGAGCTAACCGGGCGCGGCCCGGTTAGCTAAAAAACAAAGCCGTATTATAACCGCGCTCCGGTTGAGCGCCATGTTAGGCCGAATGCGCAATTGCAAGACCTGACCCCGTGTTTCGGACTACGGGAGATAAGATTTTTCAGAAGCCATTTGCTAATATGTGTTTTTTTGCGTAAGTGCCGTAGACTGGGTAGAGCAACGCGAAACCCAGATTTGATGCGCACAACGCTGGGTTTCACTGCATTCAACCCCGCCTACGGCACTAGATGTTGATTATTTCAGCTCTTAAAAGCAGCATAGATTCACAAAAATCTTGTGCTAAAGCTACAGTATCCGATGAATATTGTACCCAGTATTCAATATCTGCATTTTGATCTCCTCTTCGAATCTCATTAAGGTCTATATATACATACCCCCCCCAGCCCATCCAGCAGATTGCTGCCCAAAATGTTGAATTAGTTTTTTTCCTTTATTAATCAGATCAATTTTTATGGTTTCTAGCCTTTGTTCTGTAAATTTAAACAGAGGATCCTCCGACTGATAAAATAAATCATAAAAAGGACTTATTACTTCCCCCTTTACAAATTTCCCGAAAATCTCATTTTTAATCAACAATATTGTTTCATATGGAAAAATATCATTGATCTTAATTAATACTTTACAGTCGTGTTCGCTTGAGATTGATTTTTTAATAATTACTGGTTGGGTGAGTAATTCTTTATACTTCCGTAGGTCCATCCTTGAGATAATTCTTTGGTGAGCTAATTTATGGTGCTTATCACAAAGAAGAATCAAATTATTAGGATCATTATTTTCTCTATTTTCATCAATGTGATGAATTTCGACAATATGTTCACTACATTGTTGTACTGAACAACAATGACCTGCCTCTGTCATAACTTGACGCTTTATCTCCGCAGGTATGTAAGGTCTTTCATTTTCATACGCCATATCAATTGCTTTATAAATGTGAAGAGTTGAAAAAACATAACGTAGAGCTATCCGGCGCTGCTCGGCTCTATCGCGCAACGCCCAGCGACCGAAGGGAGCGAGGTTGAGCGCCATATTAGAACGGCTATGCGCACACCCATTTACCGTTTGAATTTTGATGAGCACCCGTATGCGCCCCGCCAACAACCCAAGTGCCATCCGGATTTTGATGAGCGCCCGTGTGCTCACCACCACAAACCCACTTCCCATCTGGATTTTTGTGAGCACCGGTATGCGCTCCGCCACAGACCCAAGTGCCGTTTGGGTTTTTATGGGCACCAGTGTGGGCGCCACCACATACCCAAGTGCCATCGGGATTCTGATGCGCCCCCGTATGGGCTCCGCCACAGACCCAAGTTCCGTCCGGATTTTGATGAGCGCCGCTGTGACCTTTGTAGTTTCGTTCGTTGTCCATTAGGAAACCTCAATGCATAAAAAATGAAAGCTCTAACGTAAAGCTAACCGGGCGCGGCTCGGAAAGCTGAAAAATAAAACCGCATTATGACCGCGCTCCGGTTGAGCGTAATGTTAGGCCTGTGATTGGACCAAAATTAATATGCTCCATAGCCCAACACCGATTAAGCCACATGAAACTAATATACCTAATGGTAAAAAATACTGCTTTGTTAGAGTTATGGTTTTTTCCAGACCAAACTTTTTAATCCACAACTTTGCTTTAGGACTGCTCTCAACATACTCTCTAAGCTTTTTCTCGTCCCTCAAATGTATGATATTGCGGATGAGAAAAAAACTACCAGCAAGCGTAGCTATAACCGGAAAAATAAAAGGTTCCATTTTTACTCCCTTATAATTTTATGCCTAACGTTACGGTAAGGGGCGCGCCGCTAACGAAAGCGAAACAAAGCCACCGAACTTTGATAAAAAACCAAACTTCATAACCGCCAACGGGCGGCGCGTCCTTTTGACCGACTTGTTAGGCCGAAACATAACTAACAAAACTAAACTGCCGCTATCAAAGCAATTTACGAATCGGCTTTTTGGTTCGCCAAAGCAATCTGAAACTTTGTGACTATTTCATTTAGTGCGCGGTCTATGTTTTCTTTCGGGATTCTCTCTTCGAGATTCTTCTGCACTACTCCTTTCAGTAGGAAATGCATGTTTGTATACTCATTAGCGATAAACCATAGAATCTCTGAAGGCAGCTTTTCACAAACTGATACAAATTGAGAATAGTCATTCAAGGTAGGAAACTTACCTTGTAGTAGGGCTTCGAAGTTTGTAGTAATCACTATTACCATCCTTATCTAAAGATATTAGAAACACAGCCTAACGTAGAGCTAACCGGGCGCGGCCCGGAAAGCTGAAAAATAAAACCGCATTATAACCGCGCTCCGGTTGAGCGCCATGTTAGGCCGCACCAT
>Ga0123399_1059865_pt1 | contig 27497 bp, 31 predicted proteins | sample T5LHNH4metaT_FD_89927 | JGI IMG/M metagenome (GOLD analysis project Ga0123399, IMG submission 89927) | Methane-oxidizing artificial microbial communities from Washington, USA to study methane cycling - T5-LHNH4 metaT (Metagenome... | ecosystem: Engineered > Modeled > Simulated communities... | reverse complement strand
TCGTCGAAGACGACATGGCTTTATGCGAGGCCCTATGCGATACCTTGGAAATTGAAGGCTATCGGGTCATCTCCGCTAAACACGGTATCGAGGCTTTGAGCCAATTAGCCAAGCATCCGGTCCCGCGCCGCGGATTCGCATCGAAAGCTCGGGAGGCCGTCATGACGGGACCGGCGTTCATGAACTATCTGAAAGATTACGGGGTAAGGCTGACGGATTCGCTCTATTGCGCGTCGCTGGTCTCGACCCTCGCCTTCAGCGGGGCGATGCTCCTGCTCGGCGTCGTCGCCGCCGCCGTGGCGACGGGAGCGGTCAACGTGCCGGAGTTCCATCCGAAGTGACCGGCAAGCGCCTTCTCGTCGTCGCGCACGCGCCGTCTCCCAACACGCGGCGCATGCGCGACGCGATCCTCGAGGGGGCGCGAGCGCCGGAAATCGACGGCGTGGAGGCGCGGGCGCTGGGCGCCTTCGAGACGCAGTCCGCGGATATCGTCGCCGCGGACGGCGTCGTCCTGCTGACGCCCGAAAATCTCGGCTATATGAGCGGCGCGCTGAAGGATTTTTTCGACCGTTGCTATTATTCCTGTCTCGACCGCACGGAAGGCCTGGCCTATGCGCTTTGCGTCCGTGCGGGCGGCGACGGGACCGGAACGCGGCGCGGGGTCGAGAGGATCGTCACCGGGCTGCGCTGGCGGGCGATCCGGGATCCGCTGATCTGTCGCGGCGACTGGCGCGAGGACTTCGTCGGCCAATGCCGGGAATTGGGGATGCTGATGGCGGCCGGACTGGAGGCAGGCATATTCTGACGCCGCGAAACGGGGCCGAGTCCGCGAGGGGCGATGAATTTCTGGGCCAGCCCAGGGGGCTTGGCGTTCTCTTCGCCTCGGAGCTTTGGGAGCGCTTTTCCTATTACGGGATGCGCGCGCTCCTCGTTCTCTACATGGTCGAGCATCTGCTCGCGCCCGAGCGTCTGAGCGAGGCGCTCGGCCTCGCGGGCCTCAAGCGCGCGCTGGAGGCGCTTTCCGGCCCGTTGGCGCCGCAACCTTTCGCATCGCAGATCTATGGTCTCTATACGGGCCTCGTCTATCTCACGCCGATCCTCGGCGGGCTTGTCGCCGACCGCTTTCTCGGCCGCACGCGGACGATCGCGCTCGGCGCGGCGATGATGGCCGCCGGCCATTTCATGATGGCGGACGAGCGGCTCTTCCTGATCGCGCTCCTTCTCGTCGCCTTCGGCTGCGGCGCCTTCAAGCCGAACGTCACCACGCAGGTCGGCGAGCTTTACGCGGCGGGCGACGCGCGGCGCGACCGCGCTTATTCCATCTTCTATGTGGGCATCAATGTCGGCGCCTTCCTTGCGCCGCTCGTTTGCGGCACGCTCGGCGAGACATTGGGCTGGCATTACGGATTCGCCGCCGCCGGGGTCGGCATGGCGATCGGGCTCGGCGTCTATCTTTTCGGCCGCTCATGCCTTCCGGGAGACGCGCCGCGCCGCCAATATCCGGTCGCGGCGCGGGGCGCGGGGACTCCGTTCCGCCGCGCGCTTTTCAGCATTCTGCTGCTCTTTCCCTCGTCCGCCCTGTTCTGGGCCGCTTTCGAGCAGCAAGGCAATACGATCGCACTCTGGGCCGCGCAGTTCACCGATCGCGGCGTCGATCTCCTCGGCTGGCGGACCGAGATTCCCGTGACTTGGTTCCAAGCCTTCAATCCCCTGATGATCTTCCTCCTCACGCCGCCGCTCGTCGCCTTCTGGGCGCGGCTGGCGCGGACAAGGCGAGAGCCCTCGACCCTGCGGAAATTGTCGCTCGGCTGCCTCGGCGTCGCGCTGAGCTATGGCGTGATGGCCCTCGCCGCCCATGCGAGCGCGGGAGACAGAGCGAGCTGGCTCTGGCTCCTCCTATATTTCTTTATGATCACGCTCTCGGAGCTGCATTTCTCGCCGATCACGCTGTCTCTCGTCTCCCGTCTCGCGCCGGAAGGATCGCGGTCGGCGCTGATGGGCGTCTGGTTCACGTCGATGTTCCTCGGCAATCTCGCGGCGGGGTGGATCGGCAGTTTTTGGTCGAGCATGACGCGCCCGGCCTTCTTCCTGATGATGGCGGGCCTCGGCCTTGCCGGCGCGGCGATCGTCGAAGCGGCGCGGAGGCCGCTCGGCGCCGCTATTTCGACTGAAAGATGAAGAACGCGCCGGCGGCGATGAGGCTGAAGCCCAGCATGGTCCGCCAGCTCGGCGCCTCGCCCAGCACGAAAAAGGAAAAGCCCGAGAAGATGAGAAGAGTGATCACCTCCTGAATCGTCTTCAGTTGCGCGGCGGAATAGGCGCCGTAGCCGATACGGTTCGCCGGCACGGCGAGGCAATATTCGACGAGCGCGATCAGCCAGCCCATCATGATCGCCTGCGACATGGAAAGGCGCGGGAATTTGAGATGGCCGTACCACGCGGCGGTCATGAAGAGGTTTGAGATGACGAGCAGCAGGATGGGCGCGACGGTCGGCGCGCGCAGAAAGCTCAGCATGGTTGGGTCTACTCCCGGCGAAAACGTCCGGCTTTTTCTTGCGAGCGAAGCTATTGCTTCGGCAGCAGGATCACATGCTCCTGCTCGTCGCCGTCATTGCGCGCCACGATGGCGATGGCGGGCTCCGTCTTGCTCAGATTGACCGGCTGATGCGGCGTGTCGGCGGGGATATAGATGAAGTCGCCCGCGACATTGACGACGCTCTTTTCGAGATTCTCGCCATAGCGCGTCTCGACCGAGCCCTCCAGCAGATAGATCGCCGACTCATAGCCCTTGTGCACATGCGCCTGCGCCGAGCCGCCCGGCGGGATGACCACTTTCAGCAGCGAAAGATTCTTCGCGCCGGCGTTCTTGTTGGAAATGCCGGGGAAAAAGGGAAGGGACTGCTTGGACGTCGCCGCCTCGGGCACGCGCACGGTGACGACGTCCTTGCCATTCTTCTCGCCGATGATTTGAGGCTCGGCGGCGAAAGCGGGGGAAGCGAAGAGGACGCAGGCGACTGAAAAAAGCAAAGCGCGCATTTGACGCCTCCGTTACATTGGGCGGCGGGATGATAGGGAAGGCGCGGCCGCCAGACAATCAATTCCGTACTGAATAGCATCGGCCCCGGTTCGAGCGGATCGCGGCCGCAAGGCCGGACGGAAGGACGACCGGGCAGACGCCGGGCATGAGCGCATCCCTTTACGCTTTTTGAGCGCGCTCGCGGTTGCGGCTCGGCGGAGGCTCCGTTAGCATTCGCGGCGCCTTCGCTGGCGCTCCCTCATGCTAGGTTTCCGCGTTTCCGATGTCTCTCCTGCCCGACGCGCTCGCGCTCATCATCGGCTACCTTCTCGGCTCGATTCCTTTCGGACTGCTGCTGACGCGCGGCGCGGGGACGATGGACCTGCGCTCCATCGGCTCGGGCAATATCGGCGCGACCAATGTGCTGCGCACGGGGCGCAAGGACCTCGCGGCGGCGACGCTGATCCTCGACGCGCTCAAAGGCGCGGTCGCCGTTCTCATCGGCGCGAGGCTCTCGCCCGAAGGCGCGATGGTCGCGGGCTTCGCCGCCTTTGTCGGACATATCGCGCCCGTCTGGCTGAACTTCAAAGGCGGCAAGGGCGTCGCGACCTTTCTCGGCTGCCTGTTCGGCCTGCATTGGCCGGTGGGACTGGCCTTTTGCGGCGTATGGCTCGCCGTCGCCGCCGTCACGCGCTATTCCTCGCTCTCCGCGCTCGTCGCCAGCGTCGTCGCGCCGCTGCTGCTGTTCGTTCTGGGCCATGGCGGCGAGGCTTTCGTCGTCGGCGCCATGGCGGCGCTGCTGTGGCGCAAGCATGCCGAGAACATCGCCCGACTGCGCGCGGGGACGGAAAGCCGCATCGGGCAGAAATCATGAGCGGCGTGGCGGCGGGCGCCCGGCTCAGCGACGAGCAGCTCGTCGATTGGCTTCGCCTGATCCGCAGCGAGAATATCGGGCCGCGCACCTTCCGCGAGCTGATCAATCGCTTTGGCGGCGCGCGCGCGGCGCTGGAGGCGCTGCCGGGGCTCGCGGCGAAGTCCTTGCGCGGCCGGACGATCCGCATCGCCCCACGCGACGAAATCCTCCGCGAGATCGAGCGCGCATCAGTGATGGGCGTGCGTTTCGTCGCGACCGGCGACCCCGATTATCCGGCGCTCCTGCGCGAGATTCCCGACGCGCCGCCGATTCTCTCCATGCGCGGCGACATGCGGACAGCGCGTCGCGACGGCGTCGCGCTGGTCGGCTCGCGCAACGCCTCGGCGGCCGGCCTCGCTTTCGCCGAGCGGCTCGCCCGTGGCCTCGCGCGGGCGGATTACGTCATCGTCTCGGGTCTCGCGCGCGGCGTCGACGCCGCCGCGCATCGCGCGACGCTCGAGACGGGAACCATCGCCGTGCTCGCGGGCGGGCAGGCGCGCCCTTATCCCGCGGAGCATGAGCGGCTCGTCGCCGAGATCGCCGAGAAGGGACTGCTCGTCTCGGAAATGCCGCTGGAATGGGAGCCGCGCGGGCGCGACTTTCCCCGCCGCAACCGCATCATCTCGGGTCTCAGCCGGGCGACCGTCGTCGTCGAGGCGGCGCGGCGGTCCGGCTCGCTCATCACCGCGCGATTCGCCAATGAGCAAGGCCGCGAGATCTTCGCCGTCCCCGGCTCGCCGCTCGATCCGCGTGCGGAGGGAACGAACGATCTGCTGCGGCAGGGCGCGACGCTCTGCGCCCGTCCGGAGGACGTGATCGACGCCTTGGCCGCCGGCGTCCACAGGCCGGCCGGGACCTTGTTCGAAGATGCGAACGACGCGCTGGACGACGCGCCGCTCTTCGACGAATTGGACCTCTCCCCGGCGCAAGGCGGTCTGGCCTTCGAGGAAAGCCCGCCGCATCCCGCAGAGTTTCCGGCGCCTTCTCCGCCCGCCGCGCTGATTGCTCCGGCCCCGCCGCGCGCCGATGCGCGGGATCTGGTCTTGTCCCTGCTGGGACCGGGCCCCGTTGCGGTGGACGAACTGATCAGAGTCGCCGGCCTGTCGGCGCGAGAGGTCCAGGGCGTTCTCGTCGAGCTCGACCTCGACGGCCGCCTGGAGCGGCACGGCGCGAATTCCGTATCCTTGATTTACAACCGTTAGGAGCGATTACTCGTTCCGCTTGATCTCGACGCCGCCGAGCTCCCGGGAGCGCATTTCCGCCTCGACCCGGGCGAGACTCAGGAAATAGGCGACCATGGGCATTTCGGCGCGTCCGGCCAGCTGGGAAAGTTCTGAAGCCATATCAGCGATATAGCTAGCCATGGCGGCCGCGTCCTCGTCTGACCGGCGCTTGTCCGTCGCGGCTTCGGCTCCTTTTTTTGGCGGCGCTTTCGACGCAACTGACGCGGATACAGTGGAGCGAGCCATATGTTTAGCCTCCGCGACGCGGAGCCTCTGCAAAAAAAGGTTAAAGCACGACCTTAACGTGTCTTTTTCTTAATACTCAGCCAGTGGATGTCAAGTTAGAATTAACACGCATAAGTTGTATACAATGGAGCGCGTCCGATTATCCTTTTAAAATTTTCTTTGACCATCAGGACTTACCTCATCCGGCCGTTCGGCCAGCCGCGCGAGACGGTCGAGCGCGCCCTGAAGAATATAGGCCGCCGCCATGCGGTCGACGACCTCCGCGCGCCTGGCGCGGGAGGCGTCCTGCGCGATGAGCTCGCGCGTCACCGCCGCCGTGGAGAGGCGCTCGTCCCAGAGGGCGAAGGGCAGGGGAGTGAGCTTGCGCAAATTCCGCATGAAGGCCCGCGTCGCCTGCGCGCGCGGCCCCTCCGTGCCGTCCATATTGAGCGGCAGGCCGAAGACCAGCGCCCGAACCTCGAAATCGGCGGCGCGCTTCAGAAGCGCCTTGGCGTCGGTCGAGAATTTGACGCGCCTGATCGTGTCGAGCGGCGAAGCGAGCCGGCGCTCGACGTCGGAGAGGGCGAGGCCGATGGTCTTCGAGCCGAGGTCGAGGCCCATGAGGCGACCCTTGGCGGAGAGATTGCGAGCGATCTCTGCGAGCGATGTGGCGTTGTCAGTCATGCTTCGCGCTAACACGATGGGCGATTGCGATAAACTCCTTGCATCGCGTTAATCTGGGACTGGGCGGCGGCGCTGCATTGCGCCCCGTCTCCCCAGGCGCTATAGCGCCGTGGCAGGTTCAATCCGGCGGAGCTTCCCAATGTCTGTCGATTCCGCGGTGGTTCGCCGCATCGCCCATCTCGCGCGCATTGCGGTCGAGGAGAATGAGGTGGAGCGTCTGCGCGGCGAACTCAACGCCATACTTTCCTTCGTCGAAGCGCTCTCCGAGGTCGATGTCGAGGGCGTCGAGCCGATCGCCTCGGTGCTGCCCATGCAGATGAAGAAGCGCGCCGACGTGGTGACGGATGGAGGCATCGCCGATGACGTGCTCGCCAACGCCCCGGTCAAGGAAGACCATTACTTCGTCGTGCCCAAGGTGATCGAGTAGCGCGCGCCGCCGCATCGTTCCGCCTTCAATATATAAAGAGACTCGATGTCCGATCTGACGCATCTCTCCCTCGCCGACGCGCGCGACGCGCTGACTTCGAAGAAAATCTCGGCCGTCGAACTGACCAGGGCGCATCTTGCCGCGATGGAAGCCGCGCGGGCGCTGAACTGCTTCATTACCGAGACGCCGGATCTGGCGCTGACGCAGGCCGAGGCGAGCGACGCGAAGCTTGCGAAAGGAGAGGCGGGACCGCTCGAAGGCCTGCCGCTCGGCATTAAGGATCTCTATTGCTCCAAGGGCGTGCGCACGACGGCGGCGAGCCGGATACTGGACGACTTCACGCCCCCTTATGAATCGACCGTCTCCGCCAATCTCCTCCGCGACGGCGCGGTGACGCTCGGCAAGCTCAATCTCGACGAATTCGCCATGGGCTCGTCGAACGAGACGAGCGCTTTCGGCCCCGTCATTTCGCCTTGGAAACGCAAGGGCGATCCGAACGCCCGGATCGTTCCGGGCGGCTCGTCGGGCGGCTCCTCGGCGGCGGTGGCCGCGCATCTGTGCCTCGGCGCCACGGCGACGGACACGGGCGGCTCGATCCGCCAGCCCGCCGCCTTCACCGGCACGGTGGGCGTGAAGCCGACCTATGGCCGCTGCTCGCGCTGGGGCATCGTCGCCTTCGCTTCGTCGCTGGATCAGGCGGGGCCTATCGCACGCACCGTGCGCGACGCCGCGATCCTGTTGCGCTCCATGGCGGGGCATGATCCGAGAGATACGACGAGCGTCGACGCGCCCGTGCCGGATTATGAAAAGGCCGTCGGCGCCTCGGTGAAGGGCCGCCGCATCGGCGTGCCGAAGGAATATCGCCTCGACGGCCTCTCGGCCGAGATCGCCGCGCTTTGGGATCAGGGCGTGGAGTGGCTGAAGGAAGCCGGCGCGGAGATCGTCGAGATTTCCCTGCCGCACACCAAATACGCCCTGCCGACCTATTACATCATCGCGCCGGCGGAGGCGTCGTCGAATCTCGCGCGCTATGACGGCGTGCGCTACGGCCTGCGCGAGCCGGGCCGCGACATTATCGACATGTATGAGAAGACGCGCGCCAAGGGCTTCGGCGCGGAAGTGCGCCGCCGCATCATGATCGGCACGTACGTGCTCTCGGCGGGTTATTACGACGCCTATTATGTGCGCGCGCAGAAGGTGCGCAGCCTCATCAAGCGCGACTTCGATCAGGCTTTCGCCGCTGGCGTCGACGCGGTGCTGACGCCTGCGACGCCCTCGACCGCCTTTGCGCAGGGCGAGCAGGGCTCGACCGACCCCGTCGAGATGTATCTCAACGACGTCTTCACGGTGACGGTGAACATGGCGGGCCTGCCGGGCATATCGGTTCCCGGCGGCCTCGCCGCGAACGGCCTGCCGCTCGGCCTTCAGCTCATCGGCCGTCCCTTCGACGAAGAGACTCTGTTCTCGCTTGCGGCGGCGATCGAGCGGGCGTCGCCGAAATTCGATTTCCCGCGGCCCTGGTGGCGCTGATGAGCAAGGCCGCAGCCGAGCCCGACCTCAAGGCGATGCAGGACGAAATGTCCGACGTGCGCCGCGTCATCGACGAGCTCGACGACGAGCTCGTCGCGCTGCTCGCCAAGCGTCAGCGCCAGATCGAGCGCGCGGCGAAAGTGAAGCCGGCGCTGGGCATTCCGGCGCGCGTGCCGGACCGCGTCGACGAGGTGCTCGCCCGCGTTCTGGGCGCCGCGCGGCGCGAAGGGCTTTCGGTCGAAGTCGCGATGAATTTGTGGACGGCCATCGTCGAATGGTCGATCCAGTATGAGGAGCGCCTGATGGGGGATCGCGCGCCGAAAGGGGAGTAGGCAAGGCGATCGGGTGAATCCCGGGCATGAACGAATCCCTCCCCTTTACGGGTCGGGTGGGGTCAAGCTCCCATCAATATTATGGCGGCGCGAACCCCACCCGGCGGTCTCGCAGCCAAGTTTACGCAGGCTGCGTAAACTTGCCTGCGATCGCCGACCTCCCCGTAAAGGGGAGGTATGGGGCGGCTAACCACCCGTGCCGCCGGAGCTGTGGACGGATGATTTTATCCAGCCTCGTGATAATGCGGAGCGTCCGGGGCCCGATTTCGAGTGATCCTTCTCGACACGAATGTCATTTTTCAAGCGATTAAGCCTGAAAGGAAATTCAGCCGTCCGCTCCTGGTTGAGCTCCAAGCTCAAATCCGACCTGTATCCCTGCGCGCCGGTTCTCGCGGAACTTTGGTATGGAGCGGAAATCCTGCCTTCAGGCGGAAAGCGCGAGGCGTTGATGCGCGCATGCGAATTGATCGAAAGGGAAAAATTCGCCGGGCGCATTCTGACCTTCGACCAAAAGTCGGCGCGGCATTTCGCTCGCTTGCGCGCCATTCGCAAATTGGCTGGCGAGCCTCTTCCTGTCATGGACGGCGTCATTGCGTCGATCGCTGCTGCGCATTCCATGACTTTGGCGACGGGCAATACAAAACACTTTCAGGACCTCGGCGTCCCGCTCGTCGATCCCTTCGCCGACTGATGGCGTTTCAGTCCTCGTCGCCCTTCCGCTTCACGCGCACGAAGCCGTGGCGGATCGACCACCGCAGAAATTTCAGATGTTGCCAATGCAGGCTCCGCGACAGCCTCTCGGCGCCTGGCCAATGCGGGGCGAGGATCGCGAGGCCCAAGGGAACCATCCAGACGCCAAAAACGGGCAAGGGCGCGAGGATCGTCCCGCCAAGGACGAAGCCCACGCCGACCGGGACCGCGAGATAGCGCGGCGCTCCGCGCATGCGCGCGACGACGCCGGAGAGGCGCCTTCTTACGTCGTCTTTCCCGCCCATCGCTCTCGCTTCCCCCATTGCTTGGCGTCGCCCCGTTCCGCTCGCGCGCGCCGTGGTCTATATGGATGGCGTAGGTTTAGCGAGGAAAATATGGCGACACAGGCGGCACCCTCCAAGCTCATCAAAGGCGCGACCGGCGACTGGGAAGTCGTCATCGGCATGGAAATCCATGCTCAGGTGACGTCGAAAGCCAAGCTCTTCTCGGGCGCCTCTGCTGAGTATGGCGGCGCGCCCAACGATCACGTCTCTCTCGTCGACGCGGCCATGCCCGGCATGCTGCCCGTCATCAATGAGGAATGCGTCAAGCAGGCGATCCGCACGGGGCTCGGCCTTGAGGCGCAGATCAATCTGCGGTCGATCTTCGACCGCAAGAACTATTTCTATCCCGATCTGCCGCAGGGCTATCAGATCTCGCAGTACAAGCATCCGATCGTGGGCGAAGGTCAGGTGATCGTCGACGTCTCGCCGACCGAGCGCATCACCGTGGGCGTTGAGCGCCTGCATCTTGAGCAGGACGCCGGCAAGTCGCTGCACGATCTTTCGCCGGGCGAGAGCCATGTCGACCTCAACCGCAGCGGCGTCGCGCTGATGGAGATCGTCTCCAAGCCCGACATGCGCTCGGCGGAGGAGGCGCGCGCCTATGTAACGAAGCTGCGCGCGCTGCTGCGCTATATCGGCTCCTGCGACGGCAATATGGAGCAGGGGTCGCTGCGCGCCGACGTCAACGTCTCGGTGCGCCGGCCGGGCGCACCGCTCGGCACGCGCTGCGAGATCAAGAACGTCAACTCGATCCGCTTCATCGGCCAGGCGATCGAGGTCGAGGCGCGCCGCCAGATCGGCATTCTCGAAGATGGCGGCAAGGTCGATCAGGAGACGCGGCTCTTCGATCCCGGCAAGGGCGAGACGCGCTCCATGCGCTCCAAGGAGGAAGCGCATGACTATCGTTACTTCCCCGACCCCGACCTCCTGCCGCTCGAGTTCGACCAGGCCTATGTCGACGCGCTGAAAGCGCAATTGCCTGAGCTGCCGGACGCCAAGCGCCAGCGCTTCATCGACGAATACGGCCTGCCGCCCTATGACGCCGGCGTGCTCGTGATGGAGCGCGCGAGCGCCGACTTCTTCGAGGAGACGGCGAAGGGCCGCGACGCCAAGCTCGCCGCGAACTGGGTCATCAACGAGCTCTTCGGCCGGCTGAACAAGGAAGGCCTCGACGTTGCGCAGTCGCCGGTTTCGGCGCAGGCGCTCGGCGCGATCATCGACCTTATTTCCAGCAACGTCATCTCGGGCAAGATCGCCAAGGATCTTTTCGAGATCGTCTGGACCGAGGGCGGCGATCCGAAGGAGATCGTCGAGAAGCGCGGCATGAAGCAGGTGACGGATGCGGGCGCGATCGAGGCCGCCGTCGACGCCGTCATCGCCGCCAATCCGGACAAGGCCGAGCAGGCGAAGGCGAAGCCGACCATGCTGGGATGGTTCGTCGGCCAGGTGATGAAGCAGACCGGCGGCAAGGCGAATCCGCAGGCCGTGAACGAGCTGCTGAAGCAGAAATTGGGCGTCTGACCGGCGCCTCGTTTTGCGATAAACGAATCAGAGTCGGCTGCGTCTTGCGCGATTTTTCGATTCGCGCATGATCGCAGCCGACATTTTTTTGCCTCTTGGCGCGCTGCGCACAATTTTTTTTGCGACGTGTCGCGCATGCGCCGATGCGTCGGCGGCCGGCGGGATCAATGCGGGAGAGAAGGCGCGCATGCTCGTCTCCCGACGATGCGCGCGTCGCCTCAAAAATCAAATCCGTCCGCGCGCGCCCACATTGTCACGACTTGCGCGGGGCGCTGTATTCTCCATGCAGATGCGCGACGATCGCAAAGAAAAACAAATAATTGAAATGCAGTTGCGCGCGTCGCCCCTATTGCGGCGATTGTGGCGCGCGCCGTTCTTATACATGCATATGCGCGCGCAACCGGCGAACGGATGTCGTCTGCTCCGACGCGCTGAGAAAACATTCGCGCGGCGCCTCCGCAGGTCATTCGTCGCGCTCTTCTTCGTTGTCGACGCCGTCGCGAGAGCACATGCGAAGCGTTGACGCCGTTACTTCGCGCGCGTCGCCACTTGAACCGCTGATTAACCACGTTACGCTATTTGCGCGTATTGTCGGTCGACCATAGTTCCGGCAATTCGGATCAAGGGGACTTATTATGGCGAGAGCTACAACGAAGCGTAAGCCGGCCAAGAAGGCGGCGGCGAAGAAGGGTACGCGTAAAACCGCTACCAAGAAGGCGGCGACCAAGAAGCGCGCGACGAAGAAAACGGCCGCCAAGAAGGGCGCGCGCAAGACCGCCGTGAAGAAGACCGCTCGCAAGGCTGTCCGCAAGGTAGCGACCAAGAAGCGCGGCGCGACGAAGAAGGCCGCCACGAAAAAGCGCGCGACGAAGAAAGCCGTGAGGAAGGCGCCGGCCAAGAAGCGCGCGCCGCGCAAGGTGAAGGTGGCCCCGCCGGAAACGCCGACCGAGGGCGTCTGAATAAGGCGTTTTCGCCATGCGTGATCCCTGGATCGCGCGTCGTGAATGCGCTTTCGCGAAAAAATCATCGCCCGGGGATCGCGCGTCGACCGCGCGCCTCGGGCGAAATCTTTTTTGACGTCCTCGACCCGCGCCTCAGCGCGTGAGGCAGCCGGTCGCGAATTCGCGCCACATCGGCAGGGGGGCGGTCGCGCCGCGCTTCTTCTTTTCCCACTCCTCGGCGCAGGCGCGCATGCGCTCGCGCGAGGCGCGGGGCAGCAATGGCGGCGGCGCCGACACATCTGGGGGCGGCAGCGGCGCCAGCTTTGTCTGCGATGGCGTGGGAGGCGGCGGCTTCGAGCCAGGTTTTTGCGATACGCCGCTCATCTGCGGCTTCGCCGCCGGCGCGGCCGCGAGACGCGCATTTGGCGCCCGAAGGTCTTGCTGCGCCTGGAGCGGCTTCGCCGAGACGCAACAAGCGGCGGCGAGACAGGCGGCCGCGACGCTGGCGAATAATGATGAGACTGCGCCCCCGGCGGCCATCTTCTCTTTCCTGCGCGAGCGCAACGGGCGCGCCATATGTTTATAGCGATCCCGCGCGCCGGAGTCGAAAGGCGGCGGCGCGCATGTTAAGCGTCCGCGATAAGGGAGGCGATAATGGACGACACGGCGACTTCTCCGACACGGCTTCCGCTCGTGCAGCGGCCCCGCCGCAATCGCAAAAGCGACTGGTCGCGGCGTCTCGTGCGCGAGACCTCGCTCGACGTTTCCGATCTCATCTGGCCCGTCTTTCTCGTCGAGGGCGAAGGCCGTCGCGAAGCGGTCGCCTCCATGCCCGGCGTCTTCCGACAGTCCATCGACCTCGCCGTGCAGGCGATCGCGGAAGCCGCGGCGCTCGGCGTGCCGGCGGTCGCGCTCTTTCCCAACACCGATCCGAAGCTCAGGGACGAGAAGGCGAGCGTCGCGCTCGACCCCGACAACCTGGTTTGCCGCGCCTGCCGCGCGATCAAGGAGACGACGCCGGATATCGGCGTGATCACGGACGTCGCGCTCGATCCCTATACAAGCCATGGCCATGACGGCCTGCTGGTCGGCGACGAGATCGTCAATGACGCGACGGTGGCGGTCCTGACCCGGCAGGCGGTGACGCAGGCGCGCGCCGGCTCGGACATCATCGCGCCGTCCGACATGATGGACGGGCGCGTCGGCGCCATCCGCGCCGCGCTCGACGCCGAGGGTCTGCAGAATGTGCAGATCATGAGCTACGCCGCGAAATACGCCTCGGCCTTCTACGGCCCGTTCCGCGACGCCATCGGCACCAACAAGACGCTGCGCGGCGACAAGCGCGCCTATCAGATGGACCCCGCGAATACCGACGAAGCGCTGCGCGAGGTGGCGCTCGATCTGGAGCAGGGCGCCGATATGGTGATGGTGAAGCCCGGCATGCCCTATCTCGATATTGTGCACCGTGTCGCCGAGACCTTCCATGCGCCGACCTTCGCATATCAGGTCTCCGGCGAATATGCGATGATCATGGCGGCGGCGGAGAATGGCTGGCTGGAGGAGGAGCGCGCCATGATGGAGAGCCTGCTCGCCTTCAAGCGCGCCGGCGCCTCGGGCGTGCTGACCTATTTCGCGCCGCGCGCCGCGCGGATCCTGCAGGAGGCGAATTAGGCTCAGCGTGCGGCGCGGCCGTAGCCGTCGATCGTCGCGAGCCATCGTTCCGCGGTCGAGGGCGTCATGTCCCTGATCGAGCCGATCAGCGTCGCACGGACGGGCGAGACGCCGGCGTAAGCGAGGACGTTGCGCTTCAGATTGCGCAAGCCGTGCGCGAAGAAAAAGAAACGGTAGATGAAGCTCGGCATGCCCATCGTTACGATGACGCGCGCCGATTTTCCCTTCAGCAAACCCTCGGGGAACTTGCCGGGCCGGTAGCGCAGCGCGAATCCGGGCCGGAAGGTCTGCTCGATAAAGCCTTTCAGCAGCGCGGGCTCGTCGCCGAGCCAGAGCGGATAGACGATCGCCCAATGGTCGGCCCAGCGCAGAGTCTCCTGCGCTTCCGCGATGGAGGCCGGCGGGGCGCCGCGCTCGAAGTCGGCCTGGCTGCGCAGCAGCGGGAAATCGAGCGCGGCGACGTCGACGCGCCTCACTTCATGACCGGCCTGCGTCGCGCCGCGCGCATAGGCGTCAGCCAGCGCGCGGCAAAAGCGTTCGGGGGCGGGATCGGGATGGCCCTGGATGATCGCGATGCGTTTCGACATGGCGGTTCCTTGCTTTCCCGCGCCCCGAGGCCGCGCGCGATCATTGCGCGGGACCGGACAGCTTCGTCGGGAGCTTCTGCGACAGGCGCCGGCGCAGATTGCCGAGATCCTTTCGATTTCGCCAGTCGCAGATCTGCGAGTCAACCGAGGCCTGCACGGGCTGGGACAGCCACCAGCTCATCGAGACCTCGCCCATCTTCGGCGTCTTGCCGGAAAGCGGCGCGCAGGCCTGCGCGAGTTCCTTGTCCTCTTCTCCCGCGTCCTTGTCGCATTGGCCCCTGTCGAAACGCGGATGCTCATAGAGCTTGTAGGTGAAGTAGCTGGAGCGGATTTCCTCCGGGCTCAGCGCCTCGTTGACGCGCTCGGTCATTTGCTGGAGGACGCGCTGCGCCGTCTGCGCCTCTTCATCCGCATGGCCCGCGCGTGTCGCGACCAGCGCGTTGAAGGGCGTCGCCAATGTGCCGAACACGGCCTCGAGCCCTTGAGGATCGGCGACCTTCAGATGCGGCGTGCCAGCCGCGCGCGGCGGCAATCCGTCGGCCCCGGCGTCATTCCTGTCGACCGCGTCGCAATTTCCGAGCGTGGGGTCGTTTTGCGCCCAAAGCACGACGGGCGTGACGCCGCGCGAATGGAGCGCGCGGGCGATGTCCATCGCGGTCGTCAGGCCGGCGTTCTCGAAATAGCCGCCATCGACGACACGGTCGCCAATGTCTGCGCCCGGAGGATTGTCCTTGCCCGCCGCCGCGTGAATGATTCCGGCTGGCGAGACGATCGGGAAGCGGGCGGAGTCGAGCGCCGCCGTGGACAGGCGCACATCGGCGCCGTTCCGAATGTCGGGCGCGTCTTCCGCGTCCTTCTCGGCCGCCTTGCAAATCACGTCGCTGACGCCGCCGCAGGGCGACGAAAGCATTTCGAAGAGATCGAAGGCCGCCGGATAGAGCGGCGTGCGCCCGGCTTCCCGGCCCGGCTGCGCTGGCGCCTTGCGGGTCGAGATCACGTCGGAGGCGATGATCCGCGCGCCCGTGTTCACCGACGTCCCGTTGAGCAGCAGCAGCGGAACCCAATGTCCGTCGGTCAGCATGTCGCCGACATAGCCGAAGCGGCGGCGCAGCCCCGCTTCCTCGTCATTCTTCGGCAGCGCGAGCACTTTCGCGAAATGATCCTCCCACGCCTTCTCCACGAGAACGGCGCGATCGTCCTTGATGAAGGGCAGGGGCGGCGCGACATTGTCCCTGAAGCCGAGGCCGATGAAGGCCGGCGTGAGATAGTCGCCCACGACGAGCGCCTCCAGGCAGGCGCGCCAGCTCGTCTTCACGGCGGCCTTGTCCGCGTGGAACCACTCCGGAGGCGCCTCCTTGCATGGCGGGGTCGGCGACGCGGGATTGGCGCGCGCCGCTTCCCACAGCGCGGTGCGGACCGTCGCCGCGCCGAAGGAGCCGCCGGAGACTCCGGAGATGGCGAAGATGCGCCGCGCCGGCGAGGCGCCGGGCGCATGCGCGTCGGGGAGTTCGTCGGCGCGATCCAGAAGATAGCCGACAGCGGTCGCGAGCGCGAAAGCCGCGCGGCTGGCGCCGCCTTCCGCCGAGACGATGAGCGCGGGCGGGCATTCGCCGCCGCCGTCGCAGTGATTGGCGGCCTTCCAGCGGTCGATGGCGACGTCGATGTCGATCTGCCGCGCCGCGAGCTTCTTTGGATCGGCGGGCAGGACGCGTATGTCGTTATAGTGCTTGTTCAGCGCGGTGACGCCGAGCGCGGCGGCGATGGCGAGGCCGAGAAAGGGAATTCCGGTCTTTTCCGCCATGCGGGCGAGCCAACCGGCAAGAAGAACGAGGCTGCCGAAGAGGAAGGGCACGACGATCGCGCGCGGCGCGATTTCCGCCAGCGTGAAGGGCATCGCATAGGCCGCGAGGTAAAGCGCCACCGTGACGACCAGGCAGAAATTGGCGACGAGTCGATAGAGGTCGCCGCTGAAATCCGCGCGAGACGACAGGCCGCGCCGCGTCGCGATCTTGGACGCGATGGCGGTCATGATGTCTCTGCGGGCGCGGATGAAGAGAAGGAAAAGAACGCCGGCGACGACGTCGAGGCCGGTCAGAATGAAGATCTGCAGCCTCGCCTCGGCGGCGCTCTCGAGCCCGTCGACCTCGCTCACGACCCAATAGGCTCTGAGCAATCCGAAGGCGATGGCGATGAAAGGGGTCAGACCCAGCAGACGCGGAATGATCGTCGTCAGGCGCCTGTGCCGCTGCGCGCCCGCCGCGTCGATCTCCTCAATGGATTTCTCGTCGATCTCCTTCAAACGGGCCGGCGCCACCCAGTCCTTCTCGTCCAGCATCCGCCGCGCGGCGTAATGCACGGGGAAAGCCCAGAAGAAGAAAGTATAAAGAAAGAAGGCGAGCCAGCGGGACCAGGCCGAGAGGCTGTAGGGAAGCGCGCCGAAGGAGACGTCCGCGAAGAGGTCGCGCGCCTGCGGCACGAAATCGAAGAGGAGAAAGCCCGTCGCGGCGCTGATGACGCTGACGCGGCAGGCGACGAGAACGCGTAGAAGCCAGGAGGTCCAAAGCATCGGTGTCTCCAATCAATTGGCAAAAAGCAGGGCCGTGAGCGCTAACGCTTGGCCCGCAAAGAATATTTTTCTCTCTTTACGTACGCAAGACATTGGGCGGAAACATGATGTGGAAGCTTCGCGCCTTTCTGGCGGCGGCAAAATTCGGGCGCGAGGAGCGGGGTTGCCAAACCCGCCCTCACGTGGTTTGCCTTTCCCCACGGCGGCGCTTCGGCGGCGCCGTCCGACCGGTCCCTCCACGTTTCGCTCCAAAGATGATGCGACGCCTAATCCTTCCCAGCATTCTGACGGGTCTGACGCTGACGGCGCCGGCGCGCGCCGATTTCCGCCTGTGCAACAACACGAATACGCGGGTTAGCGTCGCCATCGCCTATACGGATGGAAGGAACTGGCTTTCCGAAGGCTGGTGGAACCTGCGTCCCGCCGGTTGCGAGACTCTGCTGCGCGGGCCGCTGGCGGCGCAATATTATTATGTCTACGCGATGGACGAGCGCGGCGGCGAATGGAAAGGCAAGGCCTTCATGTGCACGCGCGACCGCGAATTCCGAATCGACGGACGCGAGGATTGCTTCGCGCGGGGCTACGAAAGGACGGGGTTTTTCGAGATCGACACGGGGCGCGACGCCAAGAGCTGGACGGTGCAGCTCACGGATCCGAACGCGGCGCCGGCGCAATGACATAGAGCCGCGCTATAGCGGCCGTTGAAGCGCGCGGCGAAAAAGTGGAAACCGGTTTTTCGCGGGAAGCGCGCGATCTAGACGAGGGTTTGGGAACGGAAATGAGAAGGCTGAGGCGGACCAAGATCATCGCCACGCTCGGGCCGGCGACAGTCGACAAGGCGGTCATCGCCGGACTCGTGCGCGCGGGCGCGGACGTGTTCCGCATCAATATGAGCCATACCGATCACACGGCGCTCGCCAATTATGTGCGCATCATCCGTGAAATCGAGACAGAGATGGAGCGGGCGATCGGCATTCTCTGCGATCTGCAGGGGCCGAAGCTGCGCATCGGCGCTTTCGAGGAAGGCTCGATCCATCTGCGCAAGGGCGACGTCTTCGTCTTCGATTCGGACCCGACGCCGGGCGACGTGACGCGGGTGCGCCTGCCGCATCCGGAAATCCTCGCTGCGCTCAAGGTCGGCGACACGATCCTCATCGACGACGGCCGCGTGCGGCTGCATGTGGTCGAGACGGCGCCCGATCGCGCCCATGCGGTGGTCGACGTCGCCGGGCGGCTGTCGAACCGCAAGGGCGTCAGCCTGCCGGACACGGAAATCCCGATCACTTCCATGACCTCCAAGGACCGCGCCGATTTGGACGCGGCGTTGAAGGAGGGCGTCGACTGGGTGGCGATCTCCTTCGTGCAGCGCCCCGAGGACGTGATCGAGGTGAAGCAGATCACCAAGGGCCGCGCCTTGGTGATGGCCAAGATCGAGAAGCCGCAGGCGATTCATCGCCTCGACGAGGTGATCGAGGTTTCCGACGCGCTGATGGTGGCGCGCGGCGATCTCGGCGTCGAAGTGCCGCTGGAGCGCGTGCCGGGCCTGCAGAAACGCATCAACCGCTCCGCGCGCCGCCTCGGCAAGCCGGTCGTCATCGCGACGCAGATGCTCGAGTCGATGATCCTCTCGCCGCTGCCGACGCGCGCAGAGGTGTCGGACGTCGCGACCGCCGTCTTCGAGGGCGCCGACGCCGTGATGCTCTCGGCCGAAAGCGCCGCCGGTCAATATCCGCAGGACGCCGTGGCGACCATGAGCCGCATCGCCGAGGAAGTCGAGACCGACGCGGTGTTCCGTTCGATCATCAACGCCCAGCGCGGCGAGTTGCCCAACCCGACTTCCGCCGACGCCATCGCCGTGGCGGCGCGCGACGTGGCGCAGACGCTGCACTCCAAGGCGATCTGCGCCTGGACCTCGTCGGGCACGACGGCGCTGCGCATCGCCCGCGAGCGCCCGCAATCGCCGATCCTCGCGCTGACGCCCAAGCGCGACACGGCCCGGCGCCTCGCGCTCGTCTGGGGCGTCCACGCGCTCGAGACGCGCGACGCTTCGGACATCGAGGACATGGTCAAGCGCGCCTGCGAATATTCCAAGAGCGAGGGCTTCGGCGACGACGGCGACCGCATCATCATCGTCGCCGGCATGCCCTTCGGTTCGCCGGGCGCGACGAATATGATTCGCATCGCTCATGTCGGGGAAGAGCTGCGGCTCGGCGGCGACGCGCCTTAAGAGAGAAGGATCGCGGGCCGCTCAATCGGCCGCGCGCCACTCCATCTGAATCGTCGCGCGGCCGGAGAGCGTGTTCTCTCCGCGTCCGATCCGCACGAAGCCGCCGCGTTCATAGAAGCGGATGGCCCGCAAATTGTCGGCGTTCACGTCGAGGCGCACCACGCCCGGCGAGATGGCGCGCGCGGCGGCCATGAGCGCTTCCGCGCAGCCATCGCCCTTATAGGCGACGCCGACGCAGATCTGGTCGAGCCAGCCCGTCTCGGGATGGATGATGACGAAGCCGGCCAGCGCGTCGTCGTGAAAAACGCAGAGCGTAACGGCGCCGCCCTGCTCGAGCGTCGCGATCTGCTTGGTCAACCAGGGGCGGCGCGCGTCGAAATCGATCTCCGGATAGGCGGCGCGCCAGGAGGCGACCCAGAGATCGAGCATCCGGGGCAGATCGGCGTCCACGCGCCGCCGCAGGCGGGGCGCCGCCGAGGCGGGCGGAGGATCGCTGTCCTGTTTGGCGAAGGCGTTCACGCCTTCCTCATCACGTCGAGAAGTTGGCGCTGGATGGACTCGTTGCCGGCGCAGATTTCGCCCTTTCCCAACATGTCGGCGCCGCCCGACAGGTCGGTGACGAAGCCGCCGGCCTCGCGCACGAGAACGATTCCCGCCGCGACGTCCCAGGAATGAATGCCGCGCTCCCAATAGCCGTCGAAGCGGCCGCAGGCGACCATGGCGAGATCCATGGCGGCGGCGCCCATACGGCGGATATTGCCGATCCTGGCCATGCCGGCGGAAAGCTCGCGCTTGAACGATTCGTGGTTCCTGACGCCCGCGAGGGGCGGGATGCCGCAAGCGATCATGGACTCGGCGAGCGTCCGGCGCGCAGCCACGCGCATGCGGCGATTGTTGAAATAGGCGCCCTGGCCCTTTTCGGCGACGAACATTTCGTCCGTCGCGGGATTGTAGACGAGGCCCGCGACAAGCTGGCCGTCGCGCTCGAGACCGATCGAAATAGCGAAGACGGGGACGCCATGCAGGAAATTGGAGGTGCCGTCGAGCGGGTCGATGTGCCAGACATGGCTCTTGTCCGACCCTTCCACGACGCCGCCTTCCTCCATGACGAACCCATAGCCGGGACGCGCCCTGGACAACTCCTCGAACAGCGTCTTCTCGGCCTTTTTGTCGGCGGCGCTGACGAAGTCGCCCGGTCCCTTCACCGATACCTGCAGATTCTCCACCTCGCCGAAATCGCGCTTGAGGCCGCGGCCCGCCTTGATCGCGGCGGCGGTCATGACATTCATCAACGCGGAACGAATCATTCGGGGAGGCCTCGGGGAAGGGGAGGAGCGTTCACATGCCTCCCGCCCGTCAACGCGTCAAGCCGTATCATGGAGTTAGCTGAAGCTTTACAGAAAAGTAAGAATTTCGATTAAACTCTACGAAAGAATTTAACGGAGTGTTCAATGGCGAACATAGACGCCGGCCTCGGGGCGCCGCCTCGCGAACGGCCCCGCGCGATCGTCGAAGCCTATCGCTCTTCCATCAGGGAGGAGCAGCCGGCGCCGCCGCCGCGCCCGGTTTCTCGCCCGAAATTCTCCCGCGTCGATTCCGGTCAATTGATCCGCTCGCTGATCCTCGTCATCCTGTGTCTCGGCGTCGTGCAGCTATCCCATGCGGAGAAGGGCGGCGATGGCGGAAACGGCCCCGCCGCGCCGGCGCGGCGGCTGTAGCCGTTCCATTTATCCGCTCCCTGAAAATCCAATTTCACGAAGTTCCGGCCCATTTTCTCGGGATTTTGAAGGATTGCGCGCGTTGACGGTAAATTAATGAATCGCGCTCAGCCTTGGATCGTCCGCGCATCGGACGCGAGTGGCCCGTCTCTTCTCCACTCGTCCTTACGCCTCCCTGTCATCAGACTTGAGAGCCGCTTTGGCGGCTCTCTTTTTGGCGTTATACAGTTTCCGCCTGATTGCTTTCGCTACAATGCTGGCGAATGAATCAAACGGAAACGATATTAAAACTCCGTCGCCGAAATTAAGGTTAAAAAACGGCTAAGCAAGCGCGCCCATTTCAATTGCGCTAAGGTCTCTGTGTATCGAGTTCGCCGGCGTCAACCAGACCGGTGAGAGCGCGCGGCGAAAAAGCAGAAATCGGTTTTTCGCGGCACGCGCGCTCTACACTCTGAAATTGATCACGTTTTCTGCGACGGGGCGATTCCGCCCAATCGCGGCGTGATCCGGGAGCGTGAGCGTGGCATGGGGCGTTTAAGTGACAACCGGGGCGTGGACCAGCCCGTTTCCTTCGTCGAAAAGCTCGCCGGTTCCGAGGCTTTTGGCGCGATGTTCAAAGAGGGCATGGGGCTGGTGGAGGAGGCGGCGGCCTATCTCGACGGGCAGGGCCGCGAGGAGGCGAAGGCGCTGCCCCGCGCCGAGGCTCTGGCCTATGCGGCGGAGAGCATGCGACTCACGACCCGCCTCATGCAGATCGCCTCCTGGCTTCTGCTCCAGCGGGCGGTCAATCAGGGCGAGCTCACCCGCAGCCAGGCCGCGAGCGACCGCCATCGGGTCAAGCTGCATCAACAGGAGCTTGCTTCCGCGCCGGACATCTTCCAGCGCCTGCCGCAGCGCCTGCGCGATCTGGCCTTGCACTCGCTGCGCCTCCAGGCCCGCATCATTCATCTCGATCAATTGATCTACGCCGCGCCGGAAACGGCCCCCTCCCGCGCCGCGCCGGCGGCGAGCCCGGTGCAGGAGCAACTGGCCAAGCTGCGCGACGCCTTCGCGCAGTAACGCCCTTATGGTCGGCGGGGAAGTTCGGGCGGGACGCGAGTCCCGCCCTTTCTTGTTTCGGACGCCCAGGAAAAACGCCCAGGAAAAACGCCAAGAAAAACGCCAAGAAAAAACGTCAAGAAAAACGCCGGGGCGAAAGCCCCGGCGCTGGTGAAAATTGATTTAGAAGGAGCGGGTTACTTTTTGCCGAAGCTGAGGCCGCCGAAGCGCGAGTTGAAGCGCGAGAGACGGCCGCCGCGGTCGAGGAGCTGGGTCGAGCCGCCGGTCCAGGCCGGATGGGTCTTGGGGTCGATGTCGAGATTCATCGTGTCCCCTTCCTTGCCCCAGGTCGAGCGCGTCAAATATTCGGAGCCGTCCGTCATCACGATCTTGATCGTGTGATAGTCGGGGTGGATGTCCTTCTTCATCGAACGCGTCCTTCCTGCGATTTGAAACAGCCATGACCCCGTTACGCCTTTCGGCGCGGGGCGGCCGGCTCAAGTTGACGATTTGGCGAAGCTCTTAGCGCAACGCGCCTCATTGGGCAAGGCTGCGAGACCGCCGGGTGGGGTTCGCGCCGCCATAACATTGATGGGAGCTTTACCCCACCCGACCCTGCCAAAGGGGAGGGATTCGTTCATGCCCGGGATTCACCCGGTCGCCCTGAGGCCGGATCGCCTCGAGCGTGAAGCTATATCTCGCGCTGCATCAGCCCTTCGGGGTTGGTGAGCCCTTCATTGATGGCGTCCTCGACATAGGAATAGAGCGCCAGATCGTCGGCAAGGAGGTCGTTGACGATGCCGATCTTGGCCAGATTGGCGGCGAGCGTCTTGACGCTTTGGAAGACGACCGGCTCCTCCTCCCCCACAATATTCGCGCCCACCGCGCCCGCGAGCAGGTCCTTGAACAGGGGAAAGCGTTCACGGGTGCCCACCACGTCGAAATCCGCGAGGCTGTCCAGGGCCTTGGAAACACTGGCGTGCTTGGGCGTCTCGTCGACGTCGCAGCCGAAGACCTTTGTCATCGGGCTCATCAGCTCGCGGCGCTGCTGCTCGCTGGAGGCGCGGAAGGCGCTGGTCAGCGCCTTCGGGTCGTTGAAGGGCAGATCGCGGGCGAATTCCAGCAGGCTGCGCACGCCGGTCGTATAGGTCGCGAAACCCGCCGTATCGCCTTCCCGGACGAGGAAGTTGAAGAAGTAGAGGCGTTCGGCCAGTTCCTCATGCGGCTCCCGCAAAAGCGCCGCGCGCAAATAGCCTTTTTCTTTGAGCAGGTCGTTATAGCGCATCAGCACCGACCGGCCGGAAATGAAGATCGATTGATTCGTCGGATTGGCGATGAGGGCGATGGTCGTCTCGAGGCCGTTGCGCTCGGAATTGAAATAGCTGAGCGTGAAGCGGTTCTTGATCTCGTTGACGATGCGCCGCTGCGGGATGATCGAGCAGTCGAACAGAAAGATCTTCCGGGGGACGTCGATATCCGCCTGGAAGCGGCGGTAGATCGGGAGGCGCGTCTCCGCCTCCAGTATCTCCAGATCCATGATCTGCGGCAGATCGGGGATGTGGTCTCTCGACAGGTAGAAGCCACACTCGCCGGTCGCGTGCAGACCGAGGTCGCGAATGCCCTCTCGCATGACGTTGGCGCGGAGTTCGAAGTCGTCGCGGCCCGGAATCGACACGATGAAATGCGGCACGGCCGAAGGATTGTCGGGCGCAAGCCAGCCGGCGATCGCATCGCCGGTATCATTATCGATGATGAAATGCATCCGGACCGGTGGTCATGCGGGACAGGGAACCCTCTTTGATGCGGTTCGATCAAGGCGGGCCTTGGGGGACGCGCTGCGACACGCCGCGACACGCCGAGAAATCGCGCCTTTAGTACCCGATAAATCAATGCGACTCAAGGCTGGCGCCTCTCGGCTTCGAGCCGTAAAGAGAGTGCGCGCGCCGTCGGTCAACCGTCAGGAGAGGCCCCGCTTGCATGTCATGATCCTCGGCGGCTCGAATTCCGGCCCCAAAAACGGATGGGCGGCCACATTGGCGCAAATCGCCCCGGAGCACCGGATAGAAAACAAATTCCTGGGCGCCGTCGGCTCGCTTTTCGGCCTCCTGCGCCTGCTCAAAATGCGCCAGGAGGGGACCGGGAAGCCCGACGTCATCGTCTTCGAATATGCGCTCAACGACTCCCTTTGGCTGCTCGGCGGCAACATCACATTGAAGCTCGTCGAGGATACGCTGCACGACGTGATGACGCTCTGCGCGCGCGAGCGGATCGGCCTCCTCTTCCTGTGCCTCTGCCTGCGGCCGCCCGAGCCCGAGGGCGAGGCTGAGCTTTCGCTGCTCATGGACGAGCTTTACCGCGACGCCGCGCAGTCGCGCGGCGCGGCGGAGTGCCTTCTCCACGCGGAAATTCTCGGGGGCGTCGCCCAGAGCCAGTTCGTCGATTCGGCGCATATCGGTCCCGAGCCCGCGATGGAAGTGGCGCGGGCCGTGGCGGCGCGTTTGCGCGGGCCGATTCCCGCGCCGCGCGGCGGCGGTCGCGCGCTGAGTTTCGCCTATCTCGACGCGGCGCAGGGGCGGATCGTCGGGGAGGGCGCGCGCGTCGCCGTCAACAGCAGCGTTTTCGAAGGCCCTTTCGTCGAATTGCGGCGCGGCGGCGGCTGCGTCTTCAATGCGGGGGGGCGTCTCGCCGCGCTGCTGCTGCGCTCGACCGAGAAAAGCGGCAGCTATGCGATCAGGACTGGCGATCGGCTCATCCGCAAGAACGCGCAGTCGCTTGCCCGCGAGAACGCGCCCAATCTGGTCGCGCTGCACTATGTCACGACCGAGCTTCCGGCGGTTTCCGACCTGTCGATCGAGATGACGCCGGAGGAGCCGGAGCTGATGGCGCAGCCTTATGACCTCACCCTGATGGACGGGCCGCCGCATGTTCCTTTCGAGGATCAGACGCTGGAGCTCGGCGGGATCATGGTCTACCGGCCACGCTCCTGGCTCGACAAGGCGATCGCGCGCCTCATCGCGCGCTGACGGCGTCAGGCCGCGAGCATGCGTTGAACCTCGCTCACGAGGTCGCGCAGATGGAAGGGCTTGGAGAGAATCTTGGCTTGGCGCGGGGCCTGGTTGTCAGGGTTGAGCGCCACGGCGGCGAAGCCGGTGATGAACATGACCTTGATGTCCGGGTCGAGCTCCGTCGCGCGGCGCGCGAGCTCGATCCCGTCCATTTCCGGCATGACGATGTCGGTCAGGAGAAGCTCGAAGGGCTCGACGCGGAGCTGGTCGTAGGCCGAGAGGCCGTTGTCGAAGGAGGTCACGGAAAAACCCGCCTGCTGCAAGGCTTTGACTAGAAAGCGACGCATGTCGTTGTCGTCTTCCGCAAGCAGGATCTTCGCCGTCATCCTCTCGTTCATCGCAGTCCTCGCGCCTTTTTCCTCATAGAGCCGGAGTTTCGTAAATATCAGGTGAAACTCCGGCCGCGTCACGTTAACTTAGTCGGCTACATATCTGAAATTCGCAGGGCATGGACCAGCCGGACGGCGCTCGACCGATCTATGATGAGCGCCGGTCCGTCGAAGGACCAAGGCGGGACGGTCGAATGAATGACGTAGAATCGCGGCGGAGAGAAGAGGGAAAGGTCCTGGAGCCGCACGAGCCCGAGCTTGCGCCGCCTTTCGAGATCGTGGAGCCGGATGAGCTGCTGTCGCCGCTGGTTTTTTCCTCGCCGCATTCCGGCCGCGTCTATCCGGCGCGCTTCCTGGCGGCGGCGCGTCTCGACGCCGCCTCCCTTCGCCGCTCGGAGGACGCTTATGTCGACGAGCTCTTCGCCGCGTCGCGGGCGGTGGGGGCGCCCATGCTGCGCGCCCTCTTTCCAAGAGCCTATCTCGACCTCAACCGCGAGCCCTACGAGCTCGATCCCAAGCTCTTTGACGGCCCGCTGCCATCCTACGCCAATGTCCGCTCGCTGCGCGTGGCGGCAGGCCTCGGCACCATTCCGCGCGTCGTGGCGGATGCGCGCGAGATTTACGCCGGCCGCATCCCGATCGACGAGGCGTTGCGCCGGATCGAGGCGCTCTATAAGCCTTATCACGCCGCGCTGCGCGGCCTGATGGAGCGCGCGCAGCGCCGCTTCGGCTTCGCCGTGCTGGTCGATTGCCATTCCATGCCCTCGTCCAGCGCCCGCGAAATCCCCGGCGCGGCGCGGGCCGAAAGGAAGCGGACCGACTTCGTCATCGGCGACCGCTACGGGGCGAGCGCCACGCCCGGGGTCGTCGACGGGGTCGAGGCGCGGCTGCGCGCGCGCGGCTATCATGTGCAGCGCAACCGCCCCTACGCGGGCGGCTTCATCACCGAGCATTTCGGCCGTCCGGCGGCCGGATGGCACGCCTTGCAGATCGAGGTCTCGCGCGGCCTTTACATGGACGAGGCGACGCTGGAAAAGACGGCGCGCTTCCCGGCGGTGGTCGCCGATCTCGCTGAGGTCGTCGCCGGCCTCGCTCAGGACGTCGAGCAGGACGACTCCCTTGGCGGCCCGCGCCGGATGGCCGCCGAATGACGACCGCAAGGCGCGCGAGGGTCCCCGCGTCGTTGGAGAGGCAATGACCGTCGTCGATTTCGAACGATTCGTGGAAGAACTCGCCGACGTGTCGGGCGAGGCGATCATGCCTTTCTTTCGCACCGCCATCGCCGCCGACGACAAGGCGCATGGCGGCGCCTTCGATCCCGTGACGGAGGCCGACCGCGCCGCCGAGCTTGCAATGCGTCGCTTGATCGAGCGCATTTTTCCGGGCCACGGCATTATCGGCGAGGAATTCGGCGACAGGAATGTGGACGCCGAATATGTCTGGGTGCTCGATCCGATCGACGGCACCAAGAGCTTCATTTCCGGCTTTCCGACCTGGGGCACGCTGATCGGCCTCACCCATCGCGGCCGGCCCTGCTACGGGCTGATGCACCAGCCCTTCACGCGCGAGCGCTTCCACGGCGACGGCGAGGCGGCCTTCTGGCGCGGTCCGTCGCGACATGGCCCGTCGCGACATGGCAAGGCTCCGGAGGAGGAGCGGCGCAAGCTCGTCGCGCGGCCTTGTCCGAAGCTCGCGCAGGCGACGCTGATGACGACCTCGCCTTTGCTCATAGAGCCCTCTTTGCGCGAGAACTTCCACCGCGTCGAGGCCGAAGTGCGCCTCTCGCGCTACGGCGGCGACTGCTACGCCTATTGCGCGCTGGCGGCGGGCCATGTCGATCTCGTCATCGAGGCGGGGCTCAACGCCTATGACATCGTCGCGCTCATCCCGATCATCGAAGGCGCTGGGGGCGTAGTAACGACCTGGGACGGCGGCGACCCGTCAAAGGGCGGCGCGATCATCGCGGCGGGTGACAGAGCGCTGCACGAGGCGGCGGTGCGGCTGCTGGCGGGTTAGGCGATACGGCGAAATAAGCGCGCCAATGGCGCCGTCGACCCTCTCCCCGTGAAACGGCGAGAGGGCGCGCGCGAGCGATTTCGCCGTGTCGCCTCACGAAGATTGGCTGGCGCCCGAACCCGGAATAAACGCGTCGAAGGCCCGCCAGAACTGGTCGCGCAATTCGTCGCGCTCCATCAAGATCTCATGCTTGGCGCCGGGGATCGGGACGAGCGCGCCATTGTTGAGATTCTGCATGAAGCGCTCGATCGCCGGGTTCGACACGACATTTTCCAGACCCGCGGAAAAGGCGAGGATGGGCGTTCGGATGTGCCGGGGATATTCCGGCGCGGCGAAGCGGTTCATCAGGCGGAAGGCGGCGTTGACCCAGCCGATGGTCGGATCGCTGATGACGAGCGACGGCGCCGCCCGGATGATCGCGGCGTTGCGCGCGA
>Ga0123399_1114542_pt1 | contig 27695 bp, 21 predicted proteins | sample T5LHNH4metaT_FD_89927 | JGI IMG/M metagenome (GOLD analysis project Ga0123399, IMG submission 89927) | Methane-oxidizing artificial microbial communities from Washington, USA to study methane cycling - T5-LHNH4 metaT (Metagenome... | ecosystem: Engineered > Modeled > Simulated communities... | reverse complement strand
GCAAGCGGAAAATTATTCTGTGGAAGATCACGATGACTCAATTGTTGATCTAAGCGTACGCATTTTTCTAAAGAATACTTATGACTTATGCCATTGAGTCAAATGCCATACTATTTATGAATTTATTGATGCGCTTACGGAATAGATACGAACATCTCAGTCAGCTTCGCAACTATAACCAGTCACTGGTAAACAATGTTTTTCAGCAAACTGAATGTCGCAAAGTGTTAAGGGTTGTCAGATGCTAGCCCTCCTGCGCAAGACTGCAAGGTGCGACAGAACTGGTTGGGCAGGCATCGGACAACCCTTAACAGGAGCAGACGACCATGAATGTATCTAAATTGCTAAAAAAGTATGGTATTGGACTGTTCAGAAAACGTCCTTTTTCTGAGCGGCTAGAGTATAAAGTCAATTTTTAGATCAACTGATATTTTATAGCGATAATTTTCTAAGCCGTAGCGCATTCATAATAACTGAAACCGAACTAAAACTCATCGCTGCCGCCGCAATCATCGGAGACAGCAAAATGCCGAAAAACGGATACAGCACACCGGCGGCAACGGGAACGCCGAGGGCGTTGTAGATGAAAGCAAAAAACAGGTTCTGGCGGATATTACTCATGGTGGCTTGACTTAAACGCCGTGACCGGGCGATTCCACGCAGATCGCCTTTGACCAGCGTGATGCCTGCACTTTCCATCGCAACATCGGTGCCGGTACCCATGGCAATACCTACGTGCGCTTGCGCCAATGCCGGGGCATCGTTGATACCGTCACCGGCCATTGCCACGATATGGCCTTCGGCCTGTAATTGTTTAACGAAAGCGGTTTTCTGTTCGGGCAATACTTCCGCTTCAACCCGGTCTATGCCGAGTTTTTTCGCCACGGCATGGGCTGTCGTTTTGTTATCGCCGGTCAACATGACGACTTTTATCCCGGCTTCATGCAGGGATTTCAGCGCTTCCTGTGTTGACGATTTGATCGGATCGGCGACACTGATAAATCCGCCGAGTTTGCCGTCCACGGCGACAAACATGACGGTCTGTCCTTCCAGACGCAGCTCGTCAGCCTGTTTTTGTAAAGGCGTTATATCGATATTCTGGGCTGCCATTAATTGGGCATTACCCAACGCAACCTGGCGGCCTGAAATCCTGCCACGAACACCTTGACCGGTTACCGATTCAAATTGTTCTCCGGCAGTCAGCTTGATGCCTTTTTCTTCAGCGCCTTTAACAATGGCGGCGGCAAGCGGGTGTTCGCTGGCTCGTTCCAGGCTTGCGCCGAGATACAACACTTCTTCTTCGGAAAAATTTTTGCAGGCGATGACCGACATCAGACGGGGCTTGCCCTCAGTCAATGTGCCGGTTTTATCGACTACCAAGGTATCTATTTTTTCCATGATTTCCAGCGCTTCGGCATTTTTAATCAATACCCCGAGCTGAGCGCCCCTGCCGGTACCGACCATGATCGACATCGGCGTGGCAAGACCGAGAGCGCAGGGGCAGGCAATAATGAGCACGGCTACCGCATTAACAACGGCATGCGCCAGACGCGGTTCAGGCCCCCACTGCCACCAGACGATCAAGGCAATGACGGCAATGATGACAACGGCCGGCACAAACCAGGCGGCAACCACATCTGCCAGTTTCTGGATCGGCGCCCGGCTACGTTGCGCTTCGCTGACCATCTTCACGATCCGTGCCAGCAGCGTTTCGCCGCCGACCTTTTCGGCGAGCATCAGCAGGCTTCCTGTACCGTTGACGGTGGCGCCTATCAGCCTATCCCCTGCATTTTTTTCCACCGGAATCGGTTCGCCGGTCACCATCGATTCATCGACACTGCTGTAACCTTGCTGCACGACACCGTCCACAGGGATTTTTTCGCCGGGCCGGACGCGTAATATATCGCCCGGTTGCACCTGGACCAGGGGAATATCTTCCTCCCTGCCGTCGCCATGAACCCGGCGCGCTGTTTTCGGCGCCAGCTCCAGCAGCATTTTGATGGCCTGATTGGTGCGACTTCTAGCCCGCAATTCCAGCACTTGTCCTAATAATACCAACGCAGTAATGACGGCGGCGGCCTCGAAATAGACCGCCACCCTGCCGTCTAGGTTGCGCATGGCTGACGGAAAAATTCCCGGCGCAAATGTTGCTGTCACGCTGTAAATCCAGGCAACGCCGATACCCAGGGCGATCAGCGTAAACATGTTTAGATTGCGACTAATAACGGAACGCCAGCCGCGCTGAAAAAACGGCCAGCCGCCCCACAAAACGACCGGCGTGGCTAAAGCAAATTCAATCCATTGCTGCCAGTGGGTAAAGAAAACGTTAGCAATCATGCCCGGCATCAGGTCATGAGCCATCGCCAAAATGAACACGGGTATCGACAGCGCGGCACTGACCCAGAACCTTCGGCTCATAGCGGTGAGTTCGCGGCTTTCCTGTTCCTCCCCTGAAATGTCCCGGGGTTCCAGAGCCATGCCGCACTTGGGGCAGGAACCCGGCTCACTGCGGATGATTTCAGGATGCATCGGGCACACATATTCGGCATGGCTTTCAAAAACCTTGCTTTCCACCGGAGCCATCAGCTCCAGGGGCATCCCGCATTTGGGGCAGGTGCCGGGATTTTCCAGCCGAACTTCAGGGTGCATGGGGCAGGTATAGATTGTTTCATTAGCGTATTTTTTCATGGTCTTATCCTTTGCTGCTCGGGGACGACGGATGACTTTTCTCAGTTCCAGCACAATCAGCGGTATGAATCCAACGCTGATCCAGCTCACACACTGATTGACAGAAACCGGTTCGATCTGAAACAGCGTTTGTAGCATAGGAACATGATGTATCGCTAACTGCAAGGTGAAGCTCACCGCCACAACCAGAAACAGGCGCAGGTTGGAAAACAGGCCTATCTGCCAAAGGGTGCGCTGCTCGCTCCGTGCGCCGAAGGCACGCAACAATCCGGTGATCACCAGAGCGGTAAAAGCGGCGTCGCGGGCATGATCAAGACTGTTGCCGATGATATAGAGTTCATAAGCAAACACGCCGAGAGTGACACTGGCGGCCAGCAAGCCGGTGAACAGGGTTAATTTGAGTAAATCCCGATTGAGCAGTGACTGGGAATGTCGCGGCGGACGGCTCAACACGTCGGGATCAATCGGATCGGTCGAGAGGGCCAGCGCTGCAAAGCCGTCTGTCACCAGGTTGATCCATAAAAGATGCAGCGGCAATAACGGCAGCGGCCAACCTAGCAGAACCGCGACCAGCATCACGATCAATTCGCCGGTACTGCTGCCCAGTAGATAGGCTAAAGTTTTGGCGATATTGTCATAGATACCCCGCCCTTCCTCTACGGCAGCGACAATGGAAGCAAAGTTGTCATCCGTAACAATCATATCCGCAGCCTCTTTGGTCACCTCGGTGCCGGTAATGCCCATGGCGATACCGATGGACGCTTCTTTGATCGCTGGCGCATCGTTAACCCCGTCTCCGGTCATCGCCACAACTGCGCCCAGCGCTTTCCATGCGCGGACAATGCGGAGCTTGTGCTCGGCGGTAACCCGTGCATACACGGCAACCTGTGCGACACGTTGTTTCAGCGCTTCGTCATCCAGACGGTCAAGCTCTGTTCCCACGAGAACTTCGTCACCCTTGCCCAGGATGCCCAATTCATGGCCTATTGCTTGCGCCGTGTCCGGATGATCGCCGGTGATCATCACGGTTTTGATGCCGGCCCGTTTGCATTTCGCGACAGCCTCCTTTGCTTCGCCTCGTGGTGGGTCTTGTAAGCCTACGAGTCCCAATAGGATAAGTTCCTGCTCGATCTCGGCATCGTTTACAGACCTGCCGGCTTCGAAACTAAAGCCATCCAGAGGGCGCTCAGCCACGGCAAGCACACGCAGGGCATCGTGCGCCAGTAAGGCATTGGCTTGTATCAGCCGGCTACGGTCATTCTCGGTCAATTCTCTTACTCCCTGATCGGTTCTAATTAGGGTGCAACGGCTGAGAATAACTTCGGGTGCGCCTTTGACGAACGCCCAGATACAGCTTTCCCGGTTACGAATGACCGTCATGCGCTTGCGGTCGGAATCGAAAGGCACAGTAGCCAAGCGCGGCATTTCAGTCTCGAAGACCTCACGGGTAAAGCCGCCTTTTGCGGCGGCTACCAGCAGTGCTCCTTCAGTAGGATCACCGATCACTCCAGGCCGGTTATCTATTAGGGTCAGTTCGGCATCATTACAGGCGGCCAACGTGCGCAACAAGGCCAGGAGTTCAGGACTTTCTGACGGCAGGCTTTCCACATTGCCGGAAAAAAATGCGCCTTCCGTGGCGTAGCCTTCGCCGGTAACGCGATACAAGTTTGTTGAGGTGATCAACTTGCGGGTTGTCATTTCACCCATCGTCAACGTGCCGGTCTTGTCCGTACAGATAACTTGGGCACGGCCTAGCGTTTCAACCGAAGCCAAGCGCCGCACCAAGGCATGACGCCGTACCATGCGCTGCACACCCAAAGCCAGCGCAATAGTCACCACCGCAGGCAGGCCTTCCGGGATAGCCGCTACCGCAAGACTCACCGAGCTCAAGAAAAGCTCAAACGGCGCAATTCCCCGTAATAAGCCTAGGCCGAAAATTAACGTGACGATGCCGAAACAGGCCATCAACAGCAGGCGTCCTGCCCGTTCAAGTTGGCGTTGCAACGGGGTTTCTCCGCTTTCGGCGGTGTCCAGAAGCGTGGCGATATGGCCGAGTTCCGTCTCCATGCCGGTATTCACCACCAAGGCACGGCCGGTGCCTCCTGTCACGCTGGTGCCGAGGAAGACCATGTTGTTCCGGTCTGCAAGAGGCGTTTCCGGAGGCAGGCTGTCTGTGGACTTGCCTACCGCTTGCGATTCGCCGGTAAGCGGCGCTTCGTTGATACGAAGAACGGATGTTTGGATCAGGCGAGCATCTGCTGCGATCAGATCCCCGCCTTCCAGCAACAGGATGTCGCCCGGAACAATTTCTATAGCAGTAACCACCAGAGTATGACCGCCGCGCACCACGCGGCAATGGGGCGCTGTCAGACGGGCCAACGCGGCCGCCGCCTTCTCGGCACGGTATTCCTGGATGAAGCCGATTATCGCGTTCAGGATTACGATGGCAATGATGGCGGTGCCGTCTATGGTTTCGCCCAATGCAGCGGAAACTGCCGCCGCACCAATCAGCACCCAGATAACCAGACTCTTAAACTGGCTTACAAAAATGACCAGAGCCGAAAACCGCTTGCCCTTGCGCAGTTTATTTTGCCCATACCGGGCGAGCCGCTTTTTCGCTTCATTGGCAGAAAGTCCCTGCTCCACATCGGTAGCAAGACGGCTTGCGACTTCGGTAATCGATAGCTTGTGCCATGCGTTCATAGTGGTATTTCTCCCATTAACATTAAGAATGAAAACTAAATAAGGCAACTCGCAATAAATAAAATGCCTGGTTAAATACAATGGAACACGGATGACACCGATGGGACGGATTTGAACGGATTTTTAATCGATATAGTCCATTGTTTTATCGGTGTTTATCTGTCTAATCTGTGTCATCTGCGTTCCATTTTTCTAACTGCTGAGTAGTTAAGCGCCGAAGGCTCAGAACCAGAGACGCACCCCGGCAACGAGTCGCGCTTCCTCGGCATCTTTACCGGCAGCCCGTATATTATCTGCCGCCGAGCCAAATCGACTGGCCCATTCAATGCCGACATAGGGGGCAAATTCCCGTCGAACCTCGTAACGCAGGCGCAGACCTGCTTCAATATTGGACAAGCCGCTACTCACGTCTCGCGTGTCGTCTCGTTGGCTATAAAAATTTGTCTCAATACGTGGTTGCAAAATGAGCTTTTGCGTCAGCAATAAGTCGTATTCTGTTTCAAGACGAAATGCGGTTCGCCCTTGTTCGTTGACATAAGCTGTCGCTTCCACATATAGCCAGTAAGGCAGTAGCCCCTGGATGCCGAAGGCGAGCCAGCCGCGATCCGTGCCCTTGCCGCTGTCGTAACGCACACCCAGTTGCGTGTCCAAATAAGCGGTAATAGCGTGCGCCCAAAGCAACTCGTTGCGTGCGTCTTTAAATGTACCGCTCTCAATCTCGCCTTCGGCCCTGATGAGTGCGCGATCATAAGTCTGACCATACCAGGCCTGCCAGTCATAGGTCATAGCGGTGCTGCCGCGAGTAGTCGAACTTTCAAGCCGATCAACCAGAAGCGAGCCAAAGTTATCTTCGTCGCCCATTTTTGGTCGTGGAATCGGGCCGAAGTCGTAGCCATCTGAATAGGCGTGAGGATCGCGGGCGTCGGGCGGAGCCGAGCCTCCCTGCATGGACATGGATTCGCCGCCGCCATGATTCATGCCACTCATGTCACCGGCTTTCCCGGAAGTTGCGCCACCATGGTTCATATCATGCCCGGAATTTTGCGCTGCGCCAGTCATATCACTTGGAGTCATGCCCTGCATGGAATGATGATTCATCTTGCTGTGATCCATACCGCTATGATCCATGCCCGGCATAGCGCCCATGTCTGTAGCTGTAGCTGCCGGAGCGGTCGCTGATTTTTCCCTGGACTTTACATCGCTCCGTATGCGCTTGGCCGCTACAGAATGATGGCTGTGATCAACGGGGGCTTGGCCTTCTTGCGCCCAAGCGGAAGATAGTTTGAGAACCATTAAGGCGGCGATCAAATTTGTTCGACGGTTCATCATCGCGCTTTGCTCCATTTTCCGATTACTCTTGTTTGATTGCACCATACTCAGGCCACAACCACTTCACGCATCATGCCCGCATGCATGTGCAAGAACAGGTGGCAATGCCACGCCCAACGGCCCAAGCCGTCGGGCGTGGCGAGGAAAGTTACACGCTGCGCCGGCTGCACAATAATGGTGTGCTTGCGCACCTGGAAGCGTCCGTCCGGGCTCTCCAGCTCCTGCCACATGCCATGCAAATGCATCGGATGGGTCATCATCGTGTCATTGACAAAAATCACGCGTAGCCGTTCTCCGTAACGGAAATGCAGCGGCGTGGATTTGCCGAACTCGAGGCCATCCAATGACCAACTATAACGCTCCATGTTGCCGGTGATATGGAGCTCAATTTCCCGAACCGGTTTTCTAGTATCCAGCGGCCCACCGATGGTGTGCAGATCGGCATAAGTCAGCACCCGGCGGCCATTGTTTCTTAGGCCGATACCGGGGTCATCCAGATTGGTGCGCGGCGTGTCCACACGCATGTCTACGCTGGCGCCATATTCGGTACTGGCGTGGCGCACGCGCAACTGTCCGCCGCCCATGGCGGGGGCGCTATGATCCATAGCCATACCGCCGTGATTCATCCCCGCCATTTCACCACTGCCCATGTCGCCCATCATATCCTCCATGGTGAGCGGTTCGGGTTTATCCGGAGAAGGCACCGCCGCCGTCATGCCGGCATGCGTTGCCAGTGTGCCGCGGGCATAGCCGGTACGGTCCATCGACTGGGCAAAGATGGTATAAGCCCCTTCTTCGGGTGTAACAATGACATCGTAGGTCTCAGCTGGTCCGATACGGAATTCGTCCACCGTGACCGGCTCGACGTTCTGCCCGTCGGTTTGAACCACCGTCATCTTGAGACCCGGTATGCGCACATCGAAAAACGTCATCGACCCTGAGTTGATGAAGCGCAGCCGCACCTTCTCGCCAGGGCGAAACAGCCCGGTCCAGTTACCGGACGGGGTGGTTCCGTTCATGAGGTAGGTATAGGTATAAGCGGAAATATCGGCCAGATCAGTCATATTCATGCGCATCATGTTCCACATATGCCGCTTTTGGATAGCTGATACAACTCCCTCACCAGCCGCATCATGAAAGAAATCGACGGCCGTCGGCTGGTTGAAGTTGTAGTAGTCGCTTTGGTTCTTGAGCTTATCGAAGACCCGCATCGGGTCTTCGTCGGTCCAGTCGGATAACTGCACCACGTAGTCGCGATCGGCCCGGATCGGGTCGGCGCCAATCGGGTCAACGATGATCGCGCCGTACAATCCGGTCTGCTCCTGCATGCCGGAATGGGAATGGTACCAGTAGGTCCCGGATTGTTGTACCTTGAAGCGATAGGCGAAGGTTTCCCCCGGCGCGATGCCTTTAAAGCTGATACCCGGCACCCCATCCATTTGATAAGGTGGGAGGATACCGTGCCAATGAATCGACGTTTCCTCGGCGAGGCGGTTGGTGACACGAAGCGTCACCGTATCCCCTTCTCGCCAACGCAATGTAGGCGCTGGAATCGAACCATTAACGGTGGTTGCCAGGCGTGGCGCACCGGTAAAGTTGACGGGAGTTTCCGCTATCGTAAGGTTAAACTCCGTACCGGTAAGTATCTCGGCGAGCTGCGTTGTTTCCTTGGCTTGAGCCGTTTTGATCCACGGCGGTAGCCCTAATAGAATACCGCCGGCGGCCAGCCCTTCAATGAAGCGCCGACGGGAAGGATTAGGCAATATTAGGGCAGGTTTGGAAATATGTTTCATTGTGATGTGTCCTCAGACAAGAAATCGTGTTCGGCCCAGGTTGCCGGAAGTCGTAGGTTACGCTATCGCTAACCCAACGCACTAAATGTTGTAATGTTAGAACTGCCCCGTCTTTCTCTCAAGGCAATCCAATGATCGGTTCGAAGAAGTGATGCTCGTGAATTGCCTGGACTAAATTAATGATGCCGACAAACCATATGAACCAAACAACGTCACCCATGGTTCGACGAAAGAGCTTGGGACTGACCGTGTAACTTTCCGGTTCATTGAACATGGCAAATTTCGGAATAAACCGTGGAATCCGGGCGCAGTATTCGTTAAACTCGGCTCCAAACTTTGAGCGCAAAACTTCCTCTTCCCGCTTAATTACTGGCGCATAACCAATCAGGAATATCAGCATCAACGCAATTCCCAACGTGAATGTTTCGGTGGTAAAACCAATTCCGGTAAAACCAAGCATTGAAAAGAAGTAGAGCGGATTCCGGCAGATCGAGTATGGTCCTGTGGCAATGAGTTGTGAATTCTTGTAGCCGCTGATATATAGGGAGCACCATAATCGCCCCACAGTGGCAATTCCTACAAGCACAAGCCCAATGGTAAACAGAATGGCGGAAACAATACTTGCTTTGAGCGTGCTCTCTACGGCCAAGACAGTGAAAAAAAAACGCAATTCCGAAAAACCTGGAAACAGCCAGCCGATGAGATAAAGCAAACTTTGCGAGTTGTTGGAGCATTCTGGATCCTATTGTGTGGGCAACAAACAAATGATTAAAGGCTAATATAGTCGTAGGTTGGGTTAGGCGGTAGCGGTAGCCGTAACCCAACCTATCAATACGGCAAATGTCGGGTTACGCTATCGCTAACCCAACCTATACACTTTAATGGCTATGTCCGCCGCTGCTGCCACGATGTGAATGACTGTCATCTTTAGATCTATTGGCATCTGTTGCGCACGCAGAAACAGCGATTAACAAAAGGGTGATTAATGCAAATTTCATATATTTCATAGGATTCTCAGTAATATTATTTAGTATGGATTTCTTATTTAGCGTCAGTATGTTCGTGCGCATGACCGTCAGATGAGGCTGGCCCGGAACGACTCGCGTTAATTTTCGAGTTGGGCGGCACCCCTTGGGACGCCGTGACTTTGCCAGTCGGCTTGTCGATTTTCTGCACGGGTTCCTTGACCGTCGGGGCTTCGGCGGCAGTCGGCGCGGGCATCGCACCATGGCCGCCATGAGCGTCGTGGTCTGTAGCGGCGATGCTGTGCGCAGAAAAGACTGCGGCGACGAGGGTGACGAGGACGGGGGTAATCAAACTTTTCATGGTTTTTCTCCTAGGGTTTAGTGGGTTTAGTGTTTGGCAAAAACGCGGGTACTGCCGTCCGCCTGGACGAGCAGGGTTTCGTAGGGAACGGGCTTGGCGGTTTCCATGCCCGGTGAACCGGGCGGCATGGAAGGAACGGCCAAGCCGAGGGCTTTAGGTTTTTCTTTGAGCAGACGCTGGATGTCGGCAGCGGGAACATGGCCCTCGATAACGTAGTCGCCGACCCGGGCGGTGTGGCAGGAACCCAGGCGATCGGGCATGCCCAGTTTTTTCCGCGCTGCCGGGACGTCGTTTACCTCGCGGGTATTTACCTGAAAACCGTTTTGTTGCAGGTGCTCGATCCATTTTCCGCAGCAACCGCAAGAAGGACTCTTGAACACTTCCACCTGCATCGCGTCTTGCGCCCAGGCGGTACCGGTGCTAACGAGCAAGACTAACAGCAAAGAGCGAAAGTGTGGTTTCAGAACTGATTTCATGACTGTTTCCTAGTTGATTTGGATGTGGCCAGTTTAAACGGTTGTTCCTTACAGGAGGCTGACCGAGATATTACATTTCCGTAATCTTCAGGGGCTTGGTCAATGCTTATGAGTGCTGTGCTTGTGGGAATGCGGTTTCGTGTTGTGAGGATGTTCGGCGGTGGAGTTGTTTTCCGTTTCGGTTCCGTGCTCCTCCAGACCACCATGGGAATGCCCATCGCTAGCCTCGATCTGCCGGCGATACTCTTCCAAAGAAAGGCTCGGCATGATCTTGAGGAAAGCCGTCAGATCCCATATCGCCTCGTCCTCCATGCCGCCTTTCGACCAGGCCGGCATGCCGGACGCCTTAACGCCGTGTTTGATGATCCAGAACCGGCGGGCATCCGTCCGGTCGGAATCGGCGGCATTTGTAGGTTTGGAGAGATTCGGTGGGGTCGGATAGAGGCCTTTTCGGATTTCGGAGTCTTCGATGCCGGGTGAGAGGTGGCAGTTCGCGCACATGGCATCGTAGTTGCCGGCGCCCCGGCGAATCCGGCCGGCGTCGGACAAGTCGTCCGGTGGAACGATATCGGCGGCTCTGCGCGCGATGGACTGTTCCCGCGCCCACTCAATGAGACGGTGAACGGCAGGGCCGTGGGGCTTATCGGCTGCCATATCGATCGCTCCGGCCTGGAGAAGGCCAATTACCGTTACGGCGCCAAGGCCAAGGACGCCAAATGCGCCCAGCAGAATTTTTTTCATGGAAACTTCTCGCAGATTGTTTGTAGGGGTATTTTATGACATCCCAGTTAACGGGAACCTGACTCACAGATTACATTTGCGTAATCTGTGAGACTTAGTCTCACCACTGGTGTTAAATGGGATTAAGTATGAAAAGTTACGTATTGAATTGAGGGTAAAGCACTCAGAGGCGCACAGGGCAACCCCTGCATTTAATCAGCGCCTTTGTAAGGCGAATCACAATTAATCTTGGGACAGGTTGCAGAGGCAATGAAATAACGGCAATTCCCACACTTTGGATCTATTTGGTATTCAGGCGCTACTGTCCCAACTGATGCGATGGGGTACCAAAAAGCCATTGCCAAACGTATTATGGAGGGCTGTGCGGATTATGTTTTGGCCTTAAAGGACAATCCCCGACCTTGCACTATTGTCCTCTAAGTGCAAGCTTCATGCCAGAAAAGTCGTCACTAAGGAAACTCAAGCTGGCCTGATACCGCACCGCATTTTCAGCGTATTTGGCTTGTTCAACATGAGATTCGACGGTGTTACCATCTAATGATACCTGACTGGGATTCCTATACATGAGATTAGCCCCGAATAATTGTTGTTGTGGTGTAATATGTCCCGCATGGGTGCGCTCCATGGTCACGCCTGAAGCTACGGTTTGTTTTAGAACTGACTTAAAATCCAGATCACGCGCCTTGAAGTTGGGTGTATCTGCGTTTGCTAAATTAGCAGCCAATATCTCACCTCGTTTTTCTCGAAAAGCCAGAGTCTGAGGACCGTTGCCAAGTGCTGCGTTAAAATTAATAGCCATAATAAATACCTCCTGATTACTTGTGCAAAAATAATCCGCACAAAACACGCCAAAAATATATAAATCAAATAAAATCAATCTTATATGAAAGCTGCATACCACTAAACACCCACCAGCTAAAGCTGGCGGGTCTGAGTTACTGACTGAAAGTCTGGATACGCGTCAACTTTACGACGCGTCTTAGTCACCCTCTGATTGGTGTTCTATTGAGTTTTGCTTAACGATACGTCACCATTCACCACTATGGGCTTCTATACGTATAAATAAGGCCAAAACCAATATAAAGATCTTTAGAAAGATTGCAGAGCTTAAACCGGTGGTTTTAACCTTTTACTTGGAAAATAAATTGACTACGATTATGACATCCCAGTTAACGGGAACCTGACTCACAGATTACATTTGCGTAATCTGCAAGACCTAGTCTCGCCACCGGTGTAAAATGGCATTAATATGAGACAAATTACGCTGTGGAGTACGCATGAAAATTCTGATCGTGGAAGACGAACCCAAAATCGGGGATTACCTGAGACAGGGCTTGGCCGAGGCTGGCTTCGTCGTTGATTTGGCTCGGGATGGGCTGGACGGTTTGCATCTTGCCCTCACCGAAGCCTACGACCTGGCAATTTTGGATGTAATGCTGCCGGGCATCGACGGCTGGCAGGTGCTGCAAGGCATCCGTCGCTCGGGTAAGGAAATGCCTGTGCTCTTTCTCACGGCCCGCGACAGTGTGGATGATCGGGTCAAAGGGCTTGAACTTGGAGCCGACGACTATCTGGTGAAGCCTTTCGCGTTTTCCGAACTGCTGGCCCGTGTCCGAACCCTGCTCCGGCGCGGAGGGATGGCCAAGGAGCCCGAGTTTCTGCGAGCCGCCGACCTCGAACTCGACCTGATGCGACGCCGGGTAGCCCGGTCGGGCAAGAAGATAAATTTAGCATCCAAGGAATTCGCCCTGCTGGAACTCCTGTTGCGACGCCAGGGCGAGGTGCTTCCCCGCTCCCTGATTGCCTCCCAGGTCTGGGACATGAACTTCGACAGCGACACCAACGTGATCGAGGTTGCCATCCGACGTCTGAGAGCAAAAGTCGATGATGGTTTCGAGCCGAAACTGATCCACACCGTCCGCGGCATGGGCTACGTGCTGGAGGCGGCCGAGTGAGGCCGATCGGACGCAAATCCATCACGTTCCGGTTGACCCTGCTCTTCGCGTCGGCCTCGACGACGGTACTCCTGCTGTTGGGGTTGCTGATCGGCGCGCTCGTCGAGCGGCATTTCGAAGAGTTGGACATGGAATTGCTCGGCGGCAAACTGGAACTTCTCCGCTACACCTTGGAGAAAGTTCACTCCGACCAGGAACTGGAGGCGCTACCAAGACAGCTTCAAGACTCTATGGTGGGACACCCCGGTTTGGCGGTGGTCGTTTTGAAGCCGGGTGGTCAGCCCCTGTATTCGACCGAAGGTGCAAAGTTTCCAGAGGAACTGCTTGCCGAAGTCAAAGGAAAACTCCTTCGCCCGATGCTCTGGACCGACCCTGAGAACCATCGCTATCGCGGGATTTCCGCCGAAGTGCCGATCCGTATCGAAGGCGCGACTCCGGTGGTCACGGCCGTGTCCACCGACCTGTCGCACCACGAGCATTTCATGCACTCGTTTCGGACGGCGTTATGGACGGTCATGGGCCTGGCGGCGCTGCTGACCGGCTTTCTCGGCTGGGTGGCGGCACGCCAGGGACTGGCGCCCCTTCGGGACATCAGTCATAGCGCTGCGGGCATCACCGCGAACCGCCTCGACCACCGGCTGCCTTTAGCCTCTATTCCCGTCGAACTGGCCGAGGTGGCGGAAACCCTGAACGAGATGCTGGCACGGCTCGAAGAATCCTTCTGTCGGCTGTCCGACTTTTCCTCGAATATCGCCCACGAGTTGCGCACGCCGGTCAGCAATCTGCTGACACAAACCCAGGTCACTTTGTCCAAGCCCCGGACACTCGACAAATACCAGGACGTACTGGCTTCCAACGCGGAAGAGTTCGAGCGTCTGTCGAGGATGATTGCCGACATGCTGTTCCTGGCCAAATCGGACAACACCCTCATCGTCCCCCATCGCGAGAAGGTCGATTTGGTGACGGAGGTGAGCAGCCTAGTCGAATTTTACGAGGCGTTGGTCGAGGAAAAGGGAGTCAGTCTGACCTATTCAGGAAGGGGCGCTGTTTACGGCGACAGGTTGATGCTGCGCAGAGCGGTCAACAATCTGCTCTCGAATGCGGTGCGCCATACGCCAGAAGGGGGAAGGATAGCCGTTCGCGTTGACGATTCCGACGTCTCGACTGTCGTTTTGTCGGTGCAAAACACCGGAGAAACCATCGCCCCTGAGCATCTGCCGCGGCTGTTCGACCGTTTCTACCGGGCGCACGCATCAAGGCAGCGTTTTGGTGAAGGCGCAGGACTCGGTTTGGCGATCACGCGTTCTATCGCGCATGCCCATGGCGGTGAGGCTTTAGTTCATTCGGAGGGCGGCTTCACGACGTTTGAAATTCGGCTTCCGGTTTGAACGATGATGACGTATTTTCAGGAAAACCCCGTGCCTACCGGCCTGCGGTTTCAGGATCGGTGTTCTGGGGGATGAGTAAACTCAAAGTGCTACTCAGCATCGAATATTGACTGCTATGTGTCTTGGCGTCGACTGCCGCCGGCAGTAGCCAAAAAATAGGGGCCAATGAGGCGCTGCAACATCGCTTCCATCCGGTGTTCTTCAAAGCCGCTCATCTCCTCGTGAAGACGGAGTGCGATCATCGCAAAAACACTCACCAACTGCGGATCGAAATGGCTGCCGCTGTCCCGTTTGAGCGCAGCGATGGCGTCAACTGCCGTCCACGATTCCTTGTAGGGGCGCTTGGACGTCAGGGCGTCGAATACATCCACGATCGCGAATATCCGCGCATTCAGGGGAATCGCTTCGCTCTTGAGTCCTTGCAGGTAACCGCTGCCGTCGTATTTTTCATGATGAAATTCGACGACGTCCTTGGCGCCGCCGAGCCAGCTGGATTTGCTCAGGATAGCCACGCCCAGCGATACGTGCGTTTTCATGACCTCGAACTCTTCCTGCGTCAGTTTTCCCGGTTTCAGCAAGATCGGGTCGCGGATGCCGATCTTGCCGACGTCGTGCAAAAAAGCACCGGCAATCAGGTCGTGGATATTCTCATGGGAAAGTCCGATCGCCTCGCCAAGTCGTAGCGCATAGAACGTTACCCGGTAATTATGGCTATTGGTATCGGAGTCGCGTTCGGCAATCGCGCAGCCGAGCACATTCATCAGCTCCAGGTTGCCCTTCAGCAAATCACCGGACAGTTTGATCAGCCCCCGATTGAGCGTCAGCACGATCGGGTACATCAGGAGAGTGGTAAACGTGATGCCAAGGGTGACAAACAGCAGTGTGCGAAGCAGGTCGTCCTTGATCGAGTCGAGGGTCTGCCGATCGACCTGATAGATACCCTCGAAATAACCGGTCAGCGAATCCTGGACGCCTTTCAGCGGAACCAGGATGACCAGCAGCAATCCCCCACGGATAAAGTGAAACTCATGGGAAAATTCTCCCACCTGTGGAAATCGATGGCGATAGCGATCGATACCCTGTTCGGCGACCTCCTGCCCAGGCCGAATGGCTTCGAGCTGGAGTTGTTTATTGCGGTCGTACAGCTCGACGACCAGGAAATGTTGGTTGACCAGTTGCCGTGCCAACTCTGCCAGATGTTGGCGAGCTGCTGAATCCAACTGCTCTAAATTATGAGCGGACTCCCCGCTGAAGGTCGCGGACTCCCTGAGTGCGAGTTCATGCACGAACTGCCGGATGCGATTGACCTCCAGCCATAAAACGACACCGCCGACCGCTACGCTGAGGAACAGCCAGCCTAGAAACAGCCGGAGCAGGATTTTCCGGTGAATAAACCGGCTCGTAGCAAGCGCTGCGCTGGAATCGGTCCTACCGTTCATCCTAGAAAAATCATTTCGTCCACGAAAAACACGAAAAGCACGAAAAATTTCAAAAGGTTATCAAACCGTAGGTCGTTACCCAAAGGGTGAGTTACTAAATCAATACAACATATTGTTTTATTTAGTGTCTTTCGTGCTTTTCGTGGATAAACTGCGGTTTTTAGGTTCATCGGTTTTCCGAGTTGTGGTCTGTACTTTCTGGCAGACGGCAAAATCCTTGTGCAGGCAAATCCAGGGCGCTGTTAAATTTGCTGGATAAATTCTGGAAGGCAATGAGCCCGGTCAGTTCGACTATTTCATCTTCGTTAAAGTATTCATGCAGGCGTTGAGACAAATCATCGTCAACCCGTCGGTCGGTATAAGTCACCGCCTCAACATATTCCAGGACAAGCCTCTCTTTGTTATCGAACAACTCGCTTTCTCGCCATCGCTCAAGGGCTTCCACCTTGTTCATGGAGCCTGCTCTTTTCGCCAACACGGCGGAGTTAATATCGATACAAAAACGGCAGCTGTTTATTTGCGACACTCTGACCGTAACCAAGGAGCGCAGGACAGGATCGATAGGGCTGCTTTTTCTGTCCAGCACCCCATAGAGCAGGGCTATCGCTGCAAACAAGCTGGGGACTCTGGCCCAAATCAAAGCCGGCTTAAGGATTTGCCCGTATTTTCTTTTTTGATTCCAAAAGAAAGGACGAAGGTACCACGGGTAACTGGAAATAGGTTTTTCTGGGACTCTCATGCGCTTCTCCTGCTTGGCTTCTGCCTTATGCGGTTTTTGCAATTTTTCTCATTATTTGGTGACTGTCACCAAACTTACAAAGAGCATCGCAATGTTGCCGGAGTTCTGAAAATAAAATGTATTCAATGGGAGTTTTGATTTGCTTGATTGAAGGGCGTGAGAGTTGCAAAACCACGTCCTTTTCTCTGCTATCGGGTACTACCAAATAAAAAATTTCATTGCCGGTAGCAATGGAATAAGAAAGGTCGGTCAGCCGTAAAATTCCGGAATAAATACTGGTGCTTTTTTCAACTTCAAAGGCGCAAATTACAGTATTTGTCCCTTTCTCAAACCATAACACATCGATCAGTTTGATCGTATTGGCAGTTTCTTTATCGCAATTGATAGCGGGGAATTTATCGGGACTCATAAACGAAAAGCTGCTTCCTGCGTAAGACCTTGAACGGTCATTTGACGCCACAAAAGCATCGTAACCCAAGCTTTGGCCGATTTTCAAAAGATGAAACTGCATTTCGGAATGGAGGTTTGCTTCCTGTTTTTCGTCTTGAATTTCTTTTTGGCGTTTTACAATGTTTTTTTCTAACTTATTTCGTTCGTTTTCGCTCAAATATTCGTCATTGCCGATCAGCATTTTTTGCGTACCGATTTCAAAACACAAGCCCGCAATCGCCCCTAAATCGTTAGAGAGTTGGGCTTTGTGTTTGCTGTTGGTTTCAATCAATACTTCCCTGATTTTTAGGTATTCCGTCCAGGAACCTAATTTCTTTTTGTCGTTAAATAACGCGTTAAAGCCATTGATAATGGCCGTATTGAAAGGCGGAAACAAAGTCGGGTGCAAAAAATATAAAATGCTTCCTACGGCGGGCCCCAAACCTTTTATTTTTAGAGCATCCAACTGCACTATTTCTTTAATAATCTGTTCTTCCGATTTAGCGTTAATACAATTTTCCAGGAATTGGCCAAAGGCAGTTTTATTGCTTTGATTTTCATAAATATCGGGTATGCGCAATTTGGGTTTCCAGTAAAAAGGATGCGATACCCCGACAAACACCTGTTTTTGTTCGGCAATACAGTTCAAAACAAATTCCAGGGAACTCCCCTTGAAATCGTTGGGAAACGTTTTGTTTTTAATGTCTTCCACCACCTGAAAAACCCCTCTGCGGATGGTGCGAAAGGCTTTCAGCCGTTGGTCATTGTCAATAAACCACGTATTGTAGACGCTTTGCGTATCGGCTTTGTATTGGGTAATTATTTGTAGGAGGTTGTTCATTTTTTATTCTTTTGTAGCTCATAGGATAATGGTATGGCCTCAAGGAAGCCCATTGTTTGATAGGCTTTGTGTCTCATCCTACGCACCCTAGAGCATTATATTTTCGTGTCTTCATGGGCGGTCAGGGCTAATGGATTTTTCTGTGACTCTCATATCATCGAAGCAGGCATTAAATATTCGGACTCGAACAACAGGCAATGTCGCCCATTTTCAATATCAACCCAGTGTGAAGCGTTACATCTGTCGATGCAGAGTTGCCATACTCAAGTTTTCCTGAACGGCTTTTTCATAGGCGTTAATCAGCCGCTGGCAATGGTCTTTAAGAATTTTCGACTGTCTAAAGCCTTTTGACTGATATTGGCTAAGCAGCTTCTTATGTTCCTCAACCTTAAGCTGCATGTCTTTCGCCGCTTCCTCATAGTGCTCTGCCAGCGCTTCATGATCGGCTTTGGTTTTCGCGGTTTGCACGGCCAGATTCATATCCATCGGATGCGGGTTCATCTCGGCGCAAGCGGACAGTAATCCAACAGCTAAAAGCAAGGTAAGCAACTTTGTTTTCATGGGTTTTCTCCAAAGCTCGCTATAAGAACCCTTTTATTTTTATAAAAGCGTTGTTACATCATTGCCAGTGAATAGTAACATTCCCATCCACTGGCTTGTATGAAGCATTACATCTGGCGATGCATTTTCGCCATTTCCAGGTTTTCCTTGGCCGCTTTTTCATAGACATCAATCAGCCTTTCGCAATGGACTCCGAACCCGGTTGCCTGCTGCTTACCAATCAACCACGGCTCGCGCTGGTATTCACTCAGGATTTTCTTGTGTTCCTCAACCTTAAGCTGCATTTCTTTCGCCACTTCCTCATAGTGTTGCGCCAGCGCCTCATGATCGGCTTTGGTTTTTGCGTTATGCACAGCTTGATCCATATCCATCGAATGCGGGTTAAATTCGGTACATGCGGACAACAAACCAAAAGTCAAAAGCAGGGTAATCAGTAATTTTGTTTTCATGAGTTTTCTCCAAAATAATTTATATAGTTCAAATGATCGTTTTTTCAGGTTGTTAGAGTTAGCTTGTTATCAGTTTTACCTCCTTTATAGTGCGTTGGGTGAACAATGAAATCCAGTTTTTTAGCAAATGCTGAGTTACTAAATCCGGCATGATTGGTATTTAAAACGAACGCCCCTTATCCCAGGGATGCCCCTGTCCACCAGGATGTGACGAGTAGACATTTTTAACGAATTTAGTCCTTGATGTGCACGAAGAAACAGTCAGCAATAAAAGCGCGCTTAATAAAACAACAAGTTTTCGCCCCCTAAATAACGTGTTAATGAACGACATCAAGGCCTCCTTGCTTGCGCCTTTCCTGGAACTGCAAGACCAGACTGTAGATCACCGGAAATACCAACAGGCTCAATATCAGCACGGTCACCATCCCGCCCAGCGCCGGGGCGGCGATGCGCTGGGTCACATCGGCACCGGCGCCGGTGGCCCACATAATCGGGATTAAACCCACGATATTGGCAAGCGAGGTAATTGCTACCGGCCGTACACGCAGGGCTGTGGCAGCCTCGGTGGCTGCCCTGATTTCGTCGCCGGTCAACGGCGCTTGTTTTTGCTCACGCAGTTTATCAAGTTCAATATCGATAAAACTCAGCACCATGACGCCGGTTTCAGCAGCTGTACCGGCGAGGGCGATAAAACCGACATAGACAGTAATCGACATATTGAATCCAAGCCAGTACACGAACCAGATACCGCCGATCAGACTGAAAGGAATAGCCAGCATAACGATGGTCGGTTCAGTGATATTGCGGAAAGCGCTATACAACAGGATAAATATCAGCAGCAAGGTGATGGGGACAACAAGGCGTAACCGTTCCGCCGCGCGTTCCATGTATTCGAACTGGCCTGACCAGGCGACCGTGTAACCTGCTGGTATCGTGACGCGTTCAGCCAGTGTTTTTTTCGCCAGCTCGACGTAGCCGCCTATATCGGACGTCTTGATATCCACATAGATCCAGGCATTGGGTCTTGCATCTTCGGTTTTAATCACATCCGTGCCGCGTTTGAAGTTTATGTCTGCCACTGAAGTCAAGGGTATCTGGCTGCCGGTCGGGGTGGGGATTAATACCCGTCGCAACGCTTCCAGATTATCACGCAAGTCGCGCGGATAGCGCAGGTTGACCGGGTAACGCTCCAGCCCTTCAATCGTTTCGGTGATATTCATGCCGCCAATGGCGCTTTGAATGACATCCTGCACATCGCCGGTGGTCAGCCCGTAACGCGCGGCCGCTTCCCGGTTGATGTCAAAATCCAGGAAATAGCCGCCGACTGCCCGGTCGCCGTAGGCCGACAGTGTTTCCGGCAAGGTTTTCATCGCTTCAGCTATTTGTAGCGCCAGGGTCTGTAAAACGTTCAGATCTGGCCCGGAAACTTTGATGCCCACCGGCGTTTTGATGCCGGTGGCCAGCATATCGATACGGTTTTTAATCGGCATAGTCCAAGCATTGGCAATGCCTGGAAAATGGAGAGCCTTGTCCATTTCATCCATCAGTTGCCGGGCGGTTTTGTCCGGATCGGGCCACTGGTCTTGGGGCTTTAGCTGAACGGTGGTTTCCACCATCATCAGTGGGGCGGCGTCGGTTGCGGTTTCCGCCCGGCCGATCTTGCCGAACACCTGCTGTACTTCAGGAAATGTTTTCAGCATCTTGTCGGTCTGCTGCAACACTTCCTTGGCTTTGGTGATCGATATGCCGGGAAAAGTAGTCGGCATGTATAAAAGATCGCCTTCATACAAAGGCGGCATAAACTCGCTGCCGATCCTGGACAACGGGTAGAGCGTCGATGCCATTAACAGTGCGGCCAGTATGATCGTCAGCGCTCGCCAGCGCATCGCCAGCTTCAAAACCGGCGAATGAATAAAGTGCAAAAACCGGTTAATTGGATTTTTCTGCTCGGGAATGATCTTGCCCCGGACAAAATAACCCATCAACACCGGTACCAACGTAATAGTCAATATCGCCGCCGCCGCCATCGCATAGGTTTTAGTATAGGCCAGCGGGCTAAATAAGCGGCCTTCCTGAGCTTCCATGCTGATGATCGGCAGGAATGAAACAGTGATCACCAACAGCGAGGAAAATAGCCCTGTACCAACTTCACGAGACGCGTTGCCGATAGCTTGCCAGCGTTCCTCTGAAGTCAGTTTGGCTTGTTTCTTCTCCGCCGCTTCGGCAAGATGCTTATGGGCATTTTCAACCATCACCACAGCACCGTCTACCATGTCGCCAATCGCCAGCGCGATACCGCCCAGCGACATGATATTGGCATTCATGCCTTGCCATTTCATCACGATAAAGGCCATCAAAATACCCAACGGCAAAGTAATCACAATCACTAACGATGAGCGTAGATGCAGCAGAAACAAGGCAACCAAGCTGCAAACAATGATCAGTTCCTGAGTTAGCGCAGAATTAAGCGTGTCTACCGCGCGTTCGATCAAACTGCCCCGATCATAAACCGGGACAATTTCGACGCCTTCGGGCAAGCCTTTTTTTAATTCGTCCAGTTTTTTCCGCACGTCTTCAATGGTCGCCAGGGCGTTTTCTCCATAGCGCATAATCACCACGCCACCGGCAACTTCGCCTTCGCCGTTCAGCTCGGTCACGCCCCGGCGCAGTTCAGGCCCAATTTGAATATGTGCGACATCCTGTAAACGTATCGGTGTGCCATTGGCATCCACACCCACCGGGATAGTTTTAAGATCGGCGATGGATTTGATATAGCCTAAGCCCCTGACCATATATTCGGTTTCGCCCATTTCGAACAGACGGCCGCCGACATCATTATTGGAGCGCTTGATCGCGGTGATTACGGTGGACAACGGGATTTGATAGGCCTGCAAAACATTAGGATCGACTTCCACCTGATATTGCTTGACGTAGCCGCCCACCGAAGCCACTTCGGACACGCCGGAAACGGTTTGTAGCGGATAGCGCAAATACCAGTCCTGAATGGAGCGCAGCTGCGCCAAATCGTGCTTGCCGGTTTTATCCACCAATGCGTATTCGTAAATCCAGCCGACGCCGGTCGCATCGGGGCCTAATGTCGGGGTGATGCCTTGCGGCAATCGGCCTTTAACGTAATTGAGATATTCCAGGACACGGGATCTCGCCCAGTATATGTCGGTGCCGTCTTCAAAAATGACATAGACAAATGACAGGCCGAAGAAGGAATAGCCGCGCACCACTTTGGCATGAGGCACCGCCAGCATCGCGGTGGTTAACGGATAAGTAACTTGGTCTTCAACTACCTGCGGCGACTGGTCGGCATAATCGGTGAACACGATGACCTGTACATCGGACAGATCCGGTATCGCATCCAGCGGCATATTTTTAAAAGACCACAGCCCCGCCAGCGCCAGGATAACGGCACCGAGCAACACCATAAAACGGTCTTTCAAACACGTGTTGATAATGAAATCAGTCATGTTGATGTGCTCCTTGCTCCATCAGCAATCGGTTCGGTTCCGGCTGTTGCGGCGTGGCAGGTTCCGTCATTTTGGCCGTGGCTTCATGCAATCTTGATTCGGAGTCGATCAGGAACTGTGCGGAAGTAACCACTTCTTCGCCTGCTGCCAGGCCTTCAAGCACGGCAACATCCCCATTAGATGATAAACCTGTAGTAATCTGGCGAGGTTCGAACTTGCCGGAACCGCGCACAATAAAAACCTGGTTTTTTGCACCTGAACGAATGACCGCTTCGGATGGAATCACTACGGCATCGACTTGTTTACCCGCATAGATGGTCACTTCTGAGAACATGTCGGGTTTTAACAACAATTCGGCATTATCAAATACCAGCCGCACCTTGATGGTTCGGGTTTTCGCTTCGGCATAAGGATAAATGAACGCCAGATGCCCGTTGAAAATCCGTCCAGGAACTCCGGCCAGTTGCATTTCAACCGGATCGCCTACTTTAACCCAAGGCAATTCATATTCGTAAATATCGGCATAGACCCAGACTTTCGATAAATCGGCGATCATGTACAGTTCGGTTTCGGGCGTCACATATTGCCCTTCGCGAGCACCTATATTGATCACGATACCGTCGGCCGGTGTATGGATATGCAGGCCTTTTTTAACTTTACGAGTGTTAGCCAGATCATGCAGTTGATGCTCGGGCACATCCAGAAGTTTCAAGCGTTCGCGGGAACTGACAACCATCTCCTCCGCACCGAGACGTATCTCTTCAATCGGGCTTTTTTCGAGCGCCTTAAGACCGTTTAACGCCAACACATATTCCTGTTGAGTGGCGACCAGTTGCGGCGAATAAATGCTCAGTAAATCTTCATTCTTCTTGACCCATTGCCCGGTTTTATCCACGCGCAGGGTTTCAATCCAGCCTTCGGTTTTGGGATGCAATCGCACGATATGCTCTTCATCGTAAGCTACGCGGCCAACGGCTCGTACCACATGTGACAGCATGGTTTTTTTGGCCGTAGCGGTGCGTACCCCGATGTTTTGCACGGTGACGGCATCGATTTTGATGGAACCGGAGGGTTCGTCGGTTTTCGCCTCGTCGGCATACACGGGCTGATAATCCATGCCCATCGTATCTTTTGCCGGAACCGGCGACGTGACCGAGGGATTCATCGAATTCCGGTAAAACAGGATTTTGCGTTGTGGGGGGCTATTATCGTCGGCATAGACCGGGACATAATCCATGCCCATGTTATCCTTTGCCGGTACCGGGGAGGTGATCGAGGGGTTCATCGGATTACGATAAAACAAGGGCTTCTTGGCTTCTGTTAAGGCAACCTCGGGTTGTTTGTTTTTTGGCATAGCCAGCCAATATCCACCACCGACACCCAAAACCAGCATCAGCACCGCTGTTATTAATACCTGCTTATTCATAAATTTCCTCCTCGCCAACAGCCGCATTTAGCTGCGCCAGTGACTGATTGGCTTCGGTAAAGGCTTTCCAATACTGGGTCTCGTATTCGAACAAGGTAATCTGGCTGCGCACCAAATTCAGGAAATCAACTTTGTTGACCTGATAACCAGCCAGCATCGAGGCGACGGTTTGTCTTGCCTGCGGCACGATGCCGGTTTCAAACAACACCACTTGGTCTTTGGCCCGCCGGTAATCGTTGTAACCTTGCGAAATTTGCGAACGCACCTTGTTCCACTGATCTTGTAAGGCGTATTTTTCCTGCATCAGTTCGCTGTTACGCTGGTCAACCGCCTTGGCCTGTTTTTGCGCGGCGAAGATCGGTACATTCATGCTCAGATTCAAACTTAACAGATCGGCCCGCCGGTCACCGGCAGGCGTGTTGGTTCTGGCACCGTAAGATGCACCCAGATTGAAATCGGGCAGATAGTCTTTTTTCGCCAAATCCAAGCGGGATTGAGCGGCATTAATGCCTTGCCGGTTACTCTCCAGTACGGCTCTCGATGTTTCCGCCTGTCGATAGAGCAGGTTTTCCTGCTTGATGGTCGGCAATGGCGAGTCAATCTTGTCCGGTAAACGGATTTCTTCGTTGGCCGGTTTGTCCAACAGTGCATTCAGGCTGGCAGCGGCATTGCGCCTCGATGCCTTCAGCATCAATTGCTGATCGAGCAGTTTGGATAATTCCAATTGAGCCAGCAATACATCCTGCTGTAAACCTTCGCCGACTTCATATTTTGTTCTGGCAATCTGCACAAATTGCTGCAACAGCGCATGATTGCTGTCAACAATCTGAATGGCCCTATCCAGGTAAAAGATCAGCCACCAGGTCGTTTTAACCTCGCTCAGCAACCGCCGGCGCACTTCTGTGACATTTTGTGTTGCGGCTTCCGCTTCAAAAGCCGACGCTTGTTCGCGCAATGCAAGCTTGCCGGGAAAAGGGAAGGCTTGCGAGATGCCCGCTCCCAGTTGCGTCATATCTTCCTGCCTGGTGTTAAAGGTATTAACCGGCAGGCTCATCGCATTGAAACTGATTTCAGGATCAGGCAGGCTGCCCATTTGCGACGGAATAGCCGCCATCGCTTGAGCTCTGGCCTGCATTTGCGCCAAATCGGGATTATCCTGAACGGCCAGATCGGTTGCGGCTTTTAATGTTAATACTTGCTCAATGACCGGCTGTTCAGCTGCAAATACACAGGCTGAAAACAACAGCGTAATCAAGCTAAAGTACTTGAAAATAATGTGTGAAGACATGCGTCCTCCTATACTCGTTATAAAGTCCGTGAGACGGATAGGTTATGTTGAGTCGGCGCAAGATGTTCACCCGAAGGCACTTGATCCCTGGGTTATAAAGGCAAAAAAGCTGCCTATCCTACGACTGTTGGAGGCTATTAATAGGGGGTCTTATTTCGGGGGAGGATGACAGAGAACGGGAAGCGGACTTTTCCCAGTGTTCGTAGCGGTACGAACTATAAGCTTGAATCAATAAAAAAACGGTGGCGATTCCGCCATCACCACAAACATGAAAGGTACAACTCCCGCTGGTATGGCAGGTTATTTTAAATTTATCGTGATGCAGACAATGATCGGAATTGTGTGGCGCAGCATCGGTCGAATCAGTTACAGCGATGCCTTGTTCGAAAGAGGGTTCGAAAGATGATTCAGCAGATAATGAATTTACCATACTCGAATAATAGCCAAGCGCCGACCAAACCGGCGTAATGACCATCATGAGTATTAACAATAATAAAAATCGCTGTCTAATCATTATCTGACTGTGTCGTGTTTGGTTCACAGTCTACTGGTATTCATTGTAATTATCAACGGGATAAAATGAACTGCTGCTTCAGACCCGCTTACACGAATGTCTCCTATGGGCACACAGATGAACTCCATGTCGCAAAATTACTTGCCGTAAAGTGGGCGCGGTCGTGATTGTCTCTAAATGTTAAGGGTTGTCAGATGCCTGCCCTCCTGCGTAAGACTGCAAGACGCGACAGAACTGGGTGGGCAGGCGTCGGACAAGCCTCGAGGGAGGAAACCGCGGGCTACGCAGCGGTGGACCAGAACAGGGGATGGATTATGGGGATTTGAAAGGTGGCTGTACGGGGTAACTTGGCTCTTATGTCGACCAGTCGAAGCCCGGCATAGCCCAGAGGGTTCATTTCGCAGTTTATGCGCCTGATTTTTCGTGGCGGTAGCGAGCAAAAAATAGGGCTTTTACACCACATGGCCAAGCCTTCCCGTATCGGCTCTAACCGCCGATGAAACAGTGGCTGATGATCTGGAGTTTGGCAGGCACTTGTTTTCATGTCGTACCTCGTTGCCAAGGTGGCGCTCGAATCGGCTGTTGGCGCGCTAAGATTTCGACGATGATCATGGCCGCACCGCATTCGGGACAGACGAAAGTTGGCTGGGCCGATTGTCCTGCCGTATCGGTATCCCCACCGTTGAGCTCTGTGTCGGCGGGCATAACCTGCAGTAGTTCACGTACCTGCGCAAGCTGTTCACGGCGGTTGCCATTGGCGAGCAAGCCATAATGACGAATGCGATGGAAGCCACTGGGCAACACATGCAATAGGAAGCGGCGAATGAACTCGTCGGTAGTGAGCGTCATGGTTTTATGCCGGGTCTTGCCCTGGGCTCGGTAGTCTTTCCAGCGGAACGTGACACCCCGTTCGTCCAGTGCTATTAGGCGTGAGTTGGCGATGGCTACCCGGTGGGTATAACGCGACAGATAAGCCAATACTGCCGCAGGTCCTGCAAACGGGCGTTTGGCGTAGACCACCCATTCGCACTTTTTAAGCGACGCGAGCCAGTCGGCGAAGGCCGACGCGTCAGTTAGATTGGCATACTCTCCACAGAACTGCAATTGTCCAGCCGTCTGCGCGTTGCTCAGTTCTTCCAGAAAGCGCCGTCGAAACAGCCGCGAGAGCACCCGGACCGGCAGAAAGAAGCCCGGCTTGCAAGCCACCCATCGCTCGCCATCCAAGGATAACCCGCCGCCGGGGACGATGCCGTGCATATGAGGATGATGGGTTAACGCCGAACCCCAGGTATGCAGGACCAAAGTCGCCCCGATCCGCGCCCCCAGATGTTTGGGATCGGCGGCAATCGTGCTCAATGTCTCGGCAGCGATCTCAAATAGCAAACGATAGATCACCACCTTGTTGGTGTAAGCGATGGCGCTGACCGGCGCGGGCAAGGTGAACACCACATGGTAATAGCCCACCGGCAACAGATCGGCCTGCCGGGCTTCGAGCCAACGTTTGGCGGCACTGGCCTGGCACTTCGGGCAGTGCCGGTTACGGCAAGAGTTGTAGGCGATTTCGTCATGCTCGCAGGCAGGACAGTGCAACACATGCCCACCCAAGGTCGAGGTGCGACACTGTTCGATGGCGGACATGACTTTCAGTTGCCCCAGACTTAAGTGAGTCTGTTGAGCTTGTCGCCAAGCGGGTCCGTGGGCGCGGAAAATATCCGCCACCTCCAGTGCGGGACGCACCATGACCTGGGTCTACACCGGTTGCAAGGTCTCGATCGGACTGATCACCTCACGCAGAATATCGGTGGCCACCTGAGCATACAGCGCCGTGGTCTCCAGCTTCTTATGACCGAGCAGCACCTGGATCACCCGAATATCAACCTTCTGTTCCAGCAAATGAGTGGCGAAACTGTGGCGCTAATGCCGAGCTCGGCATTAGAGGCATACGACAGCAATGCATCTACTTCAATCGGGTGTCGCATTTAGCGTAATTGCTTTGTGGTTGGGACACGAGAGCACGATTACCACACACCGATACGTCCAGGCGGACTTGTCCATGAAGGACAAAGCACTGGCGAGGCTTCAAGAACCCGAAACAACACTGTGCCGCTATCACCCAGTCGATGACGCATTG
>Ga0123399_1116002_pt1 | contig 29732 bp, 34 predicted proteins | sample T5LHNH4metaT_FD_89927 | JGI IMG/M metagenome (GOLD analysis project Ga0123399, IMG submission 89927) | Methane-oxidizing artificial microbial communities from Washington, USA to study methane cycling - T5-LHNH4 metaT (Metagenome... | ecosystem: Engineered > Modeled > Simulated communities... | reverse complement strand
GTCGTCATTGTCATAGCGGTTTCCTTTGGGGATTTTCAGGTTAGGATCGAGCCGGAGGAGACCGGAAATGCAGCCAAGCACTCGCAAGGACTTGGTGATCCTCGCCGCACCGTGGCGTTCTCATAGCGAAGGCTTTCGGGCCGGCGTCGCAGAGGACGCGGGAGAAATCCGGACGTATGACGGTGGGCTGTTGATGCTCGAAGGCGGCAGATGGACGATTGTACGGCATGGGGATATGAACGATGCCACCATGGTTTTAGATGATATTCGGGGGGTGAAATGGTAATGAACAATCCAGACGATCTTTATATCGAAGCGCCATTTTATCCGTTTAACCTGCTTGGACGCGTGCGTGTCATACCAGGGGACGGTTCCGCCCCCGAAGGGCTATGGCTTGATATCCCCGTCGACGGACTAGATCTCCCATTTCCGTGTCGAATTGTGGAAATTGAAAAACCTGACTTTTACTGATGGAAAATATCAAGATCGAGAGCATGCCAGACGGGATGGCCGTGGCACGCGCCGAGTTTCAGGCCGGCAATGATGTCGAACGCGGACTATTTTACAGACTGTTGATCAGGCAGGACGAACGCCGGTCCTTCCTGATCGCTCTGGCGCTGGTAGCAGTGTCAAGAATCCAGGCCGTTTTCGATCTTACATATTCTGCGGATGATTACCGTTCGATCGTCAATGGCTTCGGCTCGGTGTCTGGGGCGCTGATTTCGGAAGGCCGGTTCGGAACTCTTTGGCTTTCGAAGATCTTCGAATTCATTGGGTATGACCCGATGAGATCGCCCGTTATCACCATTGCGCTCTCGATCTTTCTATCGGTCTGGACGGCGAATGCTGTTCTGCGGCTCTGGACATACGGGCTGCCGGATGCGCTAAGGGTCGCATTGCTCGTGATCATTGCAGCGCACCCCTACACGTCCGAGATCCTGACGTTTCGGAACATCGCGATCTATCACCTATTGGCGTTTGCACTCGCGGGAGCAGCCCTCCTGCTTTCAAGGCCAAGCTTCCGGGGTGTCCTGCTTTCGGCAGTGGTACTTGCCGCAGCGCTCACCTTCTATCAGGTACCGCTCAATTACGTTTCCATTTTCCTGTGTTTTGACTTGGCGTTGAGAGTCATCCGGCATCTTGTTAACAGTGAAAACACCCTGCCGACCTATTCCCTCGACGACTCTTCATTTCACTCGAGATTGCTGACCTTTGTCTTCGGCTTCGCGCTCTACTGGATCTGCCTGAAGGCAATGACGCATGGCCTTCCACCGCATCCATTCTCGGTGGTGATACCGTTTGCTGAAATTCCGACGAGGTTGCGGACATACGGTGTCGATCTGCTCTACGGGCACTTTGTGACGGGAACAGCCTACGCCAACGCGCTAGTGCCGAGGGCAGTCCTGCTGATCCTGCCGCTGTTCGTTGCGGTTTCCGTCATCGAACTAGCGCTGCGTCCAAAAGACCGGTTGGGGTCAGTGTTGGCAGTCGTGGTTGTTTTGGCAACTCCAATCGCAGCCGGGTTTGCTATGCTCGGCATCCCCTTGCTGTTCACCGTACTCTGGCTCCCGCCGCGAGTGCTGGCTGATATCGGCCTCGTGTGGGCCGGCATAGCCGTGATCGCCATAACCGTGCGCAGAATGATCCCAGAACAAGTTTTTGGTCTGGCGCTCGGGTTGGTCGTGTTTTCCTTCATCGCCTCGGACAACCAGATTTTCAACGATTTTGGCCGCGTTCAGGTAAGGGATCACAACTTGGCGCTGCGTCTGATCGATCGGCTTGAAGAGCAGCCGAACTTCTCCGCCATGAAAGCCGTCGCCATCGTTGGTGTGAGGCCGGATGATGGCGCGCCCATACCGACGGCGACGCACGGGTTCAACGATTCAAAGATCGGGTACCAGTGGGTGATTGCGCCAATGCTGACCGAGCTATCGGGTATTTCCGTAAGACCGGCCTATCAGCCGGAAATCGAGGAGGCACAGACTTATTGCAAGGGTGTCTCACCCTGGCCGGCGGTCGGCTCTGTTGTCATTCGCGGCGCTCTTGCGATAGTCTGCTTGTCACCTAGCCGCACTGATTGAGTATGAGGAAGAAAGATGAGCAGCGAGATGCAGAAAGAAGATGGAAGGGCAGAAGCATCATCACCCCTTCGCAATGTTTTCTATGTTCTGTTCACCATGGTGGTATTTGTCGCCGGGTTGGCATTTGTCGCCCAGACCATGCCAAGAGATGATCTGGCTTCAAGCTTGGAGTTTTCCAAGGCGAGCCACTAGGCGTCTGTGCCTAGTTCGCTTTCAACTTTTTCGGTGGTGTTGCCTTGCAGGGAAGCAGCGATTTGCTCGTTGATGTGCTGGAACAAAGGCGCGGCGAATTTATGAGGTATTTCCCCAAGCGCCATATTGATGATGTACATCTGCTGGTCGTTGAATGTCAGAACATATTCCATGGTTTTCCCCATCATGCAGCCAACCCGTAATTGATCAAAGCCGCTCTAAGATCGTTTATGCGCGTGGCGAGATTCGTGTTGGTCTCGGTCCCGCCAGTATTCAGCGCCCCTCCAACCCTCTGTTTTGCGACCGGCGTTGCGTTGAAGAAACCAATCCCGGTCGTGTTGACCTGCATTTTGTTGGCTGCGTCCCCGCTCTGCAGGACAACGCCACCCGTGCCGCTTCCGCGTATGGCTTGACTGCTGTTGGCGTCGCCGCCAGTGGACTGCAACAATGGATTGGTGCCCGGCGCCTGTGAGGAAATAAGGGTATAATTGGCCGATGGACTGAGTGTCGCGCTAGCGAAGCGACCGACGATGCCGCCGTTTGAATTGTTGAATAGCACCCCGAGATTGCTGACCGCCATCGTAATGGCGTTAGCGGCCACATCGACATCGCCATGAATGGCAAAGCCGACGGTGTTCGCGGCGTCGCTGGTGTACCATTCCAGGCGCATCTTGTCGGCCATCATGATGGCATGCTGGAGATTGGTGGTCGGATCCTTCACAAGGCTGTTGCGCAGGAAGGTCAGGCCGGTACGGAATGCCGCGCCATTGTTGGTGAATGAAAGCCCCATGTCAGCAGGGTAGGCTACTGCGTTTCCGCCCCCGCAACCCAGCAAGATGCCGAGCGTGCGGCCTTGTACGTAAGTTGCTTCCGGGCTCCATCCTGCGGCGATCGGCGTTGAGTTGAGGTTGGTGATTTCCAGTTCGATAATCTGGGTGGTTGTGTTGGAGCCGGGCCGCTTGACAGCCTCGCCATAGGCTCCCCAAACGACACTTCCGAGACTTGTGCCGTGCCCGGAGGCGAAGAAAGCAGCGCCCATGGCGTTGGCATTCGTCGCCCCTGCGGGGGTCCTGCTGGCCCCGAATAGGCCGACAGTCGGCTGGCCTGGTGTATAGTCTGGAATGGAGGAGACCTGAGCGCCAACGAGCAGATATGACATCGCAAAGGCTGACCCTGGGGCTATTTCGTCGCCTAGCCAGGTTCCGGCTCCGGAAGTGGACATTCCCGCAGTATCGCCATACCAACCTGTCCCGCCTCGCCCAAAGATGGCACGGTCAGTAATGCGGGTGTAGTTTACGCCGCTGATGCCAAAGTTGGCGCCCCCGAACTGCTTGATCCAGGCGCCCCCTGTCCCATCAATCAACCCACCCGATGCCGGGATATATATCTTCTGGAGCGGGTCACGAAGCTGGCTCATCGTGAAATTGGTAGCGCCTGTCAATGCGACGGCAGGCGTCCCGGCGACAGCCGCCGCAGGGGTGGCGGCAAGTTGAATATTGTTCCCGTCAACGATGATGGCAAAATATGCGGTGTTCGCCGACACCCCGTTGACGGCTGTAGCTGAAACCAGACCGGCCCCAACCGATAGAAGATGATTGGGGACTGTTATCGTGTTGCCTGAAATCGCAGTCGAGGTCACGCTCTGAACAACTGTCCGCGCGGAAAGGTTGGCTGCACTCCATTTAAACCAGCCCTCCTGACCAAAATCGGTCACGTAAGCCATCGTGGTGGTGCTGCCATCAATAGCTGGCAGATTAGCGAGGGTCGTGCTTACAACGTCGGTCATGGTGATCCTTCGCGGAAAAGATGCCCCAATTGGCTGGCCAGATTTTAGGAATTTACCGGCCACGTCGTCACGGCCGGTGGCGGCGACAGAACCCCGGCCGGCGTCGTGATCGTCCCTGCGTTGATTGCGGAAATCACCTTCGACAATGAGGTGAAGGTGCTCTGGATGAACTGATTCACGGCGATGAAGATCGCAGTGATCTGCGCAGCCGTCAGGTTCTGCGTGGTGCCATCCGACTGCACCCATGTGAACGTCGCGCTGGAATTGGCCAGAGCCATAGAATGGGCCCCGAGGAGCAGCGTGAGAGACGCCGAATCGGTGGCCGCCTTCACATTGACCGGTGCCGAACTCGTGCCGACATTGACGGTGATGCCGCCGCCGGCGACCCCTTGCTGGATATCGTTGGCGGTGGAGATCAGTCTGGGCGCGATCGAGGGATGCGCTGGCGTATTACCCGCCGCCAGCCACTCGACAACGTCCGCATCGGTTGGGGGCACCAGGACGCCATCGCTGCGCTGGAAATAGAACGCATCCGCAAGCGTCCCGTCGGCCATAAAGCACGATGAATAGGTATAGGTCATGGATCACCTTACTGGCTGGTCTCGTAGGCGCCTTCAAGCAGTATGACGGCTCCGCTGGCGCCGGGATAAGTGCCGTCATAGAAGCGTGCGCTCACCGTATTTCCGGCGCCGCTAGAGGCTTGCACTGACTTTCCGGTCAGAGCAGTTTCAATGCCGCCGATGAACGATGAAACGGCGGCATTGAATGGCAGCCCCACGTTCAACCAACTTGCGCCGGTACCGTTCGTCGTGATGGTCACCACCATCTGGACGTTTACCGTGCGACCATTGCGCTGGTAACGGCCCGTCGCGCTTGCGGTCGTGATAGTGCCGGTGCCCGAAACCACTGTCGGTGTGTATGTGGTCCATGCGTTGCCGAGATAGCCAACAACCTGACCGCCGCCAGTCGCGCTGCCAGTGGTGTTTCCAGGGATGACGGACACAGCGTTGCCAGCGGTATCGATCACGCCGTTGTCGACGACGTTGAACTGCGCACCCGTCACAGCGCCACCGCTAGCGAACGTGGTAGACGCCAGCGTCGCCGCGCCACCCTGAATGTTATAGAACTGGGTGAAGTTGATCGGGCCGATCGTGAAGGTCGCGGCCCCGCCGGCATTACCGCCGTCGACGCTGTTGAGATAAGTGGCAATGATGGAGCCGAGCGTGCCGCCACCATTTACGGTCACGGGACCGGTTCTGTACGTTGTGCCGCCTGTCTCGCTGCGGATCGCGGTCAGAGTGGCGGAATTGCCGGTGTATTTGAGGACGACGTTGCCATAGGCCAAGGCGCCATTGGTTCCAGCTGCCACGTGGCCACCGGCGTTGACGTTGCTGGCCGACGACATGTCACAGGTCATGCCGGAAATGCTGAGCGTCAGGATGCCAGAATAGAAGCACCACTGGCGACCGTCGCCGCCTGTGAAAGGCGTGATCACATAAAGAGATTGGTTGTTGATGTCGCCTTGGACGACGATGTTGCCGTTGAGGCCGAGGTTTGGCGCATACAGTCCGACATAGGTGCCCGGCAGGCCGATCTGGATCGTGATCTGAAAACCGCTCGAGGCGTAGTATTTCGCGACGTAGTTGTAAGCGCCCTGCAGCGTCAGGAATGCACCGGCCGCCGTGTTGGTGAGGCCGTTGTTGCTGTCGTTGCCATCGGAACGGACATAGACCGTCAATGCGGCGGTGATATTTCGACGGAACTCGGTGTAGCCGATGCCCTGAAGACGCAGGTGCGTGCCGTCCGACATGAATCCGATGAGCTCGTTGGCGATGATGTCGCCGGGAGCCATCGCGGAGTTGTCACGGCGCACAGCAGAAACCGCCGACTGACCATTGACAGCAAGCGTCACCGCCGTCGTGTTGGTGAAGGCGGCGATGCCCCAGATGGTCGTGCCAGCCGGCAGCGACGTCAGGACTGGGCTAAGTGTCGCGGTGAGTGCATTGGCGGTACCGCCGAAGGTGCCAGCCCAGACCCACTTGCCGGATTGTACACCAAACGGCACGCCTGGCAGGGTGACGCCGATGTATGGCGCCGCCGGCAATTGCGTGATGTTGCCGCTGGTGATCGTGGTCTGGCCGTTGGCGACGGTGACCAGGAATAGCCCGGTCCATCCCGCGTCGGCGGTGGGCGCGACCTGCGTTCCAGTCGCGGCGGCCACGCCAGCCTTGATCTGGACGGCCACGCCACCCTTCCGAACCGTGTTCTGTATCGATCCGGAATTGCCGGGGCCAGAGAACGGCGACGACGGGTTCGCAGCGTTGTAGTAGGGCAGCACAGTCGAGCCGCTGTCTACGTCCTGATACTCGACCTCGACCAGGAAGACCTGACTGTAACCGACCGTGGTCGGCGGCGAGATCCCCAACGTTGCCGCGTCGAGCAGAATTCCCTGCTTGACGATCGAGTGCGCGGTGTCTGCCGGCAGCGATGACCATGCCGTCGCTTCGAGGTTGGCCAGCGAATAGATTTCGCCGGGTGTCACAAGGATGTTCAAGGATGCCGGCGTCGTCGGCGTGCAAGTGAAGCCGTTGACGACGGTCGAGGTGCCAAGAACGCCCGCGCACAGCTTCGCCAGCCCCACCATGGCGTTCTGGTTGGTGTGGAGAAGGTCGGTTTCGAGCGGAATCTGGCCGAAGTAATTTGTGAGGCGGTCCAAGGGCGGAAACTCCTGATAGAGGCTGTCCGAAAGGCGGAGGGATTAGCTTGCGTCTTCCTCGATCTCGATTTCCCAATCGATGACACCACCCGAGGGGACGGCCGCGCCATTGAGGTTGATGGCGATGATGTCGGTCGCGCCGCGAACGATCAGCGCCTTGTCCTGCCGGGTCGAGAAATCCCAGCGAAGCGGGGCTGGCGTACCGGTGCTGAGCGGGAGCCAGACACGGCCCTGCCCCATATTGGCAACTGCGGCCCCAAGCCCCGAAGCGTTGGCGGTGAAGACCAGCGGAATGACGGTTGCCGCCGGGTCATTGACGTCATGCGCCGCGCCGGTCGCAGAGGCCTTCGTTCCACCCGTATTCGCCGCCGATCGCCGGATCAGCGTCACCGGCATGTTGCCGGCTGTCGTGGCGATACCGCCAAGCACGATGCTCTTGATGCGGCCGGTTTTCGTGGCCGAGCCCGCGATGGTGATGATGTCGGTCGGGGTCGCGGTGGGCGTCAGCGTGCCGGCGTAGCGATAGGTTGCCTTGGCGCCGTCCGATGAGACCAGGACGGCTCCCTGATGCCCCGGCGCGTTGCGCAGGCCGTACATCAGCCCCGCGACGGAATCATACAGCGCCAGCGTCTCGACGCCGATGCCGAAGGGCAGGAAGCTCGCCAGACCGGGACCTGCGGCCGAGAACTGGTCGTAGGCGCACCGGTCATAGATCGGGCTGTTGATGATGGCCGAGGCAAGCGGGACGGTGTTTGATCCAGGCACGTAGCTGGGATCGACATTGACGACTTCAAAAGACCCTGATGCCGGGAAGGTCGTTGACTTATAAAGCAACACCTTCATGCCGGGCTGCAGATTTGTGTTGGCAGCAAGCGTCAGCGAGGTCGAGCCGACACCGCCGCCGGACGAAATCGTCTGCGCTGCAAATCCCTTGGCATTGATCGAGCGTGCACGGTCGTAGTTACCGCCCGACGGATCGCCGCCATTGAACTCGTATTCCGCCGCCACGGCGGTACCGGCACCGGATGCGCCGTCATTTTCGCCAGCGGCGTCGCGGACCTGGTTGAACGTCATGCCGATCAGGATGAACGGCGTCACCGAGCCGTTATGTGCATTGATCGTGGGAGTGGCGAAGGTCACGACCTTGGTGCTCGTATTGACCGAGGCGACCGTGATGACTTCCTGCGCGGCACCGACATCGATCGTCAGTTTCGTGCCTTGCTGGATACCCCACGGCACCCCGCCCATCGTGCCGGCGACGTTGGTGAGCGTCATCTGGGAGACGCCAGCGGCGAGGTTTTGCGCGCAAGTCGTCTTAAACGCCATCACCTGATAGGTGCCGCCGGCCGCGATGCCGAGCGGGCTGGCATTGTCGAGGTTCATTTCGCGCTGGCGGTTGACCAGCCCGGATGTCGGGTCCTGAAGCTGCGGGACGCCCGACGAAAAGCTGGAGTTCGCAGTGCCGGGGACCAACTGCTGGTCAGCATTGTGCAGTTGGGAAACGGTCTGCTTGGCACCGCTGATTGGATCGGTGACGCAGGTCGCGCCGACCGCATTGCCCAAGGCATCCACGGTCGAGCTCATGTTGACCTTGGCGCCGGTGGCGTCCTGGGCGACAATTGTCATGTCAGTCCTTTCGAGATTACCAGAAGAAGCCGAACGCGGCTTCCATTGCCAGCGTCTGCGGGCTTATGAAGATCAGCGAGCCGGTGCCTTGCGCGCCGGGAGACACGATATCGACCCACGCGGTTGTTCCGGCGGCGATAGTTTGCGTGATGCGCGAATAGATCTCGGCGTCCGTGACAGGTCCGACGATCTGGCTGAGATCAGCGTATTCGCCGTTGCCCATGGGTGAGCCGTAACCGCTCGAAACGACGCCATAGCCGCCCACATTCGGGATGCCGTTGCCGGACGGGCGCACCGCCGTGATGAATACCTGATTGCGAAACTGCAGCGAGCCGTAGCCCAGCGCCTGGCCGTATCCGCTGTAAGGAAGTCCGTAGCCGCCCCAGTCCTGCGGGTTCCAGCCTTCCTGAACGGTTGCCGTGTTGCCGGTGAGGTCGAGCAGCATCTGCAGTATGGCGGCGCGCGTCTGGCGTGCCCGCAGGATTTCCTTCTTGATACGTGCCGCGAATGTGCTGTCGGGTTCGCCGGAGCGCCGGGGTAGCAGTGTCGCGAAGAAATCCCATGAAATGAGGTCAAGCCAGCCATCGGTCGCCGTCGAGATGCGGGTTTGCAGCTTGGCGTAGATGACGAGGCCGTAGATCCAGCTCGCCGCATTGGCGAACCCCGAAAGCAGACCGTCGAGCACTGGCGACCACGAGGGGAACCATGTCGGCGGGATCGTCGCCTTGAGGCGGGCGATAATGTCATTCTGGTCGCCGGTGCTCACGAGACCACCGTGCCGCCAGCCTTGACCGTCTGCCCGGCGGCAGGGACGATATCCGCGGTGCCGCCATTGAGCGTGAAGTTGGTCACGTCCATGACGCCAGCAACCGCCATCGCGGTGCCACCGACGCCGATATAGGACACCGTTTTTCCAAGACCGGAGCCGTTGATGTAGGCGTTGATCGCGGCCACCACGGCTGCGACAACCGTGTTGTGACTATAGGTCGGCGCCGTCACGATCGTCATCGTGGTGTTAGCGACAAGCTTGGTGGCGGCGAGGATCGACATCCTGACGCCGGCCGCTCGCACCGCCTGTGCCGCGCTGGATGCCGCCGCCAGCGTCGCGGTCGGGATCGCGCCCGTTCCGTCGTCGACATAGATCGTGACGTTGCCATAGTCCAACGCGCCGCCGGGCTGCTGGTTTTCGAATATCTGAAGCTGCATGCCAAGCTGGACGCTCTGGATGGCGAAGGTGATCGCGGCTTCGGTGCCCTTGGAAAGCGAATTGATATAGCCGACAAAGCGCGCGCGCAGCGATGCGTCGCTCTCGCCATCGGTACCACCGGTGAAGGCGGCGGCATTGTTGACGCTGTCGACGCCGATCATGGAGTCGAGGATGACGGAAACGCTGTTTGCGGCCACATCGCTGGCCGCTGCGGCTTTCTGCGCTGTGACCAGCACAGTCAGGCTCGATACGGCCGCTGGGATCGTGTAGCCGTTCAGGGCGGCGCTGTAGGCCGTGTTGGTGGTGTCGACCGACACCGTGAACGTCTGCGTGAAATCGGCGGTCTGGACCCGGTTTCCGACCGGGATGAACGCCGACGAGGTCGGGGTGAAACGCGAAAAGGTGACACTTCCCGACGCCGCGGTGGCGCCGAGCCTCGTCAAGCCATAGTCATTGACGAAGCTGTCGAGATCCGGACCTATCGATGTTGCCGCGCGCGTGACGGTCAGCACCTGCAGGATCATTCCCTGCAGCCACAGCACGACACCGGCGTTCGCCTCGGCCACCGACCGCAACACCGCGCCGATTGAGAAGTTGATGAGGCCCGACGCCTTCGCCTGGATCGCTGTCGCCTGATCGCGCACGATCTGGGCGAAGCTCTTGGTGTTCAGCGTTGCCAACGGCTTGTCTCTACTCGTTTATGTTGAAGGACAGCGTCTTTTCCTGGCCCGTCGAAGCGCTCCAGAACTTGATGTAGACGGAGACGCCGTTCAGGATCGGCGTCACGGTGATAACCGGCGCTGGCGTGCGCGCCACGGCGGCCTCGAGCGCGACCTGGGAGCGGATGACGCTGTTGATCAGCGGGATATCGGCGACATTGCCGACACGTCGGGGGACACCACCGCCATAGTTGAGGTTCCAGATATAATCGCCTTGGGCAGTCATCAGCCGCCGCAGTATGCGTTGAGTGGTCATGGCGTCGCCGTCGACGATCGCGATGTCGCCACTGGCTGAGATCGTGAGATCCTCGCCCCAAAGATGATTTGTATCGGGCATGGCTTACTGCGGCGGTCCGGTGAGGCTGCCGCCCGGTTGGACGCCAGTGTGCATGTGGTCAGAACCGATGTCCTTGCCATTGTGCGTCAGAGGGCCACCGCTTGTCAGGGCCATCGAACCCGATGCAGAGACCGCCAGGTTGCCGCCGCTCGTGATCGTGATGTTGCCGCTCTTGTCGATCTTCAGGAGCGAATTGCTGGTCTGGATGACGACCTCACCGGATTGCGCCACCGGCGGCCGCTCCTGATCGGAATGCACCCTGCCCATGACAAACGGAGTCTCGATGTCACCCTCCAGGAAGCCGACAATGACCTGATCGCCAACGTTGGGCCCGATGGCCATGCCGATGCCATTGCCGATATGCATGGTGCCGATCGGTATCCACCCGGTTTCGTGACCTTCCGGCTGGTGCTTGGCCTTAATGGCATGCCGGTTCGGATCGTAGGAGGTTACCGTCGCGATGCGCGGATGCGGCTGCCTCGTCATCATCTGGTCGACGGTCCGGCGGATGAGATCCTCGATGTCTGCGCTCATCAGGACCCTCTCTTTGTCGATTTCGACTTCGCGGAGATCGTCATCCGATATCCGGCCTCCTGGCTGATCTGATGCTCCACCGTCTTGATCTCGTGCGTCGCATCGTAGGCGGTGCCGGTCCCTGACAGCTGCATCATGAAACGCGGCGTCACCGTGGGGTCACCAGGCATCTCAAGATCGAACGACAGCTCATGGCTGGTGTTTTCCGACAGCCGCTTCTGCGCCAGCTTCTCGACCTGGTCGTTCGTCATGCCCGGCGACTGATAGTTGTAGATGAGCGGATCACCGCTTCCCGGCGCGACCTGCTCGTTTTGGTAGAGCTTTGCTTCCTTGTGGTTCCAGCTCTGCACCTTGACGTGCACCGGCCGGCCGAGGACCAGGTTGCGCGCTGTCCTAAGCCGCATGAAGTTGCCGTTCGCATAGGAGAACGGGGTCGGCGGCACATAGGCGACATTCACGACCGGCAGCTGCTCTGGATAGTTCTTCCAATAGACCTGACCGCCCGTCATGTAGGCTGTCATGCCGAAGAGGTCGGCGAGCTTCTGGATCACCGTCCATTCAGACACGCGCTGCGTCATCTTCGCATAGTCGATCTGGAAGATTTTGCCCGCCTTCTTCGCGACGCTGTCGGTGTTCGCCGTGATGCCGTGCCGTCCGCAGATCGTCTGGACGATCTGGTCGGGCTGCTGGTTGGTGAACTTCTCTGTCGAGGTCTTGTCGATCAGCGCCGCGGTCTTGTCGCGGCCTTGCACCTTCAGGACGCGGGTATCGAACTCATGCTGAACCTGGTCGACTTTGCCATCGAAGACCTGGGTCGGTCCGCTGAAGGCGTCGGTCTGGATCTGCACCTGCACACTGATGTCGTTCGCGGTCGACCAGAATGCCTCATCCATCCCTGGCGGCAGTGCGCCGAACGGGATCTCGCAATGAAACGTGTCCGACTTGTGCGTCTTCGACATCTGGACTTCGACGCTCATCGGTGTGATGGGGGCGCCGTTCGCGATGACGAACGCCCTAGGGGTTCGCAGCACCATGCCCTATCCCCCGAGGATGCCGCCATTCGACGGCAGCCCATTCGGCGGAATGATCAGCGTCAATGGGCCTGTCAGCATCGGGTCGGTGAGACCATTGACCACCGCGATCTGGTACCACTTCGTCGCGTCGCCGAGATACTGAGCCGCAAGCGCGTAGAGATTGCCACCGGCGACGTTCACGACGCGATTGAGGGAGACGGAAGGGATCGACGAGGTGTCCACGATCTCAGGCTCCGGTAAGCGTCAGGTTCTTGCCGATCAGGTCGATGTTGTCCTTGGACGAAAGCGCGATCGCCTCGTCCTGCGATGTCGTCATCTGCCCGGTGAGCCAACTCGCCATGGCCGCGGGATTGACGCCAGAAGGCGTGCCAACCCCGACAGTGGAACCCAGTGTCACATCCAGGCCAGTGGCTATCCCACCCAGCACCGCCGATTGCGTGTTGACGACACCGTGGAGCGACACCAGCGCGGGCAGTGGCGCGCCCTGCAGCGTTCCTGTGGCCGTGACGGCGGTCTGGACCGCCCCTACCGCAGCCGCCGTGCTGACCTGCGATGCATCGGCACCGCTGGCCGAGAATGCAGCAGCAACGTTCAGCGCGGTCGAAACGATGCTGTCGAGCGACGGAACGATCGGTCCCAAGGCGTCATTGATCGAGTCACTGACCACCGTGCAGGTGATGCTGTATGGGATCTCGTAGGGACGCTCCGCATCCGCCCGGAAGTCGGTGATCACCACTGTAACGAACGTCGACAGGTAGAACAGCGGCACTTCGGCGCCGGCGGCGCGCATCGCATCGAGCGCTTGCGCGCGGTCTACAGCGGACGGTCCCCGGAAGCGTCCCGACCATGTGACATCGGTCGGATCTGGCCCCATGGCGTCGACGACGCGGGTACCCCCGATCAGCTTATGGACGACAACCTTCTGCTTGCCGCCAAAGTTGATCTTTTCGGGGATTTCCCACTCAGAGAGTGAGATACCGCCGATGATAAGGGTGCTCATGCAAAACTCATGTCCGTCGCCGGCGGCATCGCGGAGCCGTCAAAGGTCGACGAGTTGTTCGACCATGAGGAATTCTTGGCCATGTACTGTCCGACCGTCTTGGCCAGCGTGCGACCGTCGACGTTGAACGCGGTGTGGACAACGACGGGCTGGGCAGAACCGCCAGATGGCGGGACATAGCTCGACTTGTGGAGATGGCCGACCATGCCGCCGACCTCTGCGCCGGGGGACTGGCCGCTCGGCAGGCCGCCGAGAGCGCGGCCGATGATCCCAGGGAGCGTCGCGAGATTGTTGATGAAATTGTAGATCGCGTTGTAGACGCCCTGGAGCACGTCGACGATCTTCTGCCATGCCATCGAAGCGAGCTCCCCCATGGCGGCGACGACGTTTTTCACCCAACCCGTGATGGCGGTCCAATTGAAGGCCAGAAAACTGATAGCGGCTACACCTAGCCCGATCAGCGCTCCCGACAATCCAAGCACGGAAGCGATCGCGACACCACCGATGGCAACCAAGCCGATACCGAGACCAACCAGCGCTTGGCCGATGGCTTTTACCATCTCGGGATGTACAGCCGCCCACTGGCCCATCCCTGTGGCCACGTCCGTCAGGGCCTTCATGGCCGGGATAGCCATCTGCATTAGCGGGCCGCCCAGCACCTCCAGCAAGGATTTCAACTGCGCGTGGAACTCTTTCGTGACCGTCGCATAATCATTGTTGGATAGTTCGTCATAGGACTTGTTGAGCCCCATCGCTCCGCCCTGGAGACGGATATCCTTTTCGAACGGGCTTCGCTCGCCTTCGGCAAAGCGACCTTGCAGCCCCATTTCCGTTATGACCTGCGAAGCGGTGCGGACCGGAAACATCTTCGAGATTTGAGCGATGATATCGTTCTGGCTGGTAATCCCGTGCTTTGCCAAGGCGGGCATCAGCACTTGCTGCGTCCACTCATAGGGGTTCGCCATGAAGAGGTCGTGGCCGGCGATACCGCCAGTGATCTGTGTCTGCGCACTGCCCTTGATATGGCTGATGCCACCGGGCGCGAGACCCATATTGGCGAACTCTTCCGCCGCCGTCTTGGACATCTGCCCCTGAACGACCTTGGCGAAGGCAGACATCAGGGCGTTGCCCGGACCGCCCGAACCGCCGCCACTTCCGCTTCCAGACGACATCGACTGGATCAGGCGCGGCAGCGCGCCGCCGACGAAGCCTTCATCCCAGCCCAGCGTCGCGGTACGACCGTATTTGAACGCCGACATGAAGCTTTGAGGCGTCACCTTGCCGCCTGTCGCTTCGACAACTTTCGTCATCGTGTCGACGTATGACGCGAATTGCCCGGGATCATAGGTGAGGCCTTTACCCTCCAGGGCCTTCACCAATTCCCAGACCTGATCCACCCCGCCGCCCTTTACCGCATTCAGGACGGCATTGGACTTTGAGATGAGATCGAGATCCTTCATGGCGGTCGCTGTTTCGCCGAAGGCGTAACGCAGCTCTCGGATATGGGCGAGGTTTTCTGAAAGGACCGTGGTCTGGACGTCGCCCGACGTCTTCATCGCCTGTGCGAGAGCGCTCTGGATTTCAGAGTTCTGCATGCCGGCGGTCTTCATCAGTTCAAGCTGATGATTGACGTCGGCGCCGTGGTCGGCGAGTTTGCTCATGCCGTCAAGCATTAAACCGCCGGCGAGAATGGCAGCAGCACCGGCCAAGGCTGGCTTCCACGATGAAAACGCCTGCTCGACATCTCCGACCTGGCCCTTGATGCCAAGTAGGTCCTTGGCGATAACGGCCAGCACCGGCGACATGCCGTTGGTAAGGCTGATCGCAACGCCGATTTTCCAAACGTCCACGGTCAACCTCGACTTTCGGGCAGAAAAGCTTCACTATGCATGCAGGTTTTCGCGGGGGCGCCTATGCGGCAAGAATGGGATTATCCGCGGTCGGGCCGCTGGCGGCCGGAAACGTTCAACAGGCCTTCATCAGGCTGGGAGCGCGTTGAGCAGAGAACAATCGAGCATGATCCGCCGAAACGCTGGACCATAAGCCGGTGGTACATTCGCCAAATGCGCGGCCCCGAACCTTGGCCTTACAAAGCCGCACTTTCGGCGCTGTTCTTCAGCTTCTGGCTGGCGTTTTCAGCCGTCATTCTCATCGCCACGCTGGTGATCTGCATGATGATCTGGCCGCTTGGCCGCTAGTCGAGCGCGATCGTCTCCCGCGCCCCGTTCACGAGCGACGGTGCCTCCTTCTTTATCAGGAACCCGTGCATCGTCTGCGCGATGACGTCTTTTACCTCCGGCGATTTTCTTACAGCGGCTCCGCCCAGGAATGACCTTGGCGGGATGCCGCGCGAGGTGCCGAGTTCCTGCCAGACGGCCTTATCGTCATCCGAGCCTACATGCGCCTCATGGCCCGAGATCACCGTGCCGATGCTGTCGCGCATCTCGCCGGTCTCGAGCAGAGGGGTATCACCATTCGCCTTACGGGCGATGGTTGCGTCCGCCAAGGACGGCCATGCGGCAAACGGACCAGCTGCACCTTGATAGTCGCCGATTTCGGCTTTGGCCTCTTCCTCGACCAGAGCTGCCGCCTTTTTCAGGGCGGCTTCCTCGGCCATTGGCATCGCCACGGCCAGATCGGTGAGGAATGCTGCCATGGAGCCGAGCGTGAATTCGTTCATCTCACTTCTTCCGCCAGCTCATCGTTTCCCAGTCGAAGCTATTGCCCTCGATCTCGCCCATGGCGACGCAATAGGCAATCTTTTCCGCCGGCCCGAGACTGAATGCGACGTCGAACGGAACATTGTTCTTGACCAGGAACATCGACATTCTGAAGTCCGGGTCGGACGCTATTCCCCCGCAGCCTCGCGGAGGCCCTCCTGCGTTTGGAGGCCAAGTTCGGCGGGGATCGCCCGTGTGAGGGCAGCGAAGCCCTCATCTCCGATGCGATCCACCAGCGCGTCGACCTGAAGCTCGTTGGTGGGGAAACTGACCGCGTCACCATCGATCGAGACCACGGACACCGCAACCAGGTACATGCCGAAGAGCTGCTGCTTGTTGGCGGAATCATTCGAAATCGCTTTGAGCAAGCGGCGCTGTCGGCTCGTGTCCGGGCGACAGAATTCGATTGCCCTGCCGCGAGCGTCATTGACCGAATAGGTGCGGTTTGCCTCTTCGACGATCCTTTCGGACGGCGTCGAGGCGTTGACTGTGAGCTTTGCCATCTTACTGCATCTTCAGGCGCTTGGAGGCCTTCCAGGCGATCTTCTGTTTCACGAAAGCGTCACCCTTCCAGTCGCCGGCATCGGGGAGCGAGATCGCGACGCCATCGAACCGATACTGGCTGATAATGCCGCCGGGCTCCTGGATGGTCTGCGTAATGCGGTAGTTGTTCAGGACACCGGTGTTGAAGTATTGCGCCTCGATCGCGGCGATGAGATCGTCGACGCCGCTGCCGGAACGATCGAGGGAGATGTCGCCAGACCAGGTGTCGGGGATCGAGGCAACGCGGTTGATGCCGTCCAGACCTTTCGAGTCGAGGGCCTTGGCATCCTGCTTGGCGGTGAAGCCATTGGTGATGTTGACCGATATCGTCTGGCCGTTCGGGCCGATGATATCGAGCACGACATCCTTGCCGATATTGAGCGTACCGAAACCGGTGTTCACGGGCATGTGAGGTCATCCCTTGAAAGGAAAGGCGCCCGCAGGCGCCCTTGATGGCGGAGTTGGGTGGCGTCAGACCTGCAACTGTGTGCCGACGCGATTGATCTGGACGGATTGGCCGGCTTCCAGGTTGATCAGGAAATACTCGACGATGGACAGGTACTTGATCTGCGTGTTGGCCTGCAGGTAGCCGAGCGCGACACGGTTCTGCGGGTTGTTGGCGGCATCGATTTCGTTCGAATAGGGCAGAGACCCGTCCGAGGAGCCGATTTGGCCCTGATCCGCCATCGCCTGGCAGAAGGCGTCCAGTGAGACCTTGGCCTGGCGTTGCGTCTGCTGGGAGTTCAGCTTGCCGACATAGATGCCCATCGCGGCATTCAGCGTTGTCGCGATGTAGTTGGTCATCCTGGTGTAGTTGTCGCCGTGGATGACGGCGTTCGACGACGCGTTGCGGCCGGTACGACAACCGAAATAGGCGCCTCCAGGAACCGGATTGCAGATGACATCGATGCCTGCCACCGCCAGCGTCTGGATGTCGGCTGAGGTGTAGGGAACGCCGGTCCTCGACTTCTGAGTACCGACAACGGCATTGAGAGGCTTGTTCAGGCTGGAATTCTGCGGCGCCAGCGCGGAGAGCAGACCGGCCGCAAAGGCCGCCGGCGAGACGAGACGCTGCGGAATCCCGTTCAAGGTGTCGTTCCAGTACACCCAGTCGCCGAGCATGATCTTCATGGCATAGGAATCGATGCCGGCGGTGGATTTGGTGGTTGCCGCGGTCGACGGTGCGTCCCCCGATGCCGTCGAGGTCACCATGTAGACGCCTTCGCCGAGGCCGAAGCTGACTTGCGTCGCCCAGCTCGTGGGGTCGGTGAGGTCGCAGAGCACCCCCACTGAGGCACCTTTGCCGCGCAGCGCGTACATACCGGTGCGGGGCAGCGTGTCCTGGCCCAGCATTATCGAAGTGTTGATCGCGTTGGCACCATCGGTACCGCCCGCGAGTGTGTATGTGGCGGTCGTGGGCATCGGGACGCCAACGCCGGCCGACGCAACGATGATCTGGGAGGGACCGCGCTGCGCATTGCCGTTGTTGATGGCGTTGGCCATGTTGGGCCACACGGCGGGAACAGCCGTATAGGAGCCGCCCGAGCCAGCACCGCCGCCCGTAAGCGTGGCTGCTGGCGTTGCGATGTAGCCGGAGCCGCCGTTGATGATCGTTGCCGGGCCCAAGCCCCAGGTGAGGTTGAAGGTGCCGCCGGTGCCAGAGCCTGACGTCGAAACCTGCGCGACCGGGTTCGCCGGCGTGCTGCCGGAGGCGAGGGAACCGCCATTCAGGACGCTGAAGGTGGCGATCGCACCGGTTGAGACCGTGAGGACCTTGATGACGACACCATTCGAAAGGTTGATGGTGTCGTTCGCGGCATAGCCCGAGCCGGCGGCGCCGAGTGTGCCGGAAATGGCGAGCAGCGAAGCGGCTGCTGTCGCTTGGACAGGGTTCACGCCGGTCGGCGCCGCGATCGAAAGCGCTGGAACCGAGGTGTAGCCGGTGCCGGGTGAAACGGTGAGCGAGGCGACGCCGGGCGTCACGTTGTCGAAGATTTCCGGGGCGAGACCGGGCGCCGCGATCTTCGCCTGGTAGCTCGATGCTGCGGAACCCGGGCCGACCGAAGCCTGGATCTGATTGCCGAACGATCCGGTGTATTTCGACGTGAACGTGATGCTGTTGGTCTGGACGAGGACGCTTGCCGCCGTATCGGTGCCATCGGTGACACGCGAGCAAAGCACCGCAGTGGCGCCCTGCTGGAACGCGATCGCCGCATAGGTGCCCATGTCGTAGGGGCGATTCTGATAAGGGCCGAACAGTTGCCCGACCTGGCCGAGGTTCCCGGCTAGCTGCGGCTGGTTGACCGGTCCCCAGATCGCGGACCCTACGAGCGCCAGGATGTTCGACGGCACACCGTTGATGAGGAACTGCGGCGGGATGATCTGGACGTAGACGTCTGGGTTCGTGAGCGCTGTGGTGTTCAGCGCCCCGGCTGGAAAGATCGGCATCAGGATGCCCTTCTATGGGAGGAGGGAGGTAAGAAGATGAGCGCGGAAGCTACGTGGCGGATGGTTCGTTGGGTGAGGTAGCCGCAGTGGTTGGAAAATCCGTCGCCTTCACGCGTCCCGAAAGAAGTTCAAAAATCTGGTGGGCAATAATGGGTAGCTCCGAGAGCTCGACCGCGACGACGGAATGCGGATTGCTCGCCTCAGCGGCCGTGATCTTGTCGGGCGCGGTGATCTGGTCGCCCTTCGCGTAGTTGGCGAAGGGTTCCGTCACTATCAAAGCCTTCATGGCAACGTTTTCCTCAGTGTGTCAGGGTGAGAGTGTCGTTGGTCGAGATGATCTGTGCCGCCGTTCCGAGGACGACGGTCGGGTATTCGACCATGTAGATTAGGTCGCGCCGGTAGTAGCCGACTGTCTGGCGGTCATCGAAAACCAGGGTGCGCTGGTAGGACATGCGGGCGCTGCTCCCGTCGGAGAGCGCGAGATGTTCGTTCTGCACCAGGGCGACATCGACGATCGGAGACGCGAGGTCCCGCAACGTCGGGTTCGGGCACCACAGCATCACTGCGATCGCCCGTTCCTGCCGCTTCAGTTCCTGCCATGTAGTGCCGACGACGCCAACGATAGGCGCGCCGATGGCCGTGGCGGGCAGTGTCAGCGTGGCACCGCTCGAGGTCGCCGCGATGCCTGCGGCCGCCAGAACGGCGGCCAGTCCGGCCGCTATTGTCGCCGGGGTATCACTCGTCGCCGCCGCGTAGACATAGGTCTTCTGGGTCGGCGGGAAGTCGCCCAGCGTGATGCCAATGTTCTGCGCGATGGACACCGTCCCGGCGAAGGTGATGTTCTGGCCGGCAACCGTCGCCGTGATCGTCGGCGCCGGGATGTTCAGCGTGTTGATGTCGGTCGGGAAGCGTGTCGTATTGCGCTCCATGCCCGGCATCGGAAAGACGGTGACCAGCAGGTTTCCGGCCGACAGGACGTTGTCGAGGCTGCCGGCGACGCTGGCGTCTGCCGCGATCGGCCAGCCGCGTTCCACTGTACAGGTGACACCGACCGCCGAGGGCTGCGATGTCCCGTTCGGGTAAAGTGCGGCGGCTACGATCGCCGCTATCGCCTTCTCGACATCTGAAAGGTCGGCCATCAGCGTGTCTCAAGAGCGATGGCGGCGATGTTCCAGCCCATCGAATTGCTATAGGCGGCCTCGACCTGGAAGCGGCGGCCGAGGTCATCGGTGATGATGTCGCGATCCTTGATGACGCCATCGGCGACAAGACCGCGAGCGATAAAGATGCGCCATACTATCGGGCCCGGAGCGGCGGATGGCAGAGCACCGGAAACGATCCTGCCCATCGTTGTCTTTGCCTGGACGTTGGCCGGGATGCCCGAAACCACTGCCGTCTCTGTCGATTTCAACTCGCCGCTATAGTTGCCGGTGTAGCCGACGCCGACCGGCGCGCTTGGTCGCGTCACCGCGATGGTGCGCGGATACATGAAGCTCATGGTCAGGCCGGCACGAAATCGAGATACTGGCTCAGCGTCGCATAGACCGTCGCCGGCATCGGGACTACGGAACTGCCGAGCTTGGTGATCGCGCCGCCCGGCTCGAACTTCTCTTCGGTGTCCCCGGCGCGCTGGGAGATAAGTGTAAGATCGCGCGTCCTGGCCATGTAGCTCGATTTCAACCAGTCCAGACAAGCCATCTGCACATCGAACGGGATCGAGGCAAAGCCGGCCTGGTAGGTGATCGCGACGTTCTGCTGGCCGCGTGTGAAAACGTCGCCGCCGAGGAGATCTACGATCCGGCCGTTAAAGACGTACCCCGGCCCATAGGCCGAAGTCGCGGCCAGTTGGGGGATGCCGAAAATGGTCAGCGATGTCACCTGCGTGACCGGATAGTTCCGCAGTATCAGGCGCGGCATGTCGCGGCCGTCATAGACCTCGTTGAAGGTGGTGAGCACAAAAGGGCGGCTGCAGAAATCCGTGATGAGCTGGGAATATGCGCTGACGGCGAGCTGCAGATTGACGTCGTCGGTGCCCGACGGGATGCCAAGCCATGCATAGGCCTGCGCAATCGTAACGAGATCGTTCGGGCCCAACGGCATTCACTTACTCGCTGCCCTTGGCTTCGGTGGCCGCCGGTTCGGCGACGGGCGCCGCCGGGTCCGCTGCCGGGGCTGGCGGAGTGAGATCAACCGGGGCCGGAGCGGGCTGGTCTTCCGTCACCTTGGCATCAGCCTGAGGCGCCAGGACAAAGCCATGGCTCAAGAGATCGCCGACCATGGAAGTGGGAACCGTTACGAAGCCCTTTTCATCAGTGGTGTAGCTGTTGTCGCCGAAGGAGCATGACTGCGCACCCGACAGCGATTGCATGACGGTATGCCCTTCCGGCGCGTCAGGGGTATCGTCAACAATTTCGAAGCCGCCGACACCGACAAGCGTCTGAACATCTTCGTCAGGAACCGTCACGTTGCCGTCCGCGTCGAGCGGAAACAGCTTCGTCCCGACATTGGCGCCATCAGCACCGGCGGGAGCCTTCAGCTTCTTCATGATCTTCTTCCTCACAGGGTGGAGAGATGAGGCCGCAGGAAGGTCCGCGGCCTCGATATCGCAGCCGTCTGACCGATCAGCCGTTGGCGATGTTGTTCACGATGCCGATCGCGAAGGGGGCATAGATGGCCAGAACCTCTTCGGCGTAGACGCCGACCTGGCGCTGGCGGGTCACGATCGGCCAGTCGATCTGGTAGTAGTCCGCGCGCGTCTTCACTTCGGCGACGTTGGGAACCTCGTTCGACTGGTACTGCAGAGGCAGGTTTTCCGCCCAGCCGAGGATGGTGCCTGCGGGCAGATTCGGATGGATCTTGATCGGGATCTTCATGCCGCCGTCCAGCATGAACGGGTTGAAGTAGAAATCGATCGTGCCACCGGCGGACAGGCGGTATTCGCCCTGCTTGGGATCGGCGAAATACTGCAGGAGAGGCGCAGACGAACCCGACAGGCACTTCGTCGTGATGTTCTTGAGCTCTTGCGAGTTCACATAGATCACGGACGGGCTGACCTGGTAGGCGTTCCACATGTTCTGCAGAAGCACATCGATCTCGTTGACCGAGCCCTTGCCAGAAGCGGTCAGAGCCGTGCCGGTGCCAGCGGTACCCGTTGGCATCGTGGTGACCTGCGCACCGTTGGACGGCTTCAAGCCGGCGGTGAGCAGACCATCGAAGGCCAGCGAGTTGGTCGATGAGTCCGCGGTAACGGTCGAGATCGCCTGGGCGCCACCGGCCAGCGGAGCCGAGAAGGTCGCGCTGTTGATGGTGGTGATCGCCTGCAGCGTTTCGGAAGCGGCCGCACCGACGAACCACGCATAGGCGACAGCACCGACAACTGCTGGCACCGTGGCGGAAAGCGTCTGACCAAGCGTGACCGCCTGGGTGGTGTTGCTCGACTTGTTGGAGGAGCCACCGTTCAGCACGAAGGTCTTGCCGTCGGCGCCAGTGATCGTCTTCGTGGTCGGGATCGAGAGCGAGCCCGCAACCTTGGACGAGTTGGCGTAACCCTCAAGGGTGAGAGCCACCGCGATGACGGAGTACGTCAGCGCCGGCAGGGTGGCGCCGGAACCGGCGGCCGACAGCGTCGGAGCGGTCGGCGTGCCCAGCTGCAAGGAGTTGTTGCCGCCCATCAGGGCGAACTCTTCCTTGAGCATGGTCTTCTGGAGAAGACGCATGGTCATACGGGCCTGCGCGTCCTCGAAGCCGCGTGCCGCGTTGATGGCTTCGTAGGTGATCGCGTCTTCCTCGCCGATCGTCGAATAGCTCGCCGACTTGTTCGAGGTCGAGTAGCTCATCTGGCCGGAACGCTGGCCTTCCGGCACCCATGGCATGGCGTCGTAGCCGGAACCGATGATCGCGTTGACCTGACGCCAGTTCGTAGCCGTACCAGTGCCACCGCCGACGCGGGGCAAGCGGTTGCGGATCGGGGTTGCCACCGGATAGAGGTTCTTCGCCGGGGCCTGGAGGTCATAGGCGACAAGACCGGTCGAGGTCGAAATCGTCTTCTGGATGATGTCGTCGGAGACGCCAGCCGCCTTGAGCACGGCCGACATGACGTCGACGCTCTGGCCGCCACCGGCCTCCTGCATGATGCGGCGAGCGATGTCCTCGGAGGGATTGGCACGCGCCGACTTGATCAGGTCTTCGACAGACCCGGCTTCCTTGGGATCCATTTGGGTAATCCTTCCACTTCGCCAGCGCAGTGCGCATGGCGATAAAGATTGATGGTGAGGGTGGGTTTAGCCGCGCGGCCCCATCTGGATCGGATTCCCGTGAGAGATCTTGATGAGCGCGATGGCTCGATCCTCCGGTTTCATCTCATCCAGAAACTTTTGCGCTTCGGCTTTGGTGATGACCGGTTCGGCGTTGATGCCGGCCGCGTCGAATTCCTTGGAAACAGCGTGTGCGCCGACAGTTTTGGGCGGCAACGGCTGATCCTCGAGCTCCTTGAGCCGCTTCGCCATGTCGGCGACCTGCGGCGCTATGGTTTCGAGCCTGGTGCTGACGGTCTCGAACGCGGCCTTGAACATGTCGCGATCGGCGCTGACCTTGGAGAGATCATCCGCGCCGGCGGTGTCGGCAACCTTGCGAAGATCGCCTGGGTTGGCGGCGCGTTCCAGCGCCTCGTCGGCTTCCTCTTCGGTGATGGCGCCAAGCAGGATCTCGAGCGCGTCGGCGACAATGTCGGCGAACTCCACGAGCAGACTGCCGAACCGCGTCTTCAGTTCCGCCGGAACATCGATCTTGCTGCCCCAGATGTCGTCGTTCTCGAAGCTCTGTTCGGTACGCTGCAGGCTCGACAGCAACATCAGCATTTCGGAGAGGTCGTAGAGGTTGACGCCCTTCTTGAGATCGCCGGCGTCCTCGGCCTTCTTGGTGGAACCGCGCCAGTCAGCAGGCAGCTTGTCGGTGGCACCCAGAGCCTTGGCGCGGCGGATGATATGCCGCTTCGCCGCCGGCTTGTTTTTCGCGCGGCCGAAGGCGCGGATCGCGTTCTCGAGGTCGCTGGTGTTCTCGATCGGATAGGAGCCGTCCTTCATCGCGGCACCGCTGGCAGCGGCGTCCTTGCGCTCTTCGGCAGTGAACGTGCGCTTTTCGACATCGTCCGTCGCCGTCTTGCCTGCATCCTCGGCCGGCTTGCCCGACAGCGAGGCCTCGATGGCGCCGAGCTTCTCAAGCGCCGGTCCCGCCACGGACTGCAGTGCTGCAGCGTCATCCAGCGCCTTGTGGTGTGCGACGAGGTCGGCCTTCTTCAGGTGGATCGACTGGTCGCGGTTGGAGCGCCAGACCTGTTCGAAATCGCTGCTCTTGTTGGTGATGATCGCCGGGGCTGGTGCATTTTCCACCTTCACGATGGTCTCGGACGGCTTGTCCTCGCCGGCGCCCTGGTCTTCCAGATCCTCCGATTTCCACATCGAGATGACAGCATCGGGATTGGCGGGACGATCGACGAGCGAGATCTCGACCAGCTTCACGCCGGTGACGTGCTTCTTGTTGAGGTCGTCACGCGAGGTGACCTTGCCGCCAATGGAAAACCCCTTGTAGACGCCGGCCTTCACCTTGGTGATGGCGACGGGATCAACGACGGTGCCGGTGATGTGGGTCATGCCGTCGATGACGTCTGCCTTGTCGATGGTGCCGGCAGCCAGGGGCTGGTGCATCTCGCGCATGTTGCCGGTGCCGTAGCGCATGAATTCCGGAAGCGCGGCTTCGATCGCGGCGGCTTTTACGACCTCGCCATCGGTATCGGTCGATTCCGTGGACGCGATACCTTCTACGGTGATGGTGCCGTCGGCGTTATCCTCGACCTTGGTGATCGCGGCAAAAACCTTCATTGGGATATTCCTTCGTTTGGTCAGACGGCCGCACCGGAGCTGTAATCGCGCCAGTTCTTGCCGTCCCAGATGACGATCTTGCCGAGCGTGGTGTCGTGGAATTGCATATTGATCGTTGGCTTTGCCGGCCGCGCCGTCGTCACCCCGGAGCCGCCTGCCGCGGTGACGGTCCAGCCATTGGCCTGCAGTATGGCGGCATCGAAATCCGGGACGTCCAGCGTCGCATTGGCCGCGCAACTGTAGATCCGGCCGTTGACGTTGATCGGATTGTTGAAGTTGCCGGATGGGGGCATCAAACGCATGGTTGCCATCGCTTTCGTCTCTCTTTGGGTTGACGGCGACTGCTAGATCTGACGCTACTTGCCGTCCTTGGACTTATCGTCTTGCGTGTCGTCGTTGTTCTGCGCCGCAGCCTGCGCCGCCGTCGCCTTGTCGTCGCGGCCGTCCTGGTAGGCGCTAAGCGGCACGTATCCGTTCACGGTCAGCGCCATGGGCTGGCTGGCGAGCGGATCAGAATAGGGATCGAGGCCACGATGATCCCTGACTTCATTCAGGCAGCGGGTGCCGTTCCTGAGATCGATGTCGTCAATCTTGGCCTGGGTCTCAGGATCGGTATCGGCCGGTACTTCCCAGTCGAATTCCAGGCCTGTGAACCCCATGACCTCCTGGATGATGTCGTCCATGACCCGTTTCGCCCAGGCGAGGAGCGGGGAAAGACCTTCCTGCAGGGCGCGCTGCTGATCGGCTTCAGCCGTGGCGCGGTTCATCTGCTTCACGAACGGTGTCGGCGGCAGCGAGAAACAAAAGGCGACGACACGAGCCAGCCACTCGTCGAATTCATCCTTGAGGGGTGATTCCTTGAAGGCGGTGTATTTCGCGTTCGACGGTCCCCACAGAAGCTTGGCGCGCTCCTGGGTATTGCCGGCCAGACGTGCATCCATCCAGTCCTGGAAGTCACGGATCTGCTGGGGCGTCCATCCCTCTGGCGCGTTGATGAGGCCGGCCGGGATCGTACCCGAGGTGAAGTAGGCGAGCTGCGCGGCCTGGCGCTGCAGCAACGTGTTGATGGTGACGATGATCTGCTCGACGGGCCCGAAACCATAGAGATGGTTGGATCGCACGTTTCGCGGCGCGTAGAGGAGATCGAGGGTCGACAGGGTGTTCCAGATGTTGCCCTTGATGACCTGCTGATAGGCGGGCTCCGGAGCAACGGGACGCCGGCCATTGTGGTCGACGAGGACCTTGATCGACGCGCCATCGACAACATCGATCGCGATCAGCTTGCCACCACGGTTGCGCCTGAGTTCGATCGCCGGTGCATCGAGGACGAGAAGATCCTCGATCAGCATGCGCATCCAGGACGCGAAATGGGTGTGGCCGTCTGGCTTCCTGAGGAAGCGCATCGCCTCCTTGATCTGCGGGTCGCTGAGATCGGCGCTTTTCGCGCCAATCTTCTTCACGCGCCAGTCGAGACGGTCGATCTGGTCTTTCCTGGTCTCGATGGCGAGGCGGACGAGCTCGACATTGGCGAAAGACCGGAGCGCGGGAAAGCCGAAGGGCTCGTAGGCGCGTGGCGTGTACTGAAGGTTGAGGCCGGCCGGGAAGTCGAAGGCGCGGACAGGCTGGGGGTTCGGCGGGATCGGGGGCAGCCCGGGTGAAAACAGGCCACCAGACGGCAGGAAGGTCGCGTTCATCGACGTGCTGAACTGGGCGAGTGACCGCGTCACCGCGCCTTGGACAAGGTCGGGCATATGGGCGTTTTTCCTGCTAGCGGCCCATAATGGCCTTGGCGTCGTCGACCGATTGCGACTGCTGAGGTTTGGCCTGCTGCTCTTCCTGCTGGCGCTTCGCCTCTTCGGCCTGCATGCGGGTGAGTTCGAAGATGCCCCAGTCAGACATCCGCTGTTCCGCATAGGTCAGCATCAAGGCGTCAGCATAGTCTGGACTGCTGATGCCGCGGCGCTTGAGTTCTTGCTTGGTCTCGATGACGATCCTGCCCTTCTCGTTGCGCCCCCACTTCACCAGCGAGAGTTCAAGACAGAGCTGGTCGCTGTCCCGGTCACCGGAAGGCAGCGCGAGGAGATCGACAACGGGATGCTCCTTACCGCCGGTACCAAGCAACCACAGGACGTGCTCATGCGTGCGCTGCAGGGCGGTGCGGCAAAGCCACCACACCTCAGCCTTGGCATTCCCGAACATCTCTTCAGAAGTACGGCCGTCTGGCCACACCCGCTTTGTCGGAGGCAAGCCGGTGTTGATCGGTGCCACGGTCAGATGTTTGTACCGCTTTGCCTTCTCCTCGTCGTCGCTCCGATGCATGAGCGTCGAAGAGACGCCGGCGCCGACGCCCGGAGCATCGAAATTCAGCGTGTCGCACAGCGCTTCAAGCGTGGCTTCGAGGCCCCACCATGCGGTGCCTGTGGTGTCGGGATCGCCGCGTGACACTGGCGGCAGCACAACGGCGCCCTTACGGGGCAACGCCACCGACTTCGCCTTTCCGGCGCCGACGTCGAGGCCGACGATGCCGGAGTTCGACGGCATCAGGCGCGGTTCCAGCGCTTTCAGCCGCTTCGCGCTTTCCACCCACAGGGCCGGAATACAGATGCCCTCGACCGAGGCCGAATAATCGATATCGTACTCAGCCGCCCAGGTCGTCGGGTCGGAAAATGACGCCTGCTTGGCAGTCGCCCATTCCTCGGTCTTGCGCGGATCATCACGCCAGTGAAGGCGCGCAATCTGATGCGGCTTCATGATCGAATGGCGCTTGCGGGCAAACAGGTTGCCCATGCCGTTGACCGACGAAACCCAGATCACGCAGTCGGTGTTGCCGGAAAGGGACTTCTCGACGGTCTCAGCATTCGGAATGAAAGCGGCCTCGTCGACCACGTAGAGCGACGAGCGGCCGCCGCGGCCCATGTCCTCGCCGCCTTCGCCAGATATCACCGCGCCGGTCGCCGGGTTGACGAAGCGCATGTAATTGTCGTGCTGCGACCAGTTGAAGCCCTCCGGCAGCATCTCGACAGGCAGCCGCCGCAACATGATGCGCAGCTTGGCGAAGATGCTGTCCGGATTGTCCTTCTTGTCGACGTAATCGACCTTGCGAGAGCCGAATGTCGCCTTGAAGCCCGGCGAGAACAGCCACTCGTGCAGCGCAAAGCCGGCAGTCAGATACGTGGCGCCGGTGTCGCGGCTCTTTTCGAGCAGGCCTTCTTCAGCAGCGGCGAGTCGATCCTTCAGCCAAAGGATGATCTCTCGCTGTTTTGGCCAGAGCTTGAACTGCACGAACGGGCTTTTGTTCGTGCCATCTGGGTTCTTCTGACCAACAAGACGCGGATCGTAGGTGTAAACCCACTTGTCGAACCAATAGCAGATATCGGCGGCGCACTTTTCGCGCTCGACCTTCCAGCCGCCCGCCTGAGTTTCAATCTCCCGCTTCTGCCGCTGCCCCTGTATCGCCTCCAACAAGCCCGAGCTTTTGGAGAACGGGATAGGCTGCTTCGAGACGAGCGAGTTCATCGTCTGTCAGCTTATCCAGATGTTGCGGTGTGACGGTGACGACCTGGATGGTTCCGCTCAAACGGCGGTTTTCCACACCCAGTCCGAATAGCTTTGCCTTGCCCATTGTGGCGGCGACAGCGGCGCTCGATTGCTTTTCAGCGATAGCGATGCCGCGTGCCTGCTCGAGCTCGACGGTGAGGCTTTCAACGGTGACCTCGACCTTCTTTGCAATCTTGGCGCGACTGGCCGCGATCGCGTTGGCGATGTCTACTTTTGACAGCAGACGGGAGCCTTCCCGATTTGCCGTCTTGGCGCTGTAACCGGCCCTTATTGCTGCCTGGGTGGCGTTGAGGTCGATGAGGTATTCGGCAACGAAGCGGCGCTGTTTTTCGCTGAGACGCGCGGTCACGTTATCACAGGTCCAGTCTGCGACTTGAGCGATATCTCGACCTTGCCGGTGACGCGTTCGGTGAGGATCTCGTCGCCTTTGATGATGAGCTTTCCGTTGGGGTCGAGAGCCGATCGAAGGACGAAGCCCTGCTGCTCGTCAGCGGTGAGAACGAATCTCTGACGGATGCCGTCGAGGGTGACGTTGATGCGACGTCTGTCATCTTCGCTGGCGATGTAGCCAGGATCTTCCGGGTACACGGATGCGCGCATCACTTGTCCGATATGAGATACCCGACATGAGCGAGCGCGAGCTCGCGATCATGTGCGAAGTGGATTCTGTTTTTCTGATAGAGCCAAGCTTGAGATCGTAGTGCTCTACGTTGGCGGCTGCGCGCCAGAGGCGCTCGCCGTAGAGCTTGAGCTCATCAGAACTTGGCGTCTACGCGAGGGGAGGAGGCCGCGAGAAAATGCACGAATTCAGTGGTTTAAGGGAAATCACGAATTGTGTCGTGGCGGGCCTGTCCCCCAATGTCCCCAAATGTACCCGTTTTTGTACCCGTCGATGTCCCCATTTCGACGGACACACAAGGGTTTGCGGGTGAGGCGATGTCCCCTGGTCTGTACCCGCCGCGACCTCGATTTGCCTTGACGGGCTTCGGGCCGAATCGTCTTCGGGGCGGCTAGACCACCATGTCCCGAGGCATGCGGAGCGCATCAGCGACGCGATCGATGTCCGGCAGCGGCACAATGGTGGCGCCGAGATCGTACCGTGCAATCGTCTTGCCCGAGCTGTTCATCACGAACACCGTGCCGCCGATGACGGGGGCGTCGCGATCAATCCAGAGCATCGCGGTGTGGTCGTTGTCGCTCGACGCCATCTCATAGCGGCATTCACTGGTCTCGTGGATGGCTTCCGAGCCATCAAGGCAAATATGCTTTACGGTGAGCATGTGGGCCATTCCTTCTGCGTGCTTCTGAAAGACCGTGCACGGGGGTCTACCTTGACCCGGGGGATGTGCCGGCAG
>Ga0123399_1035852_pt1 | contig 29819 bp, 23 predicted proteins | sample T5LHNH4metaT_FD_89927 | JGI IMG/M metagenome (GOLD analysis project Ga0123399, IMG submission 89927) | Methane-oxidizing artificial microbial communities from Washington, USA to study methane cycling - T5-LHNH4 metaT (Metagenome... | ecosystem: Engineered > Modeled > Simulated communities... | reverse complement strand
GTTGGGATCGAGGTCAATAGCGGTGGCGCGTTGCCCTCAATGTTAGACTTAAGATCATCTCGAAGGCGAGCCGTGATACTCGCAAGCGCCCACGTATGGGCCTTTAGCACCGACCCATATCGGTCGATCGCTTCGGTCACACTCTTGACCTGGCCAAAAATGCGCACCGTTCCAGTAGGAGATTTCCAGATCTCGAATATCCGCTCGCGCGGGATTCCGTTTCCGAGAGGCTCGACATAATAATTGTCGAGCTTACGAGGTGCCATTTTGGGATGCGCGTAATGCTCCGCCGCCCCCAGCAGGGTAACGGCAAAACGCTGCGGCAAACGGATAGACGCCGTGACAATGTCCCGTATGAAGATGATGTTGGGACAGATGGCGTCGGATTTCTCCATGAGCTCGTCAGGAGGGAATATCCAGGCCAGCGCTCGTTGAGCCCGGCTTGGTAAATTGAGGATGTCTAGCAGATGCCTGCCGAAGGCATTGCAGAGTTCCTCGTATTGTCGAAGCTCCCAGAAGCATATCTGTGTTCGCACGCTGCCGAAGCCTTGGGCAGAGAATAGCTTTTCCGCCTGCTCCATCCAGCCGCCGAGGGTCTCTATGAAAGAGGAGAGCGCCGCCCACTCTGCGATAAGCTGGTCCTTGTTGATTACAAACGCCGATTCGCCAAACGACTTGTAAGACAAGGATTGGCCTTTCTCGGCCGGGAAACTCTTACCGAATGGAGCGAACAAGATGCCGCGAACGGCTATGCCAGTAAGGAAGCCCGAGCCAGCATCGAAGTTAACGACGATATCGTATTCCGCGTCGCGGCCTCGGGCCAAACCGGCGACCTTGGAATGCTGATCGACACTGACGGTGTTCTGGGCGATCGACGCGGCGCGCGCGCCGATTTGAGCGCGGTCCTTCTTGAGAAGGGCGTGCCGACGAAGAACTTCCGCATCCGGCTTAATCCCGACCACGGTTGCAACGGTGGGATGGCCGCCACCGTTGAGAACATGGCTTGCGCCCTTGCTGAGCGACGCCATCTTCGAGAGATGGTCAGATGTCTCGGCGTTGTGTGAACAGTAGTGATCGGGATGTGCGTCGAACGCCTTCTTATCCTCAACTGACAGCCAAGCTTTGTTGCCGAGCCAGTCGCATGATGTGCATCGGGGATTCACGTGGTAGTCGACCGCATTCCAACCTTTCTGATCACCAGTGCGAAGAACGCGCGGCAAGTCCTCAACGAAGAACTTACGGACGCTCGGCATGTAAATAAGATACGTGATGAGACCATCTTCGAGGTCTGCGCGGAGTGCGGCCAGCCGTTTCGCGTGGTCCATCCCCTCCTTGGTCGATTTCATTTTCGAGAACTGAGGCATCTCCACGTGTCGCCACAGGTAGACGCGATCAGATACAAAGAAGCGTTTCGTTAAGTCACCACCGAGAGCGTGAAGCCAGTTTGAAAGGAATATGGCGTACAGGCATACCTCGGCAGAGTAGCTTGCGTTCGCTTCCGTCACGTTCTTGAGGTCAATGACGCACAGGGCCGTCCGCTTGTCGTCGTCCGCGAGCCGATGCCGCGAACCATCTGGGAGAATCTCGTACTCATTATCGCGGCGTGTATCCGCGAAGATGATGTCGGGCCTAAGCCCTTTGAACGATGGAATCAATGCGGCATCGGCTGGTGCAACCCCAATGTTCTTGAAGAACGTGTCCCGGAACTGCTCCGGCTCGAAGGCTGGTTGTAGAATTAACGTCGGCTTTGTTGCCGCCTCAAGAGAGGCTTTGAGCAGCACCGGTTTCTTGCCGCTGTCGCTGTGAATGACATTGTTAGGCAGGGCGCTAGCGAGAATGTCGTACTGCTCATTCTCGAAGGCCACTCCAGAGGTCGTGATGAACTGGACGCCTGGTCGTGACTTCAACGGGATTGGAATCCCGGCGGCCGCGAGCGCCTTCGGCGCGTTGGAGAAGAGGGACAAGTACAGCTCACGGTCGCATAGCGTCCGCAGGTACATTGAAAATGCGCTCTTGGAAACCAAGCGCTCGGGAAGGGCCTTAGGCATGCCGTCTCGCTTGGCTGGCCGCCTCGGCGGTCAGCCGATTCTTTGAATGACTATACTATAGGCGGCCGATCAAATGGGTATCGTTTGATAAATCACTGCGTTAGCGCACCAAGAATAAGCCCGCAGCCAAGATCCGACGCATATCCTTCCCGCGCAATCTCCAAAGGAGCTGCACGGCCTTGTTGGCCTAGGTTTGGTCGGGCTGGCCGCCCCTGACCAGCAACCGCGGCTATCTCGCCTAGGGGTGTCAGCGCGACACGCGGCAGCGTCGCCGCTAAGTCTACGGGACTTGGAAGGGCGGGGCGGTGCGTAGCTGAAGCTAACCGAAACTAGCTCAGCGTCGCCAATAGGCGTTCGCCAGCCTTCGGATCGGCTGTCTCGCCGTAGGACTGCCGGCGAGTTGGTGAGGTGTTTTGCGCGAAACGGGAACGATGTCGCGGAATGGACCATCGTAGAGTGGCGCACCCAACAGGATTCGAACCTGTGACCTCCACCTTCGGAGGGTGGCGCTCTATCCAGCTGAGCTATGGGTGCATGCCGTGTTGCTTACGTGGTGCTTACGCGGGCTTCTTACGAGTAAGAGGTCTCTAAGCACCGATCTCGCAAGTCCTTATTTTACAAGCTCCTTTCGATCTCTTTTCCTGTGCGATCCGGCTTGACGCCTGCCTTCGGAGGGCAGACCGGCAGGGCCATAACTTTGTTGTTACTGTATGAAGCGATATATGAGATGTGGCTAAGGCCTGTGTACGAGAATGACTGTTTGGGGAAGCCGGACTCTCCCATTGACGGAGTAAGCCATATTTGATATATGGTTATATCGGACTAAGACAAAGTAGTTCATGTCATGTCCCGGCTCGTCTCCGCCCCTTTCTTTAGCGCGAATCCGGTCTTCGACCGCGCGGAGTACGCGGCTGCCGTAGGCCGGGACCCGAGTGACAAGGTCGTCACCGCGATGCTTGCCCAGCATCTTCAAGCCGGCAACATCAAGCGGGTCGCGCGGGGCGTCTTCGCTTCCGTTCCCAAACACGCTGACGCCCGAAAGTGGCCGGTCGACCGGTTCTTGGCAGCATCCCGACTACGCCGGGGCGCTGTCATCGCCTATCACTCGGCGATGGAGCTGCATGGCTCCGCCTACACGGAGGGGTATGAGGTCCAGGTGATCGCGCCCGGTGAGCCAGGTGTGCTTGAAGCCGCCGGCTTTTCGTGCCGCTTCATCAAGCCGCCGCGCGGCATCGCTCGGCGAGGCGGAGAGGTGAAGGACGGGGTGACGGTTGTCGACCGCATGGGGCTCGATGTTCGCGTCACGACAATCGAGTGCACGATCGCAGATCTGTTCGACCGCTACGAACTCGCCGGCGGGGCGGATGAGCTGTTCAACTCTCTCGACCTCGTGGCACGGGTCGATGCTGCAGCAGTGGTTCGCCACATGCGCGCGCTCGGCAACGCGGCGGCGGCTGGCGCGCTCGGCTTCTGGCTCGAGCGTGAGCAAAAGCGGCTTGGCATTCCCGATACGGCGCTCCGGCAACTGCACGCGATGGCACCGCGTCAGGCGCGGTATGCTCTGGGCGCCAAGCCAGGAGAGGGGAGGACGGCCAAGGGCTGGAACGTAATCCTACCCGTCGACGTCGTAGAACGCCGGTTCGAGGGGCTGTGAATGGCGGCGCTTTCGATTCAGACGCTTCAGCGGATTGCCGACGATACCGGTCATCAGGCCGGGACGCTCGAAAAGGTACTCCGGCCGCTCGATATCCTGCAGGAAACAGCGGGCGACACCATCCTGAGTGAACGGCTTGCTCTCAAGGGCGGCACGGCGCTCAATGTCTTTCATCTTGGTCTCGACCGGCTGTCGGTTGATATAGACCTCAACTATGTCGGCGCGCTTGAGCGGTCGGCGATGGAAGCTGAGCGGCCGGAGGTCGAAGCTGCTCTGAACCGTCTCCTCGCATCTCAAGGCTATGTCATTCGACACGGGCGAACGTGTTCTGAGCGGCAACGGCCGCATGCAATCAAACATCCACGCTTCGTGCTGCCCCCGCTAAGGCGCGGCCTGACTGATTGGAAGCCGCTATCTTTGACGCTCAAACATTGAGACGCGCCTCTCGGCCTTATTGAAACGATTTCATCGTGATTGCCGCATAAGTCTTCTTTATTAGCCAATCCCGATATTGACAAAGTATCGGAATTGGACCATAAGTGTCCGATGGCAGACGTAGCACGCAATCCCAAGCAGATCGGCAATCTGATACGCCGGGCACGTAAGCACCGGAAGTGGAGCCAGACCCAGCTCGGCGAGAGGGCAGGTCTGCGTCAAGAGACGATTTCCCTTATCGAGGCCGGCAACGCGGCGACCAGGGTCGATACCATTCTTGCCGTGCTCGCGGCGCTCGATCTCGAGTTCCGGATCGGGCCGCGATCGAAGGGGCAGGCGGCGGCGATCGAGGACATGTTCTGATGCCGCGGCGCCGCCAGCATGCGCCACTGCGCGTCTATCTCAACAACCGTCTCGTCGGCCATTTTCTGAAGGAGCCCGGCGGCGCGGTCAGCTTCCGCTATGACGACAGCTGGCTCGGCTGGGAGAATGCCATCCCGGTCTCGCTTTCGCTGCCGCTGCGTGAAGATGCGTATCGTGGTGCTCCGGTCAGCGCGGTCTTCGAGAATCTTCTGCCCGACTCCGAGGCCTTGCGCCGGCGTGTCGCGGAAAGGGTCGGTGCGGCCGGGGCCGATGCCTACAGCCTGCTCGCGGCCATCGGCCGGGATTGCGTCGGCGCGCTCCAGTTTCTTGCCGATGAGGCCGACGCGCACGCTGGCGCGATCGAGGGTGATCCGGTCGATGACGCTGCCATCGAAAAGCTGCTGCGCAGCCTTGGGCAGGCGCCGCTTGGTCTGAGCCGCGATGACGACTTCCGGATCTCCATTGCCGGCGCGCAGGAGAAGACCGCGCTGCTCTGGGACGGCCGGCGCTGGCGCAAGCCGATCGGCACAACACCGACAACCCATATCCTGAAGCCTCAGATCGGTGAACTGCCCAACGGCATCGATTTGTCGAACAGCGTCGAGAACGAATTCTATTGTTTGAAGCTGCTCAAAGCCTTTGGGCTTCCGATCAACGATGCCGTCATCAAGACATTCGGTAAAACCACGGCGCTCGTGATCGAGCGCTTCGACCGGCGCTGGACGCGCGACGGACGCTTGTTGCGCGTGCCACAGGAGGATTGCTGCCAGGCGCTGTCGGTTCCTCCCGGCAGGAAGTACCAGAGCGATGGCGGGCCTGGCCTCGTGCAGATCCTCGATCTCCTCAAGGGGAGCGATACGCCGGAGGAGGATCGAAGGACCGTGCTGAAGGCTCAGATCCTGTTCTGGCTCATTGGCGCGACCGATGGGCACGCCAAGAACTTCAGTGTCTTCCTGGGGCCGGGCGGCACCTACCGGCTGACTCCTCTCTATGACATCCTCTCGGCGCAGCCGAGCCTCGACGTTCGTCAGATCGAGCGCAAGCAAATGAAGCTCGCGATGGCCGTGGGCGCCAAGAACCACTACAGAATTGACGGAATTCAGACCCGGCATTTCTTTGAGACGGGAAGGGCGGCCGGCCTTTCGAAGGCCACGATTCAAGCTTTGATCGATGAAATCCGTGCCATTGCCGGCGATGTCATGGACCGTCTGGCGGACGAGCTGCCGCCCCGGTTTCCGAAGTCAATCCATGTGTCCGTCAGCAAGGCCGTGACCGCGCGCCTCCGGATTCTTTCAGCAGGTGCGTGATGCGAGAACTGCCGAGGCTGGCAGTCCCTGTCGAATGTGAAATGCCGCCACCGAAGCAAGCTCGTTGAAGCGAGGCGTGACGACCGTATCGGTGCGCAGGAAATTGGCGGCCACGACAGGCGATGTTATAAGGGGTGACGGTATTTTTCGCGCTGGCCTCACGACGCGCTGCGTGATCGACGAGGCGAACAATCGACCAATCGTTGTCGATAGTCGCTGAAACCTCGTTGAATTGGAATCGCGTTTTTTTCTGTTGAAAATCAGCACCAGAAATTTTTGTCGGTGCGCAGTTCGGATCGCGAGGCGCGATCAAAAAATTTGCGCTGAAAAATCAGCGCATTAACATAGCCAAAAATAGATGAGTGGGCCTGACGGGTCGTAGAAAAGGGTGGGTCTGGGATAGCCAGGGATAGGATCGAGAGGAGAATTGAGGCGATCGTTCTCGATAGTCTTTGATGGTTCGGAGACGACTGGATCATGCACGACGGTTCCCTCGTTGACCCCCGTCAAGGTGCAATAGTTCGCTGTCGGTAGGAAGCCCTGAAGATGAGCGACCGGACGCCCGGCCGTGTTCGATCGCAATGACGATGGCCCGATGGCCTGTCGGGACGAGAAACTCCTGAGGGGCTCTCGCAGCGCTGGATCTGGCGTGCCGGACTACTCTTGGATAGAGCTTGACGTCGGTCGTTTGGTTCGGTTGGTCCGATCGCCGGAAGCTAGAAGGATTTGCGCCCGCAGATCTGTTGTCTAGCATCGCTACGAATGTCCAATCGATGGAATGGAAATCGGCACCTTGAAAATCCAAACGGACTTTCAGCCAGACATCGATGCGATCGAATCGATCAGCGCTGTCCCGACGATTCTGGCGGTCGTCTGCAAAGTCACAGGAATGGGCTACGCAGCGATCGCCCGCGTGACCGATGACCGCTGGGTGTGTCTGGCGGCGAAAGACGAGATCGGGTTCGGCGTGGGACCCGGCCACGAACTAAAGATCGACGAGACGATCTACAACGATGCGGGACGGGCTAGGCGCGAGATCGTCGTCGACGAGGTGGCCGAGGAGGCTGACTACTGCGACCATCGGGCGCCGGGCATGTACGGCGTTCAAAGCTACGTCTCGATGCCAATCTTTTTGAAGGACGGCGGCTTCTACGGCACGCTCTGTGCGATCGACTCGAAGCCAGCCAAGCTGGGAAATCCGACTGTCGTGGGCATGTTCCGCATGTTCGCCGATCTGATCGGCGCTCAACTCGATACGGCGAAGCGCGTCGTGCACGGACGGGATAGTTTCTTGGACGCGCGCCAGACAGCCGACCTCCGGGAGCAGTTCCTCGCGGTGCTTGGTCACGATCTTCGCAACCCGGTCGCAGCAGTCGCGGCCGGCATTCAACTGCTGGGGCGAGCCGAGTTGGACGAGAGGACGAGATCGGTCGTCGAGCTCATGCAGAAGAGCGTCGATCGCATCTCTGTGCTCATTGAGGACATCATGGACCTCGCCAGAGGACGGATGGGAAGCGGTATCGCTCTTGAGCGTTCGACCCGGGAACTGGAGCCTGGCCTCCGTCATGTAATCGATGAACTGCGTGCAACTCATCCTGGTCGGACGATCGAAGCCGAGTTCGACCTCTGCCGTCCGATGTCGCTGGATCCGTACCTCATTGCAAGAGCCTTGTCGAACCTGCTGGGGAACGCGCTCACGCACGGCGCCGCTGATGCCCCCGTTTTCGTCCGAGCATCGACGACTAATGGATTTGAATTGTCGGTGACGAACTCCGGACCCGACATTCCCCCGGCTTCGATGGAGCGGCTTTTCGCGCCGTTTACGCGCGGCGAGACCACCTCGGACAAGAAGGGACTCGGCCTAGGACTCTACATCGTTTCCGAGATCGCGCGCGCTCACGGAGGCAGCATCGAGGCCTCCTCGAAGGGCGGCCGGACGTGCTTCACGTTCCGGATCCCGGTGGCGGATTCGTCGACCTCGGCAGCTCATCGAAACGTTGTTCCTGAATGAGCAGGCCATTGAAATCCCCACCCACAGCCTAGACCATCAGGTTCTTGTGAGTTTTACATAACCGAGCGAACAGCAGCCGGCGCTAGGCGGCGCGGCCGGCTGCTATCCAATGCGGATATGTTGTCGTACTCAATCCCTTGGATGTCTCGCATGACGTCCATCCCTCCCAAGCTGTGGCGAAGGACAGGGCTGGGCGCGCCCGAAGGGCACGCCCAGAAGGCTCAGTCGTGTCAGGTCGACCCGTTGATGGCGATCCGCTTCGCCTTACTCTGCGCGCGCTCCGTCTTCGGCAACATGACGGTCAGCACGCCGTTCTTGAAGGTGGCGTTCACCTTGTCCTGCTCGACATCGGGACTCACCGCGATGCGGCGCTCGAACCGGCCGTAGAGCCGTTCGCTGAACCGACGGTCCTTGTCCTCGGTCTCCGATTTCTTCTCGCCGCGCAGCACTAGGACGCCGTCCTCGAGCAGAACCTCAATGTCCTTCTCCTCCAGGCCGGGCACCTCGGCTGAAATGCGGATGTCCTTGTCGGTGTCGGAAATCTCCACGTTCGGCCAGCCGGGTCTCAGCGAAGCGAAGCGCCCAAACGCCGACATGCCATCGAATCCGCGGAAGACGTCGTCGAACAGCCGGTTTACTTCGCGATGCAAGGACAGGAATGGGCTCTGCTCGATATCCGGATAGACGGACGGTGCCTGCTTGCCGGTTTGGCTCCAGGGGACGAGATCACGCACACTCATAGTCTTCTCCTTTAGCTGTATAGGTCTGCTTTCTCTCACGAGAGGCGACGATCCTGACGACGGCACGTGGCCGGCATCGGACAGGCGCCCCCGGATTTAGAGGTGGAGAGATCGATTGGGCGTCGAACCGCTCTGCGTTCCGCTTTTGCATCCCCAGCGAAGGACGTCGTGCCGAAGGTTCGGTCTGGACCGAATCGAAGTCGAGGTCCCAAGCTGGTGCATCGGTCGCTGCAGTCCGGGCAAGGCTCTTGACGAAACCCAGGATCTCATCCGCCGTGTCGCGGCGGATCTTCATCCCGTAGCTCAGAATCGATCCGTTTCCGGATATGCGTGACTCAGCTTCAGCAATCATGCCTTCCAGCCGTCGCTGTATCGCTTCGATGTGATCTGGCATTCTCTCTCTCCAACAATGCGAGACCGGCATCGACTGCCGGCCTCGCATGCGCACAGTGTCAGGCTGTGACCCGTGGCGGGTTGCGATGCACGAACCACAGCCGCGCGGCGGCGAGAACTGCCACCGCTATACCGACGGCGATGTGCATGCCCCTCGCAGCTGTATTCTCCGAAAAGGCGGCCACCCACGGCGCAATGACCGCCCAGACGCCGAGCGCCAGATTGATCCACTCCTCCCACTCGTTAAAGGCAACGAGTGCGCCGAGCGCGAGGAGCGCAATAGCGGCACCGGTGATCCACGCGGTCCAGGCTGCAGTAGCCTCAGTGGTGAAGCCCAGCGCCCAGGGGGCGAGCGCCAGGCATACGCCGAGGACGACGTTTACAACGTCGATGACGCTCTCTCTGGTGTTGAGTGTCGTGAGTCTGTCGAACATGACGTCTCTCCGTTTTCCTCACTTGGTGGTTGGCTATGCTTCCGGGGGAAGCGGTTGGAGTGGTGTCGTCAGCTCCCGCGCTGGCGGCACCACGAGAATCATTGCCCGATGAAACAACCTTCGCAGTCGAATCATCGAAGCCGTCTTTTTCCTCGACGTCGCGCTGCAAGTACCGCAGCCATTGGCGGAGCCAGGTCGGATCGACTGCTCCGGCGGCAATCTCGCGAAGCGCGGTGACGGTCGGCTTGTCCCCGTCCAGCGACACGTGCGGTGTGTGCCCGCGGCTCAACGCACGGGCGCGCGCCGCAGCGAGCAGCACAAGCTCGAAGCGGTTCGGTACGACCCGTTCGCAGTCGATGGTCGTGACCCGTGCCATAAGGTTTCCTATGCGGCCTGACGGTCCCCGCTGCTTGCTGCTCGGACGAAGGCAAGAGGGGTATCGACGGGTCGTGCCCGCTCCTCGCAGACCTTATCGGTGCTGCAATTCCGCGGCGCGTGGCGGGCATGATCTTGACCATGGACGATGAAGGTGAGGCCCTGCCGTTCCGCATAGCCCACGGCAGCTTCTCGGGTCGGAAAAGTCAATTCGACCTGAGTAAGCGGATCGTCCCCACCGGTCCAACCCATCAGTGGTTCGATAAAGGGCGGCGTCCGTCGCTCGAAGCGGAGCTTCCAATGCCGCGTGTTCGCCTTGCCCGATGTCATAGCAGAGCGGGCGGGCCGGTAGATCACCGCGACTGCATGGTCGGAAAACACAGAAGGGATCGTCGATGGTGTCCTCGACATACTGACGCGCCCGGTCAGATCCTCCCGTTTGCTCTCGACTAACTTCAGCATTGCTGCCGCCTTCGCAGGGGTGGCGGCGGGAGTGCGCGAGCTCCCGCCCGCCGAAGTCTCCTCTCTCTGTTTATTTGCCGTTGATGGCGATGCGCTTCACGTTGCGTTGTGCCTCGGCCGATCTCGGCAGGGTAATGACGAGCTCTCCGTTGCGGAACGACGCGCTCACCTTGTCCTCGTCGATGTCATCAACGGGGATCCGCCGTTCGAACCGGCCGTAGAAGCGCTCGCTAAACAGCCTGTCATTGTCCGCCGTCTCGGTCTTCTTCTCGCCCTTGATGATGAGCACACCGTTCGACAGTTCAACTTCGACGTCTTTTTCGTCGAGGCCAGGGAGCTCGGCCGTGACGCTCACCTCTTTGTCGTTCTCGCTCACCTCGATGCTCGGCCACGACCACGTGCGGTCGAACACGCGGTCGAAGCGGAAGGGGCTGAGGTCGAACCCGCGGAAGACGTCGTCGAACAAGCGGTTCATCTCACGATGCAAAGTCAGGAAGGGCGTGCCTTCCTCTCTGCGCTGCACCGGAACGCGGCTGCTGCGGTTCCATGGAATGAGCTCTCTCATGCTCATCTTGTGCCTCCTTTCTCGGTTGTGTCTCCTATCTCAAACGGGCGGCGCGCGTGGCCAGGGCCACGCGAGACCACCTCCAGCCGGCCCGATCGGACTTTCGATCAGGCCGCTTGCTTCTGCTCGATTTGCTGAGGTTCGCCGCGAGAAGGCCCCGATTTGACCGCGATCCTGCGCGGCTTCATGGCTTCCGGCAACTCGCGCGCCAGGTCGATCTGCAGGAGCCCGTCCTCGAACGAGGCGCCCTTCACCTCGACGTAGTCGGCGAGGTTGAACTGGCGCCGGAACGGACGCCCGGAGATGCCGCGGTAGAGGTACTCGCGATCATCCTTCTCGGCCTTGCGGCCTTCCACGGTCAGCGTGTTCTGCTCCGCCGTGACGATGATCTCCTCTGGCTTGAAGCCAGCCAGAGCCAGCGAGATTCGATAGTTGTCCTCACCGGTCCGCGCGATGTTGTAGGGTGGGTAATTGTCCTCGCCCGCCAACCGAAGCGAATCGTCGATGAGATCGACGAGGCGATCAAAACCGACGGTCGATCGCCAGATAGGTGTGAGATCGAAGTCTCTCATAGCCACATTCTCCATTGAGCAACATGGGTACGAGGGGCGCCCAAAGTGCTGACGCCCCCTTTGGACTTTGCCGATCCCCGACGGGGCGATCGGCGATTTGCGATTTAGGAAAGCTGTTCACGGCGTCAAGGGGCCTGTCCGTCATCAGCATTTGAAGCCAGTTGCACACGTCGGGTCTGCCTCTGAATCGCCGACCCCGCGCCTACCGCGTTCTTTGTGTTGCGACCGTCCGTAGCCGTGCTCAGCCAGTCCCACGTATGAAGACGTGCTCGCAGTCGCCGATCCCGGTCGAAGAGAATCATGATCGCCAAGATCATCCACCAAGGCGGCGCTCGATGAACTGAGCCGCGCCTGGACTTCGACCAAGGTGTTGCCTTATGAGGGCCGACGGCCGCGTAGTGCCGAACTGGGCGAACCCCATTCTATCTCGAGACATGAGGACAACAGGGGGACAGCAGCGCCAGTTCAATGCATGACGATGACACCGTCAACCGCCCGCCATTCGGCCGGCCGGATCAGGCGCTGGTGCGCGACCCTAACCGAGTGCAGCGCGCCCTCGAGTTCGCGCTGCCAATGGTCAAGGAAGCCATGGAGCGTCGGGAAGTTCGGCGCCGTATCGTAATCCTGCCAGACATAGAGTTGCAGGAGAGCCGGGTGGTCAGGCAGATGGTAGTGGATTTCCGCTGTGGTCAAACCATAGCCGTTCCATTGCAGCAGAAACTCCCGGCTCGCAGCCATTGGTTCCGGTCCTCCAAAGTTGTGGCTTGATGCTTCACGTGGTCGCGCGGCAAACGGGGTTGTGAGCTGGCGATGCCGGCGCCTTGCCAGGGGGCCGAGCGAGATCGTCCAGTCGACGCAGTGCGTCCATAACGTCGTCGAACGATACCGGCGCGGGGGTACCAGGGATTTGACGCAAGGCTGGCATGGACTCGACCGCGCAGGCGTCCGACGCCCAGGACGAAAGAATGGCCCGCTTCTCCGAAAGACCAAGGTGCGGATCGTCGATGACCTCGCGCGGATGTTTGTAGAACTGCGCCGGATTCAAAAGCCGATCGAGATGCGGATCGTCGGTGCTGAGATGAGACGGCGATGTCGCGTGCTTGCTCGTTCCCACCATGGCGGTCTCCTGATTCCAATGCTCCTTTCCGAAGAGTGCGCAGGGGCCTTTCGAGTTCGGCATTGGCTCCTGCGTCGGCGATGATTTTGGTAGGCCCATTTTTTGCTTCAAGAGGGCAGGCTTTTACGGCAGGACCTTGCGGTTCAACCTTTAGGGCCGAACGTTGAAAATAAAAGCATAAATATATCAATGTGTTAACGTGCGTCGGCGCTCCAAGGCGCGGAGTGCCAAAAATTTTGCGCTGACCTCTTGAACTCGATTTTTCTCGATCCTAGCTCGATTTTCGCGCCGACCGGCGACGCCGGTTTGCGTCTTATGACATCGCTGACCTGAGCAAGGAGGATTGCATGCATTTCCGCCCACTGCATGACCGTGTCGTCGTGCGCCGCCTCGATGCCGAGGAGAAGACCGCAGGGGGTATCATCATTCCAGACACCGCAAAGGAAAAGCCGCAGGAGGGCGAGATCGTTGCCGCCGGTCCCGGCGCGCGCAACGAGAAGGGTGAACTCGTTCCCCTCGATGTGAAAGCCGGTGATCGCGTCCTGTTCGGCAAATGGTCCGGCACCGAGGTCAAGATCGACGGCGAGGAGTTGTTGATCATGAAGGAGAGCGACATTCTCGGGATCGTCGAGCACGCTGGAACGCTCAAGAAAGCGGCCTGACGGGAAATCATCGAGCATCGTCCACATTGCTGAAGGAAGGAGGTAAAGCCATGGCTGCCAAGGAAGTGAGGTTCTCGTCGGACGCGCGCGACAAGATGCTGCGCGGCGTGGACACGCTTGCAAACGCCGTCAAAGTGACCCTGGGCCCCAAGGGCCGCAACGTCGTTATCGAGAGGTCGTTCGGTGCGCCCCGCATCACCAAGGATGGCGTCACCGTCGCAAAGGAGATCGAGCTCGACGACAAATTCGAGAACATGGGCGCGCAGATGGTGCGCGAGGTGGCGTCGAAAACCAATGACCTTGCCGGCGATGGCACGACCACCGCGACGGTGCTGGCGCAGGCGATTGTCAAGGAGGGCGCCAAGGCGGTCGCCGCTGGCATGAACCCGATGGACCTCAAGCGCGGCATCGATCTCGCCGTCGAAGCCGTCGTCAAGGATCTCACCAAGAACGCCAAGAAGATCACCGCCAATTCGGAGATCGCGCAAGTCGCGACCATCTCGGCCAACGGCGACACCGAGATCGGCCGGTTCCTCGCCGAGGCCATGCAGAAGGTCGGCAACGAAGGAGTGATCACGGTCGAGGAGGCCAAGAGCCTGGAGACCGAGCTCGAGGTGGTCGAGGGTATGCAGTTCGACCGCGGTTATGTTTCTCCGTATTTCGTGACCGACGCCGAGAAGATGCGTGTCGAGTTCGAAGATCCCTACGTTCTGATCCACGAGAAGAAGCTGTCCGGCCTGCAAGCCATGGTGCCGCTTCTCGAATCCGTCGTTCAGTCCGGTAAACCTCTCTTGGTCATCGCGGAGGATGTCGAGGGCGAGGCTCTGGCCACGCTCGTGGTCAACAAGCTGCGTGGCGGCCTCAAGATCGCGGCAGTGAAGGCCCCTGGCTTTGGCGATCGCCGCAAGGCGATGCTGGAAGACATCGCGATCCTGACGGGCGGCACAGCTATCAGCGAGGACCTTGGCATCAAGCTCGAGAACGTCACGCTCAACATGCTAGGGCGCGCCAAGAAGGTGGTGATCGAGAAGGAGAATACGACGATCGTCGACGGCGCTGGCCGCAAGAAGGACATCGAAGCCCGTGTCGCGCAGATCAAGGCGCAGATCGAGGAAACGACTTCGGATTACGACCGCGAAAAACTCCAGGAGCGTCTTGCTAAGCTCGCGGGCGGAGTGGCGGTCATCCGCGTCGGTGGCGCAACCGAGGTCGAGGTCAAGGAGCGCAAGGACCGTGTCGACGATGCGATGCATGCGACCCGCGCCGCAGTCGAAGAGGGCATCCTGCCGGGGGGCGGCGTCGCATTGCTGCGCGCCCTGAAGACGCTCGACGCTGTCAAGCCGGATAACCCCGATCAGAAAGCTGGCGTCGATATCGTGCGCCGTGCGATCCAGGTGCCGGCCCGGCAGATCGTCCAGAATGCCGGCGAGGACGGCTCTCTGGTGGTCGGCAAGATCCTGGAAAAGAGCACCTATAACTGGGGCTTCAACGCTGCGACCGGCGAGTATCAGGACCTGGTCGGAGTCGGCGTGATCGATCCAGCGAAAGTGGTTCGGACGGCACTCCAGGATGCCGCTTCGGTTGCGGCGCTCCTGATCACCACGGAAGCGCTGGTTGCCGAGAAGCCGAAGAAGGAATCGGCTCCAGCGCTTCCGCCAGGCGGCATGGACTTCTGACACTTACGAGACCCGCAGCTTCTGCGGGTCTCGTTCTCCCTATCATCGGCTGTGTCCGACAGGAACAGCGACGGGCCGCGCGGGCCACATGGCCGCGCGTCCATTGTCGATGCTTCGCTCATTTGAGGAGGTGTACCCATGAAAATCGCCCAGATCGCACCGCTCGCGGAATGCTGCCCACCTAAGCTCTATGGAGGCACCGAGCGGATCGTCTCCTACCTCACCGAGGAATTGGTCCGACAGGGGCATGAGGTGACGTTGTTCGCCAGCGGAGATTCGCGAACAAAGGCAAAGCTCGTTCGCTGTTCCGACATGGCGCTTCGCCTTAATCCATCCGTCAAGGACCACACGCCATATCACGTGATGATGCTCGACTCGGTCCGCGAGCAGGCGGACGACTTCGACGTCCTGCACTTCCACATCGACCTGCTACACTTCCCAGTGATCCGCGACATTGCCGACCGCACTGTCACGACACTGCATGGACGCCTCGACCTTCCTGATTTGAAACCGTTCTATGCCGCGTTTCCGGAAATCCCGCTGGTCTCGATCTCGCGTGATCAGCGCAGTCCGCTGGCGCGCCCCATCAACTGGGTTGGCAACGTCTATCATGGCTTACCGCGAGACCTGCTGCCTTTCCGGGCCAATCCGAAAGGAGACTACCTCGCCTTCCTGGGACGGATATCGCCCGAGAAGGGGCCGGATCGCGCCATTGAGATAGCTGCACGCGCCGGCATGAAGCTCAAAATCGCTGCCAAGATCGACCGCGTCGACCAGGCCTACTGGAATGAGACCGTCGCGCCGATGCTCGCGGCCCATCCGAACGTCGAATACATCGGCGAGATTAATGAATCGCAGAAAGCGGATTTCCTCGGCAACGCGCGGGCGTTGCTCTTCCCGATCGACTGGCCGGAGCCGTTTGGGCTGGTGATGATCGAGGCCATGGCCTGCGGCACGCCAGTGATCGCCTTCCGGTGCGGCTCGGTGCCGGAGGTGATCACTCCCGGCAAATCCGGCTTCATCGTCAAGACGCTGGACGAGGCACTAGAGGCGCTCGCCAAAGTGGAGGCGCTGGACCGCAGCAAAGTGCGCGAGAGTTTCGAGAAGCGCTTCACGGTGGAGCGTATGGCGCAGGACTACCTCGCCGTCTATCGCGGCCTGCCCGGCACACGGACCGAGGCCGCGCGCATTCGTCGCCGGCAGGGCGACGAAGTCGGACTGCAATCAGTCGCCTGACGGAGCTCATGATGACTACGTCATGGGGAGAGTTGGACATGACGGCACACGTTCCGGTGCCGGCGGGCGCCGGAACCGCGCCGCTGGCGCAATTCTTTATACCCGCGACCACCTCCCTGCAGGAGCGGCGGCCTCGCACGTTAAAGCACGGCGACACTTTCGCCGTGTTTGACCACAACGGCGATGCCCTCTCGGGACCAGGAAGTCCCGAGGGGCTCTTTCACCGCGACACGCGACATCTGTCGCACCTTTATCTGACCATTTCGGGGGCGCGGCCAATGCTGTTGTCGTCGACACTTCGCGACGACAATGCCACTCTTACATGTGACCTGACCAACCCGGACATCTATGACAGCAATGGGCGCCTGAGCCTTTCACACGATCTCGTCCATATTCGTCGGTCGCGGTTGTTGTGGAACGCGACCTGCTTCGAGCGATTGGTCGTGCGCAATTTCGACGAGCGTCCGCGGCGCCTCGCCATCGAGATTGCCTTCGATGCCGATTTCGCGGACATCTTCGAGGTGCGCGGCACGCGTCGTGAGCGCCGGGGCCTCATGCAATCTCCGGAGGTCTCCACGAACCGCGTGACTTTGAACTACATTGGACTCGATCATCGGCATCGATCCACCATGTTATCGTTCGATCCTGCTCCGACCCGGCTGACCGCAAGGAGTGCGCTCTTCACCGTCGCGATCGCGCCTAGAGAATCCCGCTCGGTCTTTCTGGAAATCAACTGCGGCGCCGAGGGAGTGAACCAGCCGCCACGCCGCGCATTTTTTAGTGCTCTGCGTGATGCGCGCCGGGCACTACGGAGTTCCTCCTCGCGGGCCGCATCGATCGCGACATCCAATGAGATTTTCAACGAGGCCGTGCGGCGCAGCGTTTCCGATCTTTATATGCTGACGACGGATACGCGCGAGGGACCTCTTCCATATGCCGGTATTCCCTGGTTTTCGACCGTCTTCGGCCGCGACGCCCTGATTACCGCCTTGCAAACACTCTGGCTTGATCCCGCGCTAGCGCGCGGCGTGCTGTTGCATCTGGCTGCCCATCAGGCGACCAGCAGCGACCCACTGGCCGATGCCGAACCGGGCAAGATTCTACATGAAGTGCGAGTGGGCGAGATGGCTGAACTCGGCGAGGTGCCATTCCGGCGATACTACGGTAGCGTCGATTCAACGCCGCTCTTTGTCATGCTCGCCGGCGCCTATCTGGACCGCACGGGTGACCTCGTTACCATTCGTCGCCTATGGCCACACATCGAGACCGCTCTTGTGTGGATCGAGCAATACGGTGATCGCGACGGCGATGGCTTCGTGGAATATCACAGACAGACGTCCGAGGGGTTGATCAACCAAGGTTGGAAGGACAGTTACGACTCAGTTTTTCACGCCGATGGAACGTTTGCCAAGGGCCCCATCGCCCTTGTCGAGGTGCAAGCCTATGTTTATGGCGCATGGCGCGCCGCTGCCAAGATTGCGGAGCAGTTGGGGCACGTCCTGCGTGAGACGGAGTATGAAGCGCGCGCGCACAGGCTGCGCGAAGCATTTGATACCCATTTCTTCGATGAGGAGCTCGGCACCTTTGGGCTAGCGCTCGATGGCGACAAGCACTTGTGTCGCGTGCGCACGTCCAATGCAGGTCACGCGCTATGGACCGGCGTCGCATTACCCAACCGGGCAGGACCGGTCGTGCGAAGCCTGATGGGGGGATCGTCGTTCTGTGGCTGGGGCGTGCGCACGGTAGCGTCGACGGAAGCCCGCTACAATCCAATGAGTTATCATAATGGCTCGGTCTGGCCACATGACAATGCTTTACTCGCAGCGGGATTTGCGCGCTATGGGTTTCGGCGCGAAGCAGCTCGAATCTTCGAAGGCCTGTTCGCGGCCTCCAGCTATATCGACCTGAGACGGCTCCCCGAATTGTTCTGCGGATTTCCGCGCCAACGTACTCGAGGGCCGACCTTTTATCCCGTCGCCTGCACGCCGCAAGCCTGGTCGGCTGCGGCGCCTCTTTATATGCTGCAGATCTGTCTTGGGCTCGACTTCGACCCTACTGAAACGCGGATCACCTTCGAAGAGCCGATGATGCCGGCCTTTCTGAATGAGGTCGTCCTCCGTAATCTCTCGATTGGCGATGACGCAGCCGATGTCGCGGTGCGGCGATCTGGTCAGCAAGTCGTCGTTGATGTCCTCGCGCGACGAGGGCCGGTGCGAGTGCTGACGACCAACTGAACCTTCCGTCATGCACATCGCACCCGGCATCCTGTCGAGCTTCGTGACCCTTTTTGTTACGATCGGTCCGGTCGAGACGGCGGTGGTTTTCGCGAGTTTGACCGCCGGCATCCATCGCAGCGAGCGTCGCAGCTTGGCGCTGCGCTCCGTCATGATCGCTGGGCTGGTACTGCTGCTATTCGCGATCGCAGGATCATTGATCCTATCGGTGCTCCATATCTCGCTGCCGGCGTTTCGTACAGCGGGCGGCCTGTTGCTATTCCTGCAGGCGCTTACCCTCACCTTTTCGAGCCCTGGTCTTTCGTCGATCAGCGAGAGCGAAATGCGCGATGCCGAGCAACCCGGAGACATTGCTATCTTCCCGCTCGCCTTTCCGCTGATCGCCGGACCGGGCAGCCTGTCCGCGGCGGTGCTGGTTATGGGACGCACCGCCGGATGGATCGAAGGGGCAGGCGTCATCGCCATGGTGTTGACATGCCTTTTCCTAACCTTTGGCGCGATGCTGGCGGCCGAGCGTTTGGTCGCCATCCTCGGCAGGACCGGCGCCGATGTGGTCAGCCGTGTGTCTGGGATACTGCTTGCCGGACTCGCCGTTCAGTTCGTGTTCGATGGCTTGAGCGAGGCGCCATTCCTACGAGGATGAACACACGTTCGACGCCACCAGCGCAACTTGCGAACCGCATCTACGATTCCAGCGTTGCAACCTGTCCATTTCCGCCAACCAGAAAGGAAGCAAAGCAGCATTGCGGGCTGGGCGGCACGCGTCCGAACCCGGCACACAAGTTCTGCCGGCTCTGCGGCCCCACCTTCTTCGGCGTGAACGCGGGAGGATAGTCGGAGCGCTCCGACGGAACAGCGCGGGTGCGGTGATATAGAAGTAGAGATGCTGGACGGCATAGGCACAGCCGAAGGAGTCACCTGTTCTCCTCCTATGCGCGGAAGGCGAAGACTGCGCTCTACGAGAGGGCATTCCGCTCGAGTGGATGAGGTGGGAGATAGCCCCGTGACGGTCTTTTTGGGGTTGCTGATAACGATCAGCCGGCGGCTGGTCAGTGGAAAATCGACCAATCGATCTCGATAGTCACTGAACCCGAGCAGATTCCGGATCGACGAAATTCACGTTTGAAATCAAGAGCCGAGATTTCTGACGGATCGGAGAGACGGTTCTTAGTCGCATGCAGAAAGAATTTGCGCTTGGAATTCAACGCATTACCATCGGTTATAACAATCGAGTGGGAGTGAGGGGTGGGGGATACCGCAGAAATCTCATTATAATTCAATAGATTATACAACATTGGAATGGCGGGCGCTGCATCGTCAGTTCAGGCGCTATGCGTCGTAACATATTGATTAGGGACAGAATTCTAGTAAGATTGAATAGTTTTGGTTCGCAGTAGCCGGATGATTTGACGGTATTTCTGACGGTCTTTTTTGAAACGCAAACCCGCCGAAACGAAAAGACCGTCAGACAGCACACATAGTACTGACGGTCTTTTCCTGTTCTGCGCTGTTTTTTGCGACTGAGAGACGGTCGCCAAGCCCAGGTCCCGGAGAGAGGTCGCGTTGTGGCTCCACCTTGAAATGGCCGGGCATTGGCCGTACGTTGGAACCAGGAGAATTGCCATGGCAAACGTAGCCTCGAAATCGGCCCGCGGCCGCTCCCGCGCGCAGCGTCTTGAGACGCGGGTAACGGCGGAGCAGAAGACGCTTATCGAACATGCCGCCGCCCTCCAGGGACGGACGGTCACAGACTTCGTGCTCACCAGCGTCCAGGATGCTGCGCGGCGAGCGATTGAGCAGCACCAGCAGATCGAATTGTCGGTGCGCGACAGTGAGGCGTTTGTCGATGCGCTGCTGAATCCGAAGTCCGTCAACGACCGTCTGCGCGACACGGTGCGCCGGTATCGCGAAGTCAACGGCGTATAGCCGGTGCCAAGCCCACCTGAGGCATCGCTTCGGGTCGAGGTCCTTGGTCCGCACCATGATCGCAACTCGTTCACCAGCGGCGTCGAACCGCTCGACCGATATTTCCGAAGCCAGGCCGGACAGGACGCCCGCAAGAACATGGCGGCGCCGTTCGTGCTGGTGCTGCCAGACGGCGCCATCGGCGGCTATTACACGCTTTCAGCGACGGGCGTGAAACTCTCCGAGCTTCCAGTCGATATCACGCGCAAACTTCCCAGGTATCCGCTCGTTCCAGCGACGCTCTTAGGCCGTCTTGCTGTCGACCAAAACTATCAAGGACGAGGCTACGGCCGCTTCCTGCTTGCCGACGCTCTGTTTCGTGCAGTCCGCAGCGAGATCGCATCGTTCGCCATTATCGTCGACGCAAAAGACGAGGCAGCGCGCCGCTTCTATGAGCGCGAGAGCTTTTTGCCTCTTCCGGAGCAGCCGCTCAAGTTGTTCCGGCCGATGGCGGATTTGGCGAAGCTCTTCAAAACGGAAGGCTAGGGAATTGGCAGAGATACAGCGTTACGTTTCGAGCGAGTTAAGTCACTTCGTCGGCAGAGGGAAAACCGAAGAAGAACAGTATCAATTGCTTTTACACGTTCTGCGGACCGGCTGGCTAACATTCGCCCCGCATGATCCGACGCAACCACGAACGGCCAGCGTTGACTTCTCGCGGCCAATCAGCACGGACGAAGTGATAAAGTATCAGGTTGTTTGCTTCTGCGACATTCCCGATGTCGATCTTGCCATCCATGTCCGGAAATATAGCAAGTTCGGGCTGGCGTTCAAAAAGGACTTCCTCATCGAAAGGGGAGCTTGCCCTGTTTTCTATGTCGTGAACGAAAGTCCGGTGTCGACCAATCGAGTCTTCAGCCCAGATGACTTCTTGGCTCGAATCGAAGCCGCCAGAGCGAAGGGCTATGTGGATCGAGCCCTGTATTTCGATACGTCCGTCAGAGCGATCCTCGATATCCTCGCGGCTCTGGATGGGTTGTGTTGCGACGAGGGAGAGAGATTAATTTTGACGGATCGGCGAGACGGTTCTTCGTCATAGGCAGAAAAAATTTGCGCTGAAAAATCAGCGCGTTACGATGCATTGAGAGAATCGAGTGGGAATGAGGCGTCACTAGAGGCGCCCGGAATGGCGGCGTCACTTTCTGGCGCTGGCCTTTCGCGTCTTCTGCGGGGCGGCGCGGGACGTTCTGGCGTTTCTCGGCGGGGTCCGCCGCTCGCCGCCGCCCACGACCTCGAAGCGCAGCGCGCCGGCGATGGGGGCGGCTTCGACGAGGCGTACTTCTATTATGTCGGCGAGTCGGTAGCTCATGCCGGAGCGGGAGGCGAGCGAATGGCTCGCCTCGTCGTAGGAATAATATTCGCGGCCCAGCGTCGCGGCCGGCACGAAGCCGTCGGCGCCGGTCTCGATCAGCCGGACGAACAACCCCGACCTGGTGACGCCGGAGATGCGCGCGCCGAAACGCGCGCCGATCTGGTCGGCGAGATGATGGGCGATGAGGCGGTCGACGGTCTCGCGCTCGGCCGCCATGGCGCGGCGTTCGGCCGCCGAAATGCGCGCGGCGATTTCGGCGAGCTCCGCAGCCGGCATTTCCGGCATCGCTCCTTCGCCGAGCTTCAGCGCGCGGATGAGCGCGCGATGGACGATGAGATCGGCATAGCGCCGGATCGGCGAGGTGAAATGCGCGTAGCGGCGCAAATTGAGGCCGAAATGACCGTAATTCTCATGCGTATATTCCGCCTGCGCCTGCGTGCGCAGGATGATCTCGTTCACGATGTTCTCATGCTCCAGACCTTTCACGCGCTCCAGGATCACGTTGAAATGAGCGGGCTTCAGAACCTGTCCCTTGGCGAGCTTGACGCCGATCGTGCCGAGGAATTCCGCGAGCGCCGTCACTTTCTCTTTCGAGGGCTCGTCATGGGCGCGATAGATGAGCTGCTGGCGATGCTCCTCCAGCGTCTCGGCGGCGGCGACATTGGCGAGGATCATGAATTCCTCGATCAGCCGATGCGCCTCGAGACGCGGCGGAATGACGACGCGATCGAAAGAGCCGTCAGGCTTCAATAATATCTTGCGCTCGGGCAGATCGAGATCGAGCGGCGCGCGCAGGTTTCGCGCGTGCTGCAACGCTTCATGCGCGGCGTAGAGCGGACGCAGCACGCTGTCGAGCAGCGGTTTCGTCTTCTCGTCCGGCGCGCCGTCGATCGCCGCCTGGGCCTGCTGGTAGGAGAGCTTCGCGCGCGAACGCATCATCACGCGATGGAAGCTGTGGCCGATCTTCTTGCCCTTGCTTGTGACGCGCATGCGGACGGCGAGGGCCGGGCGATCCTCGTTCTCGCGCAGCGAGCAGAGGTCGTTGGAAATGCGCTCGGGCAGCATGGGCACGACGCGGTCGGGGAAATAGACCGAGTTGCCGCGCTCCAGCGCCTCCTTGTCGAGCGGCGAATGCGGCTTCACATAATGCGCCACGTCCGCGATCGCGACCGTGATAATAAAGCCGCCGTCATTGTCCGGCGACACATCCGACGCGGCGTGCACGGCGTCGTCATGATCCTTCGCGTCCGGCGGGTCGATGGTGACGAGCGGCAGGTCGCGCCAGTCCTCGCGGCCCTGCAGCGTCGCGGGCTTGGCGCGTTCGGACTCGGCGATCGTCTCGGCGCGGAAGACGTCGGGAATGTCATGCGCGCGCAGCGCGATGAGGCTGACGGCCTTCTCGCCCGTCACCGAGCCCAGCGTCTCGCGCACGCGGGCGCGCGGCGCGCCGAAGCGCGTCTTGCCGACGAGATCGACCGAGACGAGATCGCCGTCCTTGCCTTCGCCAAGGTCGGCGGCGGCGACGGAGAGCTCGCGCCCGGCCTGCTTCTTGTCGATCGGCGCGACGCGGCCGTTCCCGTTGGGCTCGATCCTCAGCACGCCGAGCATGCGATGGCGCGCGCGCGACAGGAGCTTGACGACGCGGCCGACATAGGGCGGCTCGCCTTCGCCCGCGTCCCGGTCCGGCTCGGCGCGCACGAGCGCGCGGTCGCCGACGCCGGGCAGGGGCTCGCCCGCCTTGGCGCGGCGCGGGGCGCGGATGAGGATGCGCGGCGCGGGCCCGAGCGCGTCCTCCTCCCACTCCACGGGCGTCGCGATCAATTCGCCGTCGCGGTCGCGCGCCGTAATGTCGACGAGCGCGACGGGCGGCAGCGCGCCCTTCCGATTCACGCGGCGGCCCTGCTTCTCCAGCACGCCTTCGTCGGCGAGAGTCGACAGCAGGCGTTTCAGCGCAACGCGATCTTCGCCTTTGAGGCCGAACGCCCGGGCGATCTCGCGCACGCCGATCCGCGTCGCGCGGCCCGCCTCGCGCTCGCGGGCGAGGAAGGCGAGTATGTCCTCGCGGGAGGGCTGTTGAGGTGCTTTCCTGGTCGCCAAGGTCTTTCCCGGATCGCCGACGGGCGGCTGCGAGTCGGATCAGTTCTCTTTTCAGCATATTGCGCGCCGCGCCGCCACGCCATCCGCGATTGAGAGATCATGAGCCGCAAAGGCTCATGCTCGCGGCTCTCATTTCGCAAGATTTCCCGATATCCGGGACATCGGCGGTTAAGGTTCATGCGGGTTAACCGGCTTTCTGCGATTTCACTTCGAAAATGCGTAAGGAGTGGACCCTAGCTTGTCCTCCGAAGCCGGAAAAATTCTCATGGATACGAGAGTTTCTGGCAGGTCCGGGGGTAGTTATGTCCAGCAAGACCATGCGCAGCTTCGCCAGGCGCGACTTTATTTCGAACGAAGGCGGCAATACTTTCATGATCTTCGGCCTCGCCTTCGTGCCCGTCATGTTCATGATGGGCGCGGCGACGGATTATACGCGTCTCACCATCACGCGCGCCGCGCTTCAGCAGGCCACCGACGCCGCCGCGCTCGCCGTCGCGTCGAAGATGACCAGCGACACGACCACGCAGCAGGCGCAGAACCAGGCGCAGGTCATTCTGAACGCCAACCCCAAGCTCGCCAACGCGTCGATCACCAGCGTCTCGATCAGCACGGACAAGCAGACCTTTTGCGCGTCCTCGCAGATCACCATTCAAAACGCCTTCATGCAAATGGCGCAGATCGCGAATATGACCTCCGGCGTCACGTCCTGCGCCAATCTCGCGGGCGGCGCGACCTATGAAATCGCGCTGGTGCTCGACAATTCGGGCTCGATGTCGTCGAGCGCCGGCGGCGTCAGCAAGATGCAGGCCTTGCAGAGCGCGGCGACGAGCTTCGTGAAGACGATGTTTTCCAAGTCTCAAAACGTGAAGTTCTCGATCACGCCGTTCGCGGCGGGGGTCGTCGTACTCGATCCAACGGTCGCGGCCAATCGGACGCTGTCATGGATCGACACCACCGGGGCGAATTCGCAGCACTGGGTTGCTTTCGGCGGCAAGACGAAAGCAACCGCCGCAGGCTTCACCAGCCGCTTCGATATCTACAAAAAACTCAAGGCGATCAAGTCGTCCTGGGATTGGCAGGGCTGCCTCGAGCAGCCGACATATCCGAACAACGTCAATGACGTCGCTCCGAGCTCGGGCGATGCGGAGACCTTGTTTGTTCCCTATCTGGAGGCGGACGAGCCCGACAGCAACTATTCGAACAGCTATCTGACCGACAATCCCAGCAGCAGCAGCATTTGCAGCGATACGGCGAGCGGCGACTGGAATAAGCTGACGCACACCTGCAAATACAAGGCGACGTCGAAATCGGGAAGCGGCGATCCCAACAAATATTGTCCCGATCCCTCGACGCAAACGCTGATGCAGCTCACAGCGACGCAGAAAACGGTGACGAACAAGATCTCCGCGCTGGTGGAAGCCGGAAACACCAATCTGCATGAAGGCTTCATGTGGGGTTGGCGCACGATTTCGCCCAATCTGCCGTTCGCCGGCGGGAGAGCGTATAATGCGCCCAACAACCGCAAGATCATGGTGTTCATGACGGACGGCTTCAACAATTGGGCCAGCGACACCAATACTGTGACGGGATCGACCTATCAGGCGTTGGGCTATTACAGCTATAATGGAACCAAAAATGATCGCTTCCCCGACGGCTCGAAGGGCGACGGCGTCAACTATCAGAACAAGCTGAACGCCGCTGCGAACAGTAGAAAGGATTATCACGACGACTCGCGCGACATGCAGGACGAATTGACGCGCGAAGCTTGCGCCAACGCCAAGGCGGCGGGCATAGAGATATTCACGATCGGCTTCTCGACAAAGGGCGATCCGATCGACGACCAGGGCCTCGCCTTGCTGCAGAGCTGCGCGACCAATACCGATCACTACTTCAAGGCGGAGAACGCCGATCAGCTCAATACAGCCTTCTCCTCGATCGGCATCGGCCTCGGCAAACTGCGTCTGTCGCAATAAACCGGCTGAGCTGAAACAGATAAACGCCGCTCCGGGGCAACCGGGGCGGCGTCTTTATTTGTTTCGCCGTCCATCGCAGGCGCGGGAAGATGCGCGCTTCACGCAGTCCCGCGTTTTTTCGTCGGCGCGGCCGTCTTCTTCACAGGGGCCTTTTTCTTCGTCGCCGCGATCTTCTTCACGGGCCTGGCGTCCTCAAAAGGCGCCTCGTCGCTGTCCTCGATGGCCTTCTTCGCCTTGGCGGGCGCCTTTTTGGCCGGGGCCTTCTTCTTCGGCGCGCCGCCCTTCTCGTCGATGAGCCTGATCGCGTCCTCGAGCGTCACGTCCTCGGCGGACAGGTTCTTGGGCAGCGTGGCGTTGACCTTGCCGAGATTGACGTAAGGGCCGAAGCGGCCTGCGCGCACAGTGATGGTTCCGCCGTCGGGATGCTCGCCGAGCGCCCGCCCGCCCGTCGCGCCGCCGCCCGCCGCCTTGGCCGCGATCATCTCCAGCGCCTGCTCGAGCGTGAGAGTCGCCGGGTCCTGATCTTTCGGGATGGTCGCGTTGACCTTCTTCCAATTCACATAGGGGCCGAAGCGTCCCGCCTTCACCGTCACCGCGCCGCCTTCCGGATGATCGCCCAGCGTGCGGCCCGAGTCGCCGCCGCGCGAAAAGCGCGAGCCGCCGCCGCCGGACTCCTTCTGCACGATGAGGTCGATGGCGCGATTGGCGCCGATCGTCAGCACGTCGTCCTCACGCCCGACATTGGCGTAGGTCTTGCCATGCTGCACATAGGGCCCGAAGCGGCCGATATTGGCGATGATGGGCTCGCCCGTCGTCGGGTGCTTCGCCACTTCGCGCGGCAGGGAGAGCAGGGCGAGCGCCTGCTGCAGGGTGAGGTCGTCGGGCTTGATGTTCTTCGGCAGGGAGGCGCGCTTGGGCTTCTCGCCGCCGTCCTCCTGCTCGCCCTCCTGCACATAGGCGCCGAAGCGGCCGTCGCGCAGCGTGATCTCCGCGCCCGTGTCGGGGTTGACGCCCAGAACTTTCACGCCCGGCCGCGCGTCAGCGGCGGCGTCGCCGGTCGGCGGCGAAAGCGTGCGCGTATAGCGGCATTCGGGATAGTTCGAGCAGCCGATGAAGGCGCCGAACTTGCCGACCTTGAGCGATAATTGCCCGGCGTTGCAGGCCGGGCAGAGGCGCGGATCGGAGCCGTCCTCCTTGGCCGGGAAGATATGCGGACCCAGCAGCTCGTTGAGGCTGTCGAGCACCTGCGTCGTGCGCAGGTCCTTCGTCTCGTTCACGGCCGCCGAGAAATCGCGCCAGAAGTCGCGCAGCACCTGCTTCCAGTCGATCTCATTATTGGAGACGAGATCGAGCTTCTCTTCGAGCGAGGCCGTGAAGTCGAACTCGACATAGCGCGAGAAGAAGCTCTCCAGAAAGGCGACGACGAGACGGCCCTTGTCCTCGGGAATGAGCCGCTTCTTGTCGAGCCGCACATAGTCGCGGTCGCGCAGCGTCGCGAGCGTCGAGGCGTAGGTGGACGGGCGCCCGATGCCGAGCTCCTCCATGCGCTTCACGAGCGTCGCCTCCGTGAAGCGCGGCGGCGGCTCGGTGAAATGCTGCGTCGCCTCGATCTTCTCGCGCGTGCAGGGCTCGCCCGCCTTCATCGCGGGCAGACGGCCGCCATCCTCGTCCTGATCGTCGTCGCGGCCTTCCTGATAGAGCTCGAGGAAGCCGGGGAAGCGCACGACCTGGCCTGTGGCGCGCAGCTCCAGATTGCGCGCGCCGGGCTTTTTGGCGTCGGTCGCTTCCGCTCCGACGCGCGCGTCGATGTCGACGGTCGTGCGCTCCAGCTCCGCCGACTCCATCTGGCTCGCGACGGTGCGGGTCCAGATCAGCTCATAGAGCCTGGCCTGATCCGGCTCCAGATATTTCGCGACATGCTTGGGCAAGCGCGTCGCGTCGGTCGGGCGGATCGCCTCATGGGCCTCCTGCGCGTTCTTGGCTTTCGCCGTATATTTGCGCGGCGCGCCGGGCACGAAGCGGTCGCCATATTCCTTGGCGATCACCTTGCGCAGGCTCGCCACGGCCTCGGGGGCCATGTCGACGCCGTCGGTTCGCATATAGGTAATGAGGCCGACGGTCTCGCCGCCGACATCAACGCCCTCGTAAAGGCGTTGCGCGATGCGCATGGTGATGGCCGGAGCGAGGCCGAGCTTGCGCGAGGCCTCCTGCTGCAGCGTCGAAGTGGTGAAGGGCGCGGACGGGTGGCGCTTGACCGGCTTCGCCTCGACGGAGCGCACAGTGAAATTCGCGGCGTCGAGCGCCTTCTTGAAGTCCTCGGCCTCCGCGCCCTTGCCGATGTCGAGGCGCGTGATCTTCCGGCCGTCGGCGCCGACGAGGCGGGCGACGAAGGGCTCGCCCGCCTTCGTTTTCAGATGCGCGACGAGCGACCAGTATTCCTGCGGGACGAATTTCTCGATTTCCAGCTCGCGGTCGCAGACGAGGCGCAGCGCCACAGATTGCACGCGGCCGGCCGAGCGCGCGCCGGGGAGCTTGCGCCACAGCACGGGCGAGAGGGTGAAGCCGACGAGATAGTCGAGCGCGCGGCGGGCGAGATAGGCGTCGACCAAAGCCTGGTCGATCTGGCGCGGATGGGCCATGGCCTCGCGCACCGCGTCCTTGGTGATGGCGTTGAAGACGACGCGCTCGATCTTCTTGTCCTTGAGCGCCTTCTTCTTGTTCAGGATTTCAATGAGATGCCAGGAGATGGCCTCGCCTTCGCGGTCCGGGTCGGTCGCGAGAATGACCTTGTCGGCGTCCTTGACGGCCTGGGCGATCTCGGTGACGCGCTTCGAGCCCTTGGCGTCCAGCTCCCAGACCATGGCGAAATCGGCGTCCGGATCGACGGAGCCGTCCTTGGCCGGCAGGTCGCGGACATGGCCCATGCTGGCTATAACATTGAAATTACGTCCTAAATATTTATTGATGGTCTTGGCCTTGGCCGGCGACTCGACAATGACGACGTTCATTCGCGACAATTCCAACAAGGCGCCGGGCGGGCGCATGGGGCGGGAACATGGTCAGAATGGGCGGCGCCTGTCAAATAGGGGCCCCATCGGAACGGGAGAGCCGAATTTATGACGACAGAGGATGAAATTCCTCCGACAGCGATCGAAGCCTGGGCCGTGGCGCCCCGCAGCCGCCCGTCCAATTACCCCGCGCTCTTCGCCGCGCGCATGGCGGGGCGGGAGAAGCGCGCGCTGGGCGACGTCTTCGGACTGGCGAATTTCGGCGTCAACCTCACCCGCCTCGCGCCCGGCGCCCAATCGGCGCTGCTGCACCGCCACAGCCGGCAGGACGAATTCGTCTACGTTCTCGACGGCGCGCCGACGCTCGTGACGGAAGCCGGCGAGACGCAGCTTCGGCCGGGCATGTGCGCCGGCTTCCCGGCGGGCGGCCGCGCGCATCATCTCGTCAATCGAACCGACACGGACGCGCTGTATCTCGAAGTCGGCGACCGGACGCCCGGGGACAGGGGGGAATATCCGGCTGACGATCTGGAGGCGCGTCTCGCGCCGGACGGCGGCTGGCGGTTCTTCCACAAGGACGGGCGTCCTTATTGATCCGGGAGAAGGCATGGCCGCTCTGACCAGTTTCAACCCAGACGAACTGCTCAATACTTTCATATCCCTCTTCGTCGCGATCGCGCTCGGCACGCTGATCGGGGCGGAGCGCCAATATCGCCAGCGCAACGCTGGCCTGCGCACCAACGCCCTCGTCGCGCTCGGCGCCTCCGCCTTCGTCGATCTCGGCATGCGGCTCATGGGCAATCAGGGCGCGACGCAGGTGCTCGCCTATGTGGCGTCGGGCGTGGGCTTTCTCGGCGCCGGCGTCATCCTGAAGGAAGGGATGAACATTCGCGGCCTCAATACGGCGGCGACCATCTGGTGCTCGGCCGTCACCGGCGCCTTCGCGGGCGCGGACCACCCCGCCGAGGCCGTGCTGCTCTGCGCCTTCGTGCTCGCCGGAAACACGTTCCTGCGGCCGCTCGTCAATCTCATCGAGCGGGCGCCGATCGACGAGAGCCAGACCGAATCGACTTTCGAGGTCCGCGTCACGACCGACGCGGCGAGCCGCGACGACATACGCGAGCTCGTCGAGGAGCGGCTGGAGGCGGCGAAATATCCCGCCCGGGAAATCCGCGAGAGC
>Ga0123399_1069977_pt1 | contig 31826 bp, 40 predicted proteins | sample T5LHNH4metaT_FD_89927 | JGI IMG/M metagenome (GOLD analysis project Ga0123399, IMG submission 89927) | Methane-oxidizing artificial microbial communities from Washington, USA to study methane cycling - T5-LHNH4 metaT (Metagenome... | ecosystem: Engineered > Modeled > Simulated communities... | reverse complement strand
CGACATTGCCCTTGTCGATGCGCCCGCGGATCTGCGTCACCTCGAACCATTGAAGATTGCGCAGCGTCAATCCCGCGCGCTGTATCGCCGCGGCGATCGCGCCCTCGATGCTGTCGGGCGACGTGCCCACGAGTTCAACGACCTTGTAAACGGAACTTTCCATGAAGCGCTCCCTTTCGCTCAATCCGCCGAAGAATGTAGCGCGGCGCGCTTCGCGGTCATCATGGACGGTGCGGCGCGGCGCTCTCGCGGCGAAGGCGAGCGCGCCGCGACTTTCCTAGAACTTTTTGACCTCTATGCCATGCTTTTGCAGCGCATAGCCGATCTGCCGCGGCGTCAGGCCCAGCAATCTCGCCGCCTTCGCCTTGACCCATCCGGCGCGCTCCATCGCGTCGACGAGCTTCTCATAATCGGTTCGGGGATCCTTTTCGATGACGGTGCAGTTTTCCGCGCCTGGACAGGTTTCCCCGACGGCCGGCGCCACGCCGGCGCCGATCTCGACCGGCGAGGGCGCGCGCGCAGCTTGCGGCGCGACGATTGGCAGCGGCGTCGTTCCGACCGGCCATTTCGAGGAGGAGCCGCTCCACAGAATGGCGGAAAGACAACCATCCTTGCGACAGGAGAAGTCCTGGTCGATGATGATGTCGCCGTGGGCGAGCGTCGCCGTGCGATAGATGCAGTTCTCGAGCTCGCGAATATTGCCGGGGAAGCCGCATTCATTGAGCACGCCCATCGCCGACTCGGAGAGCCTGAGCTTGCCGCCCTGCTCCGCGTTGAAGCGGCGCAGGAACTCATTGGCGAGGAGTTCGAGATCGCCCTTGCGGTCGCGCAGCGGCGGCAGGAAGATCGGCACGACGCTGATGCGATAATACAGGTCGGCGCGGAACTCGCCGCGCTGCACGGCCTCTTCCAGATTGCGGTTCGTCGCGCAGACGAGGCGCACGTCGACTTTCAGCGTTCGCGCGCCGCCGACGCGCTCGAATTCGCCCTCCTGCAGCACGCGCAAGAGCTTCGCCTGGAAAGCCGGCGTGATCTCGCCGATCTCGTCGAGAAACAGCGTGCCGCCGTCAGCGAGCTCGAAGCGCCCCTTGCGCAGATTCGCCGCCCCGGTGAAGGCGCCGCGTTCATGTCCGAACAGCTCCGACTCGAGCACGCTCTCGGGCAGCGCCGCGCAGTTCAGCTTCACGAAGGGCTTGTTGCGGCGGGGCGACTGATCGTGAATGGCCGCGGCGAAGAGCTCCTTGCCGGTGCCGGACTCGCCGCGCAGCAGGACGGTCGATTTCGACTTGGCGACGATCCTGATCTTCTCGACCACGGCGCGAACGGCGGGACTGTCGCCGACAATTCCCTTGAGCCCGTCAGCCTTGGCTTCCGGCGGCGCGGCGGCCTTCTCGCGCCAGGCGCTCTCCTGCATCAGCCTTTCGCGGTCGCGCGCGATCAGCTTGTGAAGGCGCAGCGTCTGGCCCACGAGATTGGCGATCATGGTCAGGAAGCGCACGTCGTGATCGAAGAGCACGGAGGAGCGGTTGTTGCGCGCGCGATCGACCGTCAACGTGCCGACCACCGTGTCGCCGTCCTTGATCGGCACGCCGATCATGGAGAAGGACTGGCCGTCTTCCGGACCCCAGCCCGAAAGGTCCATGCCTTCGAAGAGCGGCGAGGCGGCGACGTCCTCGACGACGACCGGCATTTTCGTCGCGACGATCTGCCCGACCGCGCGCTCGGGCAAACGATCGAAGAAGGCCTTCGCGGCGCCCTCGCTCCAGCCGGAGCCGACGACCACCTCCGGCGCCCCTTTTGCGTCAAGCAGCGCGATCAAGCCGTGACGCATGTCGAGAAAGCTCGACAAAAGCGTCAGCACGCCCGCGAGGACGTTTTCGAGGCGATTGGCCGAGGCCAGAAGTTTCGAGATTTCGTAGATTCCAACCAGCGCGGTTTCGCCGGAGACGACCGCGCGAGGCGGCGGGGCGCTAACGGAGCCGCCGAGTTCAAGACCCATGTGGGAGCCTCATGACAGGCGTTGCTTTAGAGGACCTCCTACGCAATTAACGCGCCAAGTCCGGAAAATGGCAGGAACTCACGGAAGTTCAACCCATTGCGACGGCGCGCGACTTCTTGGAATTATTATAAGAACAATTGAAATGGCGCGATTTTGGCTTTGGCGCCGATTCTGCCGGCGCCCGCTTTGAATGATGTAAATCAATCCGTTCGAATGTCGCCTTGCGAACATATCTCCGACGGCTTTGCGACAAGCCGCCCCGCGCGCCGGCGGCGGGAAGCTGTTTCAAAAAGTGATTTAATTCCAAAGTGTTAATTCGAGTTGTCGCCCATGGCACGCTTGTTGCGGTCCAAAGGCCAACGCCGCCGGCCGACATTGGAATTGTTCCAGACGCCCTCCTCACGGGTCCAACAACAAGTCTGAGAGGTTTTACCCAATGGACGACTCTCACTCCTTCGATACGTATGAATCCGAGCCGGCCTCCACGCCGCTCGACGATATCATGCAAAAAATCGCCGAACACAAAGGCTGCGGCACGTCCGGCGGCAGCGGCAAGGCGAGCTGCGGCTCGGGCGCCGGCGCCGGCGACATGCCCACCGAAATCTGGGAGAAGGTGAAGAACCATCCCTGCTACAGCGAAGAAGCGCATCACCATTACGCGCGCATGCATGTCGCCGTCGCGCCGGCCTGCAACATCCAGTGCAACTATTGCAACCGCAAATATGACTGCGCCAATGAATCGCGCCCCGGCGTCGTCTCCGAGAAGCTGACGCCCGAGCAGGCCGCGAAGAAGGTGCTCGCCGTCGCCTCCGCCATTCCGCAAATGACGGTGCTCGGCATCGCCGGACCCGGCGATCCGCTCGCCAATCCGGGCAAGACCTTCAAGACCTTCGAGCTGATCTCCGAGGCCGCGCCCGACATCAAGCTCTGCCTCTCGACCAACGGCCTCGCCCTCCCCGACCATGTCGAGACGATCAAGAAGTTCAACGTCGACCACGTCACGATAACGATCAACATGACGGACCCCGACGTCGGCGCCGAAATCTATCCCTGGGTGTTCTGGAAGCATAAGCGTGTCACCGGCAAGGAAGCCGCGAAGATCCTCACGGACCGGCAATTGCAGGGCCTGGAGATGCTGACGGCGAACGGCATCCTCTGCAAGGTGAACTCGGTGATGATACCGGGCGTCAACGACGATCACCTCGTGACGGTGAACAGGGAAGTGAAGTCTCGCGGCGCCTTCCTGCACAACATCATGCCGCTCATCTCGTCGCCCGAGCATGGCACGGTCTTCGGCCTCAACGGCCAGCGCGGGCCCTCCGCGCAGGAGCTGAAGGCGCTGCAGGACAGCTGCGAAGGCGAGATGAACATGATGCGCCATTGCCGCCAGTGCCGCGCCGACGCGGTGGGCCTGCTCGGCGAAGACCGCAGCGCGGAGTTCACCACCGACAAGATCATGGAGATGGAAGTCAATTACGACCTCTCCGCGCGTCAGGCCTATCAGGAGAAGGTCGAGGAAGAGCGCATGGCGAAGGTCGCGGCGCGCAATGCGGAGCTCGAAACCCTCGCCGGCGAGAACGCCGATCTCAAGATCCTCGTCGCCGTCGCGACCAAGGGCTCGGGCCGCATCAACGAGCATTTCGGTCACGCCAACGAGTTCCAGATCTATGAGCTCTCCAGCGGCGGCGCGAAATTCGTCGGCCATCGTCGCGTCGATCTCTACTGCCAGGGCGGCTATGGCGAGGAAGACGCGCTTGAGACCGTGATCCGCGCGATCAATGACTGCACCGCGGTCTTCGTCGCGAAAATCGGCCATTGCCCGAAGGACGACCTGATCAAGGCGGGCATCGATCCCGTCGATCAATACGCCTACGAGTTCATCGAGCAGTCGGCGATCGCCTACTTCAAGGACTACCTCGCCAAGGTGAAAAGCGGCGAGATCGCTCACGTCACCCGCGGCGACGCCGACATCCGTCAAGGCGCCTTCGTCGCCGTGGACGCGTAGCGCGCTTTCCGATCGGACCGGGTGGTCCGATCGTTAGGAAGTCGCGCCCACCCGGAATGTCGGAGCAAGTTCTTATCGAAAAGGTCCGCCGACTTCTTTGGAACTTGCTCTGAAGCCAAGAAAAGGAGCTGAACCCATGACCTACAAGATTGTCGCCTCCCAATGCACGTCCTGCTCCGCCTGCGAAGCGGAATGCCCGAACGTCGCCATTTCGGAGAAGAACGGCACCTTCGTCATCAATCCGAAGAAGTGCACCGAGTGCATCGGCTATTTCGACACGCCGCAATGCGTCGCCGTCTGCCCGGTGGACAACACCTGCGTCATCGACACCTCCTATCCCCGCTACCAGCCGAGCGCGTAAATGAAGATCGAATTCACACCCGCCGCAGAGAAGTTCATCCGCCGTCTCGTCATGTTCGACGGCGGTCCAGCCTATGGCCTTCGTCTCCTCGTGTCGCCGGGCGGCTGCTCGGGGATGTCGGCGGAGTTCTCCGTCGAACCTGGGCCGAAGGAAGGCGAGCAAGTCTATCCGCACGGGCAGTTCAAACTGTTTCTGCCCGCGCAGAGCCGCCTGCTGCTCGACGGCGTCACGATCGACTTCAAGGAGACGGCGACCTCGACGGGCTTTGTCTTCATCGACCCCAAGGCGGCAGGCTGCGGTTGCAAGACGACCGAAGCCCCCGTCTTCGAGGAAACGGCGTGAGAACGTGACATGACGCGTGACGCGGCGGTGCAGAACGGCGTGGCGGCGGAGCAGGATTTTCTTGCCTCCGTCGTTCTCGGCGAAGGCCTCCCCGAGGAGGCCGAAAAGCTTCTGCGCGCCGCGGCCGCGTCCTATGATCAGGACGATGTCGCCTTGCGATATCTGATGGAGGCGCGGCTGCTCGCGCCAACCCATCCCGCGACGCTCATCGGCCTCTACCGCTTCTATTTCTACAAGGGCCGCCTCAAGGAATGCCTCCGCGTCGCCGAGGCGTGCCTCACCCGCGCGGCGATCGACAATTCGCTGCCGCTCGACTGGCGCCAGGTCACGCCGCGGGACGCCGCCTTCGGCGATTTCGGCGCCGTCCTGCCACGCTTCTTCATGTTCTCGCTCAAGGGCTATGCTTATCTCACCATGCGGCTCGGCGAATTCGACGAAAGCGCGGAAGCGATCGACAAGCTCCTGCAGCTCGATCCCGCCGACAAGATCGGCGCGAAAGTGCTGCTCGGCGTTCTCGAACGCAGGGGGCTCGAAGAAGATGTCGACTGACGACATCGACGAAGCGATCGACTGGCTGGGCAAGCCCGTCGATTGCGCGGCCTGCGTCCATCAGGACAGGCTCGGCGACGGCAAATGCAAGCCCCTGCGCGCCTGCGTGCATGATCGCTATGCGCGCCGCATCGACCGCTTCTTCGACTGGAACCCCGATCTCGCGCGCGACTATGTCACGCACGAATACTTCGAGGTGCGCGCCTGCGCCGCGAAGGCGGCGGAAATTTTTCTTCTGCCCGCCATGCTCGACGACCCGGAGGAAGCCGTCCGCTGGAGCGCGGCGCGGCGTCTTCCGCGGCGCTACATTCTTCGCCTGCGCAGCGATCCGCATCGAGAGGTGCGCATCCGCATCGCCGGCCGGCTCGAGGGCACGGACCTTCTGCCGATGATGTCGGACGAGGATTACGCCGTGCGTCAGGCCGTCGCGAAAAAGCTGTCGCCGGACCTGCTCGTGCTGATGATCAACGACGCCGATCCCGGCGTGCGCCGCGTCGTCGCGAGCCGGATCGAGCAAGCCGCGCTGATGCGCCTCGCCCAGGACACGGACCCGGTCGTGCGCCTCGAAGCCGCCAAGCGCCTTGAGCCCGCCGATCTCAAGGCGCTCATCAAGGACCCCGACTGGCGCGTTCGCTACGAAGCGGCGCAGCGCGCGGAGGCCGCGACCATTGGTCCGCTCGCCGCGGACGAAGACCCGCTCGTGCGCGAATGCGCGCGCAACCGTCTCAAGGAGGCCGGGCTCGAACCGCCTTCCAATATTGTCGTCGCACAGACGCGGAGCGATCCATGACGAATATCAGCCGAGACAGCGACCACGTCGAGCTCGATGGCCCGCCCTATTTCGATTACGGCGATCGGGTCCGCGCCAAGCGCACCATCCGCAATGACGGCACCTTCCCGGGCAAGGACGTCGGCGAAATCCTCGTGAAGAAGGGCGAGGAAGGATTTGTCGTCAATATCGGCACCTTTCTCCAGCAATTCTACATCTACGGCGTCGAATTCGAATCGACAGGCAACCGCGTGGGCATGAAGCGCAAGGAGCTGGAGATGGTCAATGTGTCGGGCGAGGAGGAGGAGTAATGAGCGGACCGGCGAAATTCGACTGGGGCATGCGCGTGCGCGCCACGACCGATCTCGTCAATGACGGCTCCTATCCCGACCGTGCGGACGACGAGCTTCTCGTGAAAACCGGCGACACCGGCGAGATCGTGAATGTTGGCATACATGTTGAAACGGAGACGCCGGTCTATCTCGTCGAGTTCTCGCCGCAGCTCGTTATCGGCTGTCTGGAGGACGAGATCGAGCCCGTCTGAATATCCTTTTTGCAACCGGCCAAAGAAAGAGGCGCAACGTGAAAGTCATGATCCGCAGAGACTCTGAAGGTGTCCTCTCGGCCTATGTTCCCAAGAAGGATCTCGAGGAGCCGATCGTCTCGGTGCAGAACCCCGACATGTGGGGCGGCTCGGTGACGCTCGCCAATGGCTGGGTGCTGCAGCTTCCCGAGATGGCGGCTGGAACCACGCTTCCCATCACCGTCGAGGCAAAGAAGATCGGCGGAGAATGACATGACCATCGCCCCCGCGCAGGTTACACAAATGGACACGGCGCTCGCGACGGCCGACGCCAGCGCGCAGACGCTCGCGGCCATTCGGCGGCTTGCGCCGGGGCTCATGGTGACGCGCTGCGACGCCATCGACATGCGCGACGAGACGCCCTTCCGCATCTATGAAAAGTGCTCGCTCTATCTCATCGACGGACGCGACCATTGCTGGAAGATCACTCAGGATCCGGGCTGCGCGACGGGCGTCGCGCTCGCTCCCAATGGAGGCGCAGCATGAAGACGACGTTCCTGCCGCTGAACGACCCGGACCTCGCGCAAAGCGACCTCGAAGCCGTCATCGAAATCCTTCAGGGCCAACGCCTGTCGCAAGGCGAGGCCGTCGAGAGCTTCGAGGAGGAATTCGCGCGCTATCTCGGCCGGAGGCACGCCGTCGCCGTGTCGAGCGGGACGATCGGCCTGCTGCTGATCCTGCGCGCGCTGGGAATCGGACCCGGCGACGAGGTCGTGACGTCGTCCTACTCCTTCCGCGAGACGACGCACGCCGTCACGCTCGCGGGAGCGAAGCCGGTCTTCGCCGACATCGACTATTGGGCAGGCACGCTCGATCCCGAAAAGGCCCGCAAGGTCGTCACCGACAAGGCGCGCGCCATCGTCGCTTCCAACACCAACGGTCATCCGGCCCCCTGGGAAGCGCTGCGCGCGCTTGCGACGGAGCATCATCTCGCGCTCGTCGAGGATTCAACGGAAGCGATCGGCTCCGTCTACAAGGGAAAGCTGGTCGGAACCTTCGGCGACTGCGCCGTCTTCGACTTCTCGCAGCCCGGCGCGCTCGTCTGCGGCGAAGGCGCGATGATCGTCACGGATAATGACGACACGGCCGCCATGCTGCGCCGCCTGCGCAGCCGCAGAGTGGAGGAGCGCTCCTCCGTCGTGCTCGGCGCCTGGGCGCCGATGCAGGCGACTTTGAGCGACGTCGCGGCGGCGCTCGGCCTCGCGCAATTGCGTCGGCTGGAGCTGCTGCTCGCGCGGCGCAAGCGCGTCGAGCGCTGGTTTCTCGAATATGTCCGCTCTTTCGAGGGCATCAAGGACCCCTATATCGCGCCCGACGTCGATCAGGTCCATTGGTTCCTTTATGTCGTGCATCTCGGCACGCGCTTCTCGCGCTCGAGCCGCGACGCGATCGTCGACGATCTGCGTCAGGAAAAGATCGAGGCCGCCGCCTATTCGACGCCGCTGCATCTGCAGCGCCATTATTTCGACCTCGGCTATCGGCGCGGCGATTTCTTCGTGACGGAAAAAGTCGCGGATCGCGCCGTCGCCCTCCCCTTCCACGCGCATCTCACCGAAGATCAGGTCGCCTTCATCGTCGGCACGATGAAGGACGCCTCGATCAATATCGGCGCGGGAACCGCCATCTATCTCTAACGGTCGCATGGCCATTCAAACACAAGGAGTCAAACAATGCCGACAGTCACCATTCTTCCTTCGGGCAAAACCATCGAAGCGACGACGGGCAGCCGTCTGCTCGACGCCATTCTCGCCGCCGGCGAACCGATCGTCAGCAAATGCGGGGGCGAGGCGAAATGCGGCCAGTGTCACGTCTTCATTCAGGAGGGCAGAAAGAGCCTCTCAAAGGCGACGCGCCTCGAAAACGAGAAGCTCGACACGATCGTCGGCGTCGGCTCCAAATCGCGCCTCGCCTGCCAGGCGATGCTCGGCGCCGAAAATGTAACGGTGGAGCTGCTGGGCTTCGGCTCCGGCTTCTGATCCGACAAAGGAGACAAAAATGACCGACACAATCCTTATCCATGTCCGCTTCAATAATGACGGCTCGGTGCTTGAGATCCAGGAGCGCCCGACGAGCCTGACGCCCGAGCAATGGTTCAAGAAGCTCTCGGACAAGGCGGGCAACGCGTTCCAGGCGCTGACCGGCGGCCGCGGCGTGTTCCGTATCGCGCCTGAGGAAGTCGAGGCGCTGAAAGCCGCCGTTCTTCAGTGAAGCGTTGCGTCGCGCATTTGGCGAAAGGAAGAGAGAATGATCCGTGAAATCGTGACTGCCTTTCGTCAAGGCGACGTCGTTCCTTATCTCGGCCCGGGCGTCACCGGCCTTCCCGGGGAGGCGGCGCCTCCGTCGCTTCCCGAAAAGCTTGTTCAGGAGCTCGTCGCCAGCGCGACCGTGCCGCACAAGATCCGCAACAATCTGACGGCGGCGTCGCAATATATCGAGAACTTCAAGCATCGCAAGACGCTCACCTGTCTCATGGCGAAGGCCTTCTCCAATGATTGCGCGCCGAGCGCCTTTCATGAATGGATCGCCGCCCAGTCGCAATTGCCGCTCGTCGTTCACGCCTGGTACGACGATCTTGTCGTCAAGGCCTTCGCCGCGCGCAGCGATTGGGGACTCGTGCAGGGCGTGACGCAAAGCGAACATTTCGGCGACTGGGTGAACTGGTTCCGTCCTGACGGTTCGCGCGTTCCGTCCAGGGAGTTCATTCGGGACGGCTCCGGCGCCAAGGCGCCCGCCGAAGCGCCGGAAGAAACGCTCTCCTGGCGCACGCTCGTCTATGAACCGCTCGGCTCGGTCTGGCCGGCCTCGAACTTCATCGTCTCCGACTCGGATTATGTCGAGATTCTCACCGAAATCGACATCCAGACGCCCATTCCGGACTCCGTCCAGACGATCCGCAAAGGCCGCAACTTCCTGTTCCTCGGCTGCCGCTTCGCCAACCAGCTCGAACGCAGCTTCGCGCGCCAGATCATGAAGCGTTCTTCCGACAAGCACTGGGCGGTGATCGAGGGCGCGCTCACCAAGAACGAAGAGAAGTTCCTGCGCGAGCAGAACGTCACGCGCATCGACGCGAGTCTTTCCGACTTCACGACGGCGCTCACAGAAACCAGCTTCGCCGCCGCGGCCGAATGACCTTTTCGGAAAGAGAGAGAATGATCGAGGAGCTTCCGCAAGTCTTCAAATATCACGTCTTCACCTGCTTCCAGCAACGCCCGCCGGGACATCCGCGCGGAAGCTGCATGGCGGCGGGCGCCAAGCCGCTGTGGGATCGTCTGCAGGCGAAGCTCAACGCCCAGCCCATGCCGGAAGTCTCGGTGACCGCGACCGGCTGCCTCGGCTTCTGCCGCGCCGGTCCGCTGATGGTCGTCTATCCGCAGGGCGTCTGGTATGTGCCGCGCACGGAAGCCGACATCGACGAAATCTTCCAGTCGCATTTTGTCGAAGGCGCGCCCGTCGAGCGGCTCATTATCGTCCCTCAACTCTGAGCGCGACGCGAAGGCGGACAAAAGCCGCCGGACACACAAATCCGGCGGCTTTTTTGTTCGCTTCCAATCTCAGCCCGGAAGCTTGGAAGGCCGGCCTTCGGCGTCCTTGAAGGGAAAGAGCCCCGATTGGAAGCATTGCGTCATATGTTCGGCGCGCGCGATCGCCGCGGCGGCGAGGGGCTCCGGCATGGTCTCTTTCGCCGCCTCTGCGAAAAGCGACAACCAGCGTCCGAAATGCTCGACTTCGATCGGCAGATTCACATGCACGCCGAAGGGCGTGCCCTGATAGCGGGTCGTGCCGAGAAGCGCATGCGACCAGAAATTCGCGACGATCTCCAGATGCGGCGCCAGCTCCGGGATCGACTTGGCGAAAATCGGACCGAGCATCGGGTCCGCGTCCCCCTTTTCGTAAAAGCGCTTGACGCAGGCGCGGATCGCCGCCTCCGCCGCTTCATCGTCCACCGGCGCTTCCTTGACAGCCGCCTCCATCTCCGCCTCCTGGAAATTTACCTGACGAAAATTTACCTGACATTGAGCACGGCGAGCGGAATTGTCACGCCGCCCGTGCCGCGACCAAGCATCGCATCCACCTTTTGACGGACGAACTCTACCTTGAGCGGCTTGGCGAGAAAGCCGTTCGCGCCGGCGGCGACGCATTCCTTGCCATAGGCGGCGTTCGCGGGCTCGACGACGACGAGAATTCTCACATCTGGCGCAGAGTCCTTGAGCTTGGCAAATAGTTCGAAGCCTTCGGCCCTGGGCAGGCTCTCGGCGAGCAGGATCAAGTCCGGCGGCTGGGTCTTCGCTTTTTCGAAGGCGATCGCCGTGCTCGCCACCTCATGCGCCTCGAACTCGTCATGCAGCATGAACTGCAGCGCCGCGCGGATGATTTCATTATCGTCCACAATGAACACCCGCTTGTTTTCGAGCGCTTTGGACATTTCGACGCCGATCTGCATCTCGTTGCCTCGTTCCCGTTGTCACTGACGGATTCAAAGCAAGCGACATGCCGTCGCCTTCCTTCCAATTTCGACGATTTCCGGCGTCAGTTCGGTTGCGAACATGACTGTCGGCTTTGACACATGTCATCGGGCGAGCGGAGAAAATCAGGAAGAGTATTTATTTACAATGTATTACGCCGGCGACCTCTCCTTGGCACGCCCTTTGCGCAACAGCGCTCGCAAGGCTTTTGGCTGCCGGTTCAATTGGTCTTTCGGGAAACGCGCCGGTCGCCCGCGCCTCGTCGCAAAGTGAAGAAAGCTCGGGCTCGCGTGTGGCGCGCGCCGATCAATCTAACGGTCCAATCAAGGAGAATGCAATGTCGCTTCGACAGATCGCTTTCTACGGCAAGGGTGGCATCGGCAAATCGACGACCTCCCAGAACACCCTCGCGGCGCTCGCCGAGATGGGCAAGAAGATCCTCATCGTTGGCTGCGATCCCAAGGCCGACTCGACTCGTCTGATCCTTCACGCCAAGGCCCAGGACACCATCCTGTCGCTCGCGGCCGAGGCCGGCTCCGTCGAGGACCTCGAGATCGAAGACGTGATGAAGGTCGGCTATCAGGACATCCGCTGCGTCGAGTCGGGCGGTCCGGAGCCGGGCGTGGGCTGCGCCGGCCGCGGCGTCATCACCTCGATCAACTTCCTCGAGGAGAACGGCGCGTATGAAGGCGTCGACTACGTCTCCTACGACGTGCTCGGCGACGTGGTCTGCGGCGGCTTCGCCATGCCGATCCGCGAGAACAAGGCGCAGGAGATCTACATCGTCATGTCCGGCGAGATGATGGCCATGTATGCGGCCAACAACATCTCCAAGGGCATTCTGAAATACGCCAATTCCGGCGGCGTGCGCCTGGGCGGGCTGGTCTGCAACGAGCGCCAGACCGACAAGGAGCTCGAGCTTGCCGAGTCCCTCGCCAAGAAGCTCGGCTCCAAGCTGATCTACTTCGTGCCGCGCGACAATATCGTGCAGCACGCCGAGCTGCGCCGCATGACGGTCATCGAATACGCCCCGGACTCCCAGCAGGCCGGCCACTACCGCAATCTCGCGCAGCGCGTCGACGGCAATGCGGGCAACGGCACCATCCCGACGCCCATCACCATGGACGAGCTTGAAGACCTTCTCATGGAGCACGGCATCATGAAGGCGGTCGACGAGTCGGAGATCGGCAAGACCGCCGCGGAACTCTCCGTCGCCTAATCCGACAACCGCCCGGCCCTCTCCAGGGCCGGGCCTACAACCCGATCATGAAAGGCCTCCGTCATGAGTGTGGCGCAAGCTGAATCCATCGAAGACATCAAGGCCCGCAACAAGGAGCTCATTCAGGAAGTCCTGAAGGCCTATCCGGAGAAGACCGCCAAGCGTCGCGCCAAGCACCTCGGCAACTTCGAGGACGGTAAGCCCGATTGCGGCGTCAAATCCAACATCAAGTCCATTCCGGGCGTCATGACCATTCGCGGCTGCGCCTACGCCGGCTCGAAAGGCGTGGTGTGGGGTCCGATCAAGGACATGATCCACATCTCCCACGGCCCGGTCGGCTGCGGCCAGTATAGCTGGGCGTCGCGCCGCAACTATTACATCGGCACGACCGGCATCGACACTTTCGGCACGATGCAGTTCACCTCCGACTTCCAGGAGAAGGACATCGTGTTCGGCGGCGACAAGAAGCTCGCCAAGATCATCGACGAAATCCAGGAGCTGTTCCCGCTGAACAAGGGCATCTCGGTCCAGTCGGAATGCCCGATCGGCCTCATCGGCGACGACATCGAGGCGGTCTCCAAGGCGAAGTCGAAAGAATACGAAGGCAAGACCATCGTTCCGGTTCGCTGCGAAGGCTTCCGCGGCGTGTCGCAGTCGCTTGGCCATCACATCGCCAACGACGCGATCCGCGACTGGGTCTTCGACAAGGCCGAGGGCAAGCCGGCGCGCTTCGAGTCGTCGCCCTATGACGTCGCGATCATCGGCGACTACAATATCGGCGGCGACGCCTGGTCTTCGCGCATCCTGCTCGAGGAAATGGGCCTGCGCGTCGTGGCGCAGTGGTCCGGCGACGGCACGATTGCGGAGCTTGAAGCGACGCCGAAGGCGAAGCTGAACGTCCTGCACTGCTACCGCTCGATGAACTACATCTCCCGCCACATGGAAGAGAAATACGGGATTCCGTGGTGCGAGTACAACTTCTTCGGCCCGTCCAAGATCGAGGAGTCGCTCCGCAAGATCGCTTCGCACTTCGACGACAAGATCAAGGAAGGCGCCGAGCGCGTCATCGCGAAATACCGTCCGCTCATGGACGCGGTGATCGCGAAGTATCGTCCGCGCCTCGAAGGCAAGAAGGTCATGCTCTATGTCGGCGGCCTGCGTCCGCGCCATGTCATCGGCGCCTACGAAGACCTCGGCATGGAAGTCGTCGGCACGGGCTATGAGTTCGGGCACAATGACGACTATCAGCGCACGACCCATTACGTGAAGGACGGCACGCTGATCTACGACGACGTCACGGGCTATGAGTTCGAGAAGTTCGTCGAGAAGATCCAGCCGGATCTCGTCGGCTCTGGCATCAAGGAAAAATACGTCTTCCAGAAGATGGGCGTGCCCTTCCGCCAGATGCATAGCTGGGACTATTCGGGCCCCTATCACGGCTATGACGGCTTCGCGATCTTCGCGCGCGACATGGACATGGCGATCAACGCGCCGGTCTGGAAGATGGCCAAGGCCCCCTGGGCGGCCTGATCCCGCAACAAAAAGGTCTCGCCTCCTCCCCCGGGGCGAGACCGGCTCGCGGAAACGAGAGGAATAGCCATGCCACAGAATGCTGACAACGTTCTCGACCACTTTAATCTGTTCCGCCAGCCGGAATACAAGGAGCTGTTCGAGAACAAGAAGAAGAACTTCGAAAACCCGGTCGAGGACGCCGAGCTCGAGCGCGTCCGCGAATGGACCAAGACGGAAGAATACAAGGAAAAGAACTTCGCCCGCGAAGCGCTGACCGTCAATCCGGCCAAGGCCTGCCAGCCGCTCGGCGCCGTCTTCGCGGCGGTCGGCTTCGAGAGCACGATCCCGTTCGTCCATGGCTCGCAGGGCTGCGTCGCCTATTATCGCTCGCACTTCTCGCGTCACTTCAAGGAGCCGACCTCCTGCGTCTCCTCCTCGATGACCGAAGACGCGGCGGTGTTCGGCGGCCTCAACAACATGATCGACGGCCTGGCGAATACGTACAATATGTACAAGCCGAAGATGATCTCCGTCTCCACCACCTGCATGGCGGAAGTCATCGGCGACGACCTGAACGCCTTCATCAAGACCTCCAAGGAAAAGGGCTCGGTTCCGCAGGAATTCGACGTTCCCTTCGCGCATACCCCCGCCTTCGTCGGCAGCCACATCACCGGCTACGACAATGTCATGAAGGGCGTTCTGGAGCACTTCTGGGACGGCAAGGCGGGCACGGCGCCGGCGCTGGAGCGTCAGCCCAACAACAAGATCAACTTCCTCGGCGGCTTTGACGGCTACACGGTCGGCAATCTGCGCGAGGTGAAGCGCATCTTCGAGTCGATGGGCGTGGAATACACGATCATCGGCGACAATAGCGACGTGTGGGATACGCCGACCGACGGCGAGTTCCGCATGTATGACGGCGGCACCAAGCTCGAGGACGTCGCAGCGGCGCTCCACGCCAAGGCGACCATCTCGATGCAGGAATACTGCACCGAGAAGACTCTGCCCTATATCGCCACCAAGGGTCAGGAAGTCGTCGCCTTCAACCATCCGGTCGGCGTCGCCGCCACCGACAAGTTCCTCATGGAAATCTCGCGGATCACCGGCAAGCCGATCTCCGAGGAGCTGACCAAGGAGCGCGGCCGTCTCGTCGACGCCATCGCCGACTCTTCCGCGCACATCCACGGCAAGAAGTTCGCGATCTATGGCGATCCGGACCTCTGCTACGGCCTCGCGGCGTTCCTGCTGGAGCTCGGCGCCGAGCCGACCCATATCCTCGCCACCAATGGCGGGAAGGGCTGGGCGGAGAAGGTGCAGGCGCTGCTCGATTCCTCGCCTTTCGGCAAGGGCTGCCACGTCTATGCCGGCAAGGATCTGTGGCACATGCGCTCGCTGCTCTTCACGGAGCCGGTCGACTTCCTCATCGGCAACACCTACGGGAAGTATCTCGACCGCGACACGGGCACGCCGCTCATCCGCATCGGCTTCCCGATCTTCGATCGCCACCACAAGCACCGTTACCCGGTGTGGGGCTATCAGGGCTCGTTGAACGTGCTGGTGTGGATCCTCGACGCGATCTTCGAGGACATCGACCGCAACACCAATGTCGTGGCGAAGTCGGACTACTCCTTCGACATCATTCGCTAACGCACGAATGTCGCCGGGCCTTCTGGCCCGGCGAATGCATCTTGTGGCGCGACCAACGCGCATCGCGAAAAGCAGGAGGCTTTTGAATGGCGAGTCTGTCGGAAAAGATCCAGGACGTCTTCAACGAGCCCGGCTGCGGAAAGAACCAGGGCAAATCCGAGAAGGAGCGCAAGAAGGGCTGCACCAAGCAGCTCGCGCCCGGCGCCGCCGCCGGCGGCTGCGCCTTCGATGGCGCCAAGATCGCGCTGCAACCCATTACCGACGTCGCCCATCTCGTCCACGGCCCCATCGCCTGCGAGGGCAATAGCTGGGACAATCGCGGCGCCAAGACGTCTGGCTCGTCGCTCTATCGCACGGGCTTCACGACCGACATCAGCGAAAATGACGTCGTCTTCGGCGGCGAGAAGCGGCTCTACAAGTCGATCAAGGAAATCATCGACAAATACGATCCGCCGGCCGTCTTCGTCTATCAGACCTGCGTGCCCGCCATGACGGGCGACGACATCCAGGCCGTCTGCAAGGCCGCCGCCGCGAAGTTCGACAAGCCGGTGATCCCGGTCGTCTCCCCGGGCTTCGTCGGCCCGAAGAATCTCGGCAACAAGCTCGCGGGCGAAGCCATCCTCGATCATGTGATCGGCACGCAGGAGCCGGAATACACCACGCCCTACGACATCAACATCATCGGCGAATATAATCTCGCCGGCGAATTGTGGCAGGTGAAGCCGCTTCTCGACGAGCTCGGCGTCCGCATCCTCGCCTGCATTTCGGGCGACGCGAAATATCACGAGGTCGCCTCCTCGCATCGCGCCCGCGCGGCCATGATGGTCTGCTCCAAGGCGATGATCAATGTCGCGCGCAAGATGGAGGAGCGCTACCAGATTCCCTTCTTCGAGGGCTCGTTCTACGGCATTGGCGACATGAGCGACTCTCTGCGCGAGATCGCGCGGCTGCTCATCGAGCGCGGCGCGCCGGCGGAACTTATGGAGCGCACGGAGGCGGTCATCGCCCGCGAGGAAGCGCGCGCCTGGGCGCGCATTGCGCCCTATCGCGAGCGGCTCCGGGGCAAGCGCGTTCTGCTGATCACCGGCGGCGTGAAGAGCTGGTCCGTCGTCGCGGCGCTTCAGGAAGCGGGGCTCGAGATCGTCGGCACCAGCGTCAAGAAATCGACGAAGGAAGACAAGGAAAAGATCAAGGAGCTGATGGGCCAGGACGCCCATATGATCGACGACATGACGCCGCGCGAAATGTACAAGATGCTGAAGGAAGCGCGCGCGGACATCATGCTCTCGGGCGGCCGCTCGCAGTTCATCGCGCTCAAGGCGAAAATGCCCTGGCTCGACATCAACCAGGAGCGCCACCACGCCTATGCGGGCTATGAGGGCATGGTCGATCTCGTCCATGAAATCGACAAGGCGCTCTATAATCCTGTCTGGGAGCAGGTGCGCCGCCCGGCGCCATGGGAAGAGAAAAGCTGGGAAGAGCGCGCCGCCGAGGCCATCGCCGCGGAAGCCGCCGCGCTCGCCGCCGATCCCGTCGCCGCCGAGGCCGCGCGCCGCGACAAGCAGGTCTGCTCCTGCAATCTCATCTCGGTGGGCGCGATAGAAGACGCGATTCACGACGGCGCGGACAGCGTCGCGGCCGTCGGAAAAGCGACGGCCGCCGGAACCGGATGCGGCGGCTGTCAGGAACGCATCGCCGCGATCCTCGAAACGTCGGCCAAGGCGAGCGCGCTCGCCGCGCCGCAAGCCGCGTGAGGTCGCCATGGCGCGCGTCACCGTCTCCAAAAAGGCCTGCACGGTCAATCCGCTGAAAATGAGCCAGCCGATCGGCGGCGCCCTCGCCTTCATGGGCGTGTCGGGCTGCATGCCCGTGCTGCATGGCTCCCAGGGCTGCACCTCCTTCGGCCTGGTGCTCTTTGTCCGTCACTTCAAGGAAGCGATCCCGCTGCAAACGACCGCGATGAACGAAGTCGCGACCGTGCTGGGCGGGCTCGAAAATATCGAGCAGGCGATCCTCAACATTGTGAAGCGCGCCAAGCCTTCCGTCATCGGCATCTGCTCGACCGGCGTGACCGAGACGAAGGGCGACGACGTCGACGGCTATCTGCAACTGGTGCGCAAGCGCCATCCGGAGCTTGACGACCTCGGCATCGTCTATGTGTCGACGCCCGACTTCAAGGACGCCTTTCAGGACGGCTTCGGCAAGACGGTCAAGAAGCTCATCGAGACCTTCGTGCCGGCGGAAATCCCGAACCGCCGCGCGCCGCAGCGAGTCAATGTTCTCGCGGGCTGCCATCTCACGCCCGGCGACATTGACGAGCTTCGCGACATCATCGAGTCCTTCGGCCTTGAGCCGACCTTCCTGCCTGATCTTTCCGGTTCTCTCGACGGCCATATTCCGGAAGACTTCACGCCGACGACGCTTGGCGGCGTGACGAAGGAAGACATCGCCGCCATGGGCGGCGCCGCCTGGACCATCGCCGTCGGCGAGCAGATGCGGGCCGCCGCCGAAACGCTGGAAGCGCGTGCGGGCGTCCCGTTCGAACTCTTCGAGCGCCTCACCGGCCTCGGGCCGAACGACGATTTCATCGGCTTCCTGTCGCGCATCAGCGGCCGCCCGGCTCCTCTCAAATATCGCCGCCAGCGCGGCCAGCTCGTCGACGCCATGCTCGACGGGCATTTCCATTTCGGCGGCAAGCGCGTCGCGCTCGGCGCCGAGCCCGATCTTTTGTTCGCAATCAGCCAATGGCTGACGGAAATGGGCGCGGAGGTGACGGCGGCCGTCACGACGACGCACTCGCCCCTGCTCGAAAAGATCCTCGCCGAGGAAGTGGTGATCGGCGATCTCGAAGACCTCGAGAATCGCGCCTCCGGTTGCGACCTCATGATCACCCATTCGCATGGCCGCCAGGCGTCGGAGCGTCTCGGCGTTCCGCTCTATCGCATGGGACTGCCCATGTTCGACCGCATCGGCGCCGCGCATGAGGTGTCCGTCGGCTATCGCGGCACGCGCGACCTCATCTTCAAGATCGGCAATCTGTTCATCGACCGGATCCATGAGCCGACGCCCGATACTTGGCGCGGCGATAGCTGGCGGAGCGAAAGCGCCGCCGAAGACGGCACGACGCTTGCGACGGCGACGGACATTCCGCTCACGAGCGCACACTGACGGCAAAGGAGACGTCATGAAAGTCGCATTCGCCACTCAGGACCTCGAAAGGGTCGACGCCCATTTCGGCTGGGCGAAGAACATCGCCATCTACGACCTCACGCCCGATTCCTATTCCTTCGTCGAGTCGGTCGCCTTCGCCGGCGATCTGCAGGAGGACGGCAATGAGGACAAGCTTCAGCCCAAGCTCGAGGCGATCAAGGATTGTTCGATTCTCTACGTCGCGGCGATCGGCGGCTCGGGCGCCGCGCGCGTCGTGGCGCAGAACATCCACCCCATGAAGGTGACGCAGCCGGAGAAGATCACCGATCTCATCGAGAAGCTGCAAACGGTGCTGCGCGGTTCGCCGCCGCCCTGGCTGCGCAAGGTTCTGTCGAAGAGCGGCGAGCGCTCCTTCGATTTCGAGGAGGAGACCGAAAATGCCTGAAGCCGTCGCCGAAATCGAACAGAAGCCGGAAGACAGCCTCTTCATCAAGGAGCTGATCAAGGTCTGGCGCGCCCAGGACACGCATGGAACCTGGGAGAAGAAGAGCGACGTCAGCCTGCTCGATCCCTATATCGTGACGAAGGAACAACGTCGCGAAATTCCGATCATCGGCGATCCCGATCCGGAAATCCTTTGGCGCCTGGAGCTCTTCTATAACGCCGTCGGCCTCGCCATCGAGCGCAGGACGGGATGCATGGTCCAGCCGATGATGAAGATGAGCCATGAGGGCTTCGGCCGCATGATCCTCACCACCGGCCGCCTCATCGTCGTCAACAAGCATCTGCGGGACGTCCATCGCTTCGGCTTCGAGTCGCTCGAGAAGCTTGCCTCGGAAGGCGCGAAGCTCGTCGACGCCGGCGTCGAGATGATCGAGAAATTCCCCGAAGTGGCCCGTTTTTGACGGAGGCGCGAGAAATGAGCGGCGTCGATGAATTGAAGGCCGAGATCAAGAAGCTGTCGGCCAAGGCGATGAACATGAAGATGAACCTGCACGACCTCTCGGAGGAGCTGCCGGTCAACTGGACGACCATTCTGAGCGTGGCGCAGGAGACCTACGACGCCTATGCGGCGCTCGAGGCGGCGCGCAAGAAGCTCAAGGAACTCGAGGCTGCGTGATGACCGAGTTCAAGACGCGAGACGGCTCGCCTTATACGCCGCTCTACCTCACCGACATCAACGCCGAAACCTGCATCGGCTGCGGCCGATGCTTCAAGGTCTGCCCGCAGGGCGTCATGGCCCTTTACGGCGTCAACGACGAAGGCGAAATCCTCGGCATCGTGACGGATGACGACGACGATGATTTCGACGGCGATCTCAACCGCAAGATCATGAAGGTCGAGCACGCCGGCGCCTGTATCGGATGCAACGCCTGCGCGAGGGTCTGTCCGAAGAACTGTCAGACCCACGTGCCGGCGGACAAGATCGCGGCCTGAGCGGCATGAACATGCTCGCGCCCCCGCACGAGCTGATGACGGGCGCCCGTCCGGCGCCCGCCGCCGAAACGATCTATCAGGCGATCCGCGCCGAGCAGACTCCCCGCGCGCTGGCTGAACCTTTTACCGCCCATATTCTCGCCTGCATGCTGACGATCGGATTGATCGAGGCGCGCGACAATGGCGACGCGATTTCTTCGACGCTCGGCCTGAATCGCACGGCGCTCGAAGCCTTGACGGCTCAATGGGCGCCGGCGGCTCGCCATTTCTTCAATCTCGACGCCGAGCCCCACGCGCTCTCCCTCGACGAGGAGGAGACGCAGCTCCATGAATTGCTCTCGCGCTTCAAATCCGACACTGCGCCGCTCACGGGCTGGATTGTGTCCATCGTCGCCCGGCGCGCCATGTCGCCGCGTCATCTCTGGCAGGATCTCGGCCTGCTGGAGCGCGGCGAGCTCACGCGATTGATGCGCGAATGGTTTCCGGCGCTCGCGGCCGCGAATGTCGACAATATGAAATGGAAGAAATTTTTTTACCGCAAGCTCTGTGAACTCGAAGGCTTTTCGCTTTGCGCGGCGCCGACCTGCCGCGAGTGCGGCGACTTCGACAATTGCTTCGGCGACGAGGACGGCGCGAGCGTTCTCGCGCGCCTTTCGCCCCGCTGACGCCGCGGGCGGCTTCTCCTCAAAACGTCCGAAACCACTTTTGTCGGTTCTCTGACAATGACGATTTGCCGACAGGATCGGCCGGCGGAAGGCCCTGCGTTTCCTGGCTTTTCCGCACTGGCACATCGGTTGCTACTCATGGCGCGGAACATCATCTTGAACAGGGAGCTGTCGAAATGATCCAGCTTACGGATAGCGCGGTTACGGCGGTTCGGACGGCGATGGCGGGGGCGGGCCAGGAGGTTGAGGGGCTTCGGATCATGGTTGAGGCTGGGGGCTGCGCGGGGCTCAAATACATGATGGGCCTTGTGAACGAGGCGGACCCCAACGACCATGTGTTCACGACGGATGGGGTGAAGGTGTTCGTGGAGGAAGGCTCGCTCGCCTATCTCGACGGCACCAAGATCGACTTTGTCATCGGCTTGGAAGGGTCGGGTTTCACCTTCGACAATCCGCAAGCCAAGTCGAGCTGCTCCTGCGGAAAATCTTTCGGTTGACCCGCAAGGAGGCGGCGATGTGGGATTACTCGGACAAGGTCAAGGACTATTTCTTCAATCCGAAGAACGCTGGCGTTCTCGGCGAGGCGAACGCGGTCGGCGAGGTCGGCGCGATCTCCTGCGGCGACGCGCTGAAGCTGATGATGAAAGTCGATCCCGAGACGGAAGTCATTCAGGACGCGAAGTTCCAGACCTTTGGCTGCGGCTCCGCCATCGCCTCCTCCTCCGCGCTCACCGAATTGATCATCGGCAAGACGCTGCAGGAAGCGGTGACGATCACCAATCAGGACATCGCGGATTTTCTCGGCGGCCTGCCGCCGGAGAAGATGCACTGCTCGGTGATGGGCTATGAGGCGCTGCAAGCGGCGATCGCCAATTTCCGCGGCGAGGAGTGGCGCGACGATCACGAGGAAGGCGCGCTCGTCTGCAAATGCTTCGGCGTCGACGAAGGCGTGATCGAGCGCGCCATCCGCATGAACAGGCTGACGACGATCGAAGAGATCACCGACTACACCAAGGCCGGCGGCGGCTGTCTCACCTGTTTCGACAAGCTCGAGGAGCTGCTCGCCGGCGTGAACGCCGCGCTCGTCGCCGAGGGCGTTCTCGCCGCGCATGAGGCCTATCGCGTCGGCGTCGCGGATGCGGGCGAGATCAAGGCGAAAGCGAAAGCCAGGAAGGAAGCGGAGAAGGAAGCGGAGAAGGCCGCCGCCGCGCCGCCGGCCTCGCCGCTCGCGCCCGCTTCGCCTTTGCCGCCGCCTTCCGCCGGCATGACCAATCTGAAGAAGATCCGCCTCATCGAGGAAGCGATCGAGGAGCTGCGCCCGTATCTCAAAAAGGACGGCGGCGACTGCGAGCTGATCGACATTGACGGCGCCAATGTGATGGTGAGCCTCAAGGGCGCCTGCATGGGCTGCCAGATGGCCAGCGTCACCGTCTCCGGCATTCAGGAACGTCTGATCGCCAAGCTGGGCATGCCGATCCGCGTCGTGCCCGTCAAAGCCCACGCTCATTGAGGGAGGACAAGGCCATGCGTCCCGTCTATCTCGACAATAATGCGACGACGCGGGTGGACCCGGCCGTCGTCGAGGCGATGCTCCCCTTCTTCACGGAGCAGTTCGGCAATCCCTCCTCGATTCATTCCTTTGGCGCGAGCGTCGGCCAGTCGGTGAAGAAGGCGCGCCAGCAGCTCCAGCAATTGCTCGGCGCCGAGCACGATCACGAGATCATCTATACGGCGAGCGGCACGGAAGCCGACAATACGGCCATTCTGTCGGCGCTCGAGGCGATGCCCGGCCGCAACGAGATCGTCACGAGCGCGGTCGAGCATCCGGCAGTGCTGGCGCTCTGCCAGCATCTGGAAAAGACCGGCCGCGCCAAGGTCCATTATATCGGCGTCGACTCGCTCGGCCGTCTCGACCTCGAAGCCTATCGCGCCGCGCTGACCGACAAGGTCGCGCTCGTGACGCTCATGTGGGCGAATAACGAGACGGGCACGATCTTCCCGGTCGAGGCGCTCGCCGAGCTCGCCAAGGAAGTCGGCGCGCTCTTCCATACGGACGCGGTGCAGGCGGTCGGCAAGGTGCCGATCGTGCTCAAGGGCGGCGCGATCGACATGCTGTCGCTTTCCGGCCACAAGCTGCATGCGCCCAAGGGCATTGGCGCGCTTTACGTCAAGCGCGGCGCGCGCTTCAAGCCGCTGCTGCGCGGCGGCCATCAGGAGCGCGGGCGCCGGGCCGGCACGGAGAACGCGCCGGGCATTATCGGGCTGGGCAAGGCGGCGGAGCTCGCCATCGCGCATATGGCCGAGGAGCAGACGCGCGTGAAGGAGCTGCGCGACCGTCTCGAAAACGCCATCCTGCAGCGCGTGCCGAACTGCTTCGTCAATGGCGATCCGCGCGAGCGGCTGCCGAACACGACGAACATCGCCTTCGAATATGTCGAGGGCGAAGCGATCCTGCTGCATCTGACGCGCAATGGGATCGCGGCCTCGTCGGGCTCGGCCTGCACCTCGGGCTCGCTCGAGCCCTCGCATGTGATGCGGGCCATGAACGTGCCCTTCACGGCGGCGCATGGCTCGATCCGCTTTTCCTTCTCGCGGGACAATGTGCCGGAGGACGTCGACCAGGTGATTGAGACCCTGCCGAAGATCCTCGAGAAGCTGCGAGAGCTGTCGCCGTTCTGGACGGGCCCCAATAAGGGCCCGACCGAGTTCAAGCCCGTCTATGCGTGAGTGACGCCGTGAACGCCGACCGCCCCCGCATCTTCATCAACGACACGACGCTGCGCGACGGCGAGCAGGCGCCGCGCGTCGCCTTCACGGCGCGCGACAAGGTCGCGATCGCGCGGGCGCTGGCCGAGGCGGGGGTGGACGAGATCGAGGCGGGAACGCCCGCCATGGGCCGGGAGGAGATCGAGGCGATCGGCGCCGTCGTCGCGGAGAATCTCCCCTGCCGGGTCATGGCCTGGTGCCGCCTCAACAGAGCGGATGTCGACGCCGCGGTCGCGGCGGGCGTCGCCCATGTGAACGTCTCCGCGCCGATGTCGCGATTGCAGATCGGCGTCAAGCTCGGCGTCGACGTCGCGACGCTCGCCGAGCGCGTGCGCGCCGTCGTCTCCTACGCCCGCGAACGCGGGCTCTCCGTCGCCATGGGCGGCGAGGACTCCTCGCGCGCGGATCCGCGCGACATTGGCGTCATCCTGCGCGCGGCGGCCGAGGCCGGGGCTTGGCGCTACCGCTTCGCCGACACGCTCGGCGTTCTCGATCCCTTCTCGGCCTATGAGGCGATCTCGCATGTGCGCGCGGAGACCGATCTGCCGATCGAGTTCCACGGCCATGACGATGTCGGCCTCGCGACCGCCAATACGCTCGCCGCGATCCGCGCCGGCGCGACGCATGCGTCGGTCACCGTGCTGGGATTGGGCGAGCGCGCCGGCAATGCGGCGCTGGAGGAAGTCGCCGTCGCGCTCGGCCATGTCGCGCGGGGCGAAACCAATATGCGCCTCGACAGGCTGCATGCGCTCGCCAGCCTCGTCGCCAGGGCGGCGCGCCGGCGCATCGGCCGCGCCAAGGCCATTGTCGGCGCCGACGTCTTCACGCATGAGTCCGGCATTCATGTCGCGGCGCTGCTGAAGGACGCGCGCACCTATCAGGGCATTGACCCCGCGCGGCTCGGCCGCCGCAACACGGTCGTGCTCGCCAAGCATTCGGGCGTCGCCGCGCTGAAGCGCAAAGGCGAGGAGCTCGGCTTCGACATCGACCGCGATCTCGCGGCGGCGCTGCTGACGCAAATCCGCCGGCGCGCGAATGAGAAGGCGGCGCCGATGACGAAGCGCGAGCTCAGGAGCTTCTTCAAGAGCGCCTGCGGAGGCGCCCCATGACTCTCGTCGCCTCGGCCGCCGAGACGCGCGCGCCCGCCTCGCGGGGCCTCCTCGCCAGGCTGCGCGGCGACGTCGCTTGCGTCCTTCAGCGCGATCCGGCCGCGCGCAACTCGCTCGAGGTCGCCCTGCTCTATCCGGGCGTCCACGCCGTCATCCTCCATCGCCTCGCCAACGGCCTGTGGCGGCGCGGCGTCAAGTTTCCGGCGCGTTTCCTCTCCTGGTTCGCTCGGCTCGTGACCAATATCGACATTCATCCCGGCGCCACGATCGGCGAGCGCCTCTTCATCGATCACGGCGCGGGCGTCGTCATCGGCGAGACGGCGATCATCAATGACGACGTGACGCTCTATCACGGCGTCACGCTCGGCGGCACCTCATGGGCGCCGGGCAAGCGCCATCCGACGATCGAGAGCGGCGTGCTGGTCGGCGCCGGCGCCAAGATCCTCGGGCCGATCACGGTTGGCGCGCGGGCGCGGATCGGCGCCAATTCCGTAGTGATCGAGGACGTCGCGCCCGAAATGACCGTCGTCGGCATTCCCGGCCGCATCGTCAAGGTCGAACGCCGTCGCTCCGGTCCCGACGGCCGCATCGATCTCGAGCATCATCTCATCCCCGATCCGGTGGGCGACGCCATCTCGGTGCTGATCGACCGCCTCGATTTCCTGGAGACGCGCCTCGCCCATCTGCAGGCGCGCAAGAACGACCTTTCGAAGAGCAGCGAAAAGGAGACGAAGCCATGAGCGTTTTCGACGAATTGCGGAAGCTCCACGCCGCCGAGGATTTCTTCGAGACGCTCGGCGTCGATTACGACCCGGCGGTGGTGCGCGTCGCGCGGCTCCATATTCTGCGCCGCATGGGCGAATATCTCGCGAGGAACGATCTCGACGGCGCGACGGACGATGAGGCGCGCGCGGCCTGCAAGGAGACGCTGACGAAAGCCTATGCGGATTTCGTCGCCTCCTCGCCTATCGCCGAGCGCGTCTTCAAGGTCCACAAGGACGCGGTCAAGCCGAAGGCCGAGCCCGCCAAACCCTTCGTCCCGCTGACGACGCTGACCGGCGGCGCCGGCTGATCGGGGAAGAGAAACAATGAAAATCCTCGTCTGCATCAAGCAGGTTCCGGACAGCGCGCAGATCCGCGTGCATCCCGTCACCAACACGATCATGCGGCAGGGCGTGCCGACGATCATCAATCCTTACGATCTCTTCTCGCTCGAGGAGGCGCTGCGCCTGCGCGACAAATTCGGCGGCGAGGTCACCGTGCTCACCATGGGGCCGCCCATGGCGGCCGAGTCGCTGCGCAAGGCGCTCGCCATCGGCGCCGACCGCGCCGTGCTGCTCACCGATCGCTTCTTCGCGGGCTCCGACACGCTGGCGACGACCTATGCGCTGGCGCAGGCCATTCGCAAGATCGAGAAGACCTTCGGCAAGCAGGACATCGTCTTCACCGGCAAGCAGACAATCGACGGCGACACGGCGCAGGTCGGCCCCGGCGTCGCCAAGCGTCTCGGCCTGCTGCAGCTCACCTATGTCTCCAAGCTCGTCGAATGCGATCCCGACAAGGGCGAGCTCGTCGTCGAGCGCCGCGCCGAAGGCGGCGTGCAGGTGCTCAAGACGGCCCTGCCCTGCCTCATCGCCATGCTCGAGGGCTCCAACGAAGTGCGCCGCGGCGCCTTCGCAGACTCGCTGCGCGCCGCGCGCGCCGAGATCATCACCTGGAGCGCGAAGGACGCGGAGATCGAGGATCTCACCAAGTGCGGCCTGAAAGGCTCGCCGACCATCGTCAAGAAGGTCTTCGCGCCGGCGCCGCGTTCCGAGAAGGCCGCCTTCGTCGAGCCGCAAAAGACCGCGGCGGAATCCGCCGACGCGCTCATCGAGGCGATCTTCGCGCGTCATCCGGCGCTCGAAGCCGATATGACCAAGCTTGCTTCCGGACTCTAGAGCGCGCGGCGCAAAAGTGGAAACCGGTTTTTCGCGTAAAGCGCGCTCGAAAATTTGAAAAGAGGAGCTGACAATGTCCCCGACGCCGCCGCCCGCCAGCCGCGCCAGCGCGAAGAAAGAGCTCCCCGAACATTTCCGCGACTACAAGCATGTCTGGGTGTTCATCGAGCTGGAGCGCGGCGACGTTCATCCCGTCTCATGGGAATTGCTCGGCGAAGGCCGCAAGCTCGCCGACAAGCTTGGCGTGGAGCTCGGCGCCGTCGTGCTCGGCGGCCCCGGCGACGCCACCAAGGAGGCGGCGGCGGAAGCTTTCCGCTACGGCGCCGATCTCGCCTATCTCGTCGAGCATCCCGTGCTCGCCGACTATCGCAACGAGTCCTACGCCAGGGCGATGACGCAGCTCGTCAACACGCATAAGCCGGAGATCCTGCTGCTCGGCGCGACCACGCTCGGCCGCGATCTCGCCGGCTCGGTGGCGACGACGCTGCTCACGGGGCTCACCGCCGACTGCACCGAGCTCGCCGTCGACGCCGACGGCTCGCTCGCCGCGACGCGCCCGACCTTCGGCGGCTCGCTGCTCTGCACGATCTACACGCTCAATTATCGCCCGCAAATGGCGACCGTCCGCCCCCGCGTCATGCCGATGCCGGCGCGCATCGCCGACCGCGTCGGCCGGATCGTTCCCTTCACGCCGGATCTCTCGGAAGACGAGATCATCACCAAGCTGCTGCGCTTCATTCCCGACCGCGACTCCAACAAGAGCAATCTCGCCTTCGCCGATATCGTCGTCGCCGGCGGCATGGGCCTGCAGAGCGCCGAGAACTTCCAGCTCGTGAGAAATCTCGCCTCCGTGCTCGGCGCCGAATTCGGCTGCTCGCGCCCCGTCGTGCAGAAGGGCTGGCTTTCCTCCGATCGGCAGATCGGCCAGACCGGCAAGACGATCCGGCCGAAGCTCTATATCGCCGCCGGCATCTCCGGCGCGATCCAGCATCGCGTCGGCGTCGAGGGCGCCGATTGCATCGTCGCCGTCAACACCGACAAGAACGCGCCGATCTTCGACTTCGCGCATATCGGAATCGCCGCCGACGCCATCAGGCTGCTGCCGGCGCTCACCGAGGCTTTCCGCGCGAGACTGTCGCCCCACCAGCGCGACCGGCTCGCCGGCTGACGGACAAATTCAATTCGCCCGGCGGGACGCCGGCGGCATGCAAATGGAGACTGCCATGATCGAGGAACGGTTCGACGCGATCGTGATCGGCGCCGGGATGGCCGGCAACGCCGCGGCGCACACCATGGCGTCCCGCGGCCTCAAGGTGCTGCAGCTCGAGCGTGGCGAATATCCCGGCTCGAAGAACGTGCAAGGCGCGATCCTCTACGCCGAGATGGTGGAGAAGATCATTCCCGACTTCCGCGAGGAGGCGCCGCTCGAGCGCCATCTCGTCGAGCAGCGCTTCTGGATGATGGGCGAGCGCTCGCATACCGGCCTGCAATATCGCAATGACGACTTCAACGAGGACAGGCCGAACCGCTATACGATCATCCGCTCGCAATTCGACCGCTGGTTCTCGAAAGAGGTGCAGGCGCGGGGCGCGATCGTCATCTGCGAGACGACGGTGACGGAGCTCGTCAGCGACGCCTATGGCAAGGTGATCGGCGTGCGCACCGACCGGCGCGGCGGCACGATCTTCGCCGACGTCGTCGTGCTCTGCGAGGGCGTCAACGGCCTCTTGGGCACGCGCGCCGGCCTGCGCGCCTCGCCCAAGCCCGAGCATGTCGCGCTCGCGGTGAAGGAGATGCACTTCCTGCCGCGCGAGACGATCGAGGCGCGCTTCAACCTGCATGGCGACGAAGGCGTCGTCATCGAGGCGGCCGGCGTCATCTCCAAGGGCATGACGGGCATGGGCTTCGTCTACACCAACAAGGAGAGCGTCTCCGTCGGCATGGGTTGTCTGGTTTCCGACTTCGCGGCGAACAAGGACACGCCCTACGGCCTGCTCGAGGCCTTCAAGAACCATCCCTCGATCAAGCCGCTGCTCGAAGGCTCCGAAGTGAAGGAATACGCCGCCCATCTCATCCCCGAGGGCGGATATAAGACAATTCCGGAGCTTTTCGGCGACGGATGGGTCGTCTGCGGCGACGCCGCGCAGCTCAACAACGCCATCCATCGCGAAGGCTCCAACCTCGCCCTCACCTCCGGCCGCCTCGCCGGCGAGGCGATCTTCCAGATCAAGTCGCGCAAGGACGCGATGACCAAGCAGAACCTGGCGCTCTACAAGAAGCTCCTCGATGACAGCTTCGTCATGAAGGACCTGAAGAAATACAAGGATATGCCGGCGCTCCTGCACGCCAACTCACAAAATTACTTCCTCGCCTATCCGCAGCTCGTCTCCAAGGCGATGGAGAATTTCCTGCGCGTCGACGGCACGCCGAAGATCGACAAGGAAAAAGCCACCATCGCCGCCTTCGTCAAGGAGCGCAAATGGACCGGACTCTTCGGCGACGCGTGGAAACTTGCGCGCGCCTGGCGGTAAATGTGACTCGCGCAAGCACAAAGGCAGTTGGCTTTGTTCTTGCGTAGACAAGGACAAATTGTCGCTAGAGGAGAATCCCCATGTCCCTCGCCGCCCGTGTCGAAGAGAAACTCTTCCAAAATCGTTACATTGTGGACGCCGGCAAGCCGCATATCGCCATTCGTCCGCATGACAAGCCGTCCGAGAATTTGCTGGCGATGACTCGCATCTGCCCCGCGGGATGCTATTCTGAAACCAGCTCCGGACAGGTCGAAATCACCCCGGACGGCTGTCTCGAATGCGGCACCTGCCGCGTCCTCTGCGAACCCGCCGGCGACATCACATGGAACTACCCACGCGGCGGTTTCGGCGTGCTGTTCAAATTCGGATAGGAAACGCCATGCCCAACGTCACTTTCCAGTCGCCGCTTCTGCACAAGAACGTCACCGTCTATGCGATTGCGGGCGACACCTCGAGCATTCTGGCCGTCGCGGACGCGCACAAGATTCCGATTCCGCATGACTGCCGCGACGGCGAATGCGGCTCATGCCTCATCGAGGTGGTGACGCTTTCGGGAAAGACGATGGGCTCGGCGCTGACCGAGAAGGAAAAAACGCAGCTCAAATCGCTCGGCAAGATCACGGCCGAGGAAATCCGCCTCGCCGAGGTTGAAGACATCGCGCCCAAATACCGCTTGGCCTGTCAGTATATCGTTCGCGACCAGGACATTCTGGTGAAATTCTCCGGCGAGCCCGGCGGCGCATGATGCGGCGACGTCAAGCCGGCCAGCGGTTTGACGCCGCCGGACCGCAGCAAATGAGGCGGCGTCATGCCGAGCGTCACTTTTTCGTCGCCCTTGCTCCGGCGCGCCGTGACCATCTTCATTGAAGGCCATGAGGCGTCGAATATTCTCGCGCTCGCCGAAGCGCACCGCATTCCGCTGCCGCATGACTGCGGCGAGGGCCAATGCGGCGTCTGCATGATCGACGTCCTGACGCTTTCGGGAAAAATGCTCGGCTCCTGTCTCACCGACAAGGAAAAGAAACGCCTCGCCGCGATCGGAAAGATCACGCCGGAGGAAATCCGGCGCGCCGAGATCGCCGACATAGCGCCGCGCTACCGCCTTGCCTGCCAATATGTCGTCCGGCATGAGGACGTTCTGGTGACATTCGCGGGAAGATCCGGCGGCGCCTGACCTCACGCAAGCTTGTCGCCGAACAGAAACTCCATCGCCCGGTCGAGCCGGATATGGGGAAGCGGCAAGGGCTCCTGATCTTTTGCGATCTTTGCGACCGGCGGACGGAATTTGAGGAAACGGAACTCGGCTTCCTCTTCGTCGAGCGCCAAAGCGTCGCCGCGAAACACGGCCTTCGGATCGGCCGGCAATTCGCCGGGAAAGATCGCGCCTTCCGCGACGCCGTCGAAGACGTCTTCACCGATGCGCTCGCCGGCGATCGGCGTCCCGACGATGGCGGAAAGCCTCTCGCCTTCATGACGCACCGTCGCCTCGCGCGTCGCGCGCACCGCCGCGAGCGCGATCACGTCGATCGAGGCGCCGACTCCTTCCGCGCGCGCGATGGCGCGGCTCGTCAGATGACGCAGAATCGCCTCGAGCCGGTCATGGCTCGTATGGTGGAGATGGTCCGCCTTCGTCGCCGCGAACAGGATGCGGTCGATCTTCGGCCGGAAGATTTGCGAGATGAGATTGGACCGTCCCGTGCGGAAGGCGTTGAGCACGTCCGTCAGCGCGTTCTCCAGATCGCGCACCGCCGCCGGCCCCGAATTCAGGGCCGCAAGCGCGTCGACGAGCACGATCTGCCGGTCGAGCCGCGCGAAATGATCACGGAAGAACGGCTTCACGACATGGGTCTTGTAGGCTTCATAGCGCCGCTCCATCTCGCGTCCGAGGCTGCGATAGGGCAGTTCCGTCCCCTCTTCCACCGGAAGCGGCGCGAAGGTCAGAGCGGGCGAGCCTTCGAGATCGCCCGGCATCAGGAAGCGCCCCGGCGGCAGGGTCGAGAGCGCGAAGCGCTCCGTCTTGGCGGTGCGGAGATAGTCGGTGAAGAGCCTGGCGAGCTTCTGCGCCGTCGGCTCGGAATAGCGCGCCTTCGGATCGACGCCCGCCGTCGCGCCGCGCCACTCGGCGGCGATCGGCGCACGGGCGGCGGCGCTCGCGGCCTCCAGCGTCTCATGCGACCATTGGGCGTAAGATTTGCCGAGCAAGGGCAGATCGAGCAGCCATTCGCCGGGATAATCGACGATGTCGATGTCGAGCCGCGCCGCCTGCTGGCCGATATGGCGCAGGGAAAAGGCCTTGGAGTTGTATTCGATCGAGACGCGCAGCTCGGAGATGCGCCGCGTCGATTGCGGCCAATGCCGGTCCTCCCCGCTGGTGAGCGCCTCGAGATGCTCCTCATAGGCGAAGCGCGGCACGTTGAAATCGGGCTGCGGATCGAGATGGGCGGAGCGGATGCGTCCCTCGGAGAGCGCCCGGAAGACCGGCAGATGCGCCTTGCGCCCCGCCGCGAGCGCGCGCGTCAGATGATGGACGAGCGAGGTGATGAAGACCGTCTTGCCCGAGCGCGACAGGCCGGTGACGCCGAGCCTCAACCGCGCTCCGGCGACGAAATCCGCCAGGCTTTCCGCCGCGACGCGCGTTTCGAACCAGATATCAGAGATTTGAGACGACACAGCGGCTCCGGGGAGGGATGAGACGGAAACTCATCTAATCCAAGAGCCGCCGTTTTGGGAGAGCCGAAGGCGCGGTCGCCTCCGCGGCGTATCAGCGCTTCGACATGGG
>Ga0123399_1034221_pt1 | contig 33264 bp, 33 predicted proteins | sample T5LHNH4metaT_FD_89927 | JGI IMG/M metagenome (GOLD analysis project Ga0123399, IMG submission 89927) | Methane-oxidizing artificial microbial communities from Washington, USA to study methane cycling - T5-LHNH4 metaT (Metagenome... | ecosystem: Engineered > Modeled > Simulated communities... | reverse complement strand
GCCTCTTGGGGTTGTAGGACACTCTGTACGGAGTTACAAAGGAACGAGGTAGATGAAGAGGTCTGGAAAGGCCCGCCATAGGAGGTAACAGCCCTGTAGTCAAAACTTCGTTCTCTCCTGAGTAGATCCTGAGTACGGCGGAACACGTGAAATTCCGTCGGAATCCGGGAGGACCATCTCCCAAGGCTAAATAAAAGACGTCTATTTCATTTTCATCTTTAAGCCTGCACTGCAAAAAAACACCTGATCACAATGCCGGCCCATTAATTGAGCGGCTTTGCCGGACAGATCGACAAACTGCCTAGCCAGGCGATTGTCGGCGATGATACTCAGCCCGACTTCATTATGCACCAGCACCATGTCGCAAGATAACTGTAGCACCGCTTCCAGTTCTTGCAAAATGTCCGCTTCGGGGATTTGGTGATAAAGCTGGTTGTTTAGCCACATCGACACGCATTCGATCAGCACCGGCCCCCGGCATTTCTGCAATGCTTCAAATAGTTTAACGGGTTCTTCGATAGTGACAAATAAATCTTGGCGGCGTTGTTGATGAATCAGGATGCGCGCCCGCATCTCGTCATCAAAAAACTCGGTAGTCGCCAGATAGTACGGCTTATCCGTTGCCGCTTGCTCTAAAATATACGCTTCCGCCAGCCGGGATTTGCCGCTTTTGATGCCGCCTATAAACAGTGTTTTCATGACAATACGGCTCCGATTGTTAATAGACCCAGAACGATCAGGTTAATGCCCGTTTTCATTTGCAATGCTGTGGTTAAGGTAGATTTATCGACCGGATTGAGAGGCAAGCCCAGTGCCGGTTTATGTTTGATTTGTCCGTGGTAGCTGGCATTGCCGCCCAACGCAACGCCCAAGGCTCCGGCCATTGCCGCAATCGGGAAACCGGCGTTGGGGCTTTCCAGTTTGTTACCGTCGCGCCATAGACACTGCCAGGCGCGTTGTTTGTCTTCTGCCAATGACACAATCAGCAAGGCGGTCAGCCGAGCAGGAATGTAATTGGCTATATCGTCGACTATGGCCGCCGTTTTGCCGAAATAAAAATAACGCTCGGTTTTATAGGCAATCATCGAATCCATGGTGTTGATGGCTTTATACGCGGCAATCCCCGGCAGGCCGAACAGCAGTAGGTAAAACAGCGGCGCAATAACGCCGTCGCTGAGATTTTCCGCCCAGGTTTCAAGACCTGCTTTATAGACTTCGGTTTCGGTCATGTCTTTGGTATCGCGGCTGACCAGATAGCTTAACGCCTGCTTGGGTTGCTCTGTGGTTAACAGTGCGGCGACGCTGTCGTGCAGCATATTCATGGCCAGCCCGGTGGAGGCAAATATCGCCAAAACTATCAGCGACAGCCAAGTCGGCAAAAGGCCGCAGAGATAAACCAGGGTGGCGCTGACCAATAAGGCCAATGTGATTAAACCGACCACCAATAGCGCGCCGGGCAAAATCCGGTCGCTGTAAAACCGCCGTTCAAACCCATTAATGAAATCGCCCACCAAGACTACCGGGTGTTTGCAGGGGAATTCGCCAAAGACCATATCGACAAGATAGGCCAAAGCCGCTAATTCAAAAAACATCGTAATTACTCAGTAGTTAGAAAAAAATGGAACACAGATGACGCTGATTGAACGGATTTACGCGGATTTTTCTACAGCCGGATGGAACATGTTGCCCTGTCCGAAACGTTTTTCTTTAATCCATAGAGTTAACGGCTTCATCAGTCATCGTAAAACCTTTGCGACGGGGTGCCTACCTCGTCGCGCCCAGGAAATGGAATGCAGATGGCGTGGATTGAGCTGATAAACACAGCTAAAAAAGAAAATAAAATCCGCGTAAATCTGCCTGATCAGCGTCTCCGCGTTCCATTATAAAACCTGTAACGCTTGCAAAATAGCGGCTATATCCAGATTTTCCGCGACCATATCGGCAAAGCCCTGTATTTCGGCCTCGCGATAATGCGCATAGGCATAGCCCTGATACTGCGGATTGATGGTTTTAAAGTAATCGTTGCGGAACTCATCGTGATCGAAAACCCCATGCACATGGGTTCCGGAGAACAGGCCGCCCTGATAATACAACGGGTACTTGTCCATGCGGCCGCAATGGATTTCATAGCCGCTGATTCCGGCGTATGAAAACAGCGGGTACTGCCCTCGCACCAGTATTTTCGGGCTTTGGTAAAGCACCGTATCGTCGATAAAACTCAAGCCGGTTTCGACAATCGCAACTTCATGCTCAATCGCATCAGGATCGTGCAGGCTTTGGCAGAGCATTTGATAGCCGCCGCAGATGCCGAATACCGGCTTGTTGAACTGTAAAATCTCCTCGAACAAGCCCTGATTTTTCAGCCACTGCAAATCGCGGATCACGGTCTTGCTGCCCGGCAACAGCACCATATCGAAGCTTTCCAGTGGACGGTAATCGTGGATCAGCTCGACATAAAGCTCGGGGTCGCCCATCAACACATCGAGGTCGTTATAATTGCTGAGGCCCGGATAGGCGATCACCGCAACGCGGATTTTGGCATCAATCAGGCGTTGACGGTAATTGCGCAACGACTGGGAATCCTCCATGTCGATATTCAGCGGCTTAAACGGCAGCACGCCTAAGACAGGAACACCGAAACGCTCGGCGATGATCTTTTCGCCTTCGTCGAAAAAACGCCGGTCGCCGCGAAATTTGTTGATCACCACCCCGATCAGGTTGCTGCGCATGACCGGATCCATCAGTTCCAATGTGCCGTAAATCGATGCAAACACGCCGCCGCGCTCGATGTCCGCGACCAGGATATTTTTGGTGTTGAAACTGTTGGCGACAAAGGTATTGGACAAATCCTTGTTCAGCAAATTCAACTCGACCGGCGAGCCTGCGCCTTCCGCAACTATCAGGTCATAGTCCTGCTGTAATAATGAAAAGGCCTGTTTGACCTGCTGTTTCAACCGGTCGATTTCAGCATAATAGGCGGCAATCGACTGGTTTTGATAAACCAGCCCGTTGACAATCACCTGCACCGAACCGTTGCCATGCGATTTGAGCAATACCGGATTGAACAGGTAACTCGGCTCGACGCGCGCGGCTTCGGCTTGCAGGCATTGCGCCCTGGAAATCTCCCGGCCTTCTTTGGTGACCGCAGAATTATTGGAGACGTTTTGCGCCTTAAACGGAGCGACCTTTAAGCCCTTGTCGACAAAAATCCGGCATAAGGCCATGACCAGCGTGGTTTTTCCGGCATCTGAACTGGTGCCGAATACGGCTAATGGATTCATTTTTTTAGTTTCATTTAGATATATGCACCACGAAGGCACGAAGGACACGAAGAAAAGATATAAAAACTTCGTGCTCTTCGTGCCTTCGTGGTGAATTTTTTATTTTTTAACGTTTTTAAAGCTATGAGCAAGTTGGGAAATGGCTAATTCATCCTTGACCGCAAAACGCACATGGCTTTTATCCAGCCCCTCGAAATTGTCGCAGACGCGGATTAAAATCCGCGAAGGCTCTAATTGCGCCTGCAACTGATAGCCATCACCGCCGTTTGCCATGCGAGCCAGCAAAAAATTGGCCTGTCCCGGATAAATCTTATCGAACAAACCGGAATCTTGCAGCGCTTGATACAGCAAATCGCGTAAATACGCGGTCTGCTGACGGGTCTGTTCGATGAAGGCGGTATTTGCCAAGGCCTGCTGCATATAGGCCATGTCCAGGCTGGACAGCTTCCATGCCGGTTCAAAGCGATGCAGTTCCTTGATCGCCGCTGTTGCCGCCAGAATAAAGCCGATGCGGATACCGGCGCAGCCGTAAAACTTGCTTAACGATTTGATCACATAAAGTTTATCGTAATGCGCGATGCATTCTGCAACCGAGTCGGCCTTACAAAAATCTAAAAATGACTCATCAATGATGATCGTGCAATCTGCCGCCTGCCATGTTGCCAACAACTCTTGCAGGTCATAAAGCCGGCCGTCCGGCGTGGACGGGTTAACAAAAATCACCGTGCTGCGTTCGGGAACACCCACCAGTAAGTGATTAAACCGGTTGATGTTATGCACATTGCAACCCAGTTCCCCGGCAATATACGCATATTCGCCGTACAAAGGGGCATACAAAACCAGGTCTTTCGGCTGCAAGCTGCGCAGCAAGGCGAAGATAGCCGCGCTTGCGCCGTTAAACAGTTCAATATCAACGCCCGCAGGAATCGGGTAGCGCTGAGCGATCGTCTGTTTTAACAAGCCGTAATCGGGATCGGCATACGGCGTAAGCTGAACGCCTTGCAGGCAATTTAAATCGACCGCCTGCTTCGGGTTGATGTTGGCCGAAAAATCCAGCACTTGTTCCGGCAGGCAGCCGAGCCGCCGGGCGAACTGGTAAATATTGCCGCCGTGGTTCATTTATAGATTGATGTATTCGATATAAAGGTAATCGTCAGCCTGCCGCAGTTTATGCACGGAACCCGAATCGATCCGCAGTTGAAACGAATTGGCCAAGGGCAGGTTCAAGGCGCGCGCCAGCAAGGCGCGAATAACGCCCGCATGGGTGATCACCAAAACCTGTTTGGCGTTGGTGGCTAATAAATCCTGCCAGAAGCTGCCCGCACGCTGGTACAAATCTTCAAAATTTTCGCCTTTGGGCGGCGCGGCGGTCACAAAGTTATTCGTCCAATGCTGCAAAACAGCGGCGTCGATGTCGTCAAAACGCTTGCCTTCCCACTCGCCGAAATCAAGTTCCTGCAAGCGCGCATCGGTGGTTACCGTATCTGAGAAGGTCTCGGCCAATTGCAAACAGCGGGTTAACGGGCTGCTGAAAACGGTGCAGTCGTCGTCAAACTCGGGCAGTTTGTCGTGCAGGTTTGCCATCTCGTCGGGAAAACTGTCCGCCAGGGCAATATCGCTTTGCCCGTAACACAGCCCCGGATCGGTAGAGGTTTGGGTGTGGCGAATTAAATAAATATCCATAAGGCACTCACGCTTAAATAAAAAATAGTCTCGGCAACTTGCTGGCTTGCGCCCAGGCAATCGCCGGTATAGCCATCGATACGGCGGTAAAAATAATGTCCCAGAAGCCGGGTTGCAACCAATACGGGGATAATTGCCAGCATACACAAGGCGGGCAACAAGGCCAACGGCAACAACGCTATCACTGCAGCAAAAGCCAATTCCCGGAAACTGGGTTGATAAACCGCGCCCGAGGCTTTGCTGTCATTGCCACGCGCATAAGTATAGCGCTGCATCAGCAACAGCGGCGACAAGCGGCTGATGCTGTGTCCGGCCAGCAAGACTAAAGGTATGGCGGCAGGCATTTCGGTTAGCACGCTGATCTTCAACAACAGCATCAACAGCAGCCCGAGCAATCCGTAAACCCCGATATGGGAGTCTTTCATGATTTCCAGGATGCGCTGTTTATTCATGCCGCCGCCGAAACCGTCGCAGACATCGGCAAAGCCGTCTTCATGCAATGCGCCGGTCAGCAGAATGCCGGTGATTAGCGCCAGGATCACCGCCGTAGCCTGCGGCCAAACTAAATCAGCCAGGTAAAAGCTTAAAGCTGCAACGCCGCCAACTAGCCAACCGATCAACGGCAAATAGATAGCCGCCTGAGGCAACCGTTTGTAATCCAATGCTTGAGGATGGGGCAGGCGAGTGTAGAAGCTGAGGGCTAATAGGAATAGTTTTAGATGGGGCATCGTAGTTATGCTCTATCTATCCAATAATCAGGTTTTCGATGTAAGTGTGCCACGGCGATTATAATAATTTTATCCGCATTTATGCCGTATAAAACTCCGTAAGGAAAACGTTTAACCAAGCAACGTCTTACATCTTTTTCAATCAAAAAATAAGATTCTGGATAGGTGACAATTCTCCTAACTGCGGCATCAAATTCATTTAAAAACTGCACACCTAAGTCTTTTTGTTGAGTTTCATACCATTCAAAAGCTTGATCCAATTCAGTTTGTGCTGCTTCAAGAAATTCGATTTTCATTTGTATTTTTGCATAACCGATTCATAGCTTACTGTTTTTAGAGCCTCCGTTTTATAGGCTTGCCATCTTTTTTGTGCCTCTTCACGCCAGATAGCATCAATTTCCGGATTAGGTGTATCCAAATCGGCAAGTAATAATTCCGCCAAGCGTAATTTTTCTAATGAGGGTAAGTGGCTAACTTGTTGGTAAATCTCTTGGCTGCTAAGCATGGTTGTATCTCCGAGAGTTTTGATGGGGATTTAAAAAGATGGGCACAACTTTAACCGATTTTAATGATCAACCCCAGCCTCAGCAAACGTAGCCATCTCGTTCAAAAACACGACCGCCGATTGCAACAGCGGATAGGCCAAGGCAATGCCCGAACCTTCGCCCAAGCGCAATTCCAGATTCAGCAAGGGTTTGGCGTTGAACTGGTTTAACAACGCCTGATGACCCTGTTCGCTGGAAACATGGCTGAATACGCAGTAATCCAGCACGTGAGGATGCAGTTTGTTGGCGACTAACAGTGCGGTGCCGGCAATAAAACCGTCGACTAAAATAAGCATGCCCAGTTCGGCGGCTTTAAGATAAGCGCCGACCATCATCGCGATTTCAAACCCGCCGAACGTGGCCAGCACGTCTAAAGGCTCTGTTGCGTCTTTATGCTTATTTAGCGCCCGCTGCAATACGACCACCTTATGTTGCAACTGCCCGTCATTTAAGCCGGTGCCGCGGCCTACGCAGCGCACTAACGACAGGCCGGTTAAACGATGCATCAGCATGGCTGCGGATGAGGTGTTACCGATCCCCATTTCGCCAAAGCCAATGCAGTTACAGCCGCTTTCATATTGCCGCAAAACCTGATCCGCTCCCGCTTGCAGGGCTTTGGCGCACTCTTCGGCGGCCATCGCAGGCTGGGTTAAAAAGTTCCGGGTGCCTTTGTCGATCTTTGCATCGATCAGCTTCGGATGACTGCTCAAATCAGCGTTGACTCCCGCATCGACAATCAATAATTCTATGGCGTGTTGACGGGCAAAAACGCTGATCGCCGCGCCGCCATCCAAAAAATTGGCGACCATTTGCGCGGTCACGGTTTGCGGATAAGCGCTGACCCCGGATTCAACAATGCCGTGGTCTCCGGCAAAAATAAGGACGCACGGTTTGTTTAAACGCGGGGTCAGGCTGTTTTGGCACAATCCAACCTGTAACGCCAGGGATTCCAATTGCCCCAGAGAACCCAGCGGCTTGGTTTTCTGGTCGATTTTGGTTTGTAAAGCAGCGCGGAGTGTTGAGTTGAGCGGGGGGATGACAAAATTTAGCGGCACGGTGTATTCCAAACGTTTTCAAATAATAAATCTTTAAGGTCTTTACGATCCGCCCATTGCTCTTGTTCCAGCATCGGCTTGTCGTAGAATTTATCGACATGTCCGAGACATAAAACCGCGAACGGCTGACTGTCTTCGGGCATGTTTAACAGTGTTTTCAAGGCTTCCGGCTCGAACATCGACACCCAGCCCAGGCCGATGCCTTCCGCTCTTGCCGCCAGCCACATGTTTTGTATCGCGCAGGCCAGTGAGGCCAAATCCATTTCCGGCAAGGTGCGACGGCCGAATATATACTGTTCCCGCTGCTCGCACAAGGCGGCAACCAGCACTTCCGGGCATTCCAGTATGCCTTCCACTTTCAGCTTCATAAACTCGTCTTTGCGTTCATCTAAAGCCTCGGCGGTGCGGATGCGTTCCTGTTCGACCAATGCGTGTATGGCTTTGCGAAGATCCGGGCAGCTGATGCGCATAAATCGCCACGGCTGCATAAAACCGACGCTGGGAGCGTGATGCGCGGCATTAAGCAGGCGGAGTAACAGCTCGGGATCGATGGGATCGGACAAAAAATGGCGCATATCACGACGCTCAAAAATGGCGCGATAGACGGCGGCGCATTCCGCGGCAGAGTAGCGATTTTGGGTCATGTTATCGATAAAAGACGGAAGGCGAAGGGCAAACAGCGTTTTTTTCGCCCTTCGCCTTTCGCCTGATGGTATCAAACATTATACGGATGAACAGCCTCAAAACCATGCACTTTGGCTTTGGTGGTAAAGACCGGCGGCGTCCAGCCATCCTGTTTTTGTCCGGACAGGAATTCCGCCAGCCACAAGGCCTGATTACGTATCGGTAAAATGAAGGCGTACAGTTTTCCGTTCGGCAATTCGGCCACATCGCCCAGCGCGTAAATGGATTCGTCACTGGTCTGCAAATAGGGGTTAACCTTGATGCCGCGACCTATTTCGAGGCCAGCCAGTTCCGCCAATTCGGTACGCGGTTTAAATCCGCAAGCGACTATCAGTCCGTCAAACTCGGCCGTCGCTTCGGTTCTTACGCAAACCTTGTCCTCTTCCTTGATAAATTCCTGTACCGCCTGATTTAACAGCACCTTAACGCCGGAATCCTGCAACACCTTAAGCAACAAAGCCGAATCCTCGGCCGCCAGTTGACGCTCCATTAACCGGTCCATCGCATGAAACAGGGTCACGTTATCGCCCGCCGCCGCTAAATCGGACGCTACTTCGCAACCGATTAAACCGCCGCCGACAATCGCCCAGTTAGGCTGTTGGTTTTGGCTTAAAAAATCTTGCCGAAATTGTCGCAAGGCTTTCAAATCGACTAGGCTGTTCAGACTAAAAAACAGCTTGTCATAGGGTCTGAAGGGCGGCGGAATGAACGCGGAAGAACCTTGCGCAATGATCAGCTTATCGTATTGCAGCTCTTTTTCCTGGCAGGAACCGTTGATCGCAATGGATTTGTCTGCACAATTAATAGCCGTTACTTCGGCGCCGCAGAGCACATTGATATTGTTTTCGCGCAGCTTATCAAAGGGCTTGAGGATGATGGATTGTTCAATATCGGTCTTGGTAAAACCGCGGGACAGCAGCGGCCGCGAATAATAGCCGTCATGTTCCCGAGTTACCAGCGTAATCTCGTCATCATCGGCCGATAATGCGCGGTATTTTTCGGCAAAGCTGACTCCGGCTATGCCTGAGCCGATTATAACAATCTGCATGTTGTTCCCCGGTAAGGATTGATTAAGCCATTAAATCATATTCGCTTTTTTCTACGCCGCACTCGGGGCAACGCCAATCATCGGGAATATCTTTCCATAAAGTGCCCGGCGCAATACCGGTATCCAGGTCGCCTTCCGCTTCATCATAAATATGGCCGCAAGTGCCGCACTGGTATTTTTTGTAATCAGGCATGATTATTCCTTGTTTGATGTTAAAAGCACGCCTGACTTTAACAGGTCTGGTTTTATTTTCAATCCGAATCTACAGCTTTCCGTCGATAGTTTTTAGTCGATAGCTTTCAATCTATATAGCGCCGAAATATCCTCATCGCCGTAACCTTCCGCCATTAACCGCTCGTAATCGGCAAGGGTCATGTCGATCAGTGCAGTCGATGCGCCGGATTGTTTCGCCATGTGTTGGCAGATTTTCAGGTCTTTATGGTGCAGCGCAAGTTTAAAACCCGGAGCAAAGACGCCTTGGGTCATCGTGGAGCCGCGATGCTGTAAAAACCAGTTGCCCGATGCGCCGCCGGAGATGACCTCGATCACCTTATCCATCGGCAAACCCTGAGCCTGTGCGAAAGCCAGCGCTTCAGTCACCGCCTGATTGATGCCAGCACCCATGATTTGATTGACCGCCTTGGTGGCTTGGCCTGAGCCGGTCGCGCCCATGTGTATGATGCAGCGGGTCATGGTTTCCAGAACCGGCCGGGCTTGTTCCAGTGCATCAGCATCGCCGCCGAGCATCATAGCCAATGTGCCGTTTTTAGCGCCTTCCATGCCGCCGGATACCGGCGCATCGAGAAAAGCCGCCTGTTTTTCGGCCAATATAGCGGCGGCCTGTTTGGCGGTATCGCTGCTGACTGTGGACATATCGACGACGATAGTGCCGGGTTTTATGGTCTTGGCTATCGCCTGAACCATTGCCAGCACATCCTGGTCGGCAGAGACGCAAATTAATACCATATCGACGTTTGCCGCAAGCTCTTCCGGCTGGTTGAAAGCGATGATATTCAACTCTTTGGCCAAACTTTGCGCCTTTGCCGCCGTGCGATTGTAAACGCCGGTTAAGTATCCGGCCTTGGCGATATTGCTCGCCATGCCGATGCCCATTGCACCCAAACCGATCATGCCTGTTTTCATAATTATTTCTCCAAGGTTATTTAATACGATCAGTTTAACTGACTCGCATTACTTGGGGCATCCTTCCATTTTATAAACGGCATAACCCTTCTTGTCGATGTCCGCTCTCATATCAGCCGGGGCTTCGACGCTGTGATAGAAGTAACAGTTCTCCGGGGTAACGACGGAATCTTCCAGACCAATGCTGACCAGCCATTGTTTGGCACAGCTAATCGCTTTTTGTTGGTCCTCTTCATCCAATATCACATTAAAATGCAGTTTTTTGCCTTGTGCGGTTTTTGCGTAAGTGTCGAATACGTGTGAGAGGGTCATCGGTTTTCTCCCTTGTTGAACCAGGTATGGTTGTCCACGCTCTGGTAACTTTATAAAGCAGCGAGTTAAGAAAAAATATTCTGCTACCAAATAGTGCTAACAGGATACTGAGAGATCAACTTATCCGATGTCAGAATAGTCAAGCCATTTTCTATTGCTTGGCATACCAGCATTTTATCGAAAGGATCTCGGTGATAGTTAGGCAGATGGCTCAGATGGTAAACAGACTTGTCGTCGAGCGATAACATTTCAATGAAATGCTGATTGCATTGCTGGCTGATAAAATATGCCGGCTCGCTGGACAAAGGCAGCTTTCCTAACTGATGTTTTACAACGATTTCTCATGCCGAAACGCTGCTCAGATAAACCGGATTATTCGTGTTTTGAAACAGAGTTTTTGCCTGACTACTTAATTCCGGTGCATCCGTTGCCAGCCATAAGAAAGCACAAGTATCCAGCAGGATTTTCACTTATTTGCCCTCGAAGGCATCAAGGACTTCATCGGGTAAGGGGGCAAAGAAGCTGACCGGCATTTGGAAAACTTCTTTCGCCAAACCAATAGGGCGTTGTTTTGGCAATGTATCAGCCTCGTGTTTTAAGCCTAAACGGAAATAGTGTATCAGGTCATACACTTCGGCTAGTTTTTCGCTGGGGATTTGTTTGATTTCATCAATGATTTGTTCTTGCAGCATGGATAGCCTCTCTTTTTTAGTTCCGAAGAGTACGTATTTAAGAATTATTTTCTAACAAAGGCGGGTTTGTCCCGCTAGGTAATTCCTCTGCTCTTGATTGGGTTTGCCAAACAATATCGGCAATTTCTTTGACTCGGTCAACTACCGGTTTTGCATCAGTTCCCAGTTTTCCTAGAACAACACCCGCATCGCCTATCAATCCCCAAAAACGATCCAAATCAGGCATTCTCTTGTGTAATTCGGATTGCAGTTTTTCAAGACGCATTAATAACCGGCGCTGATGATCTGCTTCAAGGTTTTCGGATGAAGAAATCAAATCTCTAATCTGGTTAACCAGCAATTGAACACGATTCATGTCACCTTGGGAAAACTCATAGCAGAATGATGTTCCCAAAGTGGCTTTGAACTTTGAACGTTTAGATTGAAACGCGATAGAAGTAGCTTGCTCTCTACATAACAGATGTAATCTGTTCATGAAATCGCGCATTGTTGTACAATCTTGATGAATATTTCCAGTCAACTCAAAATACTCTAGATCAGCAATGAGTAGCTCCGATTCAATTAATTCAGTTAATAGCGCACATACTTCTATTAATTTCTCATGGTCTAGCTCATTCCATATGGTTTTATTTTGTAACTCCGCAGCTACCTTAAATATTTCAAGAGAACCTTTAATAGGATCATCCTTGAGCGAGTCAACAAATTCATCAGTAAACAGCATTCTTACCTCTTAATGGTATAACGTTAAAATTAACTAGTCGCACAATTACGCCAAGAGTTTAATTATACCTTTGCAAGCTGCGTAGACTAGGAGCTAATTATTGCACCGTCACATGGATCTACACATTAGCCTCATTTTTTATTTCTCCAAATAAGTATAAGACGTCAACCCCGCAATCAGCTCCTGCTCATAGTCCTGCCGCTGTTGCTCGCTAAGATCGCTGTTAGTCAGTTTTTTCCGGTAGGCGGTTTTCAAATCCTCGCTGTTGATATGCACATAGTCCAGCAGGTCATCGACATGTTCGCCTTCATGCAGGTCGTAAAAATGGTAGCCCTGATCGTCGAGTTCGATATTGATCGAATGGGTATCGCCGAACAGGTTGTGCATGTCGCCCAATATTTCCTGGTATGCGCCGAGCATAAAAAAGCCGATCAGGTACGGCTCATTGCTGTCGATTTCATGCACCGGCAGGGTTTTTTCAATATTCTGCCCGTCGATATATTGGTCGATGCGGCCGTCGGAATCGCAGGTTAAATCCTGGATAACGGCGCGGCGCGTGGGTTGTTCGTCCAGCCGATGGATAGGCATGATCGGGAAGATTTGATCGATGCCCCAGATGTCGGGCATGGACTGGAACAGCGAGAAATTGCAAAACACCTTGTCGGCCAGTTTCTCGTTCAGCTCCTGCAATATTACGGCCTCGCTTTGATTGTTGGGATTCAGCTTAAGGACCAGCTGGCGGCACAGCAGCGCATAGTTATTTTCCGCCTCGGCCAGCCCGGTAATGCTCAGTTTGTCCTGAGTAAATTGGGCCCGTGCTTCCGATAAATCGAACTGCGCATCGTGGTAATGTTCGGCCAGGTTGTGCGGTTCCGGCAAGGCTTGCAGCTCGGCATGGTTGGCGTAAACCGATTCAATATCGGTCACGTTGGTGATCAGTACCGCATGGTGGGCGGTCAGCGCACGGCCCGATTCGGTGATGATGTCCGGCTGCGGCACCTGTTTTTCGGCGCAAATATCGGCAAAACTGCGCACGATATTCTGGGCGTATTCATCGAGACTATAGTTGATCGACGATTCGCGCCGCGAATGGCTACCGTCGTAATCCACGCCCAGCCCGCCGCCGGCATCGACGATTTTCACGTTAGCGCCCAGACGGTGCAGCTCAACGTAAAACTGCCCGGCTTCTTTCAGGGCTATTTTGATGTCGTGAATGTTGGCGATTTGCGAGCCCATGTGAAAGTGCATCAGCTTCAGCGTATCCAGCAAACCGGCTTGTTTCAGACGTTCGATTAATTGCAGCACTTCATGGGCATGAAGACCGAATTTGGATTTTTCGCCGCCGCTGTTTTGCCATTTCCCGGCGCTGATGCTGGACAGCCTGATCCTGACGCCCAATTGCGGCTTGATGTTAAGGCGCGCCGCTTCCTCGATAATCAGTTCCAGTTCCAGCGGCTTTTCAATGACCAGATAAAGATTCAGCCCCATTTTCAGCCCGATCAACGCCAGACGGATATAAGCGCGGTCTTTGTAGCCGTTGCAGACCACCACGCCTTTGTTGGACAGCGCCATAATCGCCAGCAATTCCGGCTTGCTGCCCGCTTCGAGGCCGATGTTGTCGGCCGCCAGAATGCCTTCGACCACCTTGCGTTGCTGGTTGACCTTGATCGGATAAACCGGCGTGTAGTTGCCCTGATAATCGTTATTGACGCAGGCTTTCTGGAAAGCATTGGATAGCTGGGTAACGCGGTCTTTTAAAATATCGGTAAAACGCACCAGCACCGGCAAGGATAGCTTTTTGTCGTTTAACGATTGGGCGATTTCGTATAAATCCAGTTGCACATCCTTATCGGAACTGGGTTTTACGCTGACATGCCCGGCGGCGTTGATCGAAAAATAGCCTTGTCCCCAACTGTCTATCGCGTAGGTTTGGGCGGATTGACTGGTCGTCCAGGTATTATTCACTGCTTATCTCCGTTTGGGTAAATACTATGAAATTCACAAAAAACATCGGCTAAAAAATTAAAAGATCATCACCACGAAGAGCAAAACATAAACTTCGTGTCTTAATGTAGGGTCAAATTCCACGGACTTATGGCATTCAAACGAGAAAGTAAATGCCCGCGGCCAGCCATGTCAGCAGCAGTAGCAGCCAAGGAAGCCAGTGCTGTCGGTAAACTATACGCTGTTGTATTTCAGGATCATCCGACTCTATCGATTGCTGCTTTTGAGTTGATACTTTCTTGAGCTTTCTGTTCAAGTCCCTGGCTTTTTCTTTTTGCTGTTTTTTATAGAGATCAATGCCTTTTTGAATGCCTTGAGCAATCAGCCTGGTTTGCTCTTTGGTTTGAGCGGGACGCTGAGTTCCTCGGGCTATTTTCAGCGCGTCCTCTTGAGTCTGCGGTGAGGGTTTTTGATAACTGTTTTTGGTCATGATGGTATTTTGATAATGAATGCTTCGCTAAATTATACTGTGTACGGTCACGGATGAGGATAATCAAATTACCCATGCCGCTGTTCAACGCGAAACACAACATTCCTTTCTAACAAGCATCCCAGCGATGCGTTGACTAACCTGCCTGCAAAAGAAGCATTGCTTCCCCGGCCGCATAAATTTAATGGGACAATAGAACACATTTTCATTACCACAGTAAGTACAATGCTACAAACTCAAAGGACAACATGATAACGGGCAAACTTAGAAGCCAGGTTGATTAAATAGGGGGCAGTTAAGCTGATTGATGGGGTTAATCGGAATGCGTTGGTTGCTGGCAAAGCGGCTTAACGAGGCGCGTTGAAAAGCCGGAAACGGGGCAAGTTGCTAATCAACTACTTCACATTCATGTAACTTGATTCCGGCATAATGAAACACGGCGCTGTGAATATGCTCTGCGGCCAATAGCCGCAATCCGTTGTGCCGTGGCTTGCCAAATCTAATATAATGCCCGAATCTTTATTTATCCAGGAACCTATACCATGAACCCAACCGAATGGTTTACCGAGCAACACTCAGACGCCGGCTCGGCCTTTTCGCTAAAAATTAAACAAAAGCTGCACGAGGAGCAATCCGAGTTTCAACACCTTGAAATCTATGAAACCGAAACCTTCGGTAATTTGATGATTATTGACGGTTGCACGATGGTATCAACCCGCGACAACTTTTTTTACCATGAAATGATGAGCCATCCGGCGTTATTCACTCACCCCGATCCAAAAAGGGTATGGATTATCGGCGGCGGCGACTGCGGCACGCTAAGAGAGGTGTTAAAACATCCATCGGTAGAGCAGGCGGTGCAGATTGACATCGACGAGCGGGTCACGCGTCTGGCGGAAATTTATTTTCCCGAATTATGCGAATCCAACAACGACCCCAGAGCCGACTTGAAATTTATCGACGGCATTAAATGGGTAAAGGATGCCGAGCCGAATTCGGTGGATATTATCATCGTCGACAGCACCGACCCGGTTGGTCCGGCTTTAGGCTTGTTCAGCGAAGAGTTTTACCGCGACTGCTTCGCCTGTCTGTCTGAAAACGGCATGGTCGTGCAGCAAAGCGAGTCGCCTCTGTACCACATGAAACTGATCGGCGAAATGCGCGACGCGATGAGCAATGCGGGTTTAAGTCATCTGCAAACCTTGTTCTTCCCGCAATGTTTGTATCCGTCAGGCTGGTGGAGTGCAACGATTGCCAGCAAAGGCGATCTGAGCAAGTTCAGGGAATCGGACAGTGCGAACAAGCCGTTCGACACCACTTACTACAACGTCGATATACACAAAGCAGCTTTGGCCCAGCCTGAATTTGTTAAAAAAGCGTTTAATTTATAGTTATTAATTAACCACGAAGACACGAAGAACACGAAGTTTTTTACTTTGCTTTTCTCCGTGTTCTTCGTGTCTTCGTGGTGAGGCTTTATCGATTACCCGACCAACCATAATACGAGATTACCCTAATGTTTGATCCTAAATCCCTTGATGATATTGCCAACCGTTTGGCGGGCGCCATGCCTCCCGGCTTGAGCAGCCTGAAAGACGATCTTGAAAAGAGTTTTCATGCCATTTTGCAGGGTGCGTTAAGCAAACTCGATTTGGTGACCCGCGAAGAGTTTGAAGTGCAAAAGCTGGTGTTGGCAAAAACCCGCTCAAAGCTCGAAGACCTGGAAAAGCGCGTCGCCGAAATGGAACAGCAAACGCTCAACAAAGAAGACATGTAGGTTGTAGGATAAAGCCGCCATGTCTTCCTTAGCGGTTGTTTACAGCCGCGGTCGCTCCGGTATAGAAGCGCCTTTAGTGACCGTTGAGGTTCACATTTCCAATGGCTTGCCTGCACTCAATATTGTCGGCCTGCCGGAAACGGCGGTTAAGGAAAGCAAGGATCGCGTTCGCGGAGCGATATTAAACTCCAAGTTTGAGTTTCCGATGCAGCGCATCACCGTCAATCTGGCACCTGCCGACTTGCCCAAAGAAGGCGGGCGATTCGATTTGGCCATCGCGTTGGGCATTTTGGCCGCATCCGGCCAGATTCCGATCGCCCACCTTCATCACTACGAGTGTGTCGGCGAGCTGTCGCTGGGCGGCGAACTGCGGTCTATCAACGGCGTTTTGCCGATTGCGATACAAGCCAGGAACAACCACCGAAAACTGATACTGCCCAAGGAAAATACCGCCGAAGCGGCGCTGGTCAAGGATATTGAAATCATCCCGGCCATGCATTTGCTGGAAGTCTGCTCCCATCTGGCCGGGCAGCGCCTGATACAGGTCGAGTTTCAGCAGGAAGAACAGGACGTACCGACTATCGATATAGACTTTGCCGATGTCCATGGCCAATATCACGTCAAACGGGCCTTCGAAATCGCCGCAGCCGGTGCGCATAACCTGATCATGCTGGGCCCGCCCGGCACCGGCAAATCGATGATCGCATCGCGCTTGCCGACCATATTGCCGCAGTTGACGGAGCAGCAGGCGCAGGAAACCGCGGCAATCGCATCGATCAGCGATCAGGGACTGGATGTTGCCAATTGGCTTAAGCCTCCGTACCGTGCGCCGCATCATACTGCTTCGGCGGCGGCCCTGGTTGGCGGGGGCAGTAATCCAAGACCCGGCGAAATTTCGCTGGCGCATAACGGCACCTTGTTTCTCGACGAACTCCCGGAATTCGACCGCAAGGTTCTGGAAGTGTTGAGGGAGCCGCTGGAGACCGGGCACATCACCATTTCCCGCGCTGCAAGGCAAGTCGATTTCCCGGCGCGCTTTCAGTTGATTGCGGCGATGAATCCATGCCCTTGCGGCTTTCTGGGCGATGCTTCGGGTCGTTGTCATTGCACGTCAGAGCAAGTGATGCGCTACCGGGCCAGAGTGTCCGGGCCATTGCTGGACCGTATCGACATGCATCTGGAAGTGCCCAGAATATCGCATGAAGTGTTACGCAAAGGTTCGCCGGATGGCGAAGAAAGCAGCGAGCAAATCAGGGCGCGCGTGGTTGCGGCCCGCAATTTGGCCGTTGCGCGTAGCGGCAAAGCCAATTCGGCGTTGACGGCCAAGGAAGTTAAACAGCTGTGCGTACTGTCCGAACCAAGCCATCAGATTTTAGAGCTGGCGATGGATAAATTCGGTTTGTCGCATCGGGCTTATCACCGCATTTTGAAATTGGCGCGCACCATTGCCGATCTTGCCCAATCGGAAAATATTGAAACCGCGCATTTAAGCGAAGCGATTAGTTATCGCAAGCTGGATCGTAAGGTTTAATGCGCTATGATAGAAATAGAATGGATAAAACAAGCTGTACGAGATAAAACTTATCGCTATTCAAAGCATGGCGATCAAGAACGGCAGAACGATAACTTAACTTTGACCGAAGTGGCGCAAGCTCTGAGCAATGGACGTATTCTCGAACAGTACGCCGACACGGGACGTGGTGTAAGCTGTTTAGTCGCCGGGTTTACCGATAACGGTGTTCCGATCCATATTGTGTGCGGATGCATAGGCAAGACGCTGGTTATTATCACCGTTTATATCCCTATGCCTCCTAAATTCACAAATCCTTTTGAGCGAGGTAATTAACATGTCCGAACAATGCGTATTTTGCGGTCATAAGCACCTTATTAGTAAAACCACGCGCTATATCTACCAAAAGAACGAGCAGATGTTAGTGGTTGAGCACGTGCCTTGTCTTGAATGCACGTTTTGCGGTGAGCAATATTTCGATGCGTTGGTTTTAGAGAAAATCGAAAATGATTATCAGGCAATCACTGACCGGCAAAGACAACCCCTGCGGGTTATGCAGGTTGCGGTAGAGGATTTCGCGGCACTGTCTTTATGAAAGATGTTTCTGACGTAAGCTCTGCCGGTTCCCAATTTCCAGATTGGGAACTCAGAATACGAAGCTCCAGCTTCGCGGTTACAGGAAGCTAGAGCTTCCAAGACCGAGTTCCCAAGCTTGAGCTTGGGAACGCTGAACGTAAAAGGCCGCTTCACTGCTTGAGCGTGGCTAATCAAAACATAAGTTTTAAAGTATTAACCGATATTACGTAGGTCACAAAAAACACCATGAAGTTTTATATTTTTCTCCGTGTCTTCGTGGTGAACTTTTTTATAGGCATCAATGTCCAAACTAAACCCCCAACAACAAGCCGCTGTTAAAGCGATTGATCACCCCTTATTGGTGCTGGCCGGAGCCGGCAGCGGCAAGACGCGGGTGATTACCGAAAAAATCGCCTACCTGGTCAAGCAAGGCCTGCCTGCGCGTCATATCGCGGCGGTGACTTTCACCAACAAAGCCGCACGGGAAATGAAAAATCGGGTATCCAAACTATTGGATAACAATCAACAGCGCGGCCTGCGGGTATCGACCTTTCATTCCCTAGGGCTTGATATATTGCGGGCGGAATCCAAGACGCTGGGCTACAAAGCCGGAATTACGCTGTTTGACGAGCAGGACAAGTACACGCTGCTGCGCAACCTGATCAGCCACGGCGCAAAAGATTGCGACATCGACAACATCGATAGCTATTCCCGGCAAATCGGGCAATGGAAAAACGCCTTTGTCACGCCGGAACAATCCATAGCGATTGCGACAGCCACCGAATACCCGGCGGCCAACCTGTATATCGACTACACCCGCAGTTTAAAAGCCTACAATGCGGTCGATTTCGACGACCTGATTTTGTTGCCGGTGCTGCTGTTTCAACAACACCCGGCCATCCTGGAAAAGTGGCAAAACAAGATCCGCTATTTACTGGTCGACGAATACCAGGACACCAACATCACCCAATACCAGCTGGTGCGCTTGATCGCCGGTAATTTGGGCCGGTTTACCGTGGTCGGCGACGACGACCAGTCGATTTATGCCTGGCGCGGCGCGCAGCCGGAGAACTTGGCGCAACTGCAAAAAGACTACGCCCGTCTGCAAGTCATCAAGCTGGAACAGAACTACCGCTCCACCGGCCGCATCCTTAAAGTCGCCAACCAGCTGATCGCCAACAATCCGCATGCGTTTGAAAAGCGCTTGTGGAGCGAGTTGGGTTACGGCGATCCGCTACGGGTTTTAAGCCATAAAGACGAGCTGATCGAAGCCCAGCAGATTGTCTCCGAGATCATCCATCACAAGTTCAAGACCGGCAGCAATTACCAGGACTATGCGATTTTATATCGCGGCAATCATCAGTCCCGGTTATTCGAAAAAGGTTTAAGGGAAAACAACATCCCGTATTTCATCAGCGGCAGCACCTCGTTTTTCGCCTATTCGGAAATCAAGGACATCCTCGGCTACCTGCGCTTGTTTGTTAACCAGGACGACGACGCGGCGTTTTTGCGCGTCATCAACACGCCCAAGCGGGAAATCGGCCCGAGCACCTTGGAAAAGCTCGGGGCCTATGCCAACGAGCGACATATCAGCCTGTTTGCGGCCAGTACCGAGTTCGGCCTGAGCCAAAAGTTGTCCGAAAAAGCCATGCACCGCCTGGAAAAATTCCGCGACTGGGTCATCGACACTGCAGACCGCATCGATCGGGGCGATACCTTCGCGGTCATCGAACAATTCATCGACCAAATCGGTTATTCGCAGCATTTGCAGGAAGAAAGCAAAACCAAGGAATCCGCCGACCGCAAACTAAAAAATGTCTACGAACTGGTTGAATGGCTGAGACGCATCGCCGACAAGGAAACCGACGGTCAAAAACCGCTGGCGGAAATCGTCGCCAAAATCATGCTGATGGACATCATGGAACGCAACCAGGAAGACGAGGCCAGCGACCAAGTCAGCCTGATGACCCTGCATGCCGCCAAGGGACTGGAGTTTCCGCATGTGTTTTTGATCGGCATCGAAGAAAACATCCTGCCCCATCAAAACAGCATCGAAACCGACAACATAGAAGAAGAACGCCGACTGGCCTACGTCGGCATCACCCGCGCCCAGCGCACCTGCACGTTCAGCTACTGCACCCATCGCAAACGTTACGGCGAAGTCGCCGAATGCGAACCCAGTCGGTTTTTAAGCGAACTGCCCGCCGATGATCTGGAATGGGTCAACAAAAAACAGCTGGCCCCGGAAGTCATCAAAGAGCGCGGCAAGGCAAGTCTGGCGCACTTGAAAACAATGTTGTCGTAATTGCAGCGCCGATCGGTTAGAATACACCCCACGCGCCCGTAGCTCAGCTGGATAGAGTACAGCCCTCCGAAGGCTGTGGTCAGAGGTTCGAATCCCCTCGGGCGCACCATTCTTCCTCACTTCCCCCGCCTTATGTTGGCCTAATCTAAGTTTGGTGATCAAGCGTTATTAGATGCATTTTCTTCAATGAAGAATCTGACCTCAGCTTTTGGTAACTAAAGACAGGCTTCATTTAGCGATTCTCTGTTCTTCAAGGTGTTTATTTGTCATCTGGAATTGCTCCACTAGCTCTTCAATTTTGCATTCAAAATAAGTACGCAACTTGTCCAAGTTGTCTGTCACTGTGCAGTGTCCCCAATGATTAATCATTAATTCCAGTTGAATTCGCTAATTCATTAATTGTGATTCGGCTGTTCTCACTAAACTCCTTTTTTATATCAATTATTTAATCTTAAATCGCAACATTTCTTAAACTCTCAAAAGTCTTTTTAATCTTGGACAGAGCATCCGGTACGTAAATTCCTGAAAAATCCTTAACTTAATGGCAGTGACGCGCTACGTGGGAGCGATATAATTTATCTTGAATTAGTGCTTCGCAATGGTAGATAGTAACAGCGCAGCAGTGTGTAGATATGACGGGGAGTTCACATCATTTATTGGGCTCTGCTAATATTCTGAATTTGCACTCGATCCTGATTACAACCATTATTAATGGAACTTTACCTTGAAAAATATCGTGCGTGTCCGTTTTTTGGTTTCTTTGCTGCTGTGGATGTGTGCAGCCGATGTTTACAGTGATGAAAATCACCTCATAGCGTGCGGCTCCTTCTATAGGACATTGAGCGACTTGAAGTTGCAGCAACCGCCGAGGCGAGTGCTGCTTGTGCCTTTACTGAGCAGGGATCCGCATACGACGGAGAGCCCAAGGTGGTCTGAGCAACCCGCCCGTACTCTGGAAGCCTTTTACCGGAACCGGTTTAATGCGGACGTTACGCAACTGCGGGATGTCTGGAGCTGGACGGATTATTACCGGCAGGTCGATCAACTGGTGCGGCAGTCGCCCCCTTTCGATCGGGTTATGTTTATCAGTCATGGCGGTTTTGACGGCCCGGTACTCAAAAATGCCGTGTTTTGGCAAAACTTCCAAGTAACGGGGAGCAAAGGCGAATTGCTTCAGTACTCCGAGGCGCAACCCGGACTCAAGAACGTGTTGTCCATCACCTATGATGTCGAAAAAAACCGCGTATTCAGCGGCTATATGGCCTCGCACTGGCCGGAGCTGACGCCGATGAAAACGGACGACATCAGGCATCTGCTTAAGGGGCTGGAAAAACAGATACAGCCGCTGGATCATGCTTGTTTTCAAAATTACTGTTCGCAGGAGAGCTTGGCTACCAGCCCTGAACAGCAGCGCGGATACCGGCTCGATCTCTGCGAACTCATTTGCCGCGAACCGCTGTTCGAGCAAAAGACATCGGTTGAGATCTCTGCGGAACGGTTCTTCCATTTCACAAAATCCCTGAGTTCGCTGGTAACGACAGACGGCTTGATTTTTTTCGGCGCCTGCAATCCGGGCAGTGCTGCACCGGTAAAAACGCTGGAGAAGGATGAAACCGAGTTGTTAATCAACTCAACCCTTGCGGGCGGGCCGCACAAGAGTTACGTGCATTTGGTTGGCGCAGTTACCGGCCGGGTCATCGCCGGTCCGATAGGACAAAGCAGCGCCGATGACATTGTAAATCGAATTATCATGTTTGAGACCAGTCGTCCTCAGCACAATTTATGCGTGGTCGTCCCTGAAACGAAGTGATTTTGTAAGAAAGCCGCAATCATTTTGGGAATGAATAGCTCTCTCAACCATGAACAAGGGGCGCTTTGCCAGTGGGCTGGAAGGATATGTTGTCCGGCTTATTCAAACAATAAGTGCTAATACCTAAAACGGCTTTATGTGCGCCACCGTACCGACTGCCTCTGGTTTTGTAGTTAGCCTAGATGTTGGCGGATGAAAAAGCACAGCAATACCTTAAGATCAGCCGCCTAATCCTAGGGGAATATCATAAGCACACAGCCTATTCGCCGTTGCAATGTCTTGCCGCGGCGTTTTTTTATATTGTCGGTCTCACCGCCGACAGAAAAGCTTTAGCTGGCGGTCTTATACGCAGACCGAAAGCCCTACAGAACTATCAGCTGGTTCGCCAGTTGCAACAGAAGGCCAGTCCTATTCAACAAAGCTGCCGGGTATTACTCCGGCTATTCTGCTGCCAGACCTATCGGAATTTGCTAAATCAATATAGTTTGCAAGGCGGCATGAGCCGTAAAGGCGACTGCTGGGATACTCAGCTTAAAATGATACTGAGCCTGAAAATGGAGCGGGTCTGGCGACGAGACTATGCCAATCACCAAGAAGCAAGTCGCGATGTAACAGACTACATCGTTGGCTTTTATAGTAGTCGGCGTCAGGACTATCTGTCTCCCAACGACGTTATCTTTCTGCATCGTATCGTCGAGCGTGATGGAGACACCGGGTCTATTTTTTACGACCTGGACCGGTAGGGCTGCGGGTTATGGGGTTACTCGCTCAAGGCCTTCCTGTCCGGTAGCTTCGATTTATCTGGGTGAACTTGATGCAAACTATCGCCCGTTTGCTCAGTCGTTACGCAATTTGGCCAAAGACTACCAATCCAAAGCCGTTTCGGGTCTGTTGGAGTGGGGACAGTCACTGTTGTTCAGCGATAGATTGCACAGGTGAACACTGATAAACTGAAATATAAAGAATTTAGCTAAAAGTGGGCGTGGGAACGAGGAAGCGTTTAAACAGTCTGTTTATAATAAACAATAAAAAACGATCTATTTAATCGGTGTTGATTTACGGCTGAATAGTTACAAACTTTGGATCTGGAGAGAGTCATGAACAGCGCAACGGCCGCCGCCGACAAGCCTGTCATTTTAATTGTCGACGATGCCCCGTTTAATTTGGGTGTGGTGGTGGATAGCCTGGAGAACAGCGGTTACCGGTTACTGATAGCCCAGGGCGGTGCTGAAGGCCTGAAACGCGCCGCTCTCGTAAAACCGGACCTGATCCTGCTGGATGTGATGATGCCGGGGTTGGACGGTTTCGAAATTTGCCGACGATTAAAGAGCGATCCAGAGACAGCCGATATACCGGTAATTTTTATGACGGCACTGGCAGAGAGCGAACATAAAATCACCGGCTTCAAGGCGGGCGGCGTCGATTACCTTAGCAAGCCCGTGCAGATTGATGAAGTCATTGCGCGGGTCGGTGCGCATCTGAACTTGAGAGCTATGCAGCGGCAACTGCAACTACAGAATGTGCAATTGCAAAGGCATCAAGAGGAACTGGAGCAGAAGGTTGCCCAGCGCACCGCTGAGCTGAGTATCGGCAACCGCTTGCTGCGCGAGGAAATCGAGGAGCGCAAGCGGGTCGAGAATACGCTGAAGTTCATCGCCCAGCGTGTCTGGATGGAAGGCGGCGAGGCGTTCCTGACTGCGCTGGCGCGTTATTTGGGCCGGTTGCTGGAAGTGGATTATGTGATTATCGATGAGTTGTCCGCGGATCCGAACCACGCCGAAACGATTGCTATCTACGCCAAGGGCGAAATGCTCTCCAATATGCAATACAGTCTCAAGGATACGCCTTGCGAGAATGTTATGGCAGGCGGGTTGTGCTGTTATCCGGCGGATGTGCAACAGCGGTTTCCCGAGGATACCCTGTTGATGGATATGCAGGCCGAAAGCTATATCGGTCTTCCGCTTTGGGATTCCGCCGGTAAGGTCATCGGCCTGATTGCGGTGATGGACTGCAAGCCGATGCGTGACGAGCTTACCGTCACATCAATGCTGCAACTGGTGGCGACCAGCGCTGCGGCGGAACTGGAGCGTCGGCAGTCGGAGTTGGCGATCGCCGAGTCGCGGCAGTTCCTGATCAGGGTTATAGACGCCATTGCCGACCCGGTGTTCGTCAAGGACAGGGAACATCGCTGGATTCTGCTTAACCAGGCCTGTTGCGAGCTTATCGGCCGCCCCCGGGCCGAACTGTTGGGCAAACCCGATTCAGACTACTTCCCGGAGCACGAGACGCAGGCATTCCGGCAGGCTGACGATGCGGTATTCGACAGCGGATTGGAAAACGTCAGCGAAGAAGACATTACCGATGGTCAGGGCGTCAAGAGAACGATTTCCACCACGAAAACCTGCTTTTCGGATAATAACGGGCAACCTGTCCTGGTCGGTATCATCAAGGATATGACCGAACGTAAGCAGTACGAATTGAATCTGCTCAAACGCGTGCAACTGGAAGAGCAACTGTCCTGTCTGGCGGATAGTGTGCCGGGCTTCATCTACACCATCCGTTTGAGTCAGGATGGGCATACCAGCTTTCCGTTTGCCAGCGCGGGCATTGAAAATATCTTCGGACTGCGCCCCGAAGATGTCTGTGACGACGCGACCGTGCTACGGGCGCGCTACCATCCCGACGACTTGCCGCGGGTTCTCGCTCATAATGAAGAGTCCGCGCGGACACTGACGCCGTTCCGGATCGAAGTCCGTATTTTTCATCCCGACAAGGGTATGCGCTGGATTGAAATCCGCTCCACACCGCAACGGCATCAGGATGGCAGCACCGAGTGGCACGGATTGATAATCGACATCACCGAGCGTAAAGAGAGCGGTGAGCAACTTGCCTTGCTGGATTACGCGCTCGATCATGTCGGCGAAGCCGTCTACCTGATCGATGAAGACGCCCGCATTCTTCAGGTCAACGAAGAAGCGAGCAGGATGCTGGGGTACACGCGGGCCGAATTGCTGGCGATGCGGGTGCTCGACATCGACCTCGATTTCGACCCGGAACGATGGCGACAGCACTGGGGCGAGTTGCTCGCCGGGATGAGTACGGTAACGCTGGAGACCCGTCATCAAACGAAAGCGGGCGGCATTGTCCCGATAGAAGTTAACGCTAATCCCATCGTCTATCAGGGGCGACACTACAATTTCGCCCTGGCACGCGACATTACCGAGCGAAAACGAGCCGAACAGGCTCTGCGCGAGGGCGAGGAAAAGCTGCGCGACCTCTATGAGCTTTCTTCGCTGGGTATCGCCCTGACCGATATGAACGGCCGTTACCTGGAATTCAACGAGGCTTTTTGCAGCATTTCCGGCTATCTTGCCGATGAGCTCAAGACGCTGGATTATTGGACATTGACTCCGCAGAAATATGCCGCCGGAGAAGCCGAACAGCTTGAGTTGCTATCCCGTACCGGCCGCTATGGTCCCTACGAGAAGGAATACCGGCAAAAGGGTGGCACGCTGGTGCCTATCCAGCTGAACGGCACGCTGATTACCGGCAAGGATGGGCAGAAGTATATCTGGTCTATTGTTGAGGACGTTACCGAGCGCAAACAGATGGAAGCGAGAGTTCGGCAACGGGAACAGGAATTTCGCGTATTGGTGGAAAACTCGCCCGATCTTATCTTTCGTTACGACAAGGATTGCCGCCGTATTTACGTCAATCCGGCCATGGAACGGTTAACCGGAAAGTCGGCTGCTGAACTGATGGACAAAATGCCGTCGGATGCCTCGGTGGTCTGCGCGGGCGAAGAGGAAAAGCTGGTGCAGGCGATCAGGCAGGTGCTGGAAACAGGCCGGACTGCCGAGAGCGAGGTGCAGTTTATCGCCGGCGATGGGCGGCGGCATTATTTTCATAACCGCTATGCGCCGGAATTCGGGCTACAGGGCGAGGTGGCGGGGGTGATCTCAATTGCCCGCGACATCACCGAACGCAAGCTGGCAGAAAAACTGCGCGATCAGCGTGAGCGGGAATTACGGACGCTGGTGGATAATCTGCCGACCATGGTGGTGCGCTACGACCGCGACTTCCGGTGCATTTACGTCAATCCGGCTTATTCGCAAATCACCGGCCGTAGCGAAGCGGAAATGCTCGGTAACCCGCTCAGAAACGCATGGCGAGCCACCAATATTTCTGCGCAAGCGTACAAAGCTATTCTGGCCGACGTGATGGGTAGCGGCAAAAAAGCCGAGGTGTCGCTGGAATGGAGTGACGGCGACGGGCGCCTGATCAGTCATGCGATGAAAATAGTGCCGGAATACGATGCCGATGGCCAAGTGAGCGGCGTGTTGGCGTTGGGTTTCGACTTAAGCGATCGCCGTCAGCAACAAATTGTCGAAACCAACCGCCAGCGCGTGTTCGAGAAAATGGCGCACGGCGACAATCTCAACAGCATTCTGGAGCAAGTGGCTTTGTATGTCGAATCTTCAAAGTCAGGACGGCGTTGCGCGATTTTGTTGTTGGATGAGGAGCAACAACGTTTGCAAATCGTGGCTGCGCCTTCGTTTTCGGAGTCTTCCAGGGCAAGGCTTAATCCGCAGCTGCTGGGCGAAGCGGGCGGGCGTTGCGACGACTGGGCTGCTTCGATCTTGCGTGGCGAGCGGGTAATTGTGCAGGATATGGGCAAGCACCCGTGCTGGTCGTTTTATCGGGAGTTCATCCCCGAAAGCGGGGCGGTTGCCTGCTGGTCGGAGCCGATTTTTTCCTCATCCAGCCAGTTGCTGGGCGTCGTAATTCTCTATATCAACCAAGTCGGCGCCCCCGATGAGACCGATTTAAGCCTGCTGCAGCAAGCCGGGCATTTAAGTTCCATCGCCATTGAGCGCAAGCGCATCGAACAGCAAATGTACCGCCAGGCCAGTTATGATCAGCTGACCGGGTTGCCTAACCGGCGCTTGTTCGGTAACCGTCTGTACGAGGAAATCGCCAAGGCCGAACGCGGCGCTTATAGTCTGGCGGTACTGTTTATCGATCTGGATCGTTTCAAGGAAGTCAACGACACCTTGGGCCATGAGGCCGGCGACGATTTGCTGGTGGAAGCGGCGCAACGCATTCGTTCATGTGTGCGGGAATCGGATACCGTGGCGCGCTTGGGCGGCGACGAATTTGTGGTGATTTTGTCTAAAGTAGACGACGTTGTTCCGCAGGATCGGGTGGCGCAATGCATCCTTGATGCCATGGTACGGCCGTTCCGGCTTGGCGAGCAGAATGCTTATGTCTCCGCCAGCATAGGCATTGCCGGTTATCCGCAGGATGCAGATAACGCCGAAGTCTTGATCGGCTGTGCCGACCAGGCGATGTATGTCGCCAAAAACATGGGACGCAATTGTTTCAGTTTCTTTAACCACGGCATGCTGGAGCAGGCTCGGCAACGTCTGGAACTGGTCAACGACTTGCGCGGCGCGCTCGGTGCAGGCCAGCTTGAGGTGTATTACCAGCCGATAATCGAAGTTGCCAGCGGTCGGGCGGTCAAGGCCGAAGCGCTGTTGCGTTGGCATCATCCCGAACTGGGCATGGTGCCGCCCGACCGGTTTATCCCTATCGCCGAAGAAACCGACCTGATTCAGGAAATCGGCGCCTGGGTGTTTCGCGAGGCTGCGGACACCGTTAAGCGCTGGCATGTCCTGAACGAAGAGCAGGGTGTAGGGCAGATTAGCGTCAATATGTCGCCGCGCCAGTTCACTAAAGATAGCGGCGTTCAAACTTTCATTGATTATTTGCAGGCAGTCGGCATCGCTCCTTCCTCTCTTGTTGTCGAAATCACCGAAGGCCTGTTACTGGATGATTGTTCGGCTGTTACCGAGAAGTTGGAGCTGTTGCGCGCGGCGGGGATTCAACTTTCCCTGGATGACTTCGGCACCGGTTATTCGGCGATGGCCTATTTGAAAAAATTCAATATCGATTACCTGAAAATCGACCGCTCCTTCGTCCGCGATCTGGAAACCGATCCCGGCGACCGGGCGATCGCGGAAGCCATTGTGGTGATGGCGCACCGGTTGGGCTTGAAGGTGATAGCGGAAGGCGTGGAAACCGAAGGCCAGCGGGCGTTGCTGATGGCGGTCGGCTGCGAGTACGTGCAGGGTTATCTGTATGCCAAACCGATGCCGGTCGAGGCGTTTTTAGCGTATGTCGCAGGGTAATCTTGCTATGCGCATATTCCGGTCCAGTCTGAATGATGATTAATTCAAGAGGTGATGGTTTGCATCGGGTTAGCTGATTGCTCAAACGGCATTGGCCGAAAAACCTGAAAGCATCACCGAATCGGTGGATAAATCAAAATCTGAATTATAATTGACGCAATTTTTTGGTGAACTGGATATAACGATGCGGCAAACAATAAAGGCAAAACACGAGCTTCGCTTGTACGAGCTTAAAAAAGCGGTGAACGATTTTCTTGAGTTCACTGAAAATTTAACGCTGCTTCAGGCGGTTAATGAAAAAGCGCAGGAGATGGCTCAGGCGGTTGACATGCTGCAACAGTTGTTACAGCAGGGCTCGGCTGCAAATAAGCCGGTTAAGGCTATTAATACTTCCGAGGCAGCGACTCTGCTTGATGAGATTGTTGATGTCGATGCGGTTGGCGAGTTGGAAGCTTATATGTTGTCGGCGGCAGAAGGTATTGAAGATGCCGAGGTAACGCAGTTTTTAACCGAGGTAATGGACAAGGTTGAGCGTAAATATAATCTGCTGCTTGAAAAAGCGCATGCTTATAATGCGCTACTTAAAGGCTAAACAAGCGCGGTTCTAGTAATTGCGTTGGACAGAAAACATTGCCAATAACGTCAACGCTTGTTTGTATTCGGAATCAGGCAGGACGCTTAATGCGGATATCGCTTTCTGGGCTTCCTCGTCGGCGCGCTGTTCTGTGTAATCAATGGCTTTAGTGCTTTGCACGATGGCGTAAACTTCGTTAAAGACATCACGGTCACCATTTTTGATCGCATCAATAATGATTTTGGCCTCGCTTTCGCTGCCGTTTTGAATGGCGTAAATCAGCGGTAAGGTCGGCTTGCCTTCGGCAAGGTCGTCGCCGAGATTTTTGCCCAGTTCGTCTTTGCTGGCTTTGTAATCGAGTGCGTCATCAATCAGTTGAAAAGCGATGCCCAGATGCTGACCGTATAGTGCCAGGCCTTGTTCGGTTTCGGTTGACGCTCCGGCGATAACGGCGGCCAATTTGGTCGCGGCGCTGAATAAGATGGCGGTCTTTCTGGCAATCACTTCGAGGTATTTTTGTTCTGTCGTCTCGGGGTTATTGCAGTTTAAAAGTTGCAGTACCTCGCCTTCGGCAATGGCTGTGGTGGTTTTTGACAGGATTTCCATGACTCGCATATTACCGGTACGCACCATCATTTCAAATGCGCTGGAATAAAGATAATCGCCTACCAGGATGCTGGCCGCGTTGCCCCAGACGGCATTAGCGGATTCTTTGCCGCGTCTGAGGTCGGAGTCGTCCACAACGTCGTCATGCAGCAGTGTGGCGGTGTGGATAAATTCAATGACCGCCGCCATCAGCAGGTGGTTATCGTTGGCTCCTCCCAGCGCCTTGGCAGCCAGTAACAGCAGCATTGGGCGTAATCGTTTGCCGCCGCTGCCGACTATATAATGGCCCATCTGGTTAATGAGGACAACATCGGAGCTTAACTCGTTAATAATGAGCTGATCGACAGCTTTTGCCTCGGCTGTAGTTAATTTTTTGATTGAATCAAAATCAATGGGGGCAGTAGTGTTAGCGGGGGATTGTGAGTGCGATGCCATTATGTTGTGCTGCGTATAAGTTTGGGTTATTTTTCATGGTGATAGCTATGAAAATCAAATTCTGTTAAGCTATTATAACTTAATAGAACATTAATCGCCCATGCTATTGATTGAGGTGGTTGAGGGTAATAGCTTTTTTGTGCTATTTTGGTAAGATATTCAGGCCGTCGATTTAATTTAGATTGACTTGGTCCTGTTTTAAAAATATAATTTTTTGTTCACTTTAAACAGATTAATGCTTGATGGAGCTTGCGCCGATGTATGCGGTAATTCAAACAGGTGGTAAACAGTACCGCGTAGAAGAAGGTACTTACTTAAAAATAGAAAAACTGGAGCTAGGCGAAGGCGACAGCATTGAATTCGATAAAGTACTGATGATTCAGTCAGACGATGCTGTTAAGGTCGGCATGCCTTTTATCGAAGGCGGCAAAGTTACAGCGACTGTCTTGTCTCAAGGTAGACATGCAAAAGTCAAAATTATTAAATTCAGAAGACGTAAGCACCATATGAAACAAATGGGGCATCGTCAGTACTATACAGAAATCCAGATTACTGGCATTTCTGCTTAAGATATTAGGAGTTACAGATGGCTCATAAGAAAGCTGGTGGTAGTACGCGTAACGGACGTGACTCTAATGCGAAAAGATTAGGTGTTAAGCGTTACGGTGGAGAGAGTGTGACGGCGGGCAATATCATCGTTCGTCAACGTGGAACCAAGTTTCACGCTGGTGATAATGTAGGTTGCGGAAAAGATCATACCTTGTTTGCAACGGCTGATGGTAAAGTGGTTTTTCAGGTTAAAGGACCTAATAACCGCAAATTTATCAGTATTGTTGCTGCATAAGACATACGGCTGTATCGCGCCATAGCATGGCGAGACAGTTAGGTCGGGTTTGTGTAATCCGGCAACTTTAAAAAAGCTCCGCCGTTCATGGCGGGGCTTTTTTTGTTTTTATCGGTTGAGTTTGAAGTTTGGCGGCATGTGATTTATGAGATTTGTTGACGAAGCGGAAGTTCGCGTAGAAGCGGGCGATGGCGGCAATGGTACTATCGGTTTTCGGCGCGAGAAATACATTCCTATGGGCGGTCCGGATGGCGGCGATGGCGGCGATGGCGGCAGTGTTTACCTGATTGCGGCAGAGAATGTAAATACTCTGGTGGATTTTCGGTATCATGCGGTGCATCGGGCTCAGCGTGGGCAAAATGGCATGAGCCGTAATTGTACCGGCAGGAAAGGCGATGATTGCTATGTGCCGGTGCCGCTTGGAACGCAGGTTTCGGACGCGGAAACGGGTGAGGTTATCGGTGATTTAACCGAAATCGGTCAAACCTTGCTGGTTGCCCAAGGTGGTTTTCATGGTCTGGGTAATACGCGCTTCAAAAGCAGTATTAACAGGGCGCCGCAAAAAGCCAGCAAAGGCAGTGAGGGCGAGCATCGCAGGCTTAATCTGGAGCTGACGCTGATTGCCGATGTCGGTCTGCTGGGTATGCCTAACGCCGGAAAATCCAGCTTGATTCGCTCGGTATCGGCGGCAACGCCCAAGGTTGCCGACTATCCATTTACGACCTTACACCCCAATTTGGGCGTGGTTAGCGTTGATGATTTGCGCAGTTTCGTTATTGCCGATATTCCCGGTGTTATTGAGGGTGCGGCTGAAGGTGCTGGTCTCGGCTTGCAATTTCTCAAGCATTTGCTGCGTACCGGCTTGCTGTTGCATCTCATTGATGTGGAGCCCTACGAAAGCATGGAATCGCCGGTACAAGCAGCTAAAAAAATCATTCACGAAGTCGAAAAATGGAGTGATGAGTTGGCCGCCAAGCCGCGCTGGCTGGTGTTGAACAAGATAGACCGTTTGCCCGCTGAGGAAGTTGACGAGCGATGCCAGGCTATTGTCGATGAGCTGGAATGGACGGGGCCGGTCTTTAAAATTGCGGCGATTAATGGTGATGGTACGAGAGAGTTGATGTTTGCCATCATGAACTTTTTGGAACAGCAGCGGCAGGAAAAAAGTGAACAGGACTGATTTTGCCAAAGTTAAGCGGGTTGTCGTCAAGATAGGCAGTTCTTTATTGACCAAGGGCGGCCAGGGTCTTGATAAGGTTGCCATTGCTGCCTGGGTTGAGCAGATGGCCGGCTTAAGGCAGCAATCTATCGACGTGATACTGGTTTCTTCGGGTTCCGTGGCAGAAGGCATGTGTCGTTTGGGTATGAAGGTGCGCCCCAAGACATTGCATGAGCTACAGGCGGCCGCATCTGTCGGTCAAATGGGCTTGGTGCGCGTATTTGACGATAATTTTCAGCGGCATCGCTTGCATGCGGCGCAAGTGCTGTTAACTCATGACGATTTATCGGACAGGCAGCGCTATTTAAATGCCAGAAGCACGTTGCTGACCTTGCTCAAGTTTGGCGTGGTGCCGGTTATTAATGAAAACGATGCGGTGGCAACCGAAGAAATCCGCTTTGGCGATAACGACACGCTGGCGGCATTGGTTGCCAATCTGGTCGAGGCCGATTTACTGATTATTTTGACCGATCAGCAGGGTCTGTTTACGGGAGATCCCGGTTTGCATCCCGACGCGAAATTAATTTCCGAGATCAGTGTTAACGATGATCGGCTGGATGTAATGGCTGGCGATAGTCGCAGTGGGTTAGGGCGAGGCGGCATGTGTACCAAAGTACGGGCGGCGCGGCTGGCCTCCAGGTCCGGCGCTGCAACAGTGATTGCTGCGGGCGCTGTCGACAATGTTATTGCCTCCGTAATCTCCGGGGCTGATTTGGGTACCTATCTATTGCCGGACATAGAGCCATTGGTGGCCAGAAAGCGCTGGCTCGCAGGGCAGTTGCAGGTCAAGGGGCAATTGGTTCTGGATGCGGGTGCGGTCAGGATGTTGCAGAATGAGGGCAAAAGCCTCTTGGCTGTCGGTGTTAAGTCGGCATCAGGCAGATTTGAGCGTGGCGAGTTGGTTTCCTGCGTCGATGAAAGCGGCTTGGAAATCGCGCGCGGACTGATTAATTACGGCAATGCCGACGCCCAATTAATAGCGGGATCAAATAGAGGAGCATTGGCGTGGCCCGCGCTGCTCCTGGGTAGATTGCTTGAGCGTCAGAGTGATCTGACGCCTAGATGAATGGCTGTTCAAGACAGAACCCGGC
>Ga0123399_1043366_pt1 | contig 33584 bp, 39 predicted proteins | sample T5LHNH4metaT_FD_89927 | JGI IMG/M metagenome (GOLD analysis project Ga0123399, IMG submission 89927) | Methane-oxidizing artificial microbial communities from Washington, USA to study methane cycling - T5-LHNH4 metaT (Metagenome... | ecosystem: Engineered > Modeled > Simulated communities... | reverse complement strand
ATTTTTCTTATCATTGTAGTTCTCCAGGTTGAGTGGGATATCAGCTATCCCAGCGCTTAAAAATCAATGAAGTATTAATACCCCCAAAAGCAAAATTATTACTCATCACATAGTCGCAATCGAGCTTGCGGGCATCCTCTTTAATATAGTCCAACTGCGCGCATTCGGGGTCAATATTGTCAAGATTGGCCGTGGCATGAAACCAGCCTTCATTCATCATCTTGACCGCCACCCAGGCTTCCAGCGCACCGCAAGCACCCAGAGTGTGGCCGGTAAAGCTTTTCAGCGCACTGATCGGGGTTTTATCGCCGAATATCGCCGCAGTCGCATGGCTTTCGGCGACATCGCCGTGGCTTGTTGCGGTGCCATGCGCACTGATGTAACCGATGGCGGAAACTTCCAGCCTGGCATCCTGCAGGGCCAGGCGCATCGCAACCTGCATACTGTCACTGTTAGGCTGGGTGACATGCAGGCCGTCCGAATTGGTGCCGAATCCCACCAATTCGGCATGAATATGAGCGCCACGCGCCAGTGCATGCTCCAACTCTTCCAATATCAAGGTGCCTGCGCCCTCGCCGATGACCAAGCCATCCCGGTCGCGGTCAAAAGGCCGGGGGCTTTTATCCGGCGTGTCATTGCGCAGACTGGTTGCAAACAAGGTGTCGAATACTGCGGACTGGATGGCCGATAATTCTTCAGCGCCGCCTGCGACCATCAGCTTTTGCTGGCCGAACTTTATCGCCTCATAACCGTAGCCTATGCCCTGACTGCCCGAGGTGCAGGCGCTTGAGGTTGTGTAAATCCTGCCGTTTATGCCGAAAAACAGGCTGATATTGACCGGGGCGGTATGGCTCATCATTCTGATATACGACGTAGCATTCAAACCGCCGGTGGCATGGTTAAGGAGCATGTTGCCGAACTCGGCGATAGCATCGGGGCTGCCCGATGAACTGCCGTAAGCGATGCCCATCTGTCCGCTTTTAAGACAATCGTCACCCAGCAAACCGGCATCAGTCAGCGCCAGTTCGGTTGCGTAAGTCGCCATTAAAGCGATACGCCCCATGCCGCGAACTTGCTTGCGCGAATAATGCTCAGGCTTGGTGAACTCGGCGGGCGCCCCCAAGCGGGTATTCAAGCCTTGGTACTTATCCCAGTCCTGCATTGTTCGAATGCCGGTAGACTTGTTTTTAAGGCGTTCGGCAACTTGCCGCCAATCGTTGCCTATCGGCGAAATCCCCGCCATACCGGTCACTACCACACGTTTTAACATAAGCCACCATTGACTGAAATAACCTGCCGGGTAACGTAGGCGGCATCTTCGGACATTAAAAAAGCCACGACCGCCGCCACTTCTTTAGGGCTGCCTACCCTGCGTGCCGGAATCATTTTTTTGATTTCTTCCAGCGGCAATTCGTTGACCATCTCCGTATCGATAAGGCCCGGCGCCACGCAATTGACGGTAATATCGCGCTTTGCCAGTTCCAAAGCCAGCGCTTTGGTCGCACCGATAATACCGGCTTTTGCCGCACTGTAATTGACCTGACCGCGATTGCCCATCAAACCGGAAACCGACGATAACGTGACAATGCGTCCCGGTTTTCGCCGCCTGACCATCGGCATGACCACCGGCTGCAAGACATTGTAAAAACCGTCGAGATTGCTGTGGATCACGCTGTCCCACTGTTCGCCGGTCAGCGACGGAAAGGCATTATCGGCAGTGATCCCGGCGTTGCATACCACGCCGTAATAAGCGCCGTGGCTTTCAATATCCTGATTGAGTTGTTCGCTGCATTGCGCGCGGTCGGCAATGTCGAATTGCAAGATCCTGGCGTGTCGGCCTAGCTGCCCGATTTCGGCAACAACCTCCTCGGCCTGAGTACGTTGGCTGCGGCAATGGATAACTAAATCAAAGCCCTGTTTAGCCAGATATAATGCAATCGCTTTACCAATGCCCCGACTGGAACCGGTCACTAAAACAGTTTTATTCATATTGTGCTCATGTGTTGTTTCAATACTTCATCGCGTTCCCACGCGTTGCGTTCATCTTTAATTCCGGCAGTCCTTTACCTGGCGTTAGGCGGAAAACAGGCCACTATCCAGACCTTCCTGGTTTTAAAAACCTGGAAGGTCTAACTCGCAACGTTTTCGACAGACGAAACATACTGTCTCATGTGTTGTTTAACGGAGGTCGATAAACATTGAGGTTAGCCGCAACGTCCACGCCTTCCCCCTGAATTCGGCAATCAAAAACCCCCAAGCCGTCATCCTGCATGATTTTATTCACCCGTATCGTCAACGTTGCGCCGACCTTAAACGCAGCAACATTACTGTTGTAACGACGGGTTCCGAGCAGAAAGCCCATGCGTATCGGCTCATTGGCCTGTCTCGCCTTCACGCCGACATAGGCGGCTATCGCTTGGGCCATGTATTCAATACCGGCCCAGGCAGGAACGGTCTGATCATCGCCAAACAAACCATCGCCGCGCACCACCAGTTCGGCCGTCAAGCCCTGCTCGTCATAGTCAATGATACGCTCCAGCAACACCATGTCGCCGGTATGCGGAATCAGCTCGGTAACTGCTGATCGCTGTTCCAGACGCGATTCTATCTTCCCCATCCGTGGAGTCGTGCCTCCTGCATCCATGCAGTCGTCGGCAATATCGTTCATGCCCGCTCCACCACAATAGACAAGTTATTGCCGCCAAAAGCAAACGAGTTACTTTGACAGGTATTGATTCTACGCCCCAACGTTCCGCCTTTTTTGACCAGATTTAACGCAGACAATGCCGTATCCGGTTCATCATCGTTGATATTGGGAATCAACGCGCCCTGTTCATCGTCATGGGTCAGCAGCAACCAACAAAAAGCCAATTCCAATGCGGCGGCAGCGCCCAGGGTATGCCCGGTCATGCCCTTGCTGGAACTCGCCGCCAACTTTGATCCGAACACCGCATTAACGGCTTTGCTTTCCATCGCATCGTTCAATACCGTGGCTGTTCCGTGCAGATTCAGATAATCGATCTCACCCGGTGTTTTGCCCGCATCATCCAGCGCATTTTGCATGGCCCTGATCACATCGGTCGCGTCAGGATCGGGTGCGGCAAAATGATAGGCATCGCTGGTTGCGCCTATGCCTCGCAATACCACCGGCCCCGGTTCCGCACTCAACACAAAAAGGCTGACCGCTTCGCCGATATTGATGCCGTCGCGGTGCATTCCAAAAGGTTTGCACAAACCGCTGCTGATCGATTCCAGCGCCGTAAAGCCGTTAACGGTCAAGCCGCATAAACTATCTGCCCCTCCCACAATGACCGCGTCGCATAGACCCTGCCTGATTAATCGCCGCGCCGAAGCAAACGCCTTGCCGCTGGAAGAACAGGCCGTAGAAATCGTGTAGGCCGGTCCTTGAACGCCCAGAAAATCCGCCAAAAAATCGGCCCCCGCACCCATTTGCTGTTGCTTGTAATGAAACTGATCCGGCAATACGCCGTTTGCAGCCCAATAATCCAGCGCAAGTTCGGTGTTGCGTACGCCCGACGTGCTGGTGCCCAGCACAATGCCGATACGATCGGCGCCGAATCGGGCCATCATGTCAGTCACAGTCGGTTCGATCTGGCTTAATGCCGCCAGCAGCAGGCGATTATTCCGGCAGTTGTAAATCCTCCCCTTACCCCCCTTTTTCAAAGGGGGGAGAGTCCTGCTTGATAATAAAGGGGAGTCCGGGGAAGATTGCTCTCTTTCGCCCCCCTCTGAAAAAGGGGGGCCGGGGGGGATTTCCGGGAGATCGGCAGCAACAGCGCCGACAATACAGCCAGTCCCGAACTCATCGCTTGCTACCAATCCCGACCGGTCACCGGCCAGCAAGCGCTTTAATACCTCGGCTTTACTATTACCTAACGCACACAACAGGCCTAAATCATTCAGGTATAAGGTCATAACTTATCGTTTTAATGTTCAGGCGGTAATTGTACTGAAAATTGACCAGTTCAACGGCTTTCGGCCAAACCGGATCGGGAGATAAATAGTTAACTTCAACTTGTTTTTTACCACGGATCGTTAAAAAGCGTTTTTTATCAACTTCTTCCAAGCGCCATTCGGCTGGCAGTATTTTTTGCAACTCGGCAATCGGCCAGTAAACCAGTTGCAGATCGGAAATGATAAATTCCGGGTTGACCAACTCCGGCAATAACGGGCTTTTATCGGACACGACAGTGTTGCCATCGTAGGTCAAATTGAACAGGCTCAAGCCGTCGTTGCTGAGCCCGGCCATTGCGATATGCTTTGCATCCAGTTCCAGAACCGCCAACAGGGATTCCTGCCGATCCACCCAAACCGCGTTTATTTGCTGCACTATCCGTCTGGCCGGGCCTAAAGGTTGCGCGATCGGCATCAATTCCGGCCTGGCGGCAACTTGCTCCGGCTGCATCAGCGCACAACCGGACAACGACAGCCATAGTAAAAAAATATTTACCCACATAACTCAAACATGATGTGGGGGCGACTTTAGCCGCCTATTAAACAGTAGATTGTTACTGACTGGGCGACTAAAGTCGCCCCCACAAGCATAACCGCATTTTTGCTTAATGGCGGCAACGTAGCGAAAAGGAACGAAGAAAAATAACCTTATCGGCATAACTCAACCAAAGTATCCAACCTGGGCCGGGCATTTTTGACGTAAGGATTATTTTCATCCCAAGCATAACCGGCCAGTATTGAACTGATCATCGCCTTAACTTCAGGCTGCTGCTGCGGATGAAAGATGACGTCCTGAAAACGGCCGTCATACCACGCATCGACAAATACTCGGAAAGTATCGACACCGCGTTGCAAGGGCTCGGCGTAATCCTGCTGCCAATCCACTGCCTCATTGTTAAATTGCCTGACCAACACATCCGCAGCCAGGCTGGCTGATTTCATCGCAATGGTAACGCCGGATGAAAACACCGGGTCCAAGAACTCACCGGCATTGCCCAACAGCGCATAGCCTTTGCCGTACAAGCTTTTTACATTGGCGGAATAACCGACGATGGTATTGATTTTTTCATCGAACACGGCGTTCTGAAGCAATACGGTCAAGCTGGGATCCTGGTTGATGATGTCCTTTAAGGCCTGGTCGTTATTGTCCCAACCTTGAAAAAACTCAGGTTCAGCAACCACGCCAACGCTGCTGCGTCCGTTGCTGAACGGAATCAGCCAATACCAGACATCCTTATGCTCGGGATGCACGGCGATCCTGATTTTGTTCCTGTCGAATTGCCCTTCCCCGATCCGGTCTTCAATATGCCCGAACAAGGCTTGCCTGACCGGAAACCCGGAAGGCGATTCCAAATCCAGCAACCTGGGCAGGATGCGCCCGAAACCGCTGGCATCCAGCACAAAATCGGCGCTATAGGTCATGACTTCGCCCTGTTGATTGCGCACCGTCAGCTTCGGCCGGTCGGCGGCAAAATCGGCCGCCGTCACTTCCATTTGCCACTGTATGTCAACGCCCATGCGCACCGCTTCATCGGCCAGCAGCTTGTCGAATCGGCCGCGCTGTACCTGGAACGTGGTGCCGATGCCGGGGCTGAATTTGTCTTCAAAGGAAAACTCGGTTTGCAGGTCCCGGCATACGAAAGACGCGCCGTTTTTATACTGGAACCCGGCGTTGATTAACGCGTCCATCATTCCGGCCTGCTTGATGAATTCCATGCATTGCGGCAACAGGCTTTCGCCGATACTGAATCGCGGAAACAGCTGGCGCTCCAGAATGGTCACCTGAAAGCCCTTATTTTGCAGCAATGCACCGGCGATACTCCCGGACGGCCCGGCACCGATGATGATAATTTCGCCTTTATTATTGTTTGTCATGTTATTTTTTATATTCCTTAAGCGATACCCGATAAAAAATTTACCCTGCATATCGGGTTCTGTTATTTACCACGAAGACACGAAGTTTATGTTTTTTCTTCGTGTTCTTCGTGTCTTCGTGGTGAGTAAATCACCTTAAGCCCAATCAATGGCGCGCACAGCAGCGCGGTTACAATTCCGGCAGTTACGGTAAACCCGAACGCATGCACGATCTCGGTGGAACTGGTCGCCAACAAGCCGAACGCCAACAAGGTCGTCAATGCCGAAAGCGTAACCCCCAGCGAAGTGCTGGCGCGCCTGTCTCCGGCCATAAAAAAGAACAGCCCGTAATCGACGCCGATGCCCAACACCAGCAACAACGCAAACAGGTTGAACAGACTGAACAACTGATCGAACCAGCCCGACATGGCTAACGAAACCGCCAGTGAAACAACCGGGACCGACATGATGGTTACGCCATTGCGCCAACCGAACTTGTAGCCCAAGCCCAGCGAAGCCAGGCAAAAAGCAGCCAGCAACAAGCCGCTGGCCCTGATCCGATAACGTGCAAACAGTGACGATACCGACTCGACCTGATCCACCCAGACTACGCCCGGCAAATCCTGTAGCGCCGTCAATGCGCTGATATTGTTGATGCCGATTAGTGTAACCGTACTTTGACAGCGCCCCTGATCACAACCCAGCCACAACTGCTGTTTGGTTTCATCAACCGTCGCCAGCCATTCCGGCAAAGTCAATGTGTTGCTCTCAGCCCCGGCAAACTGCTTATACTCGGATTTCACGGCTGTTCGGTCAAAGCCGAGATCGGTCATATAGCGTTCAAGCAAACCTGAGTCGTACAGATTACGCTTTAATAGACGGTAGTTTTGTTGCTGTTGATCCGCATCAGGCCAATAGCCGCTCAAGCCTTCATAAGCAGTCAGCGTTTTTTGCTGTTTTAACGCATCCAGGCGTTTCAGCAGTGTTTGTTCGTTTTGATGCCAGTCGGCTTGATCCTTCCCCGACACCAGAAAAAACGGGTTGTCAGGACTCATCGGAAATAACTGCCGGATTTTATCGGCGGTGCGAAGTAACTCGGCAGGCGGCGATTGCAGCAAGCGCACATCATCCTGCGGCGTCAATATCCACAGACCGCCTGCGATAAAAACCGCCAACATCAATCCCAGCCAGCGCCGGTTTTTGTTGACCCAAAGCGGCCAGTGTTGCTCCCAATAAGTTGTCAGTTTAAGTATGCCCGGCTCATGATCGAAGGTGAACCCGGTTAACAATAACGGAAACAGCAATACCACCGTCAGCCAAGCAACCAGCAAACCCATCGCGGAAAATAACGCCACTTCCTGCAAACCCGGAAACGGCGAAAAACCCAAACCCGCGTAACTTAACAGATTGCTTGCGAGCCCTAAAGACAGTCCCGGCAGAATAAACTTTAGGCCCTTCCGGGGATTCCAGTCCTTCTCGCCGAAACTGTCGCACAAAAAATGCTGCGCATAGTCATCGGCCACGCCGATCAAACTGGCTCCGAAAACCAAAGTCAGGATATGTATCTTGCCGAAAAACAGCACGCAGATAACCAACGCGGCAAGCAGGCCGCTGCCGATTGCGAGGCTCGATAACAGCAAAGGCCGCACACTGCGGAAAGTCGCCCACAGCAACACGATAATGCCGAGGCTTGAGCCTATGCCGACCGTGGAAATTTCCTGTTTGGCCGACTGCGCGCCATGCGCGGTAAATAACGGCATGCCGGAAACCAGCAACTCGCCTCCGGCCGCTTTGACTTGCTCGGTTGCACTGTTAACCAGGCTCGACAAGGTTTCCAGCTTATCCAGCTGCAACCTTTCATCCTGCAAATCGGTCAATAACAACGCCCAAAACCGATGTTGATCAGACAACACGACAATGCCCTGTTCCAGATTCAACTTGATCGGATTTTGCGCACTGAAATAACGGCTGAATATCAACGACGGATCGCTTTCAAGACTGGCCGCCTGCATCTGCCCGATGGGGCTGTTGAGTATCTCCAGATTTTGCTTGATTAACTCCTCAGGATTAGCCGTCAATATGGCTTGGGTTTGCGCATCCAACAGCTGATAGCGATAAGGAAACAGTTGCTGGTATTGCTGGATGTATTGCTGCTGCGGAAACTCCAGCACCACCTTGTTAAACAGCTGACTTTGCTCCAGTTGCTGCTTAAGCTTTTGCGCATGAGCAATCGCTTGCCCGGACGTCGCCGCGCCCGCCAGCCAGACCACTTTCCGGTTCAGCAGCTGATTATGTTGCAGGGTGGCTTTGGCGATTTCCGGCTGCTGTTCGCTAGTCGGCAATAACGCTAAAAAGCTGGTCTCCAGCCAGTCTTTAGTCAAGGCCTGACTGCCGAGAACACAGATGACCAGCATTCCGACCAGCCAAAGCCCTGCGGTCAACTTAGGGTGATAAACGTTCAAAATCGGCTTCTTGTTCATCGCTTAACTGTGCAGGATGGGTGATGTTATCGAAAGTAATACGGGTGACATTGCCGCCTGCTTCGCGTATTTCCAGCCAACGCAGTTCAGTGTCGCCCGACAGCACCATCGTGCTGATGATTTTTTTCAGCATCTCATCCTTGGGTGTTAGCTCCAACTGCCAGACTGTTTTTTGATCGGTTCCTGTCACGCTAAAGCCATCGGTCAGCCCGATTAAATCACCTCCCAACATAGCCTTGAAAACCTTGCCGAAAGCCGCCGGTACCGCTTGCTCACTCAGCCCTGTCAACAGCCGCGACTCATTGACCAGCAGTAACGAAACAACCGGCGTCAGGGTTTTCCAGATAACGCCCTTGCTTTGGTGGTACGTAAACGTGCCCGTGGAAATTAAAGGCTTGTGTAGTACCTTCAGGTGTTTTTGCTGGTGAAAATCGCCCTGGGTGATCGGCGTTTTTGCCAATCGCGCGGCGATCTCCGTCAATACCGCTTCGTCTGCGACACCTTGGCTAAATGCCAAACAATACAGCAGCAGCGCTTTTATTAAAATCAAGAAACCTCCAAACCGAGCCTTTCAAACAACACAGCGGGCGATGCAAAGCACATTTCCCGCGTTGCCAAGTTTACAGCCACTTGAACGCTATGGCCTTTGGTCAGCCTTAAGCCTGTGTGTTTATCGGTGATCAGGTAATTTATTTTCAGGCGATTTTCCCATTCGACGATTTGTGCTCTTACCGCAATGGTCTGCCCGAATACCGCCGGTTGCGCATAACGGATGCCAAGATCGATGACCGGCCACGCATAGCCCGAGTCGCGCATTTGCGGGTAGTTGTAATCGATTTTGTCCAGCAGGGCACAACGTGCGATTTCAAAATACTTGGCGTAATGCCCATGCCAGACCACTTCCATCATGTCGACATCATGGAAGGGGATTTGCAGGTCGATTGAAGTTTGATGAATCATTATATTCTCCGAGCCTCGGGGCGCGTAGGAACGAGGAGATTCTGTCCAGCAGTGCGCAACGTGCGATTTCTCTCGTTCCCACGCGCCGCGCGGGAATGCGGTGTAAGGCGCGCTGCGCCGCGAATCACAGCCAATCCTTAAAAACAGGAATCAACCCGGCAACGCCCGCATAATCCCTGGCGCTGGAATACCGCCAATGCATAGCTTCATCGACATAGCCCCGTTTCACCGGATTTTGATGGATATACTCCAGCTTTTGCCGAAGCACCTGTTCGTTTTCGATTAACTGCGGATGCGATCCCTCTTCCCAGCATTGATAATCCCGGTCCTCGCGTTTGTAATCCTTGCGAAAAAACGCCAACTGCTGCAATAACCGCTCGGCGCGGCATTCCTTCAAGTGGTCGATCAGTTTACGGGCAGTGTAGGATTTGAAGCGCGGCAATTCCATCGTTAGATTCTCTGCTTGTACAATCATATGAAGGTGATTTTCCAGGATAACGTAGCCGTATATTTTCCAGCCGTGCTCTTCTTGCCGGTATCGTAGCGCGTCGAGAACAATGCCTGCGGTTTGCGGACGGGTGAACAGCGGTATCCAGTTCAGCACCGTGCAGGTTAGAAAGTGTGGGGCTTGTTCGTGGCAGATTCGGTAGCGGCTACGGCCCATTGTGTTTAATCCTCGGGGCGCAGCGCGCCCTGAACTGCATTCCCACGCGGCGCGTGGGAACGAGGAGTCGTGTCTGGGAACGGAGAATCATATAGTTCCCAATGCTGCTTGCGACTCAACTCCAGAGACAACCGCAGCTCTTGCTCCAGCGCCCGGTCGGCACTTAAAAACGGGCTATGCTCACGCAATTGCTCAACAGTCTTTTGCAAAGCCGGGCTTAACGTATCCACATTGCCCCGCAACTCAACGCCCTGAACAACCGCAAGCAACACGGCCACGGCAACCTGCTCGGTCAACTCCAGAATGCGGATGCAATCTCTAGCCGCAATGGTCCCCATGCTGACTTTGTCCTGATTGTGGCATTCGGTGGAACGGGAAAATACGCTGGCGGGCATGGTCAGCTTAAGGGCTTCCGCCGTCCAGGCGGAAACGGCGATTTGCAAGGCCTTGAAACCGTGGCTCAACAAGGCTTGCTCGCCAACGGCGCCGGAAAGATTGGCCGGCAGGCCGTTATTGAATTTAGGGTCCATCAACTGCGCCATTTGCCGATCCATTAAATCGGCCAAGTTAGCTACGGCGGTTTTAAGAGAGTCCATCGCAAAGGCGATATGTCCGCCGTAAAAATGACCGCCATGCAAGACGTGTTCGCCTTCCGCGTCGATGATCGGGTTATCGTTGGCGCTGTTTAATTCGGTTTCGATAAACTGCCGCAGCCAGGGCAATGAATCTTCCAGCACGCCGATGATATGCGGCGCGCAGCGTAGCGAATAGCGATCCTGCAAGCGGGTATCGTGGCGCGGCGCACTGCGCCGCAACTGCAAATCCGCACGTATCCGCTCGGCGACGCGATTCTGGCCGGGGTGCGGCTTGACCGAAAACAACTTTTCGTCAAAGTGATAGGCATTGCCTTTTAAGGCAACCGAAGCCAAGCTGGTGATGCGTGTGCTCAGTCTGGATAAATACTCGGCTCGCTGGTAGGCAAGGCAGGCAATGCCGGTCATGGCCGCCGTGCCGTTCATAATCGCCAAGCCCTCTTTGGGTTTTAAGGTCAGCGCTTCGATATTGAGCCCGGCAAAAACCGTTTGCGTCGGTTGACGCTGCCCCTGATAAAGCACATCCCGCTCACCGGCCAGAACGGCCGCGACATAGGATAACGGCGTTAAATCGCCGCTGGCCCCGACCGAGCCTTCCTGCGGGATCATCGGCAGAATGTCCTGCTTTAATAATTCAGTCAGCTGCTGCAATAGCTTGTAACGGACACCCGAGTAACCGCGCGCCAGACTGGTCAGGCGCGCCGCCAGTATGGCCCGTGTTTGCCGGGCATCAAAATGATCGCCCAGCCCGCAACCATGGAAGGTGTAAAGCTGCCTGGGCAGTTGCTCGACCAGATTGAGCGGAATGGACACCGTGCAGGACTCGCCGTAACCGGTGGTTACGCCGTAGACAAAGCCTTCTTCCTTTAGCAAGGTATCGATAAACCGGGCGCCTTTGTTGATGCGCTCAATAAATTTCGGCTGCCTGCCTAACTTCGCCTGCGCTTGCTGGTTGGCAATTTGGCAAATCGCCTCAATCGTCAACGGCTGACCATCAAAAACTACGGTATTCTTACTGTTCATCGCTGTCTTTATCAACCAAGCGCCAAAAATCGAAAAAGTTAAACCACTGTAACGGTTCCATTAAACAATAGCGCTCCAATCGCCGGGCATAGTTTTGTATAGTGTGCTGCATGGCTTGCTCTCGGTTTTTTCTGGGGAACGTCAGCCTATCGCTGAAATGCTCAAAATAGATCACCTGCTTGTCCTGTTGTTTCAAGCAAAACAGCGTGTAAACCGGACATTTAAGCAGTGAGGCCAGGATAAACGGGCCTTGCGGAAACAACGCATCCGCGCCCAGAAACTCGGCACGGCTAACACGCGGATTCCGACTTACCGACGTTCTGTCTGCGGTAATAATGATCAATTCGCCGTTATCGATTTTATCGCTCAGCAGCATGGCCGTGGCGGCGCTGATGTCGGTCACCTGGATCAGGTTTAAACCGCTGTTCTCGTTGGTTTGCTTTAGCAAGCGATTGAATTTTTCCGCATGTTTGGTGTGTACCAGCACGTTAATGCGAGGCGCATCATCGAGATCCGCAATCACGCGGCAGACTTCAAGATTACCCAAATGCGAACCCAGCAGGATTGCGCCCCTATCCGCCTTGACGTGAGCCAACAGTTCGTCGCGTCCTCGATAACTGATGTCGGCACGCGACAACGCACCGGACCAGGCCGCCAGTTTATCGATAATGGCGTTGGCAAAGCGGATGAAGTGCCGATAGCTGTCCCGAAGATTTCCGCTTAACTTTGATGCGGGCGAAAGCTGTGCAACGCGCTTTAGATAAGCCTGGCTGGCCGCCCTGCCCGGTTTGTTCACTAGCCAGTAATAACTCACAACGGGATATAAAAACCACTGCAACACGGTACGCCCGAACAACAGGTAAACACGCAGCAAGAAACGCATGCCCCAAATCATGCTCCACTCGCCCATCTCTGCCCAATGCGACGATTTACTCATGAACGATGCCTGCCCAACAATTGCGGGATGCGCAGCAACATGCCGAAAAACAGTTTGGCATGGGTTTTCGAGATCATCACGTTATCTTGCCACAATTTGAAATGCGACACGCCGTCGTAAGGGTATTGCACCGAGGTCGGAATATTGACGACATCAACACCCTGCCAGTACAGGCGCACCAGGATGTCGATGTCAAAATCCATGCCTCTGGCTATGCGTGTGCTACCGGCTAACTTTGCCACCGCCGCCAAGGGGTACAAGCGAAAACCGCACATGCTGTCCGCAATCGCAAGCGACAAGGTGTTGATCCATACCCACAGATTGGCAATGGTTCGACCGTAAACCCGGCTCTTCGGCGCTGTTTTGTCAAACAGCGGTTGGCCTAAAATCAGCGCGTCAGGATGCTTCCTGCCCGCCTCAATAAACGCTGGAATGTCGTTGACGTCGTGCTGTCCATCGGCATCGATCTGGATCGCGTGGCTAAATCCCAAAGCCTGTGCCGCCTTAAAACCGTCCAGCACGGCAGCGCCTTTGCCGCCGTTTTCCGAACGGTTGATTAACGTAAGCCACTCCGGCTCACGTTCGACACAGTCTGCCAGAACTTGGGAACAAAGCGCCGAGCTGCCGTCATTAACCAATATCGTCGGAAGGCCGAAGCTTTTTAATTTGGCAAGCACATGGGGAATCGCGGCCTCGTGATTGTAAACGGGGATAATGATGCAGGGGTTCATTCCTTACCCTCGTAAACCATGCGTCCTGAGCTATGCGTACCGCGCTCCGAGCTGAAATTAAAGTACAGTTTTCCCGGCGCCTCTTTCCAATCGAGAGCCAGCGTTAATTCATCGCCGGGCTGTATGACTTGGGTAAATTTAACAACTTCCAACTGCGCAAACGGTTTATCAATCACGAAAAAAAGTTTACCGAAATGTTCGACCCAAGCCAGTTGCACTACGCCCGGCAAAATCGGGTAACTCGGAAAATGATCGGGGAAATAAAGCAAATCTTCGGGCACCTTAAGGCCAAGCCGGACGCCTTCCGGCGTCAGTTCAAGAGTGAGTGCTTGAGGCAATCTTCGGTTGTCAAAATCCAACAGGCTTTTTAACAACGGCTGATTTATTTTACCTTGGATCGTTAACGGCATGGTGTTTACAAACAGCCATTTTCTGGGCAATACCACTGCCTCGAACCATTGCTCAAGCGCCTTGCGCAGTTGCCTGATCAGCCGGTTTCGACCCTGAATTGCCTCCTGCTCCAAGCCCTGCGGACTTAACACCACGGCCGCCGCAACGACATCCCGGTGATGGGTTATCACCAGCGCATGCGCATCATCTACCCACGGTTCGCTCATCAAGCGCTGTTCCAGTTCGACCAGGGACAGGCGTTTTTCTTCGATTTTGACTATGCGATCCGAACGCCCATGCAGCATAAACCGGCCATCGTCCAACAGGGTGATTTGGTCGTCCAGTTGAATCCCTACGCTCCCCCCTTTTTCCAAGGGGGAGAGATGCTTCCTTGGTGAAAAAGAGGATTCCTCCGTGATAAAGGAGGAAAATGCCTCACCCCCCCCCTTTGAAAAAGGGGGGCTAGGGGGGATTTCCAAATAAGGCGAATGCAAAAACCACTTCCCATCAATACAGCTTAACCTCATGCCGGAAAATAACGTCCAAGCGGCCGTCATAGATTGTCGCCGCCAGGCAATGCCGCCGGTCTCGGAGCTGCCGTAGACTTCAATAACCGCCTGCCTGCCATCGTTCAATATCTGCTCGGCAGCCTGCTCCGGCAACGCGCCGCCTGAACTGAAAATCGCCTTTAACTTGGCAATACCTTCCCAGGGCGAAGCTTGATCCAAGCGTTTTAAATGCGCCGGACTGGCAATCCAGTAAGCGGATTCGTGTTGAATGGCATTAACCAGCGTTTCAGGATTGATATAAGCCTGACTATGAAAACACCGTCCAGCCGACAACGGCCATAACACGCGAAACAGCAAGCCATAGATATGCTGATGACTGACCGTTGCCAGAGCCGCCGCATCGCCCAGTTGTTCCCCCCAATGTTTTTCCAGCGTAGCGATTTCAAGCTGAAACTGGTTTAGGCATTTGACTATCGGCTTGGCCTGCCCTGTAGAACCGGAGGTAAAAATGACCAGCTGACTTTCCAAAGGATTCAACGGCGATAAAGGCCGGTTGGAACTAGCCGATGCTTCTAAACAGTAATCGAAACACTCGCCGTTTTGCCAATCGCCCAGCAACTGACAGTCTGGCGATAATTGCTCGGCGGTGCCGGGGCGATTATTGCCGGGTATCCGGATCTGTTTGCCGGCATGCAACAACGCAAACAACAGCACGGCAAAAGGATAAGCGTCTTCGGTGTACAAGGCGTAGTGCTGAAACGGTTGCGCTTGCAGTTTATCGCCCCAGTAGCTAACCGTATTTGCAAATTGCCCTGCCGAATAATACTGCCCGGCATGATAGGCAACAGCCGCATCACTCGGCTTTTGGGCGATTAAACAGTGGGACAACGGCAGCAACTTATCGGACATGCTTTTGGGTTCTCATCCTGACCAGGTATTCGGCGGCGAATAAAACGCCCATCAACACGTAAGCGATCAGGCCATTGTATAAACTCCACACTTCCAGGCTGCACCAAAACGCCGTTATCCATGCCAGAGTGCCGTTAACGATAAAAAAAACGCACCAAACTTGAGTCACGCGACGGGTATAAATCACGCCTTCCGGCGGCAAATCGGGATGCTGTAAACGGGCCAGACGTTCAATCAAGCTGGGCGGCGAAAACAGGCTCCAGCCGAAAATGAGCAACATCAAGCCATTGACCAGAATCGGATAAAACAGCAAAGTGCCTAACTGATTGCTCCACATCGCAAATAGGCAATAACCGATGCCTGCAATCAATAGCGGGGTGCTCCAGTGTTTAATGGAATAACTGGCCGCCAGTCTGACCAGCAACAATGCGATCAATAGGCAGGCTATTTTCCAGGGCTCGAAATAGTCTCTGCCGAAAAAAACCGCCAACGGGTATAACAAGGCTGATAAACCCATCACGCCGTTTACAAGCAAGCGCATAGTTATCTCGTTCCCACGGACTTATCGCGGGTTCCCACGCTCCAGTTTGGGAACCCGGATAACGAAGCTCTCGGCAACTGCTCCCTGCGTTGCTCTACCTCCTGTGTCCATGCCGTTGCAGCTTCGCGAGATGGGAAGCTGTAGCTTCCCGCACTGAATCCCCAAACAGGAGCTTGGGAACCAGCACTCAATCCCATCACGCCGTTTACAAGCAACCGCATATCAGCCATTAAGCATCTTGTAAACCGCCTCGACCACATCGCCAATAGTGCGGGCCGTTTTAAAATCTTCGGCTTTAATCGCTTTGCCGGTCATTTCTTTAAGCCTGACGATCATGTCCACCGCATCGATACTGTCGAAATCCAGGTCTTCGTACAGCCGGGCTTCCAAAGTAATCGCCTGTTCATCCATCTCAAACATCTCGACCATAATCTCCTTGATGGCCGTTAAAATTTCTTCGCGCTCTTTCATGCCCTACCTCCGTGTACGTCGCCCTGCGGCCGCATTGTCGTGCGTGAAAACTCTCTTTCCTGATAATTTTTTATCATCATAGCCTCAATCGCGCGCCGCTTGAATGTAATCCGCCAGCGTTGAAACCGAGGCGAAAATCTTCACCACGTCTTCTTTTTCGGCATCAATTTTTACGTTATATTTTTTTCGGATAGCCAAGCCCAATTCCAGGGCATCGATGGAATCCAGCCCCAAACCGTCATTAAACAACGGTGCCTGACTGTCTATATCCGCCACGCTGATGTCTTCCAAATCCAGCGTATCAATAATGAGTTGTTTTAATTCATTTTCCATCGTGCTTATAAAGTTCTCTCTGTTGAGTAAAGTAATCTTGCTGATATTGTGTAAAGCGGCGGACGCCTACCGATTTTGGACTGATGCCGGCAAATTCATCCAGTGGAATATCATCGCCGACATGCATGGTCAGATGAAAGCGGCGCTCGGGAATTTGATACCACCGCTCGGTTTTGGTTAAGGTGCTGGGAGTGCAGGTCAGCGTCACCGGGGTCACGATGGCATTCGCCTGCAAGGCAATGGCCGCCGCGCCGCGTTGAAAATGATACGGCTTGCCCGGTATTGATCGCGTTCCCTCAGGGAAAATAATCATCGATCCGCCTGAGCGTAACCAGGCAACGCACTCGGCTATCATTTGCTCGGGATCGCCATTGCTGATGTATCCGGCGTTGAGTATGGGGCCGCGCATAAACGGATTATGCCACAGCTTGGCTTTGACAATACAACTCGCCTGTTTGATCCGGCTGATCAAAAATACAATATCGACCAGCGTTGGATGGTTGGCGATAATCAATTGGCCGGGGCGGTTAAGCTTTTCCAAACCCACGATTTCGTAAGTCATCACCCCCAGCCTGTACATCAAACCGATGAAGACATAAAAACTGTAACTCACCGTTTTTTGGCCCCGGCCGACCTTTTGCCGCCGATTGCCGGGCAACAGCGACAACACCGGAAACACGAAGACCCACAGCAATAAACCGCCCACGCCAAAACTAAAAAAACTTAATCCTGTTGCCAAAAGACGCCAGCCATAGCCTAACTTTGCCGCTATTTTTTGTGCCATTCCCAGCTATGTCTATGATTGCCCAGCGCCAACGCGTTATCGTCGGCAACAAGAAATTTTATAAAAGAGAGTATCTGCAAAGCCTGCTCGCCATCGTCGCGATGCGCGGATGAGCTGTTAAATTGCAACGGCAAGCCGTTTCCGGTTAAAGACACTTTTAAAGCCAGCGCACAAATGGCAGGCGCATTGAGCGCAAACGGTAACGACGGATAAAAATCCGATAGCGGTTCATCATACAACACGATCAGCACCTCGCTATGGTGTTCCTGCAAAAGCCCCAGGGCTTCAATAAACGCCGGAGCAATACCGTCCTGGCCCGGCGCAATCACGGTAATTTCCTGATGATTAGAATAGGCTATGGAAAACAATCCCGCTATGGCGTTATGAACTGACAAACTAAAGGCTGTCGGAGAAACTTCCTCACCTTTCTGCATGCTTTTTAGCATCTCCAATGACTTATTCACTTCGCCATGGGCGGAGCTGAAAACAATGGGCAATGACTTATCGCTATCAATACAACCGTCCGCGGCATTAAAAACCGCTCTGGCTAATGGGCTTAATCTGCGTTGCAGTATCTTGGGCACCGCAGCCGGTATAGCCGCTTTTTCCTCTTGGGAAAAAGTCTGATGGTCATGCCACTTTTGCCAATCTTCATGACAGCTCATTCCGGGGGCCCAAGCGTTCCAGCTTCGCAGTACAAAATCGACTGTCATTATATCAATCCGGTTGAATGTTTACACTTGACGGACAATAAAAAATCCAGAACGCTTGAACTCATATAATGAACGCAATTCCGGTCGGTTGTTGAAGATGGATTAACCGTTATCAAAGCGGAGACATGACGCCCAGAACCGGGGCATTACTTTTAAACATCGCCCATACCGGCATGCCGGGCATAAGCGCCAGGCTTTGTACGCTTTGCGGCGTAACCATGGCAACCAGCGTTTCGCCGCCGGGCAATAAAACAATTACTTCCGCATTCACCTCGTCCTGTTGGACCCGAATCACCCTACAGGACAAACGATTGCGCGCTGACGACTGCATGGATGCAGGAGGTAGAGCAACGCAGGGAGCAGTTGCCGGAAAGTGGTTGGAATCGAAATCGACTGTCAGCGTTATATCGGCGCTGTTGACCAACAATACCGCGTCGGCGCCGACCTGTAAGCCAAGATCGTTAAGCGAAGTCAAGGTTACGGAGGTAATAACCTGTTCGCCCCCTTTCAATTTCACGCTGACCTCGGCATTCACCGCACCGGCTTGAATCGCGGTAATACAGCCAAAAATCTGGTTACGGGCGCTGGTTTTAACCACCAGACGCTGCAACAACAAGACCGTATCCGGGTCGTCGGCGAGACTACGATTGAGCTGATCGAGAAACTGCCGATGCTGTTGTTCCAAGCGGGTAAACAGCGCCAGCAAAGAGCGTCCGGCTTCGGTTAAACAGGTGCCTCCGCCTTTGCTGCCGCCCGTGGCGGTGCTGACTAATGTTTTCGGCGCGCCATTGTTAGCTCTTTCAATAATTTGCCAGGCGCCTTTGTAACTCAAGCCCATCTGCCTGGCGGCCTGATTGAGGGAACCGCTTTGATCTATCGCCCTTAGCAAGCCGATCATGCGGCTATCCAGTCCGACTAACCGCAATTCGCCATCGACCCAGGCTGTTGAAATATTGTTGTGGTTTAAGCTGTCAGCCATAAATGATTGTGTGCGGTACAAGAATTGAATTAATCATTATTTCCCTAATGGTGTGAGGACAGTGTTAAGCCACTGCACTGTCATTAAGCCTACAGAACAGAACAAAATGTTTGAAACACAACATTGTTTACTCTTTTGACGCAAAACAATAATCAAAACAATTCAATGATGTAACCGCCATGTTAATAATTGGCACGTCACTTGCTCCAAGGAACATTGTCACCCACAGCGTTATGTACTTTGATACATAACGCTGTTAAACTGGAGCCGTGTCTTATTTTTAGTTTTCCCGAATAAGACGCTGTATACATCGACGAATCAGCATCGATGTGAACATTATAATTACAATTATAGGTCATTGATGATGCGAAGAAAATCTTTTACCGGCGTTACTGTTAACCATACACTCAGTTTAATTGTCACCGGCGGCCTTTGCTTAGGATATAGCCTTGATGATGTCCATGCCGCAGAACCACCGCAAAGCTATAGCCGAGCGCCAATGGCCGCTTACAATTTCATGATGCAGGACCCTCTCTTAGGTAATAGCTATGAGAAACCGGTGTGGAATTTGCACGATACGCTCAGTTTGCCCGAATGGTTATCGGTGGGCGTTGAGCAAAGAACCCGCTACGAATCTGTGTCGGATACATTCAAGGCTTCACAACCCGCTCCGGCCCCCAAGGTCGGCGGAGGCGACCAGCAGATTGCGCTTCAATCCGACCTTTGGATACAAGCCAAACTGGGCAAATTCCGTTTCGCGGCGGAATTCATGGATGCCAGACAACGCTCTCGGATGACGGCACCAATAACACGCCGAATCCTCCCAATAACTCTTCGGTCGATACCTTGGATTTCGCTCAAGGCTACGTGTCATGGACCGATCAAAACTTGTTTTTCAGCGGAAAAGGGGTTGAAGTCAAAGCGGGACGTCAAACCATGGATTTGGGTAGCCGAAGACTGATAGCAAGACCTATCTTCCGGAATACCGTCAACAATTTTACCGGCGTCCGGGTAAGAGTCATCGATTACGACCACTGGCAATTCAATGCCTTCGCAACGATGCCGGTGCTCCGATTCCCAAACTACAATTCAGTTACGCCTAATGCAGATTTGCTTAACCATCATCAGTGGGATGAAGAAGATACCCGGACTTGGTTTTCCGGCGGTATTTTAGAAGGCAGCAGACTTTACAAAGAAATTAATGCCGAAGTGTATCTTTATCATCTCGATGAAGGGGATAGCCGACTTAATCCCACTCGAAACCGCCGTTATTTCACGCCCGGCATCCGTATTTACCAAAAACCCAGTAAAGGTACCTATGACTTTACCGCGGAAGGCATGGGCCAATTCGGTACCGTCAAGTATGCAGCGACCGGCGCTTTTGCGAACACCGAAAAACAACATGAAGCCTGGTCTTCCCATATCGAAGCGGGTTATAGCTTTGATTTGCCCTGGTCGCCAAGGTTTTATTTGGAACACGACTACGCGAGCGGCAATAAAAACTGGAAGGACTCGTCGGCCGGTGCTGAAGACTCACGCTTCGATCCGCTCTACGGCGCCTCTGACTTCGATTTTGGGCCTGCCGGTATCTATGGCGCGTTTCAACGCACCAACATCAATTCGCCCGGCTATAAACTGGATTTTGCACCCCGTAATGACATGTCATTCAGGCTCCAACAGCGTTTAATATGGCTGGCTGAGGGTCAAGATTGCTGGGGCGCGGCGGCTTGTACAGCGGGCACCACGCCGGGTCTTGCCGGAGGTAACGGCAGTTATGTCGGAGACCAAATAGGCTTTACCGGACGTTACAACTTTAACAGCAGCCTAAATTTTGACGCGGGCTGGTATCACTTATTTAAAGGGGACTTTGCCAAATCGGCAAAACAGACCAATGCAACCGGCGCGGCCCAGACCGGGGCGGCTTTCGCAACTACGCCTGGAGCTGATACTGACTACTTCTTTGTCACAAGCCAGTTGAGGTTTTAAACCGTCGACTTAATAGATTTAACATTTTAAATAGTCCTGTGGTATTTAAGGCGTTGGCGAGCAGAAGTCGCTCCAAAAATGCCTTAAATACCGCAAAGTCTTCCATCGTGAGTAATTCCCGGAGATACCCATGTTAAAAAGCACCGCTTCCCGTTCCATTTTGTTATTAGGCTTGCTGCTGACTACGTCCATCAGCTCGGCCGCAACAACCTTGGTCGCCATCGCAGCCAATTTCACCAAGCCGATGACCGAAATCGCCGAGGCTTTTGAAAAATCCACCGGTCACAAGGCTAATTTGTCGTTCGGTTCCTCCGGCAAATTCGTTTCGCAATTTGAAAACGGCGGACCGTTTGAAGTATTTTTATCCGCCGACGACAAAGGCCCGAAAAAACTTGAACAATCGGGATTGGCCGTACCTAACACCCGCTTCACCTATGCGCTTGGAAAACTGGTGTTATGGTCGGCAACGCCGGGTTTAGTCGATGACCAAGGGCAAGTCCTGAGTAAAGGCGGTTTCAAGCATATCGCATTGGCCGATCCGAAACTGGCGCCTTACGGTGCGGCAGCGGTTGAAGTCATGAAAAGCCGGGGGCTATTCGACAAACTGCAACCCTTGTTCGTACAGGGCGAAAATATCGCGCAAACCCACCAATTCGTCAGCACCGGCAATGCCGAGCTGGGTTTTGTAGCATTCTCGCAAGTCATCGATAACGGCAAGATCGCCGGCGGCTCAGGCTGGATAATCCCAAGCGATCTTTACAAGCCGATCCGCCAGGATGCGATACTGATGAAAACCGGGGCGGGAAATCCGGCTGCAACGGCATTGGTGCAATTTTTAAAATCGCCTGAAGCGCTCGCGATTATCCGTAAATACGGTTACGACCTGGCTAACTAAGTTATAAACATGTTAAACGCCGCCGATATTGCCACCTTGTGGCTGACGTTCAAAGTTGCAGGCATCGCCACCTTGCTGATGCTGTTATTCGGAACGCCGTTGGCCTGGTGGCTGGCGCGTACGACATCGCGCTGGAAAACTATCTGTAATGCGCTGGTATCCTTACCGTTGGTGCTGCCGCCGACGGTATTAGGCTTTTATTTATTGATCATGCTGGGACCGAACGGCCCTATCGGCCATTTGACCACCGAACTGGGCCTGGGCACCTTGCCGTTTACCTTTCCCGGATTGGTCGTCGCGTCGGTACTGTATTCATTGCCGTTTGTCGTGCAACCGTTGCAAGCTTCATTCACGGCCATCGGCGAACAGCCTTTGGAGGCGGCCGCAACCTTGCGCGCCGGCCCTCTGGATACTTTTTTCAGCGTCATTGTGCCGCTGGCGAAACCCGGTTTCCTGACCGCTTCTATTTTGGGCTTCACCCATACCGTCGGAGAATTCGGCGTGGTGTTGATGGTCGGCGGCAATATTCCCGATAAAACCCGCGTCGTGTCGGTGCAAATCTACAACCATGTCGAAGCGCTGGAATATACAGAAGCCCATTGGCTGGCGGGCATTTTGATGCTGTTTTCGTTCAGCGTGCTGCTGGTGCTGTATACCGTGCTGAAAACGCAACCCGTCGCCCACCCGCTTAAGTGATAAACATGACCACAATCCAGGCCCGCTTCCAGCTCGATTACGGCGATTTTAAACTGGACGTCGACTTAAAGCTGCCCGGCACCGGCATTACGGTGTTGTTCGGCCATTCCGGCTCCGGCAAAACCACCCTGCTGCGCTGCATTGCGGGACTGCAACGCGCGCCGCAGGGTAAGCTGGAAATCAACGGCCATATTTGGCAGGACAGCGAGCGCGACCTGTTCCTGCCTACTCATAAACGGCCGCTAGGGTATGTGTTTCAGGAAGCCAACCTGTTTCCGCATTTGACGGTACGGGAGAATCTGCACTACGGCTTGAAGCGGATCAAACACAATTCGGGCACGGTCAAACTGGAGCAAACCCTTGAACTGCTGGGCATCGGCCATCTGCTGGAGCGCATGCCCGGACACTTGTCCGGCGGCGAACGGCAACGGGTCGCCATCGCCCGGGCCTTGGCGTTGAACCCTGAAGTCCTGCTGATGGACGAACCGCTGGCGTCGCTGGATTTCAAACGCAAGCAGGAAATCCTGCCGTTTTTAAGCCGCCTGCATCAGCAACTGGACATTCCGGTGCTGTACGTCACCCATTCCCAACAGGAAGTCGCGCAACTGGCCGACACGCTGGTGATTCTGGAAGACGGTCGGGCGCTGGCTTCGGGGCCGCTATCGGAAACGCAAAGCCGTCTCGACGTGCCGCTGGCGCAAGACCGGGAAGCCGCCACAGTTTGGCAGGCGACCGTCGCCGAACATGAAGCCGACTATCATCTGACCCGCGTCGCCTTTGCCGGAGGTTCACTTAGCCTACCGGCGGTCGATGCAGAGATCGGCACACCGTTACGGGTACAGATTTACGCCCGTGACGTCAGCATCGCCCTTGAAGCGCCGACCGCCACCAGCATACTCAATGTGCTGCCCGCGACCATCACCGGCATCGCCGAAGGTCGCGACGGCCAGAGCATAGTGCAGTTGCGACTGCCAAGGATGGCGGCCGAGACAGCTCCCGGCGGTCCTCGGCATTCCCTCCATCCATGGAGGTCAGAACTGTCGCAATCGGTAGGGAACCGATGCGACCAGGTCGGCGATCAGGCGCTGCTGGCGCACATCACCCGCAAATCGGCGTTGTTGCTGGGTTTGCAGATCGGCATGTCGGTTTATGCGCAGATCAAGGGTACATCGATATTAAATTAATCAAAATCTGGAGATTCATCATGAAAGCAAGTGCACGTAATCAGTTTACCGGTACCGTCAGCCAAGTAATTATCGGCGCAGTGAATGCCGAAGTTCATATAGGCTTAAAGGGCGGAGAGACCATCGTCGCCTCCATTACCAAGGAATCCGTTGAAACATTGGGGATCAAGATCGGCCTGGAAGTAGTGGCGCTGGTCAAAGCCCCGCAAATCATCATCGTCACCGATTTCGGCGGCTACCGGCTTTCGGCACGCAACCAGCTGCAAGGCACGGTAACCCAGGTCAAACCCGGCGCGGTCAACGCCGAAGTCGATATCGAGTTAAAAGGCGGCGAGCAAGTTGCCGCCACCGTGACCAACAACAGCGTTGAAACGCTGGGCTTGAGCAAAGGCAAACCGGCCACTGCGGTGTTCAAGGCCGGTGCGGTGATTCTAGCCGTCGCCGGTTGATTAACTGGAGATAACATCCGCTTCTCGTTCCCACGCAGCGCGTGGGAACGAGAAAAACATCTCTTAATTAACGGAGGTAACCATGCTGCTGGAAATGAATGTAAAACTGCACCGCGGACATTTCGACCTGACCACGCACCTGTCGATCAGCGACTCAAGCGTCGGCCTGTTCGGCAAATCCGGTGCCGGTAAAAGCACGGTACTCGGTCTGATCGCCGGTACCCTTCAGCCGCAAAGCGGGCAGATTGTGCTGGACGGAAAAATCCTGTTCGACAGCCGCAAAGGCATCATGATGCCGCGCGAACAGCGTCCTGTAGGCGCGGTATTGCAGATCGACTGCGCCGATTCGGCCGAAACCGTTCGCGACAACCTGACCGCCGCCTATAACCGCACCCTAAAACACCGCCGCATTTTCAAACTGGATTTTTTAATCGAGCTTTTGGAACTGGGCCCTATCCTCAATCATGTCATCGAATTGCTGTCCGCCGGTGAACGCCAGCGAGTGGCATTGGCCCGCTCGCTGCTGAAATCGCCGCGGCTGTTGTTACTGGATGAAACTTTTGCCGCGATCGGCAACGGTTACCGAATGCAACTGCTGCCGATTCTGAAACGCTTGCAGAATGAGCTGGGCTTGCCGGTGCTGTACGCCAGCCAGTCTCTGGGAGAAATTCTGGAGCTGACCGACCGGCTGATCGTACTCGAACAAGGCAAAGTGCTGCACAACGGCTCGTTGCTTGATGTCGCCAAGCAGCAAGGAATGCTGCGCTATCTGGGCATCCGCCAGATCGACAACATTTTGCCGGTGACCGTCAGCCGTCACGACTATGTGTCCGGTTGCAGCCAGGCCCACAGCTTCGGCCTGCCGCTGACCTTGCCGCTACGGCCGCATTTAGTTGTCGGCAGTCAGGCCCAAGTGTCGATACGCGCCAACGACATAGCCCTATCGCGCAGTTATATCGACGGCATATCGATACAAAATCAAATCAAAGGCCGAATCTGCGCATTGATACCCAGCGGAGAAAGCCTGATCGTGCAGGTCGATTGCGGCACTACGCTGCTGGCCGAAATTACGCCGGGCGCTTGCCGCAACATGGCCTTGCAGGAGGGCGAAGTCATCTACTGCCTGATCAAAACCCATTCCATTGCTTACCTTACCGAACTTGACGCCCTGCCCTATCAGCGGGTCATCAGCCATGGCGACGGCCATTATTATCTAGATGCCGCCGGACCGACTAGCGACTTATTGCCTTGAATAACCCGCCGCCTGATCGATGCGGCCTTTCGCGAAGCGGGCATAACCCCCAACATCATGCTGGAAACCGACTCGGTGTTCGCGTTGTACGCCTATGTTCGTAGCGCGGGACTATACAGCGCGGTCGAGCAGGAACTTAACCTGACCTATCACGACAATCTGGAAAGCCTGACCAAGGTGTGCGATGTGGTAACGCTGAATTGCCCACTGCATCCGGAAACCGAGCACATGATCAACGAGCAGTCGCTGAAGAACTTCAAACGCGGCGCCTACCTGATCAACACCGCACGCGGCAAGTTGTGCGACGGCGATGCGATTGTCAACGCTCTGGAAAGCGGACAACTGGCGGGTTATGCGGGCGATGTCTGGTTCCCGCAACCGGCGCCCAACGACCATCCTTGGCGCACGATGCCGAATCATGGCATGACACCGCACATTTCGGGCACCAGCCTGTCGGCGCAGACACGTTATGCTGCCGGTACTCGCGAGATCCTGGAATGCTACTTTGAAGATCGGCCCATTCGCGATGAATACCTGATTGTTCAGGGCGGCCAGCTGGCCGGTGTCGGTGCGCACTCTTACAGTAAGGGCAACGCCACCGGCGGATCGGAAGAAGCCGCCAAGTTCAAGAAAGATTGACAGCAAGCGCTTGACCTGAAAACGGGGGATGCGCAGGTCAATGCTCGCATCCCCTTTACCGATTTGGTTGGAAGGGCTTAATTTATGACGCTTAAAAATAAAAAAAGAAATGGCGCTAAAGCTCTTCCGCCAATCCCTTCCCTATCGCACATAGCTTTGGCCGGATTGGGATCTAGCTTAGCCATTGCTGCTATCGCCGCCTTGAGTCAACTTTCCGGCCAACCGTGGATATTGGGCTCTTTCGGTGCATCCTGTGTGTTATTGTTCGGATTCCCGGATGCGGTATTTTCGCAACCGCGCAATCTAATCGTCGGCCACGTCCTTTGCTCTTTAATCGGCTTGGGCTTTCTCAAGTTCATCGGTCCCGACTGGTGGAGCATGGCTTTGGCTGTCGGCACCGCCTTGGCTGCGATGTTGGTCACGCGTACCGTTCACCCGCCTGCGGGTTCCAACCCGGTAATTATTTTTTTAACCCGGCCGGACTGGTCGTTTTTATTGTTTCCGACCCTGGTTGGCGTAATAGTTTTGTTGTTCCTGGCGCGTCTTATGCTAAAGGTAACTCGCACCGTTCATTAACCGGCTTGTATCTTAGCTGCGCAAATGCGCTGCATAACGGCAGGCCGTGGCGTTTTCTCTTCACCCTGCTCAAACGCGATTATATTCAGCACAGGCGAATAGACTTCCAGCAGCTCATCCGGCTGCAACAAGAAATCGGGGTTGCTGGGCTTGCCATAACGCTCGTTACCCGCCATGAAGGTTTCATAAATCAGTACTCCGCCCGGATTTAGCATTGCGGCAAGCGTGTGTAGCAACGGCCGATACAGATAACGGCTGACGATTAATCCGTCATACTTCCGGTCTGAGTAAGGCCAGTCGCCTGCTTCAAGGTCAACAATAAAAACGTTGATATTGTCCACCCCCTCCATGCTTGATACCACCTGCGCATCGCGATCAATCGCATCGACCTGATAGCCTTGCTTGGCAAGCCAGATTGCATGGCGTCCGTTACCACAGGCAAGGTCGAGTACTCGCCCTGCTTTAGGTATCAACGGAGCGTGTTTAACAATCCAGGGCGACGGTTTTTCCAGCAAATAGTGTTTCATCATGAGTGAACCTTGGCTATAAGTTGTTGTCGTTATTCCGTAAATACGGGGTTATTGAATCAGTGGAATTTAACCAAAGCTACCGGTTTTTTATTATTTTACTGAGTTTTGATAAAAGCCGACATGTCTGCATTTGTCATTTTAAGGCGATTGTCTTGATAATTTATTAACAAATAGAGTGCGAGGCTGCGCCAGAATGGGGGCATCCCACCGAAGACAGCCCCGCACATTGGGCAGCAAATCGACCTCAATCCTTCACCGATCTCAATTTCCAGGCCGCCCTGACGACCAGCACCACGGCAGTGAGAAACCCGACCGTCGTCAGCGTGAAACTCAGTCCCGCCTGAAACGGAAAATGCGCTTCAACAGGAATCGCCGCGACAACCGAAGGCTTCGGCGTCAAGCCTCTGACCAGAAATGACAACGGATTGAAGAAAGCGCCGAAACAACAGGCAGCAACGACCCAGACCGGCGGATCGATCGCATACTGCCGAAACAGCAGGAAAAAGATAAACAGGAATTGGGACATCATCAAATAGTCGATATGGGCCCTGATAATGTCGGCCCGTTCGACGAGCAATCCGGCCAAGACGCCATCGGGGAAAAACAGTGTGACGCCTAGCACCCAGGCGATGGTAAGCGCCATCGCCAGACACAGTCCGGCAAACGCCACAAGAAAAAGGTTGGTCATTGTCATCTTTTGGTTTGTCATGGTTATCCTCATCGTTATACGGGGACTTGGGTCCCGCCTTGTTGGACGCCAATGTCGGCGAATTGCTCAAGCCGCTGTCAGTTGTCAATCGGCGGCGATTTGACTAAACTGCATCGCAAACGCCTACGTTGAAAACGGGTGGCTCAAGACAATAAGGAGTATAAACAATGGCAGACAGTCCTCGCTTGTATGAACGTGCTGCGACGGAGGCCGTCAAATTCGACGCGCTCTGGGACATCAGCGACGGCCGCACGTTTTTTACCGGACCACTGTATTACAACGCGAGCCATCAGCACGGCGCGCCGGTTTTTCTCGCCGGAATTTACGGCAATTTTCGCCTGCGACTGGATGGCGGCGATTGGCTGTCCTGCCGCACCGCGGTTATTCCCCCCGGTGTCCTGCATGAGCTGGATATAGGCGGCGATCCGCTGACGGTGTTTTATATCGAACCGAATATCGCCGGGGCCGATGCCTTGAAACCGCTGATCCGCAATACCCGCGAGGTCAACGGCGCCTTGGTCGGCTCTGCCGGAGAGATTTCGTTCATGCGCGACCTTTACGAAGACCGCTACAATCCTCAATGGACTGCGGAACCGTTGGCCGACCTGATGGGCTTTGCCAAACGGCGGGCAAGCGCCGAACTGATCGATCCGCGCATCTCCCAGGTGGTGGAGTTTTTATTCGAACACGGCGACGATCTCACCTCGGTGGCAACGCTGGCCGGAACGGTCGGGCTGTCCGCCTCGCGGTTCCAGCATCTTTTTACGCAACAGATCGGCGTTCCTTTCCGCCGTTACCGGGGTTGGAACCGGATGCGGAAGGCGATACGCGAAATCATAAAAGGCAACAACTTCACTAACGCGGCGCACGCTGCCGGGTTTTCAGACTCGGCCCATTTCAGCCATGAATTCCGCAAGACCTTCGGTGCGCCGCCCACTGTAGGCCTGCAAAGGCTGGCACGGTTACAGCGCTGAACAACAAACGGAAAATAGATGACTGCAAAACCTGAACTCGGCATTTCTTCAATGGAAACCGGCGAATTGGGCGCACTGCACTTGCGGCGCTATTGGTGCAAACGGCTGCTGGAAGTCGGGGGGCGGCTTGATCAGGACAGCGTACGGGACGAATACGGGCTGGATTTTACAGTGATGCAGGGCTTGGGACTGGGCATCGTCGAACCGGCGGAATACCTGTTCCAACAGCGTCCAACTTATGCCGAATTCGAACAATGGATTGTGCAAAAGCTCGGCGGCGTCCCTGAGCGCACTTTAGTCGAGCGCCTCAATAAAATGGTTAGACATTATCTGGAACAACCGCACCGTACCTATCCCGTCGGGGGAACAGATATTCAAGAACCGGTATTGTCGGCAGCGGACTTGGCGTTTTGGCAGGAAAACGGCTACGTGGTGTTACGCAACGCGGTTTCAGTAGAAGATTGCCGGGAAGCCGAAGCGGCGATATGGGACTTTCTCGGCATGGACCCGCAAAACTCCGAGACTTGGTACGACGGGAACCATACGTTTTGGGTGCCGCTGTTCCAGCATCCGGTCCTGAATAAAAACCGCGCCGCACCGCGCATCCGCAAAGCATTCGAGCAGCTTTGGGGAGCCGATGACTTGTGGACTACCGTGGATCGCTCCAGCCTGAACCGGCCGGAGCGCGGCGGCATCGATATATCCGGCCCCAGCCGCCTGCACTGGGATGTCAGTATTGCCTTGCCGATTCCGTTCGGCGTCCAGGGCCTGTTGTACCTGAGCGATACCAGCGCCGAACAGGGCGCCTTCCGTTGCGTGCCGGGGTTTCATCACCGCATAGATCAATGGCTGGAGGGACTAACAGCTGAACAAAACCCGCGCGAGCAGGATTTGGAAAGCCTGGGTCCGGTACCGGTCACCGGTTCCGCCGGGGATTTCGTCCTCTGGCACCACGCCTTGCCGCACGGCAGCGGCCGCAACCTGGCGCATTATCCGCGGGTGGTGCAATACATTAAGCTGTTCCCCCACGATTACGGCATCCATCCGCTTTGGAAATAATCGGCTGCTGCGAGGGACCTTTGCCTGTATGGAGCCTAAGTAATACGGGATTTTGAGGCCCCGATGCCCCCGCCCGTCCATTACCGGATTACAACTTTAATAGCCCCGCCCTAAGCTTTTAACTTCTTTTAACCTGCCGTTTTCGAAACGAAGGTATTGCCGCAAACGTAAACGACCTAAATTGTATACCCACTCATCTACTTGTATCTCTTCGTACTGTTGCAAATCAATGGTTCTACCCGAAAAATGTAACGTTCTGCCCACTATTTTAGTGTGAGTTTCAACGAAATCCGGTTCACCGCATCGAGCCAGAACATCATCTTTATAATCGCCCGGTTTAACCAGGCGGTTCCCGCATCTCATTGCATAGGCTGCATTGAAAGAACATAAACTCAAACCTAAGACCCATATAGTGATATTTTTCATCGCATAAACCTTAAAGCAGTTAAAAATCATACCAATATTAAAAATATGTTCGTATGATTTTCGATGAGGCGGCAGAAATTCGATGCTGGCTTCGAGTTCCGTCAATATTTGCTGGTATGCCTTAAAAACTTCTTCCGCTAGAGATTTCAGTATAACGCTTTAACTCTTTGCGTACTTTTTTGGTTTTTATTGGCCGGAATGCATTGGAAATGGGTACGCGATACGTACCCTTGTATCTTAATCATGTCATGATTAACAAGTGGCTGGTGTTACGTTGCACCTGACGGGCAGCTCAACGAGTCCTCATCTGAGAAGGCGCGCGGCGCGCCTTACGCAGTTACCCAATCGCAAGCCGAACCGACTTACCGACACGACTCAACATGTTCACCAAGGCATCGATAGTAAATTTACTCACCTTTTTATTCATCAAATCAGAAACGCGCGGACGGGAAATCATCAATATCTCAGCGGCCTCTGCTTGCTTAAGATGATTAGTTGTAATCCAACTCGACAATTCATCCATGAGCTGTTCTTTGAGAAGCTGGGTATCGCTGATGCGCTGCTGTGATTCGGCATGAAGACGAGCCGCTTCATCGGCATCGAAGCCAAGCTCCAAAAAAAGATTGGCCCCCGGTTTGGTGATATGGCGAACTTCAGTATCAATAGTCATTTTTACCTTCCTTTATTTCATTTACAACGGCACGGTAACGTGTTTCTGCAATAGCTTTATCTTGTTTTGTTGTTGCTTCAGTTTTTTTCTGGAAGCAATGCAATACATAAATTGTCTGCTCAAACTTGGCTACATACATTACGCGATAAATACCGGTAGCATCGCGAATACGAATTTCTTTTGTGCCGACACCTACGTCATTAAAAGGTTTCCAGTCATCAGGCTCTAATCCCACCTGCACTTTCCCCAGTTGAAAACCGGCCTCCTTGCGCGGCTCTACTGGAAACTTGAGTATGTCTTGATAAGAAGACCCTACCCAACGGATTTCTTTTTCTTGGTTCATGGATGCCCTCTTAATTATGTATAAAATAATATACATTACCGCTCTGCAAGGCAAGGCAAGCTCCGAATATAAAATGATAGAGCGTCGAACCTAGTCGTTTAGCAAGTAACAAGTAGCCCATAGGATGAGCCAAACATCGTGTGACCCATCTATCCTAAATTGCACTAAAACAATTGACTGGAAAAGCATGTTAGGTCAGTATCTTTCGGCATAAACACTGTCTTGTAGGCTACAGGAATCACTTATGCCCAGCTTATTTCAAACCTTACAGCAACAAAAACAGCGTATTCTCGACATTGCCGGTCAATATCATGCTGTCAATGTGCGCGTATTCGGCTCCGTCATACGCGGAGAAGAACGCGAAGACAGCGACATCGATTTGCTGGTGGATTTTCTGCCGGGAACAACGCTGTTGGATCAGGTCGGATTGAGCTTAGCGTTATCCGACGCATTAAAACGCAAAGTCGATATTGTCAGCGAAAGGGGCTTAAATAAACACTTGTGCCAAAGGATACTCCAGGAAGCCGTGCCATTGTGAAAGATCGTTTTATCTTCATCGCTACGGCACTTGAGAGTATTGAATTAATCCAATCCTACACCGCCGATTACGATTTACCCGGATTTTTGGAGGATAGAAAAACTCAGGACGCCGTCATTCGCAATCTGGAAGTAATCGGCCAAGCACTTAAAGATTTTGGTGTAGAGCAACTGCTGACAGTGCAACCAACTATTCCTTGGCGGGAAATAGCCGGAATGCGCAATGTGTTGGCACACGAATATTTGGGTGTCGATCCGGTGATGGTGTGGGAAACAGTGCAAATTAATCTGGAGCCTTTACGACAAGTCTTGGAAAAAATGATGGCACAAATTAAATAGCCCGTAGAGCTTGCGTAATGCGGGATTTCGCAGCTCCGATGCCCAGTATTCTGCTTCACTTCATACGGACTACTTGCTTGCTGAAGAGCAAGCTCTATCCATATTACTCACTTTAAAAAACAATTTTGTAAAACCCACACATGGTAGATAGGACACCGAGCAAGAACGGGAAAATATAATTTAAAAACAACCAACAATAGTATCGTGTAGTTGAAATAAAATTTTTTACCTCTATTGACCACCTATGTTTATTGCCACCTATTCGCATTGCATTGTTTAGAAGTTCCCTCCACTGTAGTTTTGCATTCCGATAGCCAGAATATGCATATATTAAATATGTTGTAGAAAAATACAGGCATACAATATCTAAAACTATAAGCAGATGAATTATGTCAATTTGTGGTAGGTTAACTCCCCACAAGCGAACATCAACCAGTGGCAAATCCTCAAAAATAAAAAAAAGTATCAACATCGAAACAGCAAATAAATTACGCCTTTTAGCATGTACAAAATCATCATATGAACCCCTAATAATATCATCCAACTTTCTTGACTCGTTTGGATTAAACCTCATTAATACTTGTTTTTCAGACATTAAATTACCCGTGTTTACTAACGTTTGAGATACGGCTTGTCGGTAACTGTCCGACAGTGCATAGGCTAAACATCATGAGGCCCATCCTATCGCACTGTTATGGTTGAATCTAAGTAACTATTTATGAAGCTAGCTCACTGAGAGTGCCTGGTTTTCGACAGAAGAAGAAAGAAATACCACCAGGAACTTCAGCTATTTGAGGATCTGCGTATTTCTCTCCTTTCTCTTCAAGCAAATCTTCCCATCGTGCTTTTATATCTCGCCAAGGAGTTTTATTAATCCTTTTTACGTCATACCAATGATAAAGTTCTCCATAGGAGATAAAAGTTGTGCCGTTAGAATAGAGTTCATCTAGGCGAGTCCAAAGTTGTTCAACGTGTCTCTTTAGCATGATTTTTCCGAAAAATTAAATTACGCAAAAATAATAGCATGACACTAATGATTTAGCGATTTTTATTTAATATAAATCCTTTTAAATTATTAGCGTAACAGGATTGATAAAGCAATACGAATCCCATCGCATAAGAGATCGATCGTGATGGGTTTCGGCTATGGCCTCTACCCATCCTACATAAACGGCAATTGCCGAGCCAGCAATAGCAAAGGATGCTCCACACTGCCCCCATCGGCATTCAGATAAACCCCGCAACCAAAATTACCGCTGACTACCAAATCCGCCGACGAATCGGTAATGATTTGCTGTTTTAAAGCCCGCAACTGCCCGGCGTTGTCGGGATGCGTCAGCATGTAGCTGCCGCCTGCGCCGCAGCAGATGTGGTTGTCGTCCAGCGCGGTAATGCTTAGGCCGGGGATTTTTTTGCAGCAGCGCATAAACGGTTTGCTGGTTTTTGAGTACATTGCGCTGGCTGCATGGCTCGT
>Ga0123399_1029157_pt1 | contig 36323 bp, 34 predicted proteins | sample T5LHNH4metaT_FD_89927 | JGI IMG/M metagenome (GOLD analysis project Ga0123399, IMG submission 89927) | Methane-oxidizing artificial microbial communities from Washington, USA to study methane cycling - T5-LHNH4 metaT (Metagenome... | ecosystem: Engineered > Modeled > Simulated communities... | reverse complement strand
TTTACGGGGAGGTCGGCGGTCGCAGGCAAGTTTACGCAGCCTGCGTAAACTTGCCTGCGAGACCGCCGGGTGGGGTTCGCGCCGCCATAACATTGATGGGAGCTTTACCCCACCCGACCCCGCCAAAGGGGGGATTCGTTCATGCCCGGCCTTGTCCCGGGCGTCCACGCGGCGCGACGTTCCGGCGTGGAGGGCCGGGACAAGCCCGGCCATGACGAGGAGGGCCCTTCATCGGCGATGATGGATGACGGGCTTCCGCTCTCTTGCTTCGCAAAAAGGGGCTTGCCGCCGGCCTCACCGCGTCGGCGTCGGCGTGCCGCTCCGATAGTCATAGAAGCCGCGCTTGGTCTTCTTGCCGAGCCAGCCGGCCTCGACATATTTCACGAGCAGCGGGCAGGGGCGGTATTTGGTGTCCGCGAGGCCTTCATGCAGCACCTGCATCACCGAAAGGCAGGTGTCGAGGCCGATGAAATCGGCGAGCTGAAGCGGACCCATCGGGTGGTTGGCGCCGAGCCGCATCGCCGTGTCGATCGCCTCGACCGAGCCCACGCCCTCATAGAGCGTATAGATCGCCTCGTTGATCATCGGCAGCAGGATGCGGTTGACGATGAAGGCCGGGAAGTCCTCGGCGACCGTCACGGTCTTGCCGAGCTTCGCGCAGAAGCCCCTGGCCTCCTCGAAGGTCGCGTCGTCGGTGGCGATGCCCCGGATCAGCTCCACGAGCTGCATGCGCGGCACCGGGTTCATGAAGTGAATGCCGATGAAGCGCTCCGGACGGCCGGTGATGGAGGCGAGGCGCGTGATCGAGATCGACGAGGTGTTGGAGGCGATGATGCCATCGGACTTCACCGCCGCCGCGACGTCGGTCAGGATCTTGCGCTTGACGTCCTCGTTCTCGGTCGCGGCCTCGATCACGATGTCGCAGTCGTGGAAATCCTGAATGGCGGGCGCGCCTGAAAGATGAGGCAGGGCGGCGTCGACGGCGGCGGCGGCGAGGAAACCGCGCTCCACCGACTTCCTCATCTGATCGCCAATGTCCTTGATGCCGGCCTCGATCCGCTCCGCGGTGACGTCATTGAGGGCGACGTCGTATCCGGCGAGCGCGCAGACATGCGCGATGCCCTTGCCCATCTGGCCCGCGCCGATAACGCCGACTTTGCGAATTTCGAAGCTCATTGTTCGAACACCATAGCGAGAGGACCGCCGGCAAAGGGCGGGACGGCTGCGATGCTAATGCGGCCACATTGCACTGCAATATACCGCGCGATCAATCCGAAAGAAAACCGGCAAGCTTGGAAAAAGTCGCGTTCCAGACTTCGCCGCCGCCAGTTTCCGGCGGCGGCGAAGCGCTTTTGTTCCTGTCACTTGCCGAGCTTGGCAAGCTCGGCGTCAAGTTCCGGAACGGCGCTGAAGAGGTCCGCCACGAGGCCGTAATCGGCGACCTGGAAGATCGGCGCCTCCTCGTCCTTGTTGATGGCGACGATGATCTTCGAGTCCTTCATGCCGGCGAGATGCTGGATCGCGCCGGAAATGCCGACGGCGATGTAGAGCTCCGGCGCCACGGCCTTGCCGGTCTGTCCGACCTGCAGATCGTTCGGCGCATAGCCCGCGTCGACCGCGGCGCGCGAGGCGCCGATCGCGGCGTTGAGCTTCGTCGCCACCGGGTCCAGCACCTTCTGGAAGTTCTCGGCGGAGCCGAGCGCGCGGCCGCCGGAGATGACGATGCGGGCGGAGGTCAGCTCGGGACGCTCGGACTTGGCGAGCTCCTCGCTCTTGAAGGAGGAGACGCCTGGATCGGCGGCGGCGCCGATCGACTCGACCGGGGCCGAGCCGCCCTCGGGCGCCGCGGCGAAAGCCGTGGTGCGCACGGTGACGACTTTCTTCGCGTCCCTGGCGCGGACCGTCTGCACGGCGTTGCCGGCATAGATCGGGCGCTCGAAAGTGTCCGGCGCGACGACCTTGATGATGTCCGAGACCTGGGCGACGTCGAGCAGCGCCGCGACGCGGGGCAGCACGTTCTTGGTGGCGCTGGTCGAGGGGGCGATGATCACGTCATAGGACGGCGCGAGCGACAGGATCAGCGCCGCGACCGGCTCCGCGAGCACATGGTCGAGCGAGGCGTCCTCGGCGTAGAGAACCTTCTCGACGCCGGCGAGCCTGGCGGCGGCGTCCGCCGCGCTCTTCAGGCCCGGCCCGACGACGAGAATGTGGACGGGACCGCCGATCTGCGAGGCGGCGGCAAGCGCCTTGGCGGTCGCGGGCGCGAGGGCGCCATTGGCGGTTTCGGCGAGAAGCAGAATGGCCATGTCAGAGAACTCCCGCTTCCTTGAGCTTCGCGACGAGCTCGGCGACCGAGCCGACCTTCACGCCCGCCTTGCGGGTCGCGGGCGCGGCGGTCTTGAGGATTTCGAGGCGCGGCGCGACGTCGACGCCATAGTCGGACGGCGCCTTCACGGCGACCTCCTTCTTCTTCGCCTTGATGATGTTGGGCAGCGAGGCGTAGCGCGGCTCGTTCAGGCGCAGATCCGTGGTGACGACCGCCGGGAGCTTGAGGCTCACCGTCTGCAGGCCGCCGTCGATCTCGCGGGTCACGTCGACCGAGCCGTCGGCGAGATCGACCTTGGAGGCGAAGGCGCCCTGGCCCCAGCCGAGCAGGGCGGCGAGCATCTGGCCCGTCTGGTTGCTGTCGTCGTCGATCGCCTGCTTGCCGAGGATGATGAGGCCCGGCTGCTCATCGGCCGCGATCCTGGCGAGGATCTTCGCCACGGCGAGCGGCTCGACGGTCTCGTCGGTCTTCACCAGAATGCCGCGATCGGCGCCCATGGCGAGCGCGGTGCGCAGCGTCTCGTCCGCCTTGGCGGGTCCGATGGAGACGGCGACGACTTCCGTCGCCTTGCCGGCTTCCTTAATGCGCAGCGCCTCTTCGACGGCGATCTCGTCGAAAGGGTTCATCGACATTTTCACATTGGCGAGATCGACGCCGGAGCCGTCGGGCTTGACCCGGATTTTCACGTTGTAGTCGACGACCCGCTTGACGGGCACGAGAATTTTCATCGCGCGGCCTCTGGTGGAGATGGGGCGGGAGCGGCGCGTCCCGCCGACAAAACTGTGGCGGTCTGGTAACGGGGGCGCGCGCGCAAGTCAAACGGGCGCGTCAAGCCCGTTTTTCAAGCCCCGGCTCGTCTCTCACCCTTCCGGGCCGGTCTGCTCCGGAGGCGGCGGCTCCGGCGCGGGAGCGGCCTTGGGCGGGCCATAGGGGCCGCGGTCGAACAGCCTGTGCTTGCGGCGCTTGAAGATCGGCGTCAGCGCGAGGCCCGCGACGATGCCGCCGACATGCGCCATCCAGGCGATATGGCTCTCGCCGCCGCCCCAACTGGCGTTGACGATCTGCAGCGCGATCCAGGCGCCGACGAAGAGAAAGCCCGTGGCGTGGAAGGCGAAGAGCGGCGGCGTCAGGCCGAAGAGGCGACGCAAGGGCGCGCGCGACCTGTCGGCGAGCGTGATGAGCCAGAAGGGAAACATGACGAGGGTCAGGGGCGGGAAGAAGCCCGTCACCGTCGCGCGGGGATAGAGCAGCAGGAAGGCCGCGCAGACGCCGGAAATCGCGCCCGACGCGCCGACGAGCGGCGTGATCGAATGGGGCGTCGCATAAACATAGAAGACGCCGGCCATGACGCCGCTGGAGAGGTAGAACAAAAGATAATGCAGCGAGCCCATCGCGTCTTCGACATTATCGCCGAAGACATAGAGAAAGAGCATGTTGCTCGCGAGATGCAGCAGCGAGGAATGAAAGAAGAGCGAGGTGACGAGGGTGAGCGGCGCCGGCGGGCCGACGATCCAGTCGGCGAGATCGGCCTCGCCGAACAGGACGCGCGGAATGATGGCGAAGCCCCGCATGATCGTGAGCGGATCGCCGAGAATCTCGCTATGGACGAGGAGGAAGACGAGGATGTTGGCCACGATCAGCGCATGATTGGCGACGGGGCGCTTGAGATGGCGCAGGGGCGCGTCGTCGAAAAGCGGCATCACCATTGCGCGGACCTCGTTTCTTTCCTGCCTGAGGCCTTAAGATAAGCGCGACCGCGCTTCTGTCACGCCCGCGCGAGCCTCGGACGCAGCCAGGCGATCGCCTGGCCGCGCAGGCCGGCAATATCGAAAATGGCGACCATGAGCCCGTAGATCGCCGCGCCGGCGGCGATCTGCAGCAGCAGCGTGACGAAGCCCGGCTCCATCGACCGCATGGGCGTGAGCGCCAGGAACATGATCCCCGTGCCGACCATGGCGGCGAGGAGATCCCAGAGGGAGGGCCAGGCGGGCTGGGCGCGCAGCGCGAAATAGATCGTCGCCAGCAGCGCGGCGACATAGCCGCCGGCCTGGGCGATGGCGAGATTGGACGCGTCGCGGCCCCAGGGCAGCAGGAAGAGCAGAAGCAGCGAGACGAAGGCGGCGGCGCCGGCGGCGACGATGAGCGGCGCCGTGCGCTTGCTGATCTGGAAGACCGGATTCACGCTGAAATTGATCAGCCCCATGGCGAAGAGGCCCGGCAGCAGCAGGCTGAGATAATGGCCGAAGGGGCCGCGAAACTGCCCCGGCACGATCAGCGCCTCGACCGATGGCATGACGAGCCACAGGCCGGCGCAGGCCGGCAACAGGAAGGCGAAGACGACGCTCATATTATGCGCGACCTGCGCGCGCGCGCGATCCTCGCCATGCTCCTCATGCGCCGCGACCGCGATCTGGAACAGCAGCACGTCGAGCGCCGATCCGAAGGCCATGACGGCGCGCATGCCGAGGTCATAGGCGAGGGCGAACTGGCCCGTCTCGGCGAAATCATAGACGCTCGCGACAATGGAGCGCGAGGCGAGCGGCATGGCCTGATAGAGAAGATGGGCGGCGACGATGGGCGCGCTGTAGGACACGAGCCGCTTCACCGTCTCATATTGGGCGTCGCGGCAGCGCACGCCGGGATCGCGAAGGGCTTCGCGGGCAAAAAACACCGTGCCGAGCAGGCTCGCCACGCCCCCCGCCAGCGCGACGCCCGCCGAGCGGAAAAGAAAGGCGCCGCCGCCAATGAGCGCGAAGGCCAGAACATTCTTGACGAAAACGAGCCTTCCATAGGCGCCGTCCTCGAAACGGGCGCGGGCGAGCGCCGTCGAATAATCGAAGAGCCCGTTCGCCGTCGCGGTGAGCAGCGCGAGCAGGATCAGTTCGCTGTCGAAATCGAGCTCGGGGCCGATCGCGGAATAGAGAAGCGTGCTGAGCGCAAGAAACACGGTGACGGCGACGAAGGACATGCCGAGCGTGGAGCGGATGACGGGATCGTTCTCACGCGTGCGCTGGGAATAGAAGCGCGTGGCGGAGAGCCGCAGCCAGTCATAGAGCGCCGTCTGCACGACGACCGCGATGGAGAAGGAGAGCGCGAAGCGGCCATATTCCTCGGGGCCGAGAAATTTCGCGACCATGAGGCCGATGATGAAATTGGTGGCCGTATTGGCGAGGAAAGCGAGGAGGACTTTCAATGAAGGGCCCTTCTCGCGTTCAAGCCGGTCTCCTGAATGCCGGGCGCAACCAAATCCCTCCCCTTTACGGGGAGGGTGGCGGTCGCAGACCGCCGGGTGGAGTGATGACGCCTTGGGGACTTTACCCCACCCGGCCCCGCTTCGCAGGGCCACCCTCCCCGTAAAGGGGAGGGATTAGGCGCCGATCGGGAGAGATTGTCGTTCGCGCGCGCTTCCATTTCTTCGCTTACGCGCTCCAGCGCCCGAGCGCTTTCAGCTCCTTGAGCGCCTGCGCGTCGCGGGGCGTCACATCAGGATAGTCCGGGTCCGCCGCGGCGGGGTCGAAATATTTCCACGACCGCGCGCATTTGACGCCGCTTGCGCGGCTCGGAACGACGGCGACGCCCTTGACCTCCGGGAGCCGGAAAGCGTCGGCGGGTCCTTCTCCCGTCTCGATGCGGATGTCCGAGACGATGCAGATTTCCGCGAAATCCACGCCGTCCAGCGCCGCGCGCAAATGGCCGTCGGCGACATAGACGATTGGCGCCGCTTCGAGCGACGAGCCGATGCGCTTCTGCGCGCGTTCGATCTCCAGCGCGCCCGTCACGACCGAGCGGATGGCGCGCACGCCTTCCCACTTCTTGGCGAGCGCCTCGTCGCGCCAATGCGAGGGGATGTCGGGGAAGCTCTCGACATGCACGGAGACGGCGTCGGGATAGCGCGCGAGCCAAGCCTCTTCCGCCGTGAAGACGAGGATCGGCGCGAGCCAGGTCGTCACGCAGCGGAAGACGCGCTCGATCACGGCGAGCGACGCTTTTCGTTTCACGCTCGACGGCGGCTCGCAATAGAGCGCGTCCTTGCGAATGTCGAAATAGAAGGCCGAGAGATCGCTCGTCATGAAAGGCGTGAGCAAAGCGACGACGCGCTTATAGTCGTACGCCTGATAGGCGGCGCGAATCTGCGCGTCCATCTCGACGAGGCGATGCAGCATCAGCCGTTCGAGCTCGCTCGCATGTTCGAGCGCCGCGTCGTCATCCGCGCCGTAATGCGCCAGCGCGCCGATCATCCAGCGCAGCGTGTTGCGCAATTTGCGATAGAGATCGACGAAGGTCTTCAGGATCTCGGGACCGACGCGCAGGTCGTCGGCATAGTCGGAGGCCGCGACCCAGAGGCGCAGAATGTCGGCGCCGGAATCCGCGATCACCTTTTGCGGCGCGACGACATTGCCGAGCGACTTCGACATTTTGCGGCCCCTCTCGTCGAGAACGAAGCCATGCGTCAGCACGGCGTCATAGGGCGCGCGTCCGCGCGTGCCGCAGCTTTCGAGAAGCGACGAGTGGAACCAGCCGCGATGCTGATCGGAGCCTTCGAGATACATCACCTCGTCCTCGCCGCCATCGCGCTTGCGATGAATGCCGGCGAGCGCCGGGAAGTTTGTCGGATCGTCGAGCACAAAGGCGTGCGTCGAGCCTGAGTCGAACCACACGTCGAGAACGTCCGCGACTTTCTCGTAATCATTCAGATCATAGTCCGGCGCGAGGAAACGCTCGGCCGCGCGCGTCTCGTACCAGGCGTCCGCGCCTTCCTGTTCGAAAGCCGCGACGATGCGGGCGTTCACGCGCGCGTCGACGAGGACCTCATGCGTTCCCTTCTTGACGAAGACGGCGATCGGCACGCCCCAGGCGCGCTGGCGCGAGACGACCCAGTCGGGACGATTGGCGATCATGCCGCGAATACGGTTCTCGCCCGCCGCCGGCGTCCATTGCGTGCGGGCGATTTCTTCCAGCGCGATGGCGCGAAGGGTGGGATTGTTCGCTCCCGTTCGTGCGGCCGCCTCATCCCTCCCCTTTACGGGGAGGGTCGAAGCGCGAAGCGCTTCGGGGTGGGGTCCGTCGGCGCTGTCCCCCACCCGGCGGTCTTCGACCGCCGACCTCCCCACAAGGGGGAGGGAGGGCGCCGCGCCGAACGGCTTGTCCATCGCGATGAACCATTGCGGCGTGTTGCGGAAGATCACCGGCTTCTTCGAGCGCCAGGAATGCGGATATTGATGCTTCAGCCGCCCGCGCGCGATGAGATTCCCGGCCTTGATCAATTCCGCGATGACCGCCTCATTGGCGTCGCCCTTCTCGCCCTTCTCGGTGAGCACGCGCCTGCCCGCGAATCCCGGCGCTTCCTGCGTGTAGAAGCCGTCCTCGTCCACCGTATAGGGAATGCGGCTGTCAATGCCGCTCTCGGCCAGGCGTCGGCCATTCGCCATCCAGATGTCGAAGTCCTCGCGGCCATGGCCCGGCGCCGTGTGCACGAAGCCCGCGCCCGTGTCGTCGGTGACGTGATCGCCATCGAAAAGCGGCACGTCGAAGTCGTAGCCGAGATGCGCGAGCGGATGGGCGCAGATGAGGTCTTTCAACTCGTCCGCGCAGACGTCGCGCAGGCGCTCGAAGCCCTCGACCTTGGCGGCCTTGAACACCTCGCCCGCGAGCTTGTCGGCCAGGATGAATTTCGCGCCCGGAAAGGCCCAGTTGTTCTCCGGCGCTTCGGTCACGCGATAGAGGCCGTAGGCGATTTTGGAGGAGAAGGAGATCGCGCGATTGCCGGGCAGCGTCCAGGGCGTCGTCGTCCAGATCACCACGCGCGCGTCGGAAAGATCCTCTTCCGCGCCGCGCGGGATGGGGAAGGCGACCCACACCGTGTCGCTGACATGGTCCTCATATTCGACTTCCGCCTCGGCGAGCGCCGTCTTCTCGACGACCGACCACATCACCGGCTTGGAGCCGCGATAGAGCAGGCCGTTCGCCGCGAATTTCATGATCTCGCGGGCGATGATCGCTTCCGCCGGATAGGCCATGGTCGCGTAAGGATGATCCCATTCGCCTGCGACGCCGAGCCGCTTGAACTCCTCGCGCTGGATCGAGAGCCAGTTTTCCGCATAGGCCCGGCACTCGCGGCGGAAGGCGATCATCTCGTCGGGCTGCGCGAAATCCGGCTTCTTCCTGCCCTTGGCGCGGTAATTCTCTTCCTCGATCTTCCACTCGATCGGCAGGCCATGGCAATCCCAGCCCGGCACATAGACGCAGTCCTTGCCGGTCATGCGCTGGCTGCGCGTGACGATGTCCTTGAGGATCTTGTTCAGCGCATGACCGATATGGATGTTGCCATTGGCGTAGGGCGGGCCGTCATGCAGCGTGAATTTCGGCCGGCCTCCGGCGGCCTCGCGCATCTTCTCATTGAGGCCGATTTCCTCCCAGCGCTTCAGGAGCTCCGGCTCGCGCTGCGGCAGGCCCGCGCGCATCGGAAAGTCCGTGACCGGCAGATAGAGGCTCTTGGAATAATCGGGCCCTTTGGGCGTTTCGTCGTTCATGGGTCCAGAAACCGGGATCGGGCGGCGCCGGGCCGGCCGGCAAGGTCCGCGTCACATAAAGGATTTGAAAGGGAAGCGCCAATCACGCCAGAAACCCGGAACCCGCGCGAGCGCAGCTCAAGCGCGGACCGGGCCGGTAATTCGTATTTGCCGGAAAATCAGCATGGCCCTCATTAGCAAGCAGGGCCGGGGCGGGAAAGCCCTAAAACTAGCGCAGCCGCCGGAACGGCCCGAAGCCGAGCAGGTTCGCGACCCACGCGCCGGCGGCGATGAGGATGATCGCCGGGACGAGAATCAGGAAGAGACCCGAAAGGAAGAAAAGCCCGAGCGCCAGAAAAATCAGCACGCCCGTTCCCAGCAACATGCTCTGGAACGGCCCGAGCTTGACGAATTTCACCTCGCCCGCCCCCGAGGAAATCCAGATGCGGGAGGTCGCGAAATCGTCCTCCTGCTTCCGGCGGACCTCTTCGCCCGGCGGAATGATCTCGATCTCGCCCTTGGGTTCGTCGCTCATTTCGCATCCCTTTCGAGACGGAAAGATAGGCGCTTGGGGCCCATGCTTCAATGACGCGGCGCGCGGGCGTAGCGGCCCTGCCGGTCCAACGTCCTCAGCTCCCGCTCGACCATGGGCGCCATTTTCGCCGCGATGAGATCGGAGCCGGCCTCGTTGGGATGCTCCCCGTCGCTCAGCATGTAGCGCCGGTCGCCAAAGGCGCCATCGAGGAAAAAGGGGTAAAGCGCCGCCCCGTTCCGCGCGGCGAGCGTCGGATAGATGGCGTCGAAGCGCGGCTTGTAGCTCGGGTCCCGCTTGGGCGTCGCGACCATTCCGGCGACGATCACGCGCGCGCCCTGCGCCTTGCTGTGGCGGACGATCGTATCGAGATTGCGGTAGACGGCGCGGGGGTCCTCGTCCGCCAGCATGTCGTTGCCGCCGAGTTCGACGATGACGAGATCGGCTCCGCGGCTGAAGGCGAGAGGGATGCGATCCACGCCGACGGCCGTCGTGTCGCCCGCGCGCGACGTGTTCATGATCTGCACGTCGCCGCGTCCGCGCCGGGAGAGACGCTTGCGAAGCGCCCAGCCGAAATCCGTTCCTTCGGGCAGGTCGAAGCCGGAGGTCAGGCTGTCGCCGAAGATCACCACGCGCTTTGGCTGCGCCGCCGCCTGCGACGCGAGAAACGCAAAAAAGAACAGGCAGGCTGCGAGGAGACGAGCTGCGCCGCTCATGATCATTCCCCATGTGAGACAGGCGTAGGAGGCTAGGGCCCCTCGCCCGATCGCCAAGCGGCGCGGAGAATGTTTATTAATGCCGGATCAGCGGCGCTCGAGGATGTGGCGCGCCTTGGCGCAGTCTTCCTCCATCCGGGCGATGAGGGCGTCGACGCTCTCGAATTTCGCCTCGCCCCGGATGAAGCCGTAAAAAGCGACCTCGACCGTCTTGCCGTAAAGATCGCCCGAGAAGTCGAAGACGAAGACCTCGAGCAGCGGCGCGCCATTGTCGAAGGTCGGCCGCCGGCCGTAACTGGCCGCGCCCTCGCGGACGACGCCGTCGGCCTCGAGCGTCACGGCGTAGACGCCGTGACGAAGCCGGTTGGAGGGGTCGAGCGCGATATTGGCGGTGGGGAAGCCGAGATGGCGCCCGCGCTTGTCGCCGGGGCGCACCACCCCGCGCACGAAATAAGGATGGCCCAGCAGTTGGCGGGCGAGTTCGACGTCGCCTTTCTCCAGCGCCTCGCGGGTTGCGGTGGAGGAGACGGCCTCGAGGCTCCCCTCCTCGTCCCGGGTGATGCGGTCGACGATCTCGACCTGAAAGCCGAGCCGCGCGCCGTCCGCCGCCAGCAGGGCCGCGTCTCCTTTGCGGCCGGCGCCGAAGCGGAAGTCGTAGCCCGCGACCACCGCCGAGAGGCCGAGACGCCTCACCAGAATGTCCGGCGCGAAATTCTCGGCGGGACAGGCGGCGAGGTCGTGATTGAAGGTGAGCACGATCATGCCGTCGAGCCCCAGGCGCGCCGCCTGCGCCGCCTTGGCGTCGGGGGGCGTCAGACGGAAGATCACCGGCCTGCCGGCGAAAACGTCCGCGGGGTGAGGTTCGAAAGTCAGGAGCGCGCAGGGCTTGCCGAGCCTCTTGGCGAGCGCCTGGGCGCGCGCGATCACGCCGCGATGGCCGCGATGCAGCCCGTCGAAATTGCCGATGGCCGCCACGGCGCCCTCCAGCCCGGCGGGGGGCGAAACGGGATCGCGGACGACGAGGAATAGCCTAGGATGGTGGACCACACTTAATTTCCGGTGCCAGCGACAGCTATGGCGGAGATAGCGCCCGGAAAACGAATATCCGATTGGACGGGTCGCGTCGAACCCTTAGTCCCCAATGACGACATCGGAATGAGCCCGCAGCTCCGTCCGCGCATTGTGTCCCATCGGGTCGAGAATAACCTTGATCCCTTCACGTCTTACGAATTTAAACGCCGGGACGAAGTCAGAGTCTCCGGTGACGATTACGACCGCTCGAACGGTCTCCCGGAATGCGAGTTGGCGTATAAAGACTTAAACAAGCGACGCTCTTATAAGGTGGAGCCGGCTCACTCCCCAGGCGTTCGCCGCCGCTTAAGCGGATTGTCGGAATGAGCCGGCTCGCTGGTTTATTCCGTGGCTGCAAATCAGCCAGAATCACTATATGCGGCCTCGAGTCTGAGGATCAAGCCAAACCTTGTTCTACGCCGTCGCCGGCTTCTCGGCGGGCGGCGTGACGCGGATCGCCTGTTCGCGCGAAGGCACCATCACGGTCGCTTCGCCGTCGAGCACCACCTTGCCGTCGACGAGACATTCGCATTTGAGCCTGGCGCGGCGGCCCTTCTCGACGAGCTCGACCACCTCGACGACGACGGTGATGACGTCGCCGATCTTCACCGGCGCGCGGAAATTCAGCGTCTGCGACAGATAGACCGCGCCGGGGCCCGGCAGATACATGCCGATCACGGTCGAGATGAGCGACGCCGTATAGAGGCCGTGGACGATCCGCTCGCCGAAACGGGTCTTGGAGGCGAAATGATCCGAGAGATGGATCGGATTGCGGTCGCCCGAAAGATCCGCGAAGGCGATGACGTCGTCATCCATCACGGCCTTCATCAGCGTCTCGCGCATGCCGACGCTCAGGTCCTCGAAATAATAGATTTTGAACGGCGTCGACATGGATTCACCGGATCGTTGGGGCGGGAAGGGCGAAGCGCCCGCTTTCTTCTTTTACCAGAAAACTTCGCGGGCCAAAGCGATGGGACGCGCGCCGGCGGCGGCCGCCAGCCGTTCGAGCGCTGCATGATCCACGCCACCGCCGTCGGGCCGCAGCTCGTCGACATGCACGCCGTCGGTGATGAAGACGCAGTCGAGCCCGGCGCGGCCCGCCCCGGCGAGATCGGTGAAGGCGCCGTCGCCGATCGTGACGATGCGGCCGGGATCGACCGGCCCGCCGGAGAGCGCGGCGAGGCGTTCCCGCGCGGCGGCGTAGATCGGCGGATAGGGCTTGCCGAACATCAGGACCTCGCCGCCCATGGCCGCATAGCGCTCGGCGAGCGCGCCGGCGCAATAGACGATGTCGTCGCCCACGGCGACGACAATGTCGGGATTGGCGCAAAGCATGGCGAGGTTTCGGGCCCTCAGCGCGGCGAGGCGCTCGTCGTAATCCTGCGGGATCTCCTCGCGCTCGGCGACGAGCCCCGTGCAGACGACGTAATCGGCCTCCTCGGGTCCGACCTTCTTCACCGGCGCGCCGAGGCGGCGTCCCGCCTCCTCGAAAAGCCCGTTGTCGCGCGGCGGGCCGAGATGATGACAGGCCTGCCCGTCGCGGGCGACGATTTCCCGGCAGGTCAATTCGCCGGCCGAGACGAGATCGTCGAAAGCGTCCGCGGGCAGGCCGAGGCCGAGAAGCTGACGGCGCACCTCGTCGTCGGGGCGCGAGGCGTTGGTGATCAGGACGACGCGGCCGCCCTGCGCGCGAAAGCGCCTCAGCGCGTCGGCGGCGCGCGGGAAATGCTTCTTGCCGTCGATGAGCACGCCCCAGACGTCGCAGAGGATCGCGTCATAGCGGCCCGCGAGCTCATGCAGGCCGGAGATCGTCGGAATGTCGCGCGCCGCGGCGGCGGCCGGCTGCGGCGTCAAAACCGCGCCTCCAGCAAGGCGGCCGCGTGCGCCTTCTCGGCGACGGGACGAAACTCGCCGGACTCCTCGTCGAGCGCGAGAAGCCGGCCGTCCGTCACGCCGAAATAGGCGCCATGGAGATGCAGATAGCCGCGGCGCTCGAGAATCTGCACCATCGGAAAGCTGCGCAGATGGATGAGCGTCTGCTTGATCGTCTCGAATTCGAGCTTCTGCAGATAATTTTCATCCTCGGGATCGGGCGCGCCGCCGAGCCGTTCGACGGCGGGCGCCAGCATCTTGATCCAATCGCCGATGAAGTCGCTGTGACTCAGGCGCGGCGTCCCGGGATCGACGGAAATCTGCGCGAAGGCCTTCACGCCGCCGCATTTGCCGTGGCCGAGCACCACCACATGCTGCACCTCGAGCGCCATGATGGCGTATTCGAGGGCCGCCGAAGCGCCGTGGAAATGATCGTCCGGCTCGTAAGGCGGCACGAGCGCCGCGACATTGCGCAGGACGAAGAGTTCGCCCGGGCCCGCGTCGAAGATCGCCTCGGGCGCCACGCGGGAATCGCAGCAGCCGATCACCATGGTCGTGGGCCGCTGCCCCTTGATGGCGAGCGCGCGGAAACGCTCGTGCTCCTCGCGGAAACGGCCGCCGAGAAAGACCTCATAGCCTTCGACGAGGTGAGGCGGGAGGCCGCTTGCGGCTGCGGGTCTCGTATCGGCTGCCATTTTTCCTGATCCGGCGACTGAAGGCGGGGCCCGCGATCGCGTTAAAGCCCGATGGCGGAGACGCTTCTTATTGTGTAGACCAGCGCTCGCGGCAAGAGGAAGATCGACCCAACCCGTCAAGCGAGCCAAGAGATGATTTCGAAACTGAAGCGCAGCGTCCTGGCCATGCCGGGCTCCAACGCGCGCGCCTTGGAAAAGGGCAAGAGCCTTCCCGCCGACGTTTTGATGTTCGAGCTCGAGGACGGCGTCGCGGACGCGGCCAAGGCCCTTGCGCGCGAGCAGGTCGCCGCGGCGGTGACGGGCGGCGGCTACGGCGCGCGGCAGATCGTGGTGCGGGTCAACGCCCGCGGCTCGGAATGGTACAAGCCCGACATCGCCGCGATCGCGCCGGCGGGCCCCGACGCCATCGTGATTCCCAAGGTCAATTCGCGCGACGACATTCTGAAAGCCGCCGCCGACATCGTCGCCGCCGGCGCGCCTTTCAGGACGCGGCTCTGGGCGATGATCGAGACGCCGCGCGCGATCTTCGACATCGAGAAGATCGCCAGCGCCGCGGACGATCCCGCCTCGCGCCTCGAGGTCCTGGTGCTGGGACCGAACGACATCGCCAAATCGACCCGCGCGCGCCTCACGCCCGGCCGCCCGGCGCTCCTCTCCTGGCTTTCCGCCGGCGTGCTCGCGGCGCGCGTTCACAATATCGAGATCATCGACGGCATTTATAACGACTTCAACGACGAGGCGGGGTTGCGCCGCGAGGCCGAGCAGGGCCGCGACATGGGCTTCGACGGGAAGATGCTGATTCACCCGAACCAGATCGGCCCGGTGAACGAGATTTTCGCGCCGAGCGCCGAAGAGATCGCCTTCGCCAAGCGAATCATCGCGGTCTTCGACGAGCCGGAAAACGCCGAAAAGGGCGTGGTGCAGATCGACGGCAAAATGGTCGAGCGCCTGCATCTCGACATTGCCCGCCGCACCCTCGCCCTCGTGGAGGCCGCCGGCTGATCGAGGCGCCGAAAGCCTGTTTCGCGAGCAGGCCGCCTACTTTATACCTGCCGTGCCGATGGGCGAACGAGCGAGGACGGTGAGCATGGCGGCGCCTGAAACCGAGACGACGGACAAAGCTTCCAAGGTCGAGAACCCCGCGCCCGAGAGCGCGGCCGCGCCGGAAACGCCGCCGCCGAGGCCCGCCGCCCCGGCGAAAAGGCGCGGCGGCTTCTTCTCGAAGCTTTTCCTTTCCGTTCTGACGCTGCTGATCCTGCTCGGGATCGCCGGCTATGGCGCGCTGATCTTCAGGGACGCCGACCCGCGCGTCGGCCTCGCCGCCAATTATGTCGAGGAGGGCCTCGCGGAGGCGCGGGGCGCGTTCGACAGGGCGCAGGCGATCCTCGCCGATCTCACGGGATCGCCGAAGCCCGCCCCCAAGGCGCCTTCGCACAGGGCGCTGCTCGACAAGGCGCCGCTGCCGCCGGCGCCCGAAGCCGCGCCGGCGCCGCCCGCCGCCGAGGCCGCTCCGGAAACGCAGGCTCCCGCCCCGGTCGAGGCCGCCAGGGAGCCGGAGACTCCCGCCGCCGAGAAACCGCTTGCGGAGCCGCCGCAGCCGCAGGCGGAGGTTCCCGAGCCGCCGCGCAAGCCCGCCGAGGAGTCGGCGCCGGCGCCCATTCCCGCGCCCGCGCCGATCCCCGCCCCCGCCGCCAAATCGGCGGACGCCGACGGCTTCACAGACCGCGACCTCATTTCCGCACTCGAGGGCCGCATCGACGCGCTGAGCGACGACGTGCAAATGCTGCGCGGGAAGCTCGACGCGCCCAAGAGCGAAACCCGCGCCGCGCCGGAGACCGACGTCTCCCGGACGGAAGCCGAGAAGCCGGCGGCGACGGCTCCCGACACGACGGCCGCCGCCCTCGTCCTCGCCTTCGCCCTGCAGCGCGATCTCGAGGCGGGCCGCCCCTTCGCGGAGGAAATCGCGGCGCTCTCGCGGCTCAACGCCGAGCCCGCTCCGGCGCCCGTCCTGATCGAGCTTTCGGAGAAGGGCGCGGCGACCGGCGCGCAATTGCGTGACGAGTTCCCGCCCATCGCCAGAAAGCTCAGGGCGCACGAGACCCACGCTGACGCGGCGCATGAGAGCGGCGACATTGCGGGACACCTTCTCGAAGGGGCGAGCAAGCTCGTGAAAGTCCGTCCGAGCGGACAGACCCATCCCGAGAGCCTCGACGGCAAGCTCGAGCGGATCGAGTCGGCGCTCGCCCGCAGCGACTTCGCCGCAGCCGAGCGCGTCTTCGACAGCCTGCCTGACGAAGCGCGCGCGGAGGCCAGGGCGTTCGGCGAGACCCTCCATCAGCGCAGCGAGGCGGCCAGGGCCGCCGACGAATTGCTGCGCGGCGCCATCGCGGCGCTCGGCAAGAAGTAAGCGGGAGCGACCTCCATGCTTTTCATATTCTTCTTCATCGTCGCGCTCGCGGCGGCGGCTTACGGACTCGAATGGCTGATCGAGCAGCCGGGATCGCTGACGCTGGAATTCGCCGGCCAGCATATCGAGACGTCGATTCCCGTCGCCGTCGCCGGCCTGCTGCTGCTCATCGCCTCGGTCATCATGGTCTGGGCGATCGTCGTGGCGCTCATCCGCCTCCCCGGGCGCGTCGCCGGCGGCTCGCGGGAGCGGCGCAAGGCGAGGGGCCTCGACGTGATCTCCCAGGGCCTCGCGGCGGTCGGCGCCGGCGACGTCGCCAAAGCCCGCAAGGCGGCGGGGCTGGCCGAGAAACTCATCCCCGACGAGCCGCTGACGCAGATGCTCGTCGCGCAGGCCGCGCAACTGGCGGGAGACAGGACGGGCGCGGCCAGGGCCTTCCACAAAATGACGCTCAACCCGGAGACGAAGCTCCTCGGCCTGCGCGGCCTGCATATCGAGGCCAAGCGCCGCGAGGACGCGGAGGCCGCGCATCATTTCGCCGCCGCCGCCCACGAGATCGCGCCGCTGCCCTGGGCCGGCTCCGCGGTGCTGGAGCATCTCGCCGCGACCGGCGACTGGGAGAAAGCGCGCGAGGCGCTGGAAAAGAGCGTCGGCTCCAAGGCGATCGACCTGTCGGCCGCGCAGAAGCTGCGCGCCGTCATCGAGACCGCCATGGCGATACAGAGGGAGCGCGAGCATCCCCATGACGCGCTGCATCTCGCCCGCCAGGCGCTGAAGCGCCGGCCGGGCTTCACCCCCGCCGCCGCGACCGCCGCGCGCGTGCTCATCCGCCACGGCGACCACAAGCAGGCGCTGAAGCTCATCGAAGCCGTGTGGGCGACCGATCCGCACCCGGACCTCGCGGAGGTCTATCTGCAGGCGCTGCCGGAAGAAACCAACGCCCAGCGAGTCGCGCGCATGGAGCGGCTCGCCAAAATGGCCTCTCAGGCGCCGGAGAGCCGCCATATCGTCGCGCAGGCCGCGCTCGCCGCCCGCGATTTCAAGAAGGCGCGCGAGGCGCTCGCGCCGCTCGTCGCGGAAGGCCAGCATCCGACGGCCCATACCTGCCTGCTGATGGCGGAGATCGAGGATGCGGAGAACGGGCCGAGCGGGCCGGTGCGCGAATGGCTCGCGCGGGGCTCGCGCGCGCCGCGCGATCCGGCCTGGATCGCCGACGGCGTCGTCTCGCGCCATTGGCTGCCGATCTCGCCCGTCACCGGCCGTCTCGACGCCTTCGAATGGAAGACGCCGCCCCATTCCGCGCAGCATCTGACCGAGGAAGGCCGCCCGAACATCCCGGCCGCCTTCCTGGCGAGCCCGGAAAAGGCGCCGGAGATCGCGGCGCAGGCGGTGGAGTCCTGAAGCCCCTCATCCGACCCTCGCGTCAGCAGGGGTCGGACGGGGCGCGCGCCCCTCAACCCCCGCGATGCCGATCCGCCCGGCGGATCCGGACATAGAGCGCGCCCTCGCCGCCGTGATGGCGCGCCGCCTCTCCGAAGCCCACGACCACGTCGCGCAGACTCGGCGCCTGCAGCCACATGGGCACGACGCGGCGCAACACGCCGCCATCCTCGCGTGAAAGCCCCTTGCCCGTCACGACGATCGCGACCTTGGCCCCGTCCGCCTGCGCGCGGCGCAGGAAGCCGCCGAGCGCGCGCTGAGCCTCGTCCTGGCGCATGCCGTGGAGATCGAGCTTGGCGTCGACCTCGAGGCGCCCGCGCTTGATCCTCGCGCGGGTGCGATGGTCGATCTCGACCAGCGGCGCCGGCGACTTGGGCGGCGGCGGGCGGTCGCGATGGGCGACGGCCGCGGGCGGCTTCTCCCGCCCCGGCTCGGCGACTTTAGAAGCGGAAGACTGCCGCTCGGCGGAAGGCGCGGGACGAGCGCGAAAAGGGCGCACATTCGCCGTGACCATGGTCCAGAGCTCGGCTTCCGCGTGAGTCAGCCGGCGGGAATAGCGGCGCCCCTCGTCGCTCACGGCCCGGCCTCCTCTTTTGGGAGGAAGACGACGAAATCCGCCTCATGTCGCACGCGTCCGGCAAGCGAGCCCGCTTGCGCGCCGGCGCCGAAGAAAAGATCCGCGCGCGCGTCCCCCAAAATCGCCGACCCGGTATCCTGCGCGATCATCAGCCGCTCGAACCTCGTCTCCGTCACGCCCTCCCAAGGAATGCGCGCCGCGATCCAGAAGGGCAGCCCGTAGCTCCAGATCGACCTGTCGACGGCGACGGAGCGCAGCGGCGTGAGCGTCACGCCTTCGCCGCCGACCGGCCCGAGCCGGCGGTCTTCCGAGTCGTCCAGGCGGAAGAATATATAGGATCGGTTTTCCTGCATCAGCGTTCGGCCGGGCTGATCGGAGCCAAGACCCATCCCGCGCAGAGTCGCCTTCAGTCTCTCGAGCGACATCTCGCCTTCCGCCACGATTCCGCGCTCGATCATCAGCCGTCCGATCGACGTATAGGGCCAGCCATTGCGCCCGTCATAGGTGAGGGCGAGGGTCGAGCCGTCGGGAAGGCGCAGCCGGGCGGAGCCCTGCACCTGGATGAGAAAGAGCTCGACGGAGTCGCGGAGATAGGCCAGCGGAGCCGAGCCGGCCGCGGCGCCTTCCTCCTCGATCTCCCTGCGCGTCGGATAGGGAAGAAGCGACCCGTCCGGCAGGCGGCGCGCGCTGGTCACGGCGTCACGATCCGAAATCGGGAGCGGCGCGTCGAGGGTCACGAGATCGGACGGCCGGGAGAGCGCCGGCGTCCCGAAACCCCGTTCCGGCGCGCGCCGCGCCTCGACCTCCGGCTCGTAATAGGCGGTGACGAAGCCTTTGCGCGGAACGCGATGCGGCCGGAACCATTTCCGGAAAAAGGCCGCGCCGCCACAGCGCCCGCCGCCGCTTTTCAGCGCGGCGCGCGCCGCGAGGATCAGTCCCGCGGGCGGCGCCGCGGCGCGGCGCTGCTCGGGCCTCAATTCCGCGAGGCGCTCGGCGGAACGCCGGAAGACGGCGAAGGCGGCGTCCAGATCGTCGGCGGCGAAACCCGGAATCGCCTCGAAGGAAAGTGGCGCGAGGTCCCGGGGCGCGATCACGCGAGGATCACCGCGCGGGCGTCACAGGGGACGGGTGGCGGTGAGCTTCCAGTTAGGGTCCGCGGCGCGCGGATCGCGCGCGAAGGTCCAGAGCTCCTCGGCGGGCACGGTGTTTCCGCCCTCGATGATTTCTCCCGCCTTGTCCTTGCGGACAGTCATGAGCCGCGCGGCGAAACGCACGGCGATCTCGTTGAGGCGCGGCGCGGCGCGGGCCGATTCGACGAGCGCGGAGTCGATCGCGACGATCGTCGTCTCCACCGTCTCGCCCGCCGCCTCACGGCGCGCGATCTCGCCGGCGAAGCCGTCGAAGACCTCCTTGGAAAGGAGCGGGCGCAGCGTGTCGCGGTCTCCCGCCGCAAAGGCGCTCACGATCATCTCATAGGCGCGGCGCGCGCCGTCGAGAAAGGCGTGGCCGTCGAAACGCGAATCGGCGGCGGCGATGGCGTCCAGCCCTTCCGCGGCGGCCGCATTCTTTTCGGCGACGCCGGCCCAGCGGTCTTCATGGCGCACGGGCGGCAAGTCCTCGGTCGGCGCCGCGCCGGGCAAGGTTGCGGCGATCGGCGCGCGGCGGGGCCGAAGCTCGGCGGGCGGCGCCTCCTCGCGGTCCACCCGCACGCCGAGGACGGAGCGGAGTTTCCACACCACGAAAATCGCAAGGGCCGCGAAGACGACGAGCGATGGATCGAAAGGTTCGCCGGTCGGCGACATTGATCTCTCCCGGAATTCTCTCTTGTCGGCTACCATGTCGCGGCTCGCATGTCACGAATCAAGGGGCCGCGCGGATCGCCGCAGGCATATTGCCGCGAACATTTGCGGGCGCGGGAGGCTTCAAGCGTGACCGACAGGACGAAGCTCGTCGCCATGGCGCTCGGCTTGTGGCTGGCGCTCGAAATCCTCGCTTTCGCCTTCGTCCTGCGGTCGGTCGGACTTCTCGTTGCGATTCTCCTTGGCCTCGGCACGACGGCGCTCGGCCTTTCCGACGTGAAACGGCTCGCGAATGTCTGGCGGGAGCGCGGCAAGCTGCGCGCCGAGGGCGCCATGCTCGACGGGGCGCTACAGGCCTTCGCCTCCCTGTTGCTGATTCTCCCGGGCTTCGCCTCTGACGTCGCGGGCCTCGCGCTGAAGTCGCCCTCGGTGCGCGCAGCGGCGATGAACCGCATCCGCAATGGCGGGAAGAATCCCCGAAAGCCGGAGGGGCCGCAGACGATCGACCTCGCTCCGAACGAGTGGAAGCATCTCACCCCGAGCGGGCGGCCCAAGCGCAAGCGCAAGAAATCGGAAGGCGCCTCTTCGCCTGCGCGCTGAGCCTTGTTCCGCGGCGGCGGACGTGTTAGGCGGGCGCAACTTCCCGCCATCAGGCGGCACGGCTGGAGATTCCGACATGTCTGACGCAAACGGCAACGGCGCCAACGCCAATCAGGGCGGGGCTCCGGCCCTGAACGCGCTGGTCCAATATCTCAAGGACTTCTCCTTCGAGAATCCGAACGCGCCGAATTCGCTCGGACCGCAGGAGAAGGCGCCCAACATCTCCATCCAGGTCAATGTCAACGCCAAACAGCTCGCGCAGACGGATTTCGAAGTGTCGCTGACGCTCGACGCGCAAGCCGGCGAAGGGACGGGCGTGCTCTTCAAGCTCGATCTGGAATATGGCGGCGTCTTCCGCCTCCTCAACATTCCGCAGGAACAGATCCATCCGATCGTCATGATCGAGTGCCCGCGCCTGCTCTTCCCCTTCGTGCGCCAGATCGTGGCGGACGCCACGCGCGACGGCGGCTTCCCGCCGCTTTACATCGACCCGATCGACTTCGTCGCGCTCTATCAGCAGAAGGCCGCCGAAGCCGCCAGCCAGCAGGGAACGGCGCAGGCCTGAGACGACGCGCGAACCTGTGCAAGTTCAAGCGGCGGAGGGCGGTAGCTCTCCGCTTTCTTGTTTTTGCGGCAGATATTTGTCCCAGATCGCGGTCTTTGACAGCGCCGCCACGAAGGCGCGATGCGCCTCGACCTCCTCGACCGTCAGACGGCTCGGCAACGGCTCCGGCCGCGCGCGCAAGAGATCGCCGGTCTGCACGCGGCGCGCGACGCTGACCGTCGCGAGAGAGAGCGCCGCCTGGCGGCCGCCGCGCAATTCCGCATAGACTTCCGCCAGCAGACCGGCGTCGAGAAGCGCCCCGTGCTTGTCGCGGCGGGAAAGATCGACGCCATAGCGCTGGCAGAGCGCATCAAGCGAAGCGGGGCTGCCCGGATGCAGCCGGCGCGCCATGGCGAGCGTGTCGACGATGCGCGCCGGCGCGAGCGGCGGCAGTTTCAGCGTCCCGAATTCCGCGTTCAGAAAGCGCAGGTCGAATTCGGCGTTATGCGCGACCATCGGGGAATCCTCGATGAAGTCGACGAATTCCTGCACGATCTCGCGGAACTTCCTATGCTGCGAGAGAAACTCGCGCGAGAGGCCGTGCACGCGAAAGGCCTCCTCCGGCATGTCGCGCTCGGGATCGATATAGACATGGAAGACGCGGCCCGTCGGAATGAGATTGGAAATCTCGACCGCGCCGATCTCGACGACGCGATGGCCCTGGGCCGGATCGAGGCCGGTGGTTTCGGTGTCGAAGACGATTTCACGCATCAAGCTCTCGCATTCAAGGCCCGCAGGATGGCCCGCACCTCGGCGCGCGCCGCGTCGAGGCCCTTGTCCGTATGCACGATAAAATCGGCGCGGGCGCGCTTTTCGGCGTCGGAAACCTGCTTGGCCAGAATGGCGGCGAATTTCTCTTCCGTCATGCCCGGACGCGCGAGAACGCGCGCCTTTTGCACATCTTCCGGCGCCGAGACGACGACGACGGCGTCAACCGTCCTGTCCGCGCCGGTCTCGAAGAGGAGCGGCACGTCATAGACGACGATCCGCGCCCCTTTCTCTTCCTCCTCCTTCAGAAACCGGTCCCGCGCGGCCCAGACCAGCGGATGCACGATATCCTCGAGTTTTTTCAGCGCTTCCGGCTTTCCCAGCACCCGCTCGGCGAGCTTTCCGCGATCGACGGCGCCGTCCGAGGCGACGCCCGGAAAGGCCGCTTCGATTGGCGCGACGGCGGCGCCGCGATAGAGATCATGGACGATCCGGTCCGAATCGAGCACAGGGACGCCCGCCTCGCGAAACATCTGCGCCGTCGTCGATTTCCCCATGCCGATCGAGCCGGTGAGTCCTACCCGCAGCATTTTCCGCCCGCTCACGTGAGCAGCGCTCCCGCGCGACGCAATGCATCCAGGAGCGGAAGAATCGGCAGGCCCATGATCGTCCAATGGTCGCCGGCGATTTCCGAGAAAAGCTGCGCGCCGAGATTCTCGACCTGATAGGCGCCGGCGCTCGAAAGCGCGGCCTCGCCCATCTCGCCAAGATAGGCGGCGACGAAGGCGCCGCTCAGTGGACGCATCGTTAGATCGGCGTGCGCCACCGTCTCAAAAACGACGGCTCCGTCACGGACGAGCGCGATCGCGGAATGCAGGCGGTGGCGACGGCCGGAAAGAAAATGCAGCAGTTCGGCGGCCTTCTCCATGGTTGCAGGCTTTCCGAAGACGCGGTCGTCGCAGCTCGCGACCTGATCGGCGCCGAGCGTCAGGCGCCCTGGCGCTCCAGCCGAAACCGCCTCGGCCTTCGCCCGCGCCAGGGCGAGCGCAATGGCGTCCGCCCCCACGGGCCCGAGCGCGGCCTCGACGGCGCGCTCGTCGACATTGGCGGGACGCGACTCGAAAGGAAGGCCGGCCTGGGCCAGCGCCTGCCGGCGCCCGACGCTTTTCGAAGCGAGAATCAGCGGCGCTCCGGCGCGCCAGAAAGGTGAAGTCCGGTCTTCGCTCACGCGAGGTCATCCACAGGGAGGGCCGACAAGTCAAAAGAGCGGGGACAATTATGCGGTCCCGACAGGAGCCCTGTCGATAGCTGGTCATATCCGTCCCGGCCTATCAACAAGGATATGGGAGCCGCGGACGCAGCCGTGAATCGGCGACTCAAGACTCATAAACAGGGAAGCGCCCGTTTCTCCACATCGACGATATAGATCAACAATATGAAATTAAAAGAGTTTTATGCTCCTCCACGCTCTCTCGCCGGCGCAGCGGAAATTCATCCAGATTCGATTTCGGCTGTGGGAAAAGGGTTAACGAAAATTAACCACTGCAACCCAAAGGTTAACAAAAAGTAAATCAATCCTTTTTTAAATGGATTTTTAATTTTAGAGCATTCGCGCTAACGCTATTTTGGCGCTGGCGACTGAGATCGAGCGAAGCGGGGGCTGAGAATTTGTCGGAAGATAAACGCCTGATGTCGGCCCTGCGGGGCGTCGCGCATGAGATTCCGCCGCTATGGCTCATGCGACAGGCGGGGCGCTATCTGCCGGAATATCGTGAGCTACGGGCCAGGGCGACGAGCTTCCTCGATTTCTGCTACACGCCCGCCATGGGGGCGGAAGTGACGCTGCAGCCCGTCCGCCGCTTCCATTTCGACGCGGCGATCCTGTTCTCGGACATTCTCGTCGTGCCTGACGCCATGGGACAGACGGTCTCTTTCGAGACCGGCGAGGGCCCGCGCCTCGAGCCGATCGAGACGCCGGACGCCGTCGACCGGCTCGGCGCCTTCGACGCCGAGAAGCTTTCCCCCGTCTTTGAGACGATCGACCGGGTGAAGTCCGAGCTCCCCGCGGACGTCGCTTTCATCGGTTTCTGCGGCGCGCCCTGGACGGTCGCGAGCTATATGATCGCCGGCAAGGGCACGCCGGACCAGGCGCCGGCGCGGCTGTTCGCTTTCCGTCACCACGACGCCTTCCAGAAGCTCATCGACCGGCTGGTCGAGGCGTCGGTCGATTATCTCGTCCGCCAGATTGATGCCGGCGTCGAGACGGTGCAGATTTTCGACTCCTGGGCCGGCGTATTGCCGGCCAATGAGTTCGAGGCCTGGTGCGCGAGGCCCATTGCCCGCATGGCGGCGTTGGTGAAGGAAAAGCGGCCTGGAACGCCGGTCATCGCCTTTGTGCGCGGGGCCGACGCGCAGCTTCCGGATCTTACCCGCCGCCTCGGCGCGGACGGCTATGGGCTCGATACGGCGCTCGATCCCAAATGGGCCGTGGCCGGAACGGCGCCGAATGTCTGCCTCCAGGGCAATCTCGATCCGCTGGCGCTCCTTGCGGGCGGCGAAGCGCTGGATCGCGAGATCGACTCGATCCTCGCGGCCTTTGCGGGTCGTCCGCATATCTTCAATCTCGGTCACGGCATTCTGCCGCAAACGCCGATCGCGCATGTCGAGCGGCTGGTCGCGCGGGTGCGGCGAGGCCGGCGGAAATAACAGGGCTTGGGCCAATTTGGCGGGGCGCCGTCTATGTATCTCTGGATCAAGGCCCTTCACGTCGTCGCGATCATTTCCTGGATGGCGGGGCTGCTCTATCTGCCGCGACTCTTCGTCTATCACGCCGAGGCCGGGTCGGGATCGCAGTCCAAGGTCTTCAAGACCATGGAGCGACGGCTTTATCGCTACATCATGACGCCGGCGATGATCGTCGCCTGGCTGACCGGCCTCTATCTGGCGCTCGAATCCGAGGCGCTGCGGCAGTCCTGGTTTCACGTGAAAGCGACCCTCGTCGTGCTGCTGACGGCGTCGCATATCCATGACGGCGCGCTGCTCGCGCGCTTCGAGGCGGACGCAAATATCCATTCCCCCAAATATTTCCGTATCCTGAACGAAATCCCCACGCTTCTCATGATCGGGATCGTCGTCATGGTGATCGTGAAGCCTTTTTGACGGCGCTTGCGCGTCACTGAAAAAGCGTATAAGGAGAAATTCTTACCTCTGGCAGACAGTCGGATCGACGACCGCCGATTTCATCATCCGGCGCTCGGGAAGCTTCTTCCCTCCCCCTGCCCTCTCTCCGTCCGCCCGTCTCTTCGAAGGCCCACATGCGGGAAATCAAACTTTCGGACTTGAAAGCAAAGTCCGCCGCCGAACTTCTCACTTTCGCCGAGGAGCATGAAGTCGAAAACGCCTCTCTGCTGCGCAAGCAGGAGCTGCTTTTCGCGATCTTGAAACAATTTGCGAGCCGCGACGTCGAGATCGTCGGCGACGGCGTGGTCGAGGTGCTGCAGGACGGCTTCGGCTTCCTGCGTTCGCCCGACGCCAACTATCTGGCGGGGCCCGACGACATCTATGTGTCGCCTTCGCAGATCCGGAAATTCGGCCTGCGCACCGGCGACACGGTCGAGGGCATGATCCGCAGCCCCAAGGAAGGCGAACGCTATTTCGCGCTTCTCAAGGTCAATACGATCAATTTCGAGGATCCCGAGAAGGTGCGCCACAAGGTGCCCTTCGACAACCTCACGCCGCTCTATCCCGACGAGCGCCTGAAGCTCGAAATCGACGATCCGACGAAGAAAGACCTCTCCGCGCGCGTCATCGATCTCGTGGCGCCGATCGGCAAGGGCCAGCGCGCCCTGGTCGTGGCGCCGCCGCGCACGGGCAAGACCGTGCTGCTGCAGAACATCGCGCAGTCGATCACGACCAATCATCCGGAATGCTATCTGATCGTGCTGCTCATCGACGAGCGCCCGGAGGAAGTGACGGACATGCAGCGCTCGGTGCGCGGCGAGGTCGTGTCCTCGACCTTCGACGAGCCGGCCGTGCGCCACGTGCAGGTCGCCGAAATGGTGATCGAGAAGGCCAAGCGCCTCGTCGAGCATCGGCGCGACGTCGTGATCCTGCTCGACTCGATCACGCGACTGGGCCGCGCCTACAATACGGTGGTGCCGTCCTCGGGCAAGGTGCTCACGGGCGGCGTCGACGCCAACGCTTTGCAGCGCCCCAAACGCTTCTTCGGCGCCGCGCGCAATATCGAGGAAGGCGGCTCGCTGACCATCATCGCGACGGCGCTGATCGACACGGGCTCGCGCATGGACGAGGTGATTTTCGAGGAATTCAAGGGCACCGGCAATAGCGAGATCATCCTCGACCGCAAGGTGTCGGACAAGCGCGTCTTCCCGGCGATCGACATCACCCGCTCCGGCACCCGCAAGGAGGACCTGCTCGTCGCCCCGGACATCCTCAAGAAGATGTATGTCCTGCGCCGCATCCTGAATCCGATGGGCACGGTCGACGCGATCGAGTTCCTGCTCGGCAAGCTGCGCGAGACGAAGAACAATCAGGGCTTCTTCGATTCGATGAACACCTGATGATCGGATGGCGCCCGGCGGAAGTCGCGCGCCATCAATGTTTCGTCGAGATAATCGTCTTCGGCGATCCGGATCGCGCGCTTTTCCTCTCCATAGGCGCGAAAGCCCCATCGCTCATAAAAGCGGCGCGCCCGCAAATTGTCGGAGACGACCGTCAGCAGCACGATTTCAACCCGCCTTCGAGCGGCCGCCATGAGATTGCGCATGATTTCATTCGCGGCGCCGGCGCCGCGATGGGCGGGTTCGACATACATGCCGTAAAGAAGCGCCTTGTGATGGGTCTTGGCCCCTCCCGACCAGGCCACCCCGCCAATTCCCACCAGTTTCGCTTTATGAAAGGCGCCGAGGACGTAATCACGCTCAAAGCGCGCCGCCGCTTCCGATCGTGGCAGATTTGATTCGTCTTCCGGCGCATAGCGAAACGCGCGCGGCTCGAGACGAAATCCCTGAAGCCTGAGCGTCTGGAATATTTCGACGTCTTCGGCTGCAAGGCGGCGGCAGGAGGCTTGCGTTGTCATCATTCTCCATCACCTTGATCTACGATATCCGTCACATGCAGTAAACGGAATCGCGGACGCGCTGACGGATTGATCATGGACACGATCTTCGCCCCCGGAACCGGCGCCGGCCGCGCCGCCATCGCCATTATTCGTCTTTCCGGACCGGCTGTCCGGCACACGCTCGCGTCATTCGCGGGCGCCGTCCCCGCGCCGCGCCGCGCGACCGTCGTCACGCTACGAGACCCCTTGAATGGCGAGACGCTGGACCAGGGGCTCGCGCTGTTCTTCCCCGCCCCGCATTCCGCCACGGGGGAGGATTACGCCGAGCTGCAAATCCATGGCGGGCGGGCCGTCATCGACGGCGTGCTCGCCGCCCTCTCCCGCCGTCCTGGCTTGCGCGCGGCGGAACCTGGCGAATTCGCCCGGCGCGGCTTCGCCAATGGCAAGCTCGATCTTTCCCAGGCTGAGGCGCTCGCCGATCTTGTCGACGCACAGACCGAGGCGCAGCGGCGCCAGGCCCTGCGCGTCGCCGGCGGCGCATTGCGGCGGAAGGTCGAGGCTTGGCGCCTGGCCTTGATCGACGCGCTCGCGCTCGTGGAAGCCGACCTCGATTTCAGCGACGAGGGCGATGTCGGGCGCTTCGACGCCCTCCGCCTCCCCGCCCTGCTGGCTGGTCCGCTCGACGAGATGCGCGCGGCGCTCCGCGACGCGCCGGCCTCCGAGCGTATGCGCGACGGCTTTCTCGTCATGATCCTGGGTCGGCCCAATGCCGGCAAATCCACTCTGCTCAACGCCCTCGCCCGGCGCGATCTCGCCATCGTCTCGCCGACCCCTGGCACGACGCGCGACATGATCGAGGCGCATCTGGATCTCAAGGGTTTGCCGGTCACTTTTGTCGATACGGCGGGCCTTCGCGAGACGGCGGATGAGATCGAGCGCGTCGGAGTCGACCGGGTTCTGGAGCGGATCGAGACGGCCGATCTTGCATTATGGCTTTCGGCGGGCGGAGAAGAGGCGGCGGACGCTTCTTCCGGCGTCGAGACAGTGATGATCGCGACGAAAAGCGATCTCGCGCCGGCGCCGAAAGGCTGGCTCGGCGTCTGCGCGAAGACGGGCGCGGGGCTCGACACGCTTTTGGAGCTTGTCGCCGAGCGGGCGAAAGCCCGTCTTGGCGACGGCGCCTCCGCGCTCCTGATCCGGGAGAGACACCGGACAGCGGTTTCCGCGGGGGCTGCTGCGATTGAATCGGCTCTTTCCGGTGAAAAAGACTTGGAATTTGTCGCGGAGGATTTACGTTCCGCGGCGCGGGCTTTAGGTCGCATCGTCGGCGCGGTGGATGTCGAGCATGTGCTCGACGCTGTGTTCTCGCGTTTCTGCATCGGAAAATAGGTGGGCTGTTTCACGTGAAACAGGGGATGGGATTCGACGTTGTGGTTATAGGCGGCGGACATGCCGGCTGCGAAGCGGCAGCCGCCGCCGCCCGCCTTGGCGCGCGCACCGCGCTCGTCACCCACTCGCGCGCGACCATTGGCGCCATGTCCTGCAACCCGGCGATCGGCGGCCTCGGCAAGGGGCAACTCGTTCGCGAAATCGACGCGCTCGACGGGCTGATGGGCCGCGTCGCAGATAAGGGCGGCATACAGTTCCGCCTGCTCAACCGCTCCAAAGGCCCGGCGGTGCGTGGACCCCGCGCCCAGGCGGACCGGACGCTCTATCGCAGCGCCATGCAGGCGGCGATTGACGCGGTTGAAAATCTGTCCGTCATCGAGGCGTCAGTGGAGGACTTGCTCGTCGAAGGCGACAGGGTCCGAGGCGTCCTGACGGGCGCCGCCGACGCGATTCGCGCCGACGCGGTAGTCGTCACGACGGGCACTTTTCTCGGCGGCGTCATTCATATTGGCGACGAGCGCATGCCCGCCGGCCGCATGGGCGATCCGCCCGCCTTGGGTCTTTCGCGTCGATTGCGCGGGGCGGGTTTCGCCGCTGGCCGCCTCAAGACCGGCACGCCGCCCCGCCTCGACGGAACGACGATAGGCTGGGAGAAGCTCGAAAAGCAGTTCGGCGACGAGACGCCTGAACCCTTCTCGGCGCTCACGACTCACATTGACAATCCACAGGTCGCCTGCGCCATCACGCGCACGACGACGGCGTCGCATGAGATCATCCGCGCCGATCTTCATCGCTCGCCGCTAAAGACTGGCGCCATTTCCGGTCCCGGCCCGCGCTATTGTCCGTCGATCGAGGACAAGGTCACGCGCTTCGGCGATCGCGATGGGCACCAGATTTTCCTGGAGCCGGAAGGACTCGACGACGACACCGTCTATCCGAACGGGATTTCGACGTCTCTGCCGCTCGCCACGCAGGAGGCCTTCATCCACTCCATTCCCGGGCTGGAAGCGACGCGGATTTTGCGGCCGGGCTATGCGATCGAATATGACTATGTCGATCCCCGCGAACTGTTTCCGAGCCTGGAGACGAAGCGGCTCAAGGGTCTGTTCTTCGCCGGACAGATCAACGGCACGACCGGCTATGAGGAGGCGGCCGCGCAGGGGCTGGTCGCCGGGATTAACGCCGCGCGCCTTGCCGGCGGTCTTTCCGCAATCATTTTCGACCGCGCGGAAGCCTATCTCGGCGTGATGATCGACGATCTTGTCACGCGGGGCGTGAACGAACCCTATCGCATGTTCACCTCGCGCGCGGAATATCGGCTGTCGCTTCGGACCGACAATGCCGACGAACGCTTGACGCCTCGGGGAATCGGGATCGGCTGCGTCGGAACCGAACGCAAGCGCATTTTCAGCGCGCGGACGGCGAAGCTTGCCCGCGCCCGCGCCTTGTTGGAGGGCGTCTCGCTGACGTCGTCGGCGGCGGTGAAACAGGGCCTGCCGGTCAATCAGGACGGGCAGCGGCGCAGCGGCTTCGCGCTGCTATCGCTGCCTTTGGTCTCCGTCGCTCGGCTGACGGAAATCTGGCCGGCGCTGTCGGAGATCGACGCAGCGACCGCCGACCGCATCGAAACCGATGCGCGCTACGCGGTCTATCTGGATCGCCAACAGGCGGATATCGACGCCTTCCGGCGGGACGAGCAGCTCGCCTTGCCGGAGTCGCTTGACTATGATTCGATTTCGGGGCTGTCGACCGAGCTGCGGGGGAAGCTTGCTTTTCTGAAGCCTCGCACGCTTGGCCAGGCGCAGCGCATCGACGGCATGACGCCGTCGGCTCTCACGCTCCTTGCGGCGCGGGCGCGCCGCGCGTGACGAAGGACAAGAGAGCGGCGGCCCTCGAACTGACGCCTTCGCTGGAGAGGATCGGGCGCGAGCTCGCGATCTACGAGAATTTGCTGCGTCGCTGGCAGGCGAAGATCAATCTCGTCGCGCCCAACACGCTTGGCGAAATCTGGCTCCGGCACTTCGCGGATTCGGCGCAGGTCCTCGAGGCGGCGCCGGAGGTTGACAGATGGGCGGACATTGGTTCCGGCGCCGGCTTCCCTGGACTCGTGACGGCGCTTTTGCTGAAGGGCCGCGCGGGCGGCTTGGTCCATCTGATCGAGAGCGATCAGCGCAAGGCCGCCTTTTTGCGCGCTGTTTCACGTGAAACAGGCGCTCCTGTAAAAGTCCATGCGGAGCGAATCGAAAAAGCTCTGCCTCCCCTTGCGAGCGAAATCCAGGCGGTCAGCGCTCGAGCGCTCGCGCCGCTTGGCCGGCTCGTCGAATTGGCGCGCGAACCTTTGGAAAAAGGCGCAAAGGGCGTGTTTTTGAAGGGGGAAGAATGGCGCGACGAATTGACCGCCGCCCGGCGCGCCGGTAACTTTACCTATGAGACAATTCAGAGCCGCACACATCCGCCCGCCAGCCTGATCGTCGTCCATTCACCTGCCGAGGCCAATTTTGACCGGACAGAATAGCGGCCAGCGCGTTCTCGTCCTCGCCAACCAAAAGGGTGGCGTGGGCAAGACGACGACAGCCATCAATCTTGGCACGGCGCTCGCCGCCGTCGGCGAGGAGGTGCTGGTCATTGATCTCGACCCGCAGGGCAACGCCTCGACGGGGCTGGGCGTCGAACGCAAGAGCCGCAAAATTTCGACCTATGACGTGCTGCTCGGCGAATCGAGCCTTGCCGACGCCATTGTCCAGACCGTCGTGCCGCGCCTCTCCATCGCGCCCTCGACGCTCGATTTGCTCGGCGTGGAGCTGGAGATCGCCGGCGACAAGGATCGCGCCTTTCGCCTCAAACGCGCTCTGGCGGAGCTCGCGGCCGCCGAGCGCCATGAGGGCGGCAAACGTTATGATTATATTCTGGTCGACTGTCCGCCGTCGCTCAACCTTTTGACGATCAATGCGCTCGCCAGCGCCGACGCCGTCGTCGTGCCGCTTCAATGCGAGTTTTTCGCGCTGGAAGGCCTCTCGCAATTGCTGTCGACCGTGGACCAGGTGACGCGGACGCTCAACCCCAAGCTGTCCATCCACGGCGTCGTGTTGACCATGTACGATCCGCGCAACAATCTCGCGACCCAGGTCGCGGCGGATGTGCGGCGTTTCATGGGCGACAAGGTTTATGAGACGATGATTCCGCGCAATGTGCGCGTGTCCGAGGCGCCCTCGCATGGCAAGCCGGTGCTGCTCTATGACCTCAAATGTTCGGGCAGCCAAGCCTATCTTAAGCTCGCCTCAGAAGTGATCCAGCGGGAAAAGCGGCTGCGTGCGGCTTGAACCTTTTTCGTGCGCTTGCCTCCTGAATCAGCCCGCGACCAGTAAGGAGCGTTTTCATCATGGTGGAAGAACCGCGCCGACGGCTGGGCCGCGGCCTGGCGGCTTTACTGGGCGACGCCGGCGATGAAGCGCCCGTGGAGCGTCCGCGCGGCCAGCGCAAGGTTCCGATCGAGTTTCTGCGCCCCAATCCGCGCAATCCCCGCAGCCGGTTTCGCGAGGAGGATCTCGCCGATCTCGCCAATTCCATCCGCGAGAAAGGCATTATCCAGCCGATCGTGGTCCGCGCCATTCCGGGCGTCGCCGACGCCTATGAGATCATTGCGGGCGAGCGGCGCTGGCGCGCGGCTCAGGCGGCGTCGCTTGCCGACGTTCCTGTCGTCATCCATGAGGCGGACGACAAGGAGGCGCTTGAACTCGCCATCATCGAGAACGTCCAGCGCGCTGATCTAAACGCCATCGAAGAGGCCAAAGGCTATGAGCGCCTCGGCTCGGAATTCAATTATTCTCAGAGCGAGATCGCCAAGATCATCGGCAAGAGCCGGTCGCATGTGGCCAATACGTTGCGCCTGCTGAACCTTCCCGAAGGCGCCAAAGCGCTTGTGAAGGATGGAGCGATTTCCGCCGGTCATGCTCGCGCTTTGCTCGCCGTGGAAAATCCTGAAGCGGTCGCGCGGCGGATCGTCGAAGAGGGTCTGACGGTTCGCGACGTCGAGGCCCTGGCGCAGGCGCAGGCCAGCTCATCGGAAGGCGAATCGGCGCCCGGCAAGAAGGCGGCGCGGCCTGAGAAGGACGCCAATACGCGCGCCCTGGAAAAGACATTGAGCGACGCGCTCGGCATGGTGGTCGACATCAAGAATCAGGGCGAACGCGGGGAGATTCGCATCCGCTATCAGTCGCTCGATCAGCTCGACGCCATCTGCCGTCTCCTGAGCGAGTAATACGGTTTCCGCCTGATTGCTCCCCGCAATGACGGTGCACGAGAATGAATCAAACGGAACCGGTATAGTTCCTGATTCGTTTGCGCCCTGTCATTGCTGTGAGGCTGGGCGTCGTGGCGAAGCGGACCAGGCGGACATCGTATCAAGCGTCGTAAGCTGCAAGGCAGGCATAAAAAAACCGGCCCGAAAGGGGCCGGCTCTTTTTTGCGTCGTTCCGTAAAAGGATCAGAAGGGCAGGATCTTCGGAACGCCCCAATCCGCGCCGAAGCGATAGGTCAGGCCGGCCGAGACGACGATCGGGTTGACCTTCACGGCGAGGTTCAGCGGAACCGCCAGCGGGCCGAAAGGCGTTCCGGTATTGACCGCCCAGACATGCGCGTTCGGTTCCATCATGATGTATTTCACATCCACGTTCACGCCCCAGCGGTCGTTGAACATATAGTCCACGCCGGCTTGGCCGACGACGCCCCAGGACGGCGTGATCGAAGCCGCGGTCGCGGTCGTCCAGCTCGGAACCGCCGGGAAGTTCGGCAGGAAGAACGGGAAGGTCTGGTTGCCCGCGCGGGTGCCCCAATAGGCGGTGAAGTTCACGCCGACGCCGAGATAGGGCTGGAAGGCGCCGAAATTCGTGAAGTGATATTGCAGCATCAGCGACGGCGGGAACACCCAGCTCTTGATGACGCTGGCGCCCTGGATCGGGCCGACGCCGGTCACATGATGGGGGCTGACGCAGCAGATCGCCTCGATCGCCCAGTTCCTCGTGAGGTAGTAGGCGACGTCGAGCATCGGAATGACGGAAGACGAGATGCTCGTGCTCGCGCCGGAGAAGAGCGTGTTCGGACCGAGGCTGTAGCCGACCGCCTGCAGGACCGTCTGGTTGCCGAGCCAGGTGCCGGTGCCACGGTCATAGATGGACGCCGTGCCGTCGGTCGGAATGACGCCCGCGACCTTCAGGCGAACCTGGAAAGGATGGAAAGGCTCGATCAGCGGCGGCGGCGCGGGCGGCGCCTTGATGCTCGGGAGATCGGCCGCCTGAGCGGAGACCGCGGCGCTCCCCAACACAATAGCGGCGAATGCGCCGCGAACAAAATCCCTCATCGGAACCCCCTAGAATTCTCTTGTCGACGGTCGACGCCGTCGCGCCGAGTCGCAGTGACGTTGCCTCGGTTTTTGGCGCAGGTGCTTGACAAATATCAATATATTTGCCGTGAATGGCGTATTCTTTCCCATTGTGTCACTTGCGCAACATGTCGGCGCTGTTGCCTTGCAGCACGGCGGGCGTTAAGCGAGAGAAGCTCAAACGCCCGTGACTCTCTAGAGATTCCGGCGCATTCCACGCCGCCGCGGCGCCCAGAAAAGCGTCGCCGCCTGCCGCAAGGTGCGACAATCTTGACCACCCGCTCCACTCACGCCGAACCTCGGGTCGACGCCGGCCTCGCAGCCGCGCACGGCCTCAAGCCCGACGAATATGCGCGCATCCTGAAGCTCATCGGCCGCGCGCCGACTTTCACGGAGCTCGGCATTTTCTCGGCGATGTGGAATGAGCATTGTTCCTACAAATCCTCGCGCATCCATCTGCGCAAGCTGCCGACCAGCGCGCCCTGGGTGATTCGCGGGCCCGGCGAGAACGCTGGCGTCATCGACATCGGCGACGGCGACGCCTGCGTCTTCAAGATGGAGAGCCATAATCATCCGTCCTTCATCGAGCCCTATCAGGGCGCGGCGACGGGCGTGGGCGGCATTCTGCGCGACGTCTTCACCATGGGCGCGCGGCCGATCGCCTGCCTCAATCTGCTGCGCTTCGGCCGGCCGTCGCATCCGAAGACGCGCCATCTCGTCTCGGGCGTCGTCGCCGGCGTTGGCGGCTACGGCAATTCCTTCGGCGTGCCGACCGTCGGCGGCTCGACGGAGTTCGATCCGAGCTATGACGGCAATATTCTTGTGAACGCCATGGCGGTGGGTCTCGCCCGCGCCGATTCGATCTTCTATTCGGCGGCGGCCGGCGTCGGAAACCCGATCGTCTATCTGGGCTCCAAGACGGGGCGCGACGGCATTCATGGCGCGACGATGGCGTCGGCTTCTTTCGAAGCGGACGCGGAGGAGAAGCGGCCGACCGTTCAGGTCGGCGATCCCTTCTCCGAAAAGCTGCTGCTCGAGGCCTGTCTCGAGCTCATGGCGTCCGGCGCCGTCATCGCCATTCAGGACATGGGCGCCGCGGGGCTCACCTCCTCGGCGGTCGAGATGGGCGCCAAGGGCAATCTCGGGGTCGAGCTCGATCTCGACGCCGTACCCTGCCGCGAAGCGGGCATGACGGCCTATGAGATGATGCTCTCGGAGAGCCAGGAGCGCATGCTCATGGTGCTGAAACCGGAGCTCGAAGCGCAGGCCGAGGGCATCTTCCGCAAATGGGGGCTCGATTTCGCTATCGTCGGCAAGACCACCGATACGCTGCGCTTCGTCGTGAAACACAAGGGCGAGGTGAAGGCGGATCTCCCGATCAAGGAGCTCGGCGACGAGGCGCCGGTCTATGACCGGCCCTGGGTTCCGACGCCCAAGCAGCCCATCATCGACGCGGCTTCCGTGACGCCGCCTTTGTCGAACCGCGACGCGCTGCTGAAGCTGCTTTCGACGCCCAATCTCTGCTCCAAGCGCTGGGTCTGGGAGCAATACGATCATCTCATTCTCGGCAACAGCGTCCGCCAGCCCGGCGGCGACGCCGCGGTGATCCGCGTGAAGGACGGGCCGAAAGGGCTCGCGCTCACGACCGACGTCACGGCGCGCTATTGCGCGGCCGACCCTTACGAGGGCGGCAAGCAGGCGGTGGCGGAGGCCTGGCGCAATATCACCGCGCGCGGGGCGACGCCTCTGGCGTTGACCGACAATCTCAATTTCGGCAATCCGGAGCGGCCGGAATATATGGGCCAGTTCGTCGGCTGCCTGCAGGGGATCGGCGAGGCGGCTGCGGCGCTCGACTTCCCGATCGTCTCCGGCAATGTTTCCCTTTATAATGAGACGCAGGGCGCGGGCATTCTCCCCACCCCGGCGATTGGCGGCGTCGGCGTGATCGCCGACGTCGCCAAATCCGCGCCGACGGGCTTCGCGGGCGCTGGCGAGACCATTCTCCTCGTCGGCGAGACGACGGGCTGGCTCGGCCAATCCGTCTATCTCGCCGATATTTGTGGCCGCAGGGAAGGCGCGCCGCCGCCGGTCGACCTGGCCGCCGAACGAAAGAACGGCGCGTTCGTCCGCGAATTGGCGCTTGCGGGCCGAGTCACGGCCGCCCATGACCTCTCGGATGGCGGCCTCGCCGTGGCGCTCGCGGAAATGGCGCTGGCGGGCGGGATCGGCGCAAATATCGCGCGTCTGCCCGACGGGCCGGCGCACGCCGCGCTCTTCGGCGAGGATCAGGCGCGCTATCTCGTGACGGCGGACGCGGAGGAAGCCAAAGCCATCGGCGCGGAAGCCGAGGCGCGCGGCGTTCGCGTCGTAGCGCTCGGCGCGACCGGCGGCGATTCCTTGAACCTTCCCGGCGAGGCGCCGATATTGCTGTCCGAGCTGCGCAAAGCGCATGAAACGCCGCTGCCGGCCTATATGGCCGGGGACGACAGTGTCTTTCCCGACAATTCATGACGCAAAGAGGACGAATCAAATGCCCATGCCCGCCGCCGAAATCGAGCGGATCATCAAGACCGCCCTTCCCGACGCCGTCGTCGAGCTGACGGCGCTCGCCGACGACAACG